>ERZ724510.2139-NODE-2139-length-10738-cov-3.723111_pt1 | contig 10738 bp, 5 predicted proteins | sample MGYA00376043_ERZ724510 | MGnify/ENA primary metagenome ERZ724510 (study PRJEB28724, sample SAMN07190888) | wastewater metagenome | isolation source: influent of sewage treatment plant in Hong Hong | place: USA: Christiansburg, Virginia | collected 2016-03-01 ... | reverse complement strand
CAGAGTTTCCTTAGCAAGCTCGCCTTCCCAGTGGGAGATGGCGAGTGTGGCGATGCCGTTTCCGATCAGGTTGGTGATGGCGCGGCCTTCTCCCATGAAGCGGTCGACGCCAACCAAAATCGCGAGTGACTCGATCGGAATGCTGGGAACCGTCTGAACGGTTGCGGCCAGGGTGATGAAGCCCGCACCAACAACGGCAGCAGAGCCCTTCGAGGTGATCAGGGATGCCAGAAGGAGTCCAACTTGCTGCGACAGATCAAGCGGAGTATTGGTCGCTTGCGCCAAGAACAGAACAGCCATCGTCAGGTAGATGTTTGTCCCATCGAGGTTGAAGCTGAAGCCGGTCGGAATCACCAGACCAACGGTCGCTTTGGAACAGCCGAGCTTCTCAAGCTTGCGCATCATCGACGGCAACGCGGTCTCCGAAGAGCAGGTTCCCAAGACGAGCAGGATCTCCTCCTTGATGTATGCCAGATACTGCGGAAGAGATCCCCCCGCCCAGCGCAAGATTCCACCGAGTATAAGGCCCACAAACAGTACCGCAGTGACATAGAAACAGAGCATCAGGAGCGCCAGCTTGCCGAGTGAACTGACACCAAAGTGGCCAATTGTATATCCCATCGCGCCGAAGGCCCCGAGCGGCGCAAGCTTCACAATCAAGCCCATCATCGACATGCATAGCTTTCCTCCTGACTCAATGACATGCAAGATGGCTTGCCCACCACCAGGCAGCATTGAGATCGAGAGCGCGGTGAGGATCGATACAAACAGCACCTGCGTCAGCTCCCCAGATGCGAAGGCACCAAGGAATGAGGAAGGAATGATGTTGAGGAGGAAGCTACCGTGTCCGCCAGCGTGGGCTTTGCTCAGGAGGTCCTGACTGACAGCGCGATCGAGACTCCGAACATCGAAATCGAGTCCGACGCCCGGCTTCACCAAGTTGACCACGACCAGACCGATCACCAGTGCCAGCGTTGAAACGATCTCAAAATACAGGAGGGCGCGCAGACCCGTCTTGCCAAGCCGGCGCATGTCTCCCATCGAACCAATGCCATGTACGACTGTACAAAAGATCGTTGGTGCGATCATCAGCCGAAGCAGCTTCGAGAAGACATCAGCCAGGGGCTTGAGCGACTGCGCCTGCCTTGGGAAGAAATGTCCAACGACGATTCCTAGGAACAGTGCGATCAGGACATGAAAATAGGACGCGCGGTACCAAGGAAGAGGCGCCTTCTCCACCGGACTGACCGAAGCCGTTTGAAGAGACGAATTGTCTGGAGTGCTGAGCGAAGGCAGACTCTTGGGAGTACTTTCGGTGCACCCTCGCTCCGTTTGGATTCCTACATTCAGTGGATGATAGGACAGGGCCCAGGTGCCGCTTGAAGAGATGGAGGTGCTGCTGGCCAACATCGTGTTCACTCCTTGCCATGCGTGGGTACGTACCGAACGCGGATAGAAGTGAGCACAGCACCGTTCATGCCAGCCCGACAGCTTGCGCAGGCGAGACGCTGAGAAACTCGTAGCTCCAACGGAAACCTGGTTATCCAGACCGACTTGGCAGCTGTTAGCCGAACCTGCCGGCAACTTCGGCCAACCAGGCCCATGCAGCCGTTTTGGCTCTGGACGGGGAATGCCGAGCGACTACTTCCCAATCCCAAATCGGCGCTCCCAGGCATCGAGATCATCCATGGCGGAATGGACTGCTTGAGGCTGTCGCTTACCTTTGCTTTCCATGAAGCTGCTCACGCCGGCAAACAGCCCCACAAGTCCGCGGAGTGCGTTTAAAATCCCGTACTCGGTCCGCTCCCGCATTTCTTCCTGCGCAGAATTTCCCTGCTGAACGCAGAGTCCTCGTACCCGCGCTGGAGGAACCCCCGCCAGCAGTAGCTCGCGAATCACAACGGCGGGTTGATCCCCCTGTTGCATCCGCCTCTCTGCAACCCACAGAAGCTTCTGCTGCTCATCAGAGGTTGTCGCAGTGAGAGTCGTCCCCGGCATCCAATGAACATCCGGGTCGAAGCGCTGTGCGCAGCTCTCAGCACAGCAAGGAAAGAGCTTTCGGGCCTTCTCCCATGCATTGGCATAGTGCTCTTGTTGAGGCGCAATCTCGGAGCCACAGACGACGCAGATCATTCTGGAGCGATAGTACCACACCTCCGCGGTCCTGGCCTTCCGGTACGTGCAGGACGGACGGCTCGGTGGCGGCCAACCCTGGGACTCGCTACTCGATGCCCCGTCCGCTCTCGTTACTTCTCCACCGAGTCGACGGTTAGGCGCTGCAGTGACCAGGTTGCGGGGACGGAGTTCTGGGCTCGCGTGTCGCGGTTGATGCCAAAGAGGAACTGCGTCAGGGGGTCACTTGGTGCCGGACCGACGGCACGGCGCTCGTTGTCTGCGCAGAAGGCACTCGGCGTCGCGATTGGCGTCACGGTCGTGACCAGGATGAGGGTGTCGCGACCAAACGGAGGAGAGACAGAGAAGCCACTTCCGATGACGACTTGCTTGGATGCTGGACCGCTGCCGGCGCGGACATCTGGGACAAAGTTTTCGACGTTGCTGCTGTCCGTGAGCGGAACCATCAGCGAGCAGCTGCCCTCGCGATCGAGGCTGAACACATACACATAGCGGGGGCGGACCCGTGGTCCGATGGCATCGGACACCATGGCAAGCTGGTACTTTTTCCCAACCCGGAGTGGCTCTGTTTCGGAGAGGACGCTGCTCGTATCGAGATCAAGAATCGCCAACTTATACGGAAAGGAATCGTCTGTAGGTGGAGAGTCAATCGAGCGCCACAGCAAGACTTTGTTGAGTCGTCGGCTTTCTGTCGCCATGCCTCCTGGGAGTCGCTCTTCATCGCCGGGAATCCAGGCACTGCGGGCCGGAAGCGCCGCCCGATGATCTCCGCTCACCGAGCTTGGAAGAATGAGCGCGTGCTCTACCTGTGCTCCCGTTCCGGAACGAATGAGACGCCCGACGAGATGATAGCTAGCACTGGCGGCATCATCGACAAACTGGATAAAACTGCGACCCGTTGCGAGCTGCTCACGGAGCTTCTCTGCAAGCTCTCGCGATGGCGGTACGTTGATGAACGGTCGGGCATTGGGTGCCCCTTGAAGCAATTTGCGGACGATCTTGAGATTCGGTTGTACGCCTAGGGGGGTCCACTTCCCCGTTGGATCACGCAGCTGCCACTTGCCCGCTTCCCACATCACAAGGTGCGTGGGGCTCTCTTCCGTTGGATCCGAAACGAGGCGGATCTTGGGATCACTTAGCAGGGGGGACCAGAGCTTGAGCGCTTGCGCCAAGTCCTGGGCGCCGGGCAGACGGGCAGTGACGAACACCTTCAGTCCATCGCCGCGTGGAACTCCATAATCCTCAATCTCGAATAAGTCGCCAGGGGAGATGTTGCCGCTATCCCCCGACAGATGCTCCGCAACGCTGCTGGCCATTCCGGTGACTTCGATCACGCGAAGGCGAGTGCCTTGAGGTTCGCGACTCTTGCGGAGGACCGCCTGCACACCAAGTCCGCTGGCGATTCCTGCCTGAATGTGAATTCGCGTGCCAGAGACCCTGCTCACCGCAACCATTGTGCCATCCAGCCCATCGCCCACCTCCGCACTGCGAAAGCCAGGCCCGCTCGCCATAGGTTGACCCCACAGACCTCTCTTTCGTCGGTCACTGGTGGCCCCGAGCACCGGCTCCTGCGTGCTACCTCCAGACTGCATGATGGCACGAACCCGCAGATGCAGACGCTCCACTGAGTCCCTGCGATATGGACCCGCTAACACTTGCTCGAGCGCACTTGTGAAGCGGCCGCGCGGCTGCCCGCGAACTCGCTTCTCTTGGGCCGGCTGGTGTTCCTGCGCCGCCGACAGGATGAGACCGCCGCGCTCCTCAACGCTCTGCTTGGGAAGCTTGTCCGCTTGATGTCCACGAGTCGGTAGCCCTGGTGGAGCAAATCGATTCTTCACCAAGTCCGGGAGGCCGCGTGCGATCGAGCCACTGTGACAGGAATCAAAAACTGCAACGAGTCGCGTTTGCTGATCCAAGATCCGATGAAACCGCAGCGCCAGCTCCTTGTCTCGAATGTCCGCTGCACCGCTGTTGCTATCGGCCGGAATGATCGTCTCATCGCGCTTGTCTGTCTCTTCAGAGGATGCGTTTTGGACGTACGATCCGTGTCCAGCGTAATAGAAGAAGGAGAGATCATCTGGCTTGGCCGACTTCTCTAAATGGCTCTCCAAGGTCGCCAAAATCGCGGCCCGAGTGGCCTCCTGATCGCGCAGAATCTTGATGTCCTCCGCACGGAAGCCATGCAGAGCCTGTAGCAAGCTTGCGATCGCCTCGGCATCAGCTACCGCTCCGTCCAGGTTGGGAACCCGATCGCCAGTGGGATGCAGCTGATACTGATTGATCCCCACCAGCAGCGCCCGCCGAGTCTGCGCAGACACCGGGACGACCCAACTGCCTGTCACAATTAGTCCCAGCAGCACTGCAATGATCCGAAAAGTCAGCATCACGGTAGCCTCACAGTATCTCTCTCCGAACCAAAGGACAAGCCCCCCCTAGTAATCGCAGTCCGCCGTCAGGATCTCAGTGGACTCAAGCACTGCTTCCAGTAGCCAGAAGGAATCGCATCTGCGACTCCATAGCAAGTCGGGAATTTCTTCGGCGGCTTCCGATATGTTCCGCAGAGCCAGTCGAAGATCGGGAGCAGCGACGAAAAATTGCAGCCTGGTGCTGCGCTGCAGGCATCATGATGCAGGTGATGGAACTGCGGCGAAGCGAGTAGGAGGGATAGTCGCCCAAAGGAAATTCGGGTGTTGCTGTGTACGAAGGCGGTGTGGAACTTCTGGAGCAGGATGATGATTAGGAGAGACTCCGAATGGAGGCCGAGTACCAGTACGGGAATGTTTGCCGCCGTCAGTAGCAGAAGTGCTTCAAGAGGGTGCTGACGGTGCGCTGCAATGAAGTCGAGCTCGGCGCTGCTGTGATGAATACGATGCAGGCGCCACAGAAAGGGAACCTCGTGACAGAGTCGATGCACGATGTACCCGAGCAGTTCAGCACAAAGTAGCGCCCCTAGGGTGCGGATCCAGAAGGGCTGGCTTCGCAGGACGCTCAAGACGGACTGCGGAATCAACCAGTTCTGCCCCGCGTTCAGCACGCCTATCACCAGCGAAAGTCCGAACGAGAGCAGGACTGAATTGAGGAAGAAGTATAGTAGGTCTGTCGTTAGCCCTCGTCGAAACAGTCGCTGCTTAGGCTGGGCCGGAAACAGTAGTTCGATCGGCCATAGCAGAGCAGCAAACAGGAAGAACTGACGCAGTGCCGAGAGCAATATCTCGGCAATCTGTGGCGGGTACATGTGGCCCTCCGAAACAGATTCCGTTTCCCTAGTAACCGCCGAAACTGCCAACCGGGAGGAATCGTCGTAACATCGGTCTGTGAGGCGCAGAGCTTGGCAACTGCCGATCCAGTCCACTCACATCGTAATCGTGCCCATGGTTTGGCTCTACCGGAAAGATCCTGTCAATCTCACGGGAGTCCGTGTCTGGTTTGGGGGTTGGCTGAACTACCGCCGGTTCAGCATCAGCGTGACCCGCAAAGGTGAGGGCTGCAAACACACTGCCGTTCACTACCAAAGCCAACAGTGGATATCCAATTCGCGCCAGAAATGCATTATTTCGGTTCGATTGCTTGGAAAGTGTGGTCATCGACTTGCCCCTTTGGACTGTTAGAGCACTGGAACCGAGTTGGGTTCCCACTATTTTGAGCTTGCCGCGATCCCACGCGCTGAACTTCCAGACCGATTCCTTTCCCAGAGGCGTCGAAACGACATCTGGGCACGAAGATTCGTCAGGGAATAGGTCTGACAGCAACTTGTCTCAGCTCTTCCAGAAGACGCTGCGCTTCTCCGTCCAGCTTGAAGGCGCTCTCGATGAGTTGATCGTATTTATCGAGCTCCTCCACCGCGGGCCGTACTGCAAGAAAATGGAAGCGACCGTCTCGATACTCGTATGGGAACGCTGTTTGCCAGCGCAATAGGACCTTGGTGGCGTCCTTGAGGTGCGCTGCACACTGGGAAATGGCCCCGGCGACCCGACGCATCTTCCCCGTCGAAGAGGTAGGTCCATCATGGCCATCGACCAGACCTTGTACGAAACCTTTGGTTGTTTGGGTCTTCTCCGCATCCGCTTGGAGCACCGTATAGAGATCGTCCCATTCCTGATCCTCTTCTACCTGGTCGGCCAGCCGCTGCAGCTTCTCCGCATCCTGTACGAACTGCTCCATCCTTCCTTGGGAAGCGGCGGGCAATGGCAGCTCGCTCCAGTCCGTGTTCAGCTTGGAATACGCTTGATTCATCTGTAGCGAGCGCTCGACAAAGCGCCGAGTGTAATTGATCCAGGACGAGGCAATCCTGCCAAGCGCGGTCTTCGGAAACTGATGAGTGGGCTGCTTTATGCTTCCACCTTGCGCATCTCTCTGCAGGGTCCGCATCTCCTCCTTGAATGCAGCAAGAATCAGCGGTTCCTGCTCCAGCTCGCGAAACTGCTGGACTCCCCATGCGAGCAGGAGCAGCACAACGAGGGCAAACAGACCAGACATACCAATTCCTACTCGGTTGTCCGTCGGTCTCTGTACTCCAAGTTTTCGGCGCAATCTCACGAGCAGCCAGGGACTGATCACCGTGTCGAGGAGTTTGACGAGCAGTGCAACAATCAGAGCCGACAAGTTGTGGGAGGCAATCCCCACGATCTCGCAAGTAAGTGCCAGACTGAGGAGCAGAGATCCCAGCCGAACGTGCTGCGCATACAACACCCCGAGCGGCAGTGGAACAACAACGCAAAGTCCCACCAGCGTCACAAAGGAAGGAATGCGCGGGGCCGCTGGCGCTGGAACGGTCTTCTCTGGCTCCTCCTCTGGATCTTCGCTCTCTGAATCGGAGGATGCGGAATGGGCAGCAGTGGCTTCGGCGTCCTTCACAACCGCCTGTGCTGCCGCAAGATCATCCGGAGCGACACGAATCTCCCAAGAGTCAGCGGTCAACATGCCCAAGTACGGATTCCCGGCCACGCGATTGAGCTCTGCGTCGATATTCTGCTCATCCAGCAGCTGAACAATCATCTCGGCAGCCGCTCGGTCGGCAACGGTCAACAAGACTTCATTCTTGGCCATGGTGGACCCTCTGTGAGGAGCTCCCAAATGCATGACTGGCGATTCCGGTCATGGCATGGTGACTTTCGGCTGAGTCGTCTTGGTGGCCGGGCTAACCAGACCGTCCTGTCCGATCACCAGGAAGGGAGCCCAGTAGTACGGATGGCCTCGACCAGGGATTCCTCGTACCGCCCGCATTGCCTGGCGCATCGCGTCCAGACGACCTAAGGGATTCCTGCTGTCCAATAGCTTTCTATAGAAGAGCGTCATCAAATCTCCGGTCGTCTGATCATGGACCTGCCAGAGGCTCGTAACGACGGTCTCGGCTCCTGCCACGAGAAATGCTCTACGAAGGCCATACACACCTTGCCCCGCAGATAGCGATCCCTGCCCAGTCTCGCAGGCGGACAGCACTACCATTTGGGTTGCTTCGAGATCCAAGCTTCTCGCCTCTTGTGCGGTAAGGAGCCCATCTTGCTCGGTACTGCCAGACTTCGAGCCCTCGATTGCATGCGCGAGTATCAAAGCAGACCGGCTCATCGCTCCCCACGAGCCAGGGAGATGTTCGAGGTTCGCTTTCGGTCGGACTTGCGGCAACGGAGTCAGCGCCCGCAATCCCTGCTGATCATCACTTGAGACCGGGCTGTACTGCACATCCTCAAGGAAGGCACCGTGGGTCGCGATGTGCAGGATGCGCGGCGAACGTACCTGCCTGATTGCTTCCTCGCTGGCATGCCCCCCGGTGAGAGGCTCCACTCCCAGCAGTCGACCAATCGCCTGGGCTTCTCGAAGCGTTCCGGGAAGCGGCGCCAGTCCCACCAGTCGGGAATACAGGCTCTGGTTCTGCGTCTGAAGCTTCGATTCATCCCCCTTGCCGAAGTCGGGATTCGCCACAACCAGCGATGATGATCCGCTTGCACCGGATGGCTGGCGTAGCAGGTCACGACCGCTCGTCAGGTAGTGAAATCGAAATCGTCCAAGCAGGTAGTCCTTGCCATCGTGAAGGGCATCAAACGGAATCATGTGCAGCGCGTGGTCTGGCGCCAGGAACAGCTCGGTCGCTCCGTGAAGATGCGGCAGTAGTGGCCGCAGGATGAGCGTGTACAGCGCCTGCGCTGCGGACTTCGGATCCTCTCGTGGGTTCTGAAGCTTGCTGAGGAGTTCCCCGGCTTGCGAGTTGACCGCGTCGGCAGGCCCAAGATCGACCGCTGCGCTCCGCTGGTCCGGAAACAGCAGCAGGGCCAAATAGTGCGGCTCGGCTTTCAGCTGCGACAGCGAAACAGACCCAGGAAGCGCAGGAACATAGAATACGAACTCCACCAGCGCACCGCTCGTGGGCAGGCGCTGTGCAACGGTTGATACCATGGCATCAAACTCAGGCAGTCGCTGCTTTCGGCTCGCTGGAAGGTCATCCAGAAGTTGGGCCTCCGTAGACTCGACTTGACCCCGCAGCTCTTGCAGTCGATTCCGATACTGCTCGGCGGTTAGCTTTCCCATCCCACCAAATAGCAGTCCCTCAAGCGCCTGCCTCGCACCGATCCATGCGTCATATTGACGGCGGACTCCCTCGTTGCTGAGACTCCGACGTAGCAGAGTATTGGCCACACTCCCGGCTTCTGCCGCCCGTCCCTTGCGAAGGAGCTCCGTGGTCAACGCAAGCTGTCGCGATGTAGGCGCGTCTTGCGGACCGGCCAGCGCAAGACTATAGAGCCGATCCTCCGCCCCACCATTCCTCAATTGATTCAGGAACTGGGTCATTCGGCTCTCGCTGGCAGCCTCGCGCACCTGCTTCTCATCGATTTTGGCCGAATGAGCAAACAAAGCCAACGCCTCCTCGGTGTGTTGGGTGGCAAACAGCGTCAACGCCAGCGCTTCCTCCGTCCTGGCTACCAGCGGATGGTCAACACCCAGCTGGCGCTGCCGAATTGAGAGCGATTGACGGAGCAGCGCCTCGGCCTCGCCATACTGATCTTGTTTAAGCAACATATGGGCGAGCGAAAACATACCCGTTGCGACCTCGACATGGTCCTTTCCTCGCTGCTTCTGAAGTATCGCCAGAGACTCCCGCATCAGAGTCATCGCCTCCTCACGGCGGCCCTGGGAGGACAGCGCATGCGCCAGTCCGTTTAGGTTCTGAGCGACCGCAACGTGATCTTTCCCGAACACGCGCTGCCGTACTGTCAGGGCCTTTCGGTACATGGTCTCTGCATCCTGCTTCTTACCGGCATGAAGCAGGTGCAGAGCAACATTAGAGAGTGTCGTGGCATACTCTGGATGTTCCGTCCCAAGCGTTTTCTCGGTGATCGCAAGCGAACGCCTCAGCAACTGGACAGCCTCTTCCTCTCTACCTTGGTCACTCAAGACTAGCGCTATATTGTTGAGCCGAGTTGCAATGGCAGAATGCGCAGGCCCCAAACGTCGTTGCGAGATTTCTAACGCCTCGCGTAACAGTATCTCGGCATCCAAAAGCCTACCCTGTTTTGCGAGTGTTTGGCCAAGGAAATCAAGTGCAATAGCAACCTGTGGATGTTCGCGCCCAAGTGCTTTGCGTCGAATCTCCACTACAGTTTTGTATACTCTTTCAGCCTCTACCAGTTTTCCAGCATCTCGGAGAGTGGACCCATAGTGTTCCATAATAGTCGCAAAATCAGGATGTTCTTCACCTAAATTCTTTCTTCCAATAGCGAGTGCTTTTTGAATGAGGTCTTCACTCTCAGAAAATTTGCCAAGCGCTCTAAGGGTACCCGATAGATTTGTAAGGCTTTGAGCTACTTGCTCATGCTCCGCGCCGAAGAGTCTCTTCCGGAGAGCGAGTGACTGTCTATGCAGAGCTTCGGCCTCTAAGTAGCGACCTTGCTCATGAACCACTCCAGCCAATTCGTTCAACAGAGCAGCTACCTCCCAATGCTCAGATCCGTGTTCAGCCCTGCTCAGATCGAGGGCATTAATGTATACCTTCTCAGCGAATGTGTATTTTCCAAGCTGTTCTGATATATAACCTAACTCAGCAAGCACCTGTGTACGAGACACTCCAGATGTTCGCATGTCACATTCCAAAATCACTTTGAGATGCCTCTCAGCGGACAGATACTGCCCATCCTTCGATTCACATTGAGACAACTGAAATACTGATTCTGCATGTAAGCACATATCTGTTGAACCATTGCTACCAAGTCCGATCATGCCTGGTCTCTCATTGGCCAATTTCAGGATATTTTGACAAGGAAACCGGTCTTCAAATTCATCCAGTCGCCCCTGAATGCTCTCTGTTTCATTCGATTTGCCATTTTTAGCCTCGATACGCTGCAAATGCGCTAATGTTTTCATGGCTTCATCGTGACCAGATCCGAGAAAGTGTTCCCGAGTGACCAGTGCCTGTCTCATCAGGGATTCAGCCTCAGTAAATTTAGATTGTTCCTCAAGATTCAGCGCCAAGGTCGTCTGGCTCGCCGCAACATCTAGGTGTTTTGCGCCCAATAAGCTGATTCTCATGTCCAGATCCTGCCGACGAAATAGTTCCGCTTCACGATATTTTTTCTGAAGTTCAAGAGCCAATGCAACTGAGCGCATCGACATTGCT
>ERZ724510.2123-NODE-2123-length-10780-cov-6.570723_pt1 | contig 10780 bp, 8 predicted proteins | sample MGYA00376043_ERZ724510 | MGnify/ENA primary metagenome ERZ724510 (study PRJEB28724, sample SAMN07190888) | wastewater metagenome | isolation source: influent of sewage treatment plant in Hong Hong | place: USA: Christiansburg, Virginia | collected 2016-03-01 ... | reverse complement strand
ATCCTGGGGCACTGATGGCTGAAACCCAATTGACGCAACCGACGGCCCAAGCCCAGATCGCATCGTTCAAAGCCGCACTGAGCGGCTTGCATGGTCACCCTGAACGGATCGGTGCCTTTGCCCTGACTTGGCGCACAGGCATGCCCGATGCGCTGTCGCTTCTGCCCCCACGCTATGCCGAAGTGCTGCATGGGCTGCTCGACAGACTGGAGTCCAGCGCATTGTTTGCGGAAGAAAGCTGTTCTTTCAGCCACACCGATTTGCTGGATGGCCTGCAAACCTGGGCCAGCAAAGCCGCCAGGCAGCTTGAAAGCAGCACAACCTGATCAAGCCTCAGGTCAACATTGAATCTGTTGGCTGGGCAGGCAGGAGGTCATTTTCCAGGAACCGTGTCGGTGCTGTTGCGCACAGCAGCGGCCACCACACCATCCAAGGCATCGTCCACCATGCTCCGGGCAGAAACCAGGCGCACGGATTCACGCTGGCACATGGCCTCCAGGCTGCGGCGCGTCATGGAGATGGATTTGCCTCCGGCCACAATGAACAGGTACATCGTTCCCTGCGGACTGGCCCAGGACAGCTTGGCCCGCTGCCATTCACCAGATGGGGCCAGCCACTCGACCCATGAGCCCACGGCCAGATCGCTCACATACATCACATCGCTGGAAGGCGGCACGTCTTCCGGCGGCTGTGGGGTCATGGGCATGGTCATGGGTTGGGTATCCTCAAAGTCCGGTGCTGGATGAGGAGGATCCGACACAGCCATGTCGGCGATTTCCATGAACCCGGTATCCCTGGTCTCAGTGGGGCTCACCCACATTTCGGCCTCGGTTCGCACACTCAAGGGGGCCAAAGCAGGACCCGCTGGACTGGTCGGCACTGATTCCGCGACCACATCCTCGTTCTCCTCAACGGGCGGCTGCTCGGCAATGGTGGGGGAAGGTGTGGCCGATATTTTCAAAGCCGCATCGTGAACCGACATCAGCTGATTGAAAAAGTCGCACGATTTTTCCTGCGGATATTCAATGGTCTGCAAACCTTCGCGCAAGGTGCGCAGCATCACTGGAATGCTGCTGACCAACCGACTGCGACTGCGGGCAGCCAATTCAGGGCGACTGCTCCAGACCAGATTGCCAATCAGACCGATGTAACGCACATCTGCCGACAAGCGGCCATCGGCGGATGGATGATCATCACCAGAACGCGCCAGCCGTGCCCAGGCGATGACCTGAGACCAAGGCCCCGCCAGAAAATGTTGCAGAAAAGCGGGGGCGTAAGCGAAATCTTTGCGCGCCCGCATCTCTGTAGCCACCTTCTCTGCCAACAAAAACCGCTTTTCAGCCTTCATCAGGGTGGTAACGGCTCTTTTTTGGGCCTGCTTACGCTCCTCTGATACCACGGTGTCCACATCGGTGCGCAACGCATACAGGGCCTGGGTGAGGCGGGCAGTTCCAAGACCATCGTCCTGCACCAAAGACTCCACCACCTTGCCGAGCGTCCGCAGGTACACATCGAACCCAGGACTTTGAACCGATGAAAACGCCAGGCTCTGCTGGGTCATTTCATCCAGCAACTGTCGGGCGGGGTTTTGCTTGTCTGCAAAAAATTTGGGCGTGTGTTTGGCAATCCTCAAAAACAAGGGTCGCAGGCGCTGCAAGGCATCCCTGACGGGTGGCAACAAACGCTTGTCCCGGTAAATGCCATCCAGCATCATCCCGACCACTTCTTCGGCCAGGTCTGCCAGCTGCCCAGCCTCATTGGGATCAATGGACTCTCTGACTTGTCCTGTCCGAGTACGTCGGCGACGTTCTGCCCCCATGTAAATCGGCGGCAACGGAGTTTCTGGCACCGGAGGTTCAACCACCGAGTCAGGTGGCAAGTGTTGCACCGGCAACGAGGGGTATGCAGAGGCCACTGAATCGCGGGCCACCCCTGCAACGAATCCGGGCATGAGCGGCGTTTTTGCAGACTCCGGATAACCTGATTGGTTGTCGCCAGGCGCAGAGGACAGAGCCTGCCCCGAAACGATCAATTTATGCAGGTGATTCAATGTCAGCAGAGACGACGGCCTGAAATCAGCCCCACCGGAATACCCTCCCGGCCCTTCATCCAACTGATCGAAAACGGGTGGGTGTCCACTGGAGTAGGGTGAACCCGTCGCAGAGCGCGTACCCTTGGACAAAGACCCACCAGCAACAGACCCGCGCCCGCGCATGTCAGAGGGTGCAGGTGGAGCTGACGTGACCGCATATTCCGCAGGCTTGACCCCATGCTCATCCAACACCTTGCGCAAATAGCGGTACAGAGATTCCAGCTCGGTTGCCAGCACCTTGGAGCCGTGCTGCAACCACAAACCTCGGGTTGCCGGTGTTTTGCACACATCCATCAAGGTGTTGTTGAGAGCCTGGATGACCACCTCCGGGCGCAGCGGATTCTGGTCCGTTCTGACCACGCCATAACCCTGAGCCCGACTCAACCGTGCAGACAAGTCCCCCAGAGCCTGCTCAGAGGCGGCCTGAACAGCCTGTTGCACCCGTGCAGTTTCCACCGTGGCCTGAACTTGGTCATCGTCCATCAGCTCCAGTTCATCAAACCGAATCTGGGACAACGACCGGCGGGCGGTAGATGCCTGACCGACAGCCGCACCCTGAATGGCCAGGTCAATGGAGTTTTTCCAGTTGACAACGAAACGGGACTCCAGCCTGTCCTGAAGCGCAACCAGCTCCTTGGATGCCTGCGCGATGCTTGTTTTGGCGCTGTAGCTGAGAGCTTCCCCCTCGCGAACGCGCAACTCTTTGACCAACCCTTGTACCCATCGACGGGCAATGGCCCCTCCCTCAGCCAGGGCAATCTGTATGCACGCCTGCAAAGCCTGCGAATTGGCCTGACTGACAGCGGAAGGAGTGGCGGGGTTGAACATAGACAGGCACCCAGTCAAATCGTACTACCAATTATGTAGTCTTATTTCCTTGCCAAACAGGCAAAAAATGGGATTTATTGCACACTTTTTGCATCCTGTGCAGTGGCTGTCAGCAGCCGATGCCAGCCATCAGGCCCGAGTTTTCTGAGCAAATCCATGTTGCGCTCATAGATCACATCGGTGTCACCGAAGCCTTCTATGGCCTTTTCCAGACTCTCCTCTCGGATGAGATGAAGTGTGGGAAATGGAGCGCGGTTGGTGAAGTGGCTCATGTCCGCTTCGTCTTCGCCTTCGAACACAAAATCAGGATGGAAAGGTGCAATCTGCACCACGCCCTCCAGTTCATGATCGGCCAGCACATTGTCCGCCACGTCCAGAAAGTCGTTGAACACCAGAAAATCCGGAAACAGCGTGGGGTGGATCAGCAGCGTGGTGTCCACCTCCTCGGCGGGTGTGGATTTCAGCAGCTCCAACTCTCTGTCCAGATCATCCAGAAAGGCATCCAGATGCCGGGCGCGGCTGACCACCAGCCGCACCTGGTTCTTGACGTACACCGACTTGGCGAACGGACACAGGTTCAGGCCAATGACGGCCCGCTCCAGCCAGCGGCGCGTCTGCGCCAGCACTTCGTCATCGGTCATGTGCATCACTTCAAGGCTTTGAAGCGCATGCGCTTGGGCTTGGCACCTTCTTCGCCCAGACGTTTCTTCTTGTCGGCCTCGTACTCCTGGTAGTTGCCGTTGAAGAAAGTCCACTGGCTGTCGCCTTCGGCGGCGAGGATGTGGGTGGCAATGCGATCCAGGAACCAGCGGTCATGACTGATGACCAGCGCGCAACCGGCAAACTCCAGCAACGCATCTTCAAGGGCACGCAGGGTTTCCACGTCCAGGTCGTTGGAGGGCTCATCAAGCAGCAACACGTTGCCACCTTCGGCCAGGGTTTTGGCCAGGTGCAGACGGCCACGCTCACCACCCGACAGGGTGCCGACACGCTTTTGCTGGTCACCACCCGAGAAATTGAAACGGCCACAGTAGGCACGGCTGGGCATCTGGAACTTGCCGACAGTGATCATGTCCAGCCCGCCCGAAATGTCCTCCCACACGGTTTTCTCACCGGCCAGGCCATCGCGGCTCTGATCGACAAAAGCCATCTTCACGGTCTGACCGATTTTCACGGTGCCACTGTCGGGTTGCTCTTTGCCTGACAGCAGTTTGAACAAGGTCGATTTACCCGCACCGTTGGGGCCGATGATGCCGACGATGGCACCGGCGGGAATCTGGAAGCTGAGGTTGTCGATCAGCAAACGGTCACCGTAGCTCTTGCTCACGCCCGTGAACTCGAACACTTCGGTACCCAGGCGCTCGGCCACGGGAATGAAAATCTCGTTGGTTTCGTTGCGCTTTTGGTAATCCACATCGCTGAGCTCTTCGAAGCGGGCAATGCGGGCCTTGCTCTTGGCCTGGCGACCCTTGGGGTTCTGGCGCACCCACTCCAGCTCCTTCTTCATGGCCTTCATGCGGGCATCTTCGGTTTTCTGCTCCTGCTCCAGACGCGCTTCCTTCTGCTCCAGCCAGCTGGAGTAGTTGCCCTTGTAGGGAATGCCGTGGCCACGGTCGAGTTCCAGAATCCACTCGGCGGCGTTGTCCAGGAAGTAACGGTCGTGGGTGATGGCCACCACGGTGCCCGAAAAACGCTGAAGAAACTGCTCCAGCCAATCCACGCTTTCGGCATCCAAGTGGTTGGTTGGTTCGTCCAGCAGCAGCATGTCGGGCTTGCTCAGCAGCAGTTTGCACAGCGCCACGCGGCGCTTCTCACCACCGGACAGCAAACCGATCTTGGCTTCCCAGGGAGGCAAGCGCAGGGCATCGGCGGCAATTTCAAGCTGGTGCTCGCTGTCGGTGCCCGCTGTGGCAATGATGGCCTCCAGCTGCGCCTGCTCGGCGGCCAGGGCATCGAAATCGGCATCCTCGTCGGCGTAGGCTGCGTACACCTCATCCAGGCGCTTCTGTGCAGCCCGGACTTCGCCCATTGCACTTTCCACGGCTTCACGCACGGTTTCATCCGGGTCAAGCTGGGGCTCCTGGGGCAGATAACCGATGCGCAGACCAGGCATGCCGTAGGCTTCGCCTTCAATCTCCTTGTCGAGGCCCGCCATGATTTTCAGCAAAGTGGACTTGCCTGAACCGTTGGTTCCCAGCACACCGATTTTTGCGCCGGGGAAAAAACTCAACGTGATGTTTTTCAGAATCTGGCGCTTGGGTGGCACAGTTTTGCACACCCGGTTCATCGTGAAAACATATTGGGCCATGTAGGAATCTCTTTCTGGATGTGGAGGCAATGGGCCGCTGCATGCCTGTGCATGCCTGAAACAGGGGCCGAATGTGGAAGGATAGTGTTGCGAAAGAAAATCGCCAAACACGAATTATCCCAGCATGCGACAATGCATCTGTTGCGCGCCACAGTCGGCGCGAAAACCGGCACCCCGCCGGGGAGCACAGCGCGTCGCCACCATCAGGCTCACGGGCACTCCCGACACCCCAACTGCATTGACCCAGACTGACCAGTGGCCCACCGGCACGCTGGCAAGGCAATGCTCCCCGCGCCTCGGACGGGCGCAAGACACATGAACTTTGACGAACTGAACCTGGCCCCGGCCATTGTGCAAGCCGTGCGCGAGCAAGGCTACGAAACCCCCACCCCCATCCAGGCCCAGGCCATTCCAGCCGTGATAGCGGGGCAAGACCTTCTCGCCGGTGCCCAGACCGGCACAGGCAAAACAGCCGCGTTCACCTTGCCCATGCTGCACAAGCTGTCGCAAAGTGCCGCAGGCAACAACCGCTTTGGCGGCAAAGCCATCCGCGCCCTGGTGCTGACCCCCACCCGCGAACTCGCTGCCCAGGTGGAAGAATCGGTACAGGTTTACGGCAAATACCTGCCAGGCATCAACTCGGGCGTGGTGTTCGGCGGTGTCGGCATGAACCCGCAAATCAGCCAGCTCAAAAAAGGCGTGGACATTCTGGTTGCCACCCCAGGCCGTCTGCTCGACCTGGCGCAGCAAGGTTTCCTTGACCTGTCCCAGGTGCAGATTCTGGTGCTGGACGAAGCCGACCGCATGCTCGACATGGGCTTCATCCATGACGTGAAAAAAGTGCTGACCATGGTGCCAGCGCAAAAACAGAGCCTGCTGTTCTCAGCCACGTTCAGCGACGAAATCCGTGAACTGGCCAACACCCTGCTGCGCAACCCGCAAAGCATCCAGGTGACTCCGCGCAACACCACGGTACAGCGCATCACCCAGCGCATCCACCCCGTGGGCCGGGGCAAAAAGAAGGCCGTGCTGGCACACATCATCAACCAGCACAACTGGAGCCAGGTGCTGGTGTTCACACGCACCAAATTCGGTGCCAACAACGTGGCCGAATTCCTGACCAAGAACGGCATCAATGCGATGGCCCTGCACGGCAACAAAAGCCAGGCCGCCCGCACCCAGGCCCTGGCTGGCTTCAAGAGCGGCGACATCCGCGCCCTGGTGGCCACCGACATCGCAGCCCGTGGCATCGACATCGACGATCTGCCGCATGTCGTGAACTACGAAATTCCCAACGTGCCCGAAGACTACGTTCACCGCATCGGTCGCACAGGCCGTGCGGGTGCCAGCGGCGAAGCGGTCAACCTGGTGTGCATGGACGAAGAAGGCTTCATGCAGGAAATCGAACGCTTCACCAAGCAGCGCATCGAAGTGCAAGCCATCGAGGGCTTTGGCCCCGAACCCGGCGAGCGTGCCGAACCCATCGCCATGGGCCGCCAGACCATCTGGGGCGGCGCAGGCAAGCCCCCCAGCCGCGAAGTGATGGCAGCCGCCGCCAAAGCCGCCCGCAGTGAAATGATGGAACGCATCCGCGACAAAAAACAGGCCGAAGGCGGCAACGGCGGACGCAACGCACCCCGTGGTGCAGGCAACGGCGGCGGCAATGGTGGCGGACGCGGCCAAACACCCAACCGTGGACATGCAGGCGCTGGCGGCAACGCCGAAATGGCCGACAACCGCCCACCACGTCCAGGCTATCCGCATGGCAACCACAAGCCCAGAACGGCGGCACGCCCTCCCCGGCCAGAAGGCCGTGGTCAGGGTCAAGGACAAGGTTTCGCCGATGCCCAACCCGGCCCCACCGCATTCCGCAATGGCGATGTGCGCTCTGAAAACCGGCACGCCCCCCGCAACGAACCCCGTGGCGGTGGCGATGCCCGCCAGCCCGATCCACTGCGCACCAGCATCGATGCCATGACCAGCCGGGGCGGCAACTTCAGGGGTGGCAACCGTGGTGGCCCAGGCCGGGGTGCCGGTGGCCAAGGCCCCAGCCGGGGTGGCCCAGCCGATCCACTGCGCACCAGCTTTGGCCGCATCACCAACCGGTAAGCGCGACCGATGAACCGCTGTTGGCTGCCCAGTCTTGGCAATGACTGGCAGCCAATCAGTGAAGTCACGAATGGATTTGCCATGCAAACACGGCACAATGTGTTGCATGAGAATCTTGCACACCATGCTGCGGGTGGGTGACCTGCAGCGCTCCATCGATTTTTACACCCATGTCATCGGCATGCAGTTGCTGCGCAAATCTGAAAACACGGAGAACCAATACACACTGGCCTTCATGGGGTTTGGCAGCAACCCAGAACATGCGGAGTTGGAACTGACTTACAACTGGGGCGTGACCGAGTACGACATCGGCACAGCCTATGGACACATCGCCATCGGTGTGCCCGATGTGGCCGCCGCCTGCGATCGCATCCGCAAAGCGGGTGGCACCGTGACCCGTGAGCCAGGGCCGGTCAAAGGCGGCAAAACCGTCATTGCCTTTGTGGCCGACCCCGATGGCTACAAAATCGAACTCATCCAACGCACCGGCCATGTGACACTGGGTTGACCGCCAGGCACACGCTGGCACTACTCCCATGAAAAAAGCAGGCACACGGCCTGCTTTTTTCATTTTCAGCTGGGCATTGGCTGCCCGCTTCCGTACCGCACGCCCAAGCGCACGGCCAGCTGGCGCACGCTCACTGCACAGACACTTCCACGCGGCGGGCTTCGGCATTGGAGCCAGCCATCATCACTTCAGGCTTTTTCAGCTCGACACTGGCCTCGGCCACACCGGCTGCAACCAGGGCATCGCGCACAGCCAGGGCGCGCTGCTTGGCCAGCTCGGCATTTTGCTCAGGGCTGCCTGTTTCGTCATGGAAACCCGACACCGACAGCTTCTTGCCAGCCAGTGCTGCTTGCACCGCATCGGCCAATGCCTCTTTGCCACCCGCTGCCAGATCGGCCTTGCCCGAAGCAAAGTAAAACTTGACCACGCCGTTGTCCACCACCACACGGGCTTCATCGGAAGCCTCGGCGGGCGCAGGGGCGGGCTCAGCCACCACAGCCGCAGCGGGTTTGGGGGCTGGGCCTTTGGCCTTGTGGATACCCAGACCCACCACAAACCCCACCACCAGCACAATCAGGGGAATGAGAACCGCAAATGCGGTGCGTTCGCCTTCGTCTTGATTCTGAACCGACATGAAAACTCCAAAAAAATAATTGATCAGACTTCGATTTTAGAACGCCCACCCCTTCCTGACGCTTACCTATACTCGCAAGATGAACATCGCAGACCTCCGCAAAAGCTACGAACGGGCAGAACTCAGCGAGACCGATTCGCATGCCGACCCCCTCCTCCAGTTTGACCAGTGGCTGAACGAAGCCATCAAAACCGAGGTACCCGAACCCAACGCCATGACCCTGGCCACTGTGGCCAGCAACCTGCGGCCCAGCACGCGGGTGGTGCTGATCAAGGGCTACGATGAACGCGGCATCGTCTGGTACACCAATTACGACAGCCAGAAAGGCACCGAACTGGCGGGCAACCCGTTTGCCGCGCTGCAATTCCACTGGGTGGAGCTGGAGCGCGTGGTCCGCATCGAAGGCCGCGTGGAGAAAGTCAGCGCCGAAGAAAGCGATGCCTACTTCCACAGCCGCCCGCTGGACAGCCGCATCGGAGCCTGGGCCAGCCCGCAGAGCCAGGTGATTTCAGGGCGCACCGTGCTGGTGGCCAATGCCGCCCGCTATGGCGCACAGTTCATGCTCAAGCCGCCGCGCCCACCGCACTGGGGCGGCTACCGCCTGGTGCCCGACCAGTGGCAGTTCTGGCAAGGCCGCAAAAGCCGTCTGCATGACCGCCTGCGCTACACCCAGCAAGCCGATGGCAGCTGGCTGCGCGAACGCCTGGCCCCCTGAGCTTATTCAGGCATCCAGCAGCTTCTCGATCACCTGTTCACCGACCGCCGACAGGGCCTGCGGGCTGACCACGGCAGGCATCACCTCGGCCAGGGGATGCAGCACAAACGCCCGCTGCCACATGCGCGGATGCGGCACGGTCAGGCGGGGTGAGCTGATGCTGGACTGGCCGTACAGCAGCACATCCAGATCCAGGGTGCGGGGCGCATTCGGGTAAGGCCGCTCACGGCCAGCTTGCAATTCCAGCTGCTGAATAGCGTGCAGCAGAGCGGGTGCCGTGAGCCGGGTATCCACCAGCGCAACCGCATTGATGAAGTCTGGCCCCGAAGCCTCCCACGGCGCAGTGCGGTACAGGCTGGAAGCAGCCAGCAACCGGGTGCCCGGCAACGCCCCCAGCCAGACCAGTGCCTGGCGCACCGTGGCCACCGCATCACCCAGATTCGCGCCGAGCGCAATCGCCGCCTGCACGCCGGGCCGGGCCAGATCAGAGGCCGATGTGCTCACGGCCATGTGTGCTCACTCGCCGCCCGAGCCACCGGACGGCGCAGACGGTGCGCCCTCTCCGCCGGAGCCACCGCCCGAAGGTTTGCGGCGGCGACGGCGGCGCTTGCGGGCCGGATCGGCTGGTGACCCGCCTTCTCCCGCTGCCCCGCTGCCTTCGTTGTCGAATCGGTCGGTCTGCTCCGTGCCGTTGCCATCCACAGGCCGAAAGCGCGGATCGTCCTGGTTCTGAAGTGGTGCGCCAATGGCCTCCGATCCGCCTGGCGCAGTGCCGCTGCCAGCCACCCCAGGCCCACCCGTGCGGTGTACCTTGACCTTGCGTGCGCCACCACCCGCCTTGGCACGGGACTGCTCCAGCCGCACGGCTTCCAGCATGTCGCGGCGGTGGGCATCGTCGGCGGTGCTGAAGGTTTCCCACCAGTGGGCCAGCTCTTCGGGCAATTCGCCCACGGCGGCACGCAGGCGCAAAAAGTCGAACCCGGCGCGAAAGCGCGGCTGCTCTACCAGAGAAAACGGCGAAGAACCCGTGCGGCGCTCGAAACGCGGCTGCATCAGCCAGATTTCGCGCATGTCGGCACCCAGCTTGCCCCGGCCCGACACATCGCCAATGCGGGCATCGAACACCTGATCGACCGCATCCTGCAAGGCACCGAACGGGGGCTGGCGGGCATCGAGCCGACGCTGCCAGCCCTCGCGCACATCCTGCCAGAGCACGCAGGCCAGCAGGAAGCTGGGTGCCACGGGCTTGCCCTCGCCCACGCGGCGGTCGGTGTCTTGCAGCGCCAGCGCCACCAGCGGGTTGTCGGCACGCTCCACCGCCAAGTCCAGCAGCGGATAGATGCCCTTGGCCAAACCCAGCTGGCGCAGCTGGGCCACGCTGGCGGTGGCGTGGCCGGTTTGCAGCAGCTTGAGCATTTCATCGAACAGGCGGCTTTGCGGCACATCGGCCAGCAAGGCCACGCTGCCCACCAGCGGCTGGCCGGTTTTGGGCTCGAAGCTGAAGCCCAGTGCGCTGAGCTTGGCCGCAAAACGCACGGCGCGGATGATGCGCACCGGGTCTTCGCGGTAGCGGGTGGCCGGGTCGC
>ERZ724510.2097-NODE-2097-length-10850-cov-16.006392_pt1 | contig 10850 bp, 12 predicted proteins | sample MGYA00376043_ERZ724510 | MGnify/ENA primary metagenome ERZ724510 (study PRJEB28724, sample SAMN07190888) | wastewater metagenome | isolation source: influent of sewage treatment plant in Hong Hong | place: USA: Christiansburg, Virginia | collected 2016-03-01 ... | reverse complement strand
GTATACCTGGTTGCGGCGGGTGCTCAGGTGCTTGCCTGAGGCGCGTACGGTGGAACAATTCGAAGCCTTGTTGCCGTGGAAGGTTCATGCCATCGATTTAGCCACTGATTCCCTTGGCTGAACAGGGTGGGGTTTATGGAGCGCTTACAATACTCTTGCAAGCTGGCCAGGCCGTCGTGTCGATATGCCCTGCCCCTCTATCACCCCCTCAGCCGCCGATAGCAAGCCTGTACCGTCGCGCACAGCGCCTGCGCAGTCGCCCGCCGCACCGGAAAATCCGCCAGCCGTCCGGCCAGGCTGGCGGCATGTGGCAGCATGCGGTCAATGCTGTGCTTGGCGGTTTGCGCAGCAATGCCGCCTTCCTGGGCCAGACGGAGTAAATGGCGGCGTTCGATGGCCGCGCCTTCGCCACAGACATCCATATGATGCTGGCCCATCGGGCCGGCGCTAAAGGTTAGGTCAAATGCTGGTGCCAAGCGCCAGTGTCGGTCGCGACCAAGACGCCAGGCCAGATTTTTCGGGTGGTCGTCGCGGTTATGGAACAGCACATTGAAAACGGCCCGATCATAGGCTTTTTCCACTTCACGTTCGTCACGCGTCAACAGGCGGGTGGCGCGCAGAAAAGTGGTGTAGTCAGCCGCGCCTGGCAGACGAAAGTCGATATGCAGCAAGCCGGCGAGGCTATGCACGGGCACGCGCAAGCCGGCTTCTTGGTCAAAACGCGCCGCGCCAAACGCCGCCAATTTGGCCGACACTTCAAACCAGCGACTGTCGGGGGTTTCCAATCCACAATCACGCGCCAGTTCGGCATAACACTGCTCAATGGCGCAGACCTCCTGATGCTCGCCCTGGGCGGGAAACTTAACCAGCCAAGGGCTGCCAGCCGCATCTGGGCGGGTGCTGATTTGCCCACTGGCCATGTCATATTGCACCAGTGCCTTGGGCCGCGCACCTTGTGGCGAGCCGCCGGTCAAGGCCAGTTCGCGCAGGGCAGCGCCCGCCTCACCGGCCAGGACGCGCGCACTTTCCTGGGCCAGCGCCAGCAGACCCCAATCTGGCGCTTCAGCATCAATATCTTGGGCCGGGATAAAACACAATGCACCCATGGCCCGGTAGCCAATGAATGCCAGTCGATCCAGCGGGCCAGGGTGGCGCAGCCCCTGCTGACGAAAGACACGATCCATCAACAATAAACCCCAGCCATCCGGCAAACTATCGGCCAGCAACCCTGGCAGACGATGCTGATATGCCGGGAAATCGCCATACGCCTGAGGGCGCAGTTTCAGGTACAGCGGCGACAGCTCCAGTCCTTGGGTCAACGCCTCAGGCGCATATTCAAACAGCAGAGTGCGACCATCATCCGCCAGCCGCCCCAACGGCCACCTTTCCCCCCACCCGCAATACGCCACATTCACTTGCCGCATGACGACCTCCGGCGTGGCGCGCGTTGGCGTTGCTGGGCGGCTTCGGCTTGCGCCATCTGGGCGATGGATTGGCGTTTCAGCACAAACAGCTCATCCAGTTCTGTCGTCAGGCCCAGCGCCTGCACCGCCCGGATCAGCGTCTCCAGCGAGCATTGGCCGTCGGTTTCCAGTTTGCGCAGCGCACCCAGCGAAAGCCCGGCCATGTGCGCCAGTTCGCGTTGTGACAGCGACTGGGCCAGGCGTTGCATCCGCAGGCGGGTGCCCAGTTCGCGCAGAATTTCATTGGGGAGAGATAAGATAAAAGACATTTTGCTGTGACTTAAGCCCGGTTTTCCAGATTAATCACCATTATAATGTGTTTTATCTGGCTGGGCAGCGGTGTTGGCCGCCACCCAGCCACAAGCCTTAATCCGACGACTTATTGCTCACCGCCGCCGGGGCCTGGCTCAAAATCCGGTCGGCCAGCCGCGAGAACGGCAGCGATTGCAGCCAGACGTGGCCCGGCCCGGTCAGGGTGGCGAAAAACAGCCCTTCACCGCCAAACAGCGCGCTTTTCAGTTTGCCCACGTATTCGATATCAAAGTCCACGCTGGGCTGAAACGCCACCACGCAGCCGGTATCCACGCGCAGCACTTCGCCGGCTTTCAGCTGTTTTTCCACCAGCGTGCCGCCGGCGTGCAGGAACACATAGCCGTCGCCTTCCAGCTTTTGCAGGATAAAGCCTTCGCCGCCAAACAGGCCGGCCCCCAGCCGACGCTGAAAGGCGATGCCCAGCGACACGCCTTTGGCGGCGCACAGGAAGGCGTCTTTTTGAGCCAGCAGCGTGCCGCCGAGTTCGCGCAGGTGTATCGGGATAATCTTGCCCGGCGAGGCGGCGGCAAAGGCCACGCGCTTTTTGCCCTGGCCTTGGTTGACAAACACCGTGGTAAACAGCGATTCGCCGGTGAGCAGACGCTTGCCGGCACCAAACAGTTTGCCCATCAGCCCGCTTTGCTGCTCGGAGCCATCGCCAAACAGGGTGTCCATGCTGATGCCGTCTTCCATATACATCATGGCCCCGGCTTCGCCGACGGCGGCTTCGCCGGGGTCGAGTTCGATTTCGACAAATTGCAGGTCGTCGCCGACGATCTGGTAATCGATTACGTGCATGCTCATGGCGGGGCTCCGGGTGATGAGGTTGTGGATGGGCAAGTGGGGGTGAAGAAAAACCGCTCAGGGCGCGGCCAGCCGCGCCAGGTCGTCCAGGGTGTTGGCGTTGGCAAACGGTTGATCAAAGTAAACGGGCTGGTGGTCCAGGTCGGCCAGCCAGCCGCGAATGCTGCGCCCGCCGCGCGCCAGATAGGCATCCAGGCTGGCGGCGCAGTTGCGGTGCAGGGCCAGCAGGGTGGGGTGCCAGTGCGCCGGGTCGGCGGCGCTGCTGGCCTGACGGTCGTGTGCGGCGTCGAGCAGACGCTGGGCAAAGTCATCGGGCAGTTGCACGGCATCGCAGGGCACCACCAGCAGCCAGGGGTGCGGGCAGGCGGCCAGCCCGGCCTGAATGCCGGCCAGCGGGCCGGGGTAGCCAGCCTCGGCGTCGGGCAGTACCGGGTGGCCCCAGCGGGCGTAGTGGTCAAGGTGGCGGTTGGCGCTGAGCAGATAAGCGGCAGGGGGCCGGGTTTGCCGGGCCAGGCTGCGCAGCACATGCTGGGTAAGCGCTTCGCCGTGCAGGGTTTGCAGGCCTTTGTCCACGCCGCCCATGCGGCTGGCCTGGCCGCCGGCCAGAATCAGCGCGGTGTAGGCAGGCAGTGCCGGGCTCAGCCCCATCGCTGAACGGCCTGCTGGTCGCTGGATTTGGCTTCTACCCAATGGCTGCCGGCCTGGGTGTGTTCTTTTTTCCAGAACGGCGCGTCGTGCTTGAGGTAGTCCATGATGAATTCGCAGGCGGCAAAGGCGTCGCGGCGGTGAGCGCTGGCGGTCAGCACCAGCACAATCGGCTCGCCCAGCGGCAGATAGCCCACCCGGTGCACCACCCGTGCCGCACTGAGCGGCCAGCGCTGGCGGGCGGTGTCCAGAATCGCCAGCAGGGATTTTTCGGTCATGCCGGGATAGTGTTCCAGCTCCAGGGCCATCACTCCGGATTGGTCGCCAAAGTCGCGCACCTGGCCAATAAAACACACTTGGGCACCGACATCGGGCCGGCTGGCCAACGCGGCCAGTTCGCTGCCGGCGTCAAACCGCCCGGTTTGCACCTGTACGCTGAAAGCACAAGATTCCATGCCGGTCAGCCCCCGGTCACCGGCGGAAAAATCGCCACTTCGTCGCCATCGGCCAGTGGATGCGAGCCATGCACCACACTGTGGTTAACCGCCACCCGGAATGGCTGTTCCACCGCCAGCGCATCGGCCCAGGCGGTGCCGCGCTGGCGCAGCAGCTCAAGCAGGTCGGCCACGCTGTGGCCGGTAAAGGTCAGGGTTTCCTGATCCTGGCCCAGCTGGTCACGCAGGCGGGCAAAGTACAGCAGTGTCAGTTGCATGGCTTAGTCTTTCGCGTCGGGCGGGGTTTTCTTGCCGTGGCCGAGAAACATCACCCACAGGTGAAAAATCGCCCCGCCAATCGGCACGGCGGCCATGATGCCGACAAAAATCCATTCTTCCCAGCTCAACATGATGCGGTCCAGACAGCGGGTAAAACAGCCATAGTAGAGAATTCGCCGGGGGCCGGCTAGTTGTCCGTCCGGGCTAGCCAGCGCGGCGCGCCCGCTCAGTGGCTGACAATTCCGTCAGCGGTGATGCTCAGTTCGTTTACCCAGCTGTCGGTAAACTTGCCCACGCACACCGATGTCTGCCGGGTGGCACTCCAGGGGATGGTGACGGTATAGCCCATGCCAGGCCGGTGATTGAGCGCCACCACCCGGGTTTCCCCGGCTTGCAGCTGGGTGAGGGTGATGCGTTCCTGGGTAAAGTCGTTGCCGTGTTCAAACACCACCAGCGGCACAATCTGCGGCAGCTGGTTGTGCAGTTTGACAAACAGCACCGGGCCGGGGGTGCTCAGTGTGTGCCAGAGCAGGGTGATGCCCACGCCCAGCAGGCAGCTGAGCAGGGCCAGCCGCCAGGGGCGGGCGGCCAGTGCGGTAAGGCGGGTGAACAGCATGGGCGAGTCGATCTATAAATAAATAGATTGTAGCGTGTCGGCAAGCCGGTGAATACTGGCGATGCCAGGCCATCACGCCCTCGCCCCAAGACCAGCCAAAGCAGCGCCCCTGCCCATGGTTCCTGTTGCGTTTGTGTATGGCAGCGGGCCAGAAGCGCCGTGAAAATCTGTTAAAATTGCCCGCTGTTTTTTACGTCCGGCGACTGTTTTTTCCTTAAAAAACATAATCTTTGCGCATCTCACTCGCAAGGCTCATGCTCACAAGTGGTTTTCCCTGTGTTGGATGTGTTCGAACGGTGCGTTTGGCAAATCAAGGTTGTGGTGCAAATGACATGGCTGCACGGGCAGCCCCATGGCGCGCATCTCCTTGCGCCGGCTGCTCATCTGGATGAGAAAACCAAGCTGGCTGAGAAAATCGCCAAGAGGAGAAAGACAATTCCATGAACAGCAAGAAGAAAACGCGCGCTGCAGCACCCTCTGTACCGCAGAAGTTGCAAGCCTCCGGGGCATCCCAATACGCCGAACTATTGGGCGAGATTAAGCAGCGCATTCGCCATGCCCAGGCCCGCGCCTGGATGGTTGTGAATGCCGAATTGATCCGCCTGTACTGGCTCATCGGTCAAGTCATCGACCATCGGCAGCAGCAAGAAGGCTATGGCACGGCGGTGATTCCGCGCCTGGCTCGCGACCTGCACAACGAGCTGCCAGAAGAAAAGGGATTCTCCGAACGCAATATCAAGCGCATGCTGGCGTTCTACCGCCTGTATCCCGATGCGGCCTTGGATGCAGAGCTTGTGCCACAGCCTGTGGCACAAGCGGGCACCCTGCCGGCAGACAAGGCCACCTTGCCGGCAGAGGGGTTCTCCGCCCCACTGTTGCTGGCCTTGCCCTGGGGCCACCACGCGCTGCTGATGGAAAAGGTGAAGGACGCCACCGCGCGCCAATGGTACATGCAGGCTGCAATCGACAACGGCTGGAGCCGCTACCTGCTGCAAGACCACATCCAAGCGGCCAGTCACCAGCGTGCCGGCAAGGCAGCAAGCAACTTTTCGCTGCGCTTGCCCGCACCGGATTCGGCCATGGTGCAGCAGACGCTGAAAGATCCCTACCTATTTGATTTTCTGACGCTGGAGGTGCCCTTCCACGAACGCGAGCTGGAAACCGGGCTGATGGCGCACCTGCAGAAATTTCTATTGGAACTGGGGCAGGGCTTCGCGTTTGTCGGTCGCCAGTACCGGGTAGAGCTGGGTGAGCAGGACTTCTATATCGACTTGCTGTTCTACCACCTCAAGCTACGCTGCTACGTGGTGATCGACCTCAAGCGCGGTGCGTTCAAGCCCGAGTACGCGGGCAAGATGAGCTTTTATTGCAGCGTGGTCAACGACCGGCTGCGCCATGGTGACGACAAACCCACCATTGGCTTGATCTTGTGTCAGCAGCACAACCGGGTACTGGCTGAATACACCTTGCGAGGCATGGACAGCCCCATCGGCGTATCGAGCTACGAACTGACGCGTGCGCTGCCCGCCGAGCTGGAATCCAGCCTGCCCAGCGTCGATCAGATCGAGCTCGAATTGGCCGGTCCACACGCGCCTGCAGAAGCGCCTACGCCAGTAGACCTTAAAGCAGGCCCGCGTGGCGCTACCTGAGCGTGCCATCGGCGGTAACTTTGCCATGGGCGCTGTGCCATACGCTGGGGGGGCGATGCGCCACGCGCGGTCACATTCAAGGGGGTGGCAGTGCGCCAGTTTTTGGCCTGCTGTGACCAGGTGCGGGTCTGCTCCCATGCGACATCTGCGGCAAACCCCAGCGGGCAGCAGCAATGCAGGGGTGAACAAGGCAAGCGGCCAGTATCACTGCCCCGATTTATTCCTTAGTGGTTTTTTCCGGCAACTGCATCCCCATCGAATACAGCCGTGGGCAGCCCACCATCGGCCCGATATCCGGCACGGGCATCTCGCTCAGCCCGTTGATCCACGGTCGCACAATCAGCGCCATCACCAACTGGAAATCATCCTGCATCCATTCCGGTGGAATCATCCGCTCCAGCAGCAGCACGGCCAGGCCGTGCACCATCGACCAGATGGCGGCGGCGTAATGGCTGGCGGTCTGCTCGGTAATCCGGTCGGCCATCGGCGAGCCCTGGGCGGCCAGCAAAATGGCCTGGACCAGGCCCTGAAACCCCAGCTGGCCGGCCTGCCAGCTGGCCAGGATGGCTTCTTCGGTTTGGTTTTGCGGCGCGGGCAATTGCTTCAGGCCGTCCGGGCCGGTAGTGGAAGGGTGTTTCAGCAAGCCGCCAAAGTGCTCGCCGGGGCAGTGGCTGAACATCACCGCCAGATACGCCGGGTGCTGGGTGGCAAAGTTCAGATAGGCGCGCGCCAGTTGCTCCAGTGTTTCCGGCAGTTGATTGGCCGCCACCGGAATGCTGTGCATGGCCGTGGTCAGCAACTGGTAGCCTTCATTGGCGGCCACCGCCAGCACATGGTCCTTGCCTTCAAAGTGCCGATACGGTGCGGCCTGGCTGACACCGGCTGCCCGGCAGATTTCTGCCAGGGTAAAGCCGGAAGGGCCGCGCTGGCGCACCAGTTCCAGCGAGGCGTCGATCAAGGTGCGGCGCAGATCGCCGTGGTGATAGCGGCCAGCAGGTTTGCGCGGAATGGATGAGCCAGTGGAAGACATGGTGTGCGCTCTGTCAAGGTGCGGAGTAATGGGGCATTTTAGTGTGAAGCCACTTGACACGGATAGTCCAGCGCCCTTAAGTTAACAAAATATACATTACAGTGCGCAAGCGGGGTGGCAGACAGGCGGCCAACAGGGCGCTACAGCGCCGGAACGCCCCTGGGGTGTTGAAGTTGCGTGTTGATGCCGCTGGTCCGCGCAGGCGGACTGGCGGTTTTTTTGCCCACGCAGCTGAACAACAGGGCGGCCCTGACCACTTCAGCCAATTAACCCTATCGGCATCATTATGATTTTAAAGAAAAAATAAAATTAATTCAGCGCTTTACGTATTTCCACGGATTGAAACCTGAGTGTGCTCTTCTACAGTAAGACATCACCTGGCGCGCTTTGGTGGCGGGTGGTCACCGTGATGTCGGGATCTCTGGCATCGACACTTCGACAGGCGTATACCATGCGCCTGCCGGTTTTTTCAGCGGAAGGGTATCGCATGAAAATCAACTTGCCGGTCAACCAGACCGAATACCGGGTCGATCCCAAACAACCCATCGTCACCCGCACCGACCTCAAAGGGCGCATCACCTATGCCAACCCGGCGTTTATTGCCCTCAGTGGCTTTAGCGAAGCCGAGCTGATCGGGCAGAGCCACAATGTGGTGCGCCACCCGGATATGCCCCCCGAAGCCTTCGACGACTTATGGGCCACGCTCAAGGCCGGCTCGCCGTGGCAGGGTATTGTAAAAAACCGCGCCAAGGATGGCGGTTTTTACTGGGTGGATGCCTATGTCACCCCGGTTACCGAAAACGACGAGCCCATTGGCTATATGTCGGTGCGCAATGCGCCGTCGCCGCAGCAGGTGGCCGAGGCCGAGCAACTGTATGCCGCCATCCGCGCCAAGCGGGCACGCATGCCATCCACCCTGGACCGGGCCAGGCGGCTGCCGTCGTTTTCCCGGCGGATGTGGGCGGCGGGTGCGCTGTGCGGTGTACTGGCCGGTGGGGCCAATGTCTGGCTGGACCACATTGGCCTGTCGTGGCTGAGCTGGGTGGTGGGCGGCGTGCTGGGTGTGGTGCCGGTGGTCTGGCTGCTGCCGCAACTGACCCGCACCCTGTCGGATATTTCCCAGGGCTTTGTTCACCTGGCCGAAGGCCGGCTGAATGTGCCGGTGCGCCCACGCTGGCATTGCGCGCTGGGCGATGTGCAGGTGCGGCTGGAATCCATGCGCATTTACCAGAAGGCGGTGGTGGCCGATGTGATTACCGAAGCGCAGGCCAATAGCACGTCGGCCAGGCTGCTGGATGCCGACCTGAGCCAGCTGGTGCAGTGCTTTACCCGCCAGAACGTGATGCTGGCGGAAATGGCCGCTCAGCTGGATAGCGTCAGTGGCTCGGTCAAGGAAATCGTCGCCGTGTCCGACGCCATGTCGCACGATGCCCAGTCCACCCGCGAACGGGTGGAAGAAGGCGGGGAAACCATGCAGGATATTTCCAGTTCGTCGCGCAACACCCTGGAAGCGATGACCTATTCCTGCTCATCGATGGACGCGCTACGCCAGACGGTGGCCAAAATCCAGCAAATGTCGGCGCTGATTGACGACATTGCCGGCCAGACCAACCTGCTGGCGCTGAACGCCTCAATCGAAGCCGCCCGCGCCGGTGAACATGGCCGTGGCTTTGCCGTGGTGGCCGATGAAGTGCGCAAGCTGGCTGAGCGCACGGTGAACTCCAACCAGAGCATTCAGGATACGCTGCAGTCGATTCATCAGCATGTGTTTGAGGCATTTGGCCGCACCGAAACCGCCATGAGCACGGTGGAGCACAGCCAGGATGCCATCAGCCACTTTGCCCAGGGCTTGAACAATATCCGCAGCGCCGCCGAACACGCGCACCAGCAGGCGCGCGCGCTGCTGGGGTTTACCTCACGCCAGTCGGCAGCCACCCAGGATGTGGTGCAGCACCTGGGCGAAGTGTTTGCCTCGCTGGAGCGCAACGCCCAGACCGCCGTCGACCTGCAAACCCAGGCGGGCCGGCTGTCGCAAAGCAGCCTGAGCCTGAACAAGCTACTCGGGCATTTCCGGATTGCCTGATGGTTCTGGCACCCGTGTTCTGTTTCTCTCCTGCCTGTGCGGTGTGCCCGACATCGCGCAGGCTTTTTTATCCAGGGCACCTGACGCGGGCGTGGCGCACGCGTCAGGGCTACGGCTGGACGCTGCGCTGCTGCTTGATGCCCCAGGCATTGTCCAGCCGCTGGCGGGCCGCGCCGAGTTCGGCCAGGGCGTCACGCTCGCTGGCTTCGGCGCTGGCCTGTTCGGCCTGAGCCCGCTCCAGCAGGGTTTGCGCGTCGCGCAGGCGCACTTCTGCCTGCTCGCGCGCCTGGCGGGCCAGTTGGGCGCTCTGGGTGGCTTTGTCGGCAAAACCGCTGGCGCGGTGGTAGTTCATCTGAGCGGCAAGCAGGTCGTCGTCGATGGTCTGGGCGCTGGCTGCGCCGGCAAGCAGGGTGGCGCTGAGCAGCAGCATACGCAGGAGGGCGGGCATCGGGTCATCCTTGGCAGGGTTGCAATCGGACGATGATAGCGCAAGCGGCAGCCTGTTGCCGGAAGGGCGTGGCCACGCCACGTTTGCCCTGGCTTGGCCACGCTGGGCAAAACCGGCCCCCGACAGGCTGATATAATCGGGCTTTCCATGCAAGCAACCGCCAGTCTGTCCACAGACGGACAGGCCGACCCACACACACCTCAGGACACCTTCACCATGCAAGACGCGCACGCCTGGTCTGGCCGATTCTCCGAACCGGTTTCCGAACTGGTCAAAAAATACACCGCCTCGGTTGACTTCGATAAGCGCATGGCCGCATTCGACATCCAGGGCTCGCTGGCCCACGCCGCCATGCTTACCCGCGCTGGCGTGCTGTCCGAAGCGGATCTGCACGCCATCGAAGCCGGCATGGCCGAGATTCTGCACGACATCCAGGCAGGCCGCTTTGAATGGAGCGTCGACCTGGAAGACGTGCACATGAACGTGGAAAAGCGCCTGACCGACAAAATCGGCGATGCCGGCAAGCGCCTGCACACCGGGCGCAGCCGCAACGACCAGGTGGCCACCGACATCCGCCTGTATCTGCGCGACGCCATCGACCATATCGTTACCCTGATTGCCGCGCTGCAAACCAGCCTGCTCGACCTGGCCGAACAGCACGCCGACACGGTGATGCCGGGCTTCACCCATTTGCAGGTGGCGCAGCCGGTGACCTTTGGCCACCATATGCTGGCCTATGTGGAAATGCTGGGCCGCGACGGCGAACGCATGGTGGATTGCCGCAAGCGCGTTAACCGCCTGCCGCTGGGTGCCGCTGCGCTGGCCGGGACAACGTTTCCGATCGACCGCTTTTACACCGCCCAGTTGCTGGGCTTTGAAGACGTGTGCCACAACTCGCTGGATGCGGTGTCCGACCGCGACTTTGCCATCGAATTCACCGCTGCGGCCTCGCTGGTGATGACCCACCTGTCGCGCCTGTCGGAAGAGCTGATTCTGTGGATGAGCCCGCGCGTGGGCTTTATTGATATTGCCGACCGCTTCTGCACCGGCAGCTCGATCATGCCGCAAAAGAAAAACCCCGACGTGC
>ERZ724510.2087-NODE-2087-length-10894-cov-3.497278_pt1 | contig 10894 bp, 9 predicted proteins | sample MGYA00376043_ERZ724510 | MGnify/ENA primary metagenome ERZ724510 (study PRJEB28724, sample SAMN07190888) | wastewater metagenome | isolation source: influent of sewage treatment plant in Hong Hong | place: USA: Christiansburg, Virginia | collected 2016-03-01 ... | reverse complement strand
TCCATCACCGGGTGTCACACTAGGTGAGGGTTATGGCGTCGACCTGACGATTCTGTGTGCAGCCACGCTGTGGTCGCTGACGATGCCGATGTTTGAGCAGATTGCGATCTGGAACGGCCTGGGTCTGCTGCTGCTGTTTGGCTTTTACGTCTGGCGTGTCTCGGGCGGGGCCGACGCCGAGCCAGAGCTAACCGGCGTCGCCAGCGAAGTAGGTAGCCTTCCCAAGGTGCGTCGACGCCTCACGGTAGCGGTACTGCTCATCGCAGCGGCGGGAACCCTGATCGCTGCCGCCGAACCATTCGCTGAAGCGCTGATCGGTACGGGCGAGCACCTGGGCGTCGATCGGTTCATCTTGGTTCAGTGGCTGGCCCCACTCGCCTCGGAAGCGCCTGAGCTGATCGTCGCCACGATCTTCGCACTGCACGGTCACGGCTCTGCCGGCATGGGTGCGCTGCTGTCCTCGAAGGTCAATCAGTGGACGCTACTGGTTGGCACGCTGCCGATCGCCTACTCGATTGCCCTCGGCAAACCGGGCGCGCTCCACCTCGATTCACGGCAAGTCGAAGAACTGGTGCTGACCAGCTCGCAGAGCTTGCTCGGCATCGGTGTGCTGCTAAACGGTCGACTTGAGGCCTGGGAAGCCATCGTGCTGCTGCTGCTCTTCCTCGTGCAGCTCCCGTTCCCACAAGCCAACGTCCGCTACGGGCTGTCGATGCTCTACGTGCTGCTCGCGATTCTGCTGTTCATTCGCTATGCGCGCTACGTGCCCCAGCACATTCGGCTGACGTTTAGCAAGAACGCCTCTGTCGAGGAATAGCCTCAGATGTTGATCGTGCCGCCCCCTCTGCGGCTACTCCTTGTCCCACTTGCGAGTTTGGAGGAGCCCGCACGGGATCTGGTGGCTCGTGCGCAGGCAGCCTGCGACGAGGATCAGCGCGGTGCGATGCTGAGAGCGTTTGCTGAGCTGCACGCCCTACTGATACCTGCAATCGATGCGCTCGTAGAAAAGCAATCGACCGTCTCGGCGTGTCTCGGCCTGCTCGAGCTGTGGGACGAGCTTCCCGATGTCGACGTCGAGCGCGAAAGCATCCTACAGCTAGTGGCGATGCATGCCGCCAGCAGCGATTCAGCATCGACGCTGCCGATCCCAGAAGGTCTGGCAACCGAAAACGAAGTCGTGGAAGCCCAGCGGCACTGGCTCCAGCAGATTCTTACCGATAGAGCGCTGCCACAGCATCTGTGGTGGCGACGACTGACGAGACGAGCACATGGGCCACTGGGCGATCGGGCACGGCTGACTGTGGAGCGAGCGTCCGTTTGCATCTTCGAGCACTTGCCCGATCCGAATGCTCCCAGCTCGCAGACAGCCACAACTTCCGTTGGTGAGTTCCGAACTGGTGATCGGCTTTCGCTCGCGGTCCAAGTGCCACTCCCCGGTCAGCTTGCGATCGTCCATGCCACCGGCGAGTCCCAACACGCCACCCTGGACATCGTCCTGCCCGAGACCGTCAGCGAAGCGGTGGTCCGCCGACATCTCGAGGTCGTCGAGCTTCATGGTGAACTGGCCGCGCACAAGCTGGCCGATGGACAGTGGGCCGAGCAGGCACTGATCGTGGTTTGGGTACCGGAGGTGACGCCGCCATCGTGGATCGTCGATATGCGGCTGCGCCACGGCGTCCCACCAGCGTCCCGCGTCTGGCGCTATCTGTATCGCGTAAGCGAATAGTTTTCGTAGCTGTTTGTGCTTTTTCCGAGCAGTGAGCGGCTTCGAAATTTTACGCAGGCTCGGACTGATGGTACTTGATGAAGTCTGCTTCCCATGATGCGCAGTCGTCGCCAGCCCATCCGCTTAAGCCTTGGTATTGGGAACCGCCCGCGCTCCAAGGCCCGAGGTGCCCGCTCTCCGCAGATCTTCGGGTCGGTCGGGATGCGAAGCGAGCGACGCTCGGGGCAGAAGCTGTGGCAGAAGCTGCGCGCACCCCTTCAGATCCTCGGCGCGCTGGCGGTGCTGCTGGTGATAAACCTTTATGTACTGTATTACCGTCATGGCACGTCGCTGCCGGCCCTACTCAAGCAGGCCGAAACCGGACGAGCGCTGAGTGCTCGACTCAGCGGTCCCGTCGGAACTCCCCCGCAGCCGAATCGTCCGGTGCGAAAGCCCAAGCTGCTGCCACCGCTTAGCGACTACCCACGCATCGTCGAGCAGCCGCTTCATGCGAGTGATTCGCTGTCGGACGTGCTGACCAAAGTCGCGGTGCCGGCCCGCCAAAAGAGCGAGCTAGAGACAGCGCTGCAAGGCGTCCTCGATCCCGGTGGACTCGGTCCGGGTCAGTCGCTGACCTTTTATTACGACCATGAGGATCGGCTGCAATCGGTCGATTATCGACTGACCGATTCGCTGGCCTATCACCTCGAGCGAGTGCAGACAGGCAGCGCGGATCGCTTCGTACCGGTCAAACAGACCCAACCCCTCGCAGTGACGACCCAGCGCATCGAGATCAAACTCGATGGGAAAAATGACCTGCTGGCGGCAGTTCAGCGGGCCTCGGAAACGCCATCGCTGGCGGCGCGGATCTATGAGGTCTTTGCCTGCGAACTGAACCTTTACAACGACGCTCAGACGGGCGATCGCATCCGCATTCTCATCGAGAAACAGTACTTGGGTGAGCGATTCTATCGCTACGGTCGACTGCTCGCCGTCGAATACGTGCCCACACCGAGTGGCACGCGCACACGTCGGCTGCGCGCCTTTTTGCGCAGCGAGGGCAGCCCATCGAACGCTGGGGCCGCGCCAGGAGCCAGTCAGCTCTACTACACCGACAGCGGTGACAGTCTCACCCGCAGCCTGTGCAAAGCACCGATCTTGTGGAGCCGCAGCAGCCAGCCAGCTCAGTCGAGCCAGCCAGTGCTACAAGGCGAGCGCGGTCGGTACTTCCTCGAGTATCAGACCCCAGCCCAGGTGCCGGTGGTCGCGCTTGGCGCTGGCAAGATCAAGCTCGGACCGAGTCGAGCCGGAAAACCGCAGACGGTCTTCATCGGCCACAGCGGCGGCATCGAGACCAGCTACGGTCCTCTCGGTCGGCTTGCGCGCGGGCTCACGGACGGACAGTCTGTGAAACAGCGCCAGGTGATTGGCTACGTCGCCACGCCATCGGGCCGCGAGACGCCGCACCTCCGATTGCAGGTTCGGGTGGCTGGGCGGATCGTCGATCCGACCAAGCTCAAAGCCAGCCGTGAGCCCGGAATTCCCGACGGTGAGCGCGCTGCGTTCATTGCCAAAAGCAATGAATGGGCCGAAAAGCTAGCACGCACCGACGAGCCAGTTATCGCGAGCCACGGCGTGGTAGGTGAGTCGCGGTAAACAGTAGCGACAGCCTCGGCTCCTTGCGAAACAGGTAGGCACCGCCGAGACGAGCCTCGGCCATCAGCTCTTGCAACACCGGGGCGGCGCGGTTGCGCCGCTCTTCGGACTCGCGATCGGCTTCCGTCTTCGTGGCGGTCGCCTCAGTCGTGGCGGTCAGTTTGCGAGCCAAATCACGCGCCTTGTACGCGGTGTCGACGCCGATTCCCAACCGCGATAGCTGCGCCGGATAGCTCTCAGCGACGAGTGCCAGGTCCAGCAGATCGCGCGCCAGGTCCGTAAGCCCCTCTCCTTCGGCTATCGCGTCGAGAGACTCCAGCACCTTGCGATCTTTGCGCAGCACCAGCCGCGCTGCGAGCAGCAGTTGATTCCGCAGGTCGAAGGCTTGCACGAACAGCTTCTGCTCGGCCTGGGTGCTGTGCTTGCCACGGTGGGAATCTAGTTTCGCCTGCGCCTCGTGAAGAGCCTGCGCATACAGGTGCAGTCCGTCGAGCATCGCGTCCGAAAAGCCAATCTTGGCCAGCTTATCGGCATATCGCCGCGCCACCCCAAACAGGGCGAGCGCCTCGCTGATCAACTGCGGAACCGGCTGCTGCGGCGGGACAACATGCTCGGCCGGAACCCGTGACAACATCACCGACACTCGAGCCAGCACGCCCGCTCCTGGAGAAAGCTCCGGCGCGGCGTCAAGTGCGTGGCTTTCAGCCAACTTGGTCGCTTTTTCAACCTTCGGCTTGGTCGCTTTTTCGACCTTCGGCTTGGTCGCTTTTTCGACCTTCGGCTTGGTCGCCTTTTCGACCTTCGGCTTGGTCGCCTTTTCCGTCACGGACTTGACTGGGAGCGACGACGACTTGGCAGAAGCACCTTTGGGCTTTTTCTCTGGCTTGGCCAGCTCGCGCAGCCGCAGCAGCGCCGCAGACGTCGACAAAGAAGCACCACCAGTTGCAGGCTTTTTAGACGATGGTTTTGCCATATCTTGCAAAATTCCCCCAATGCGCACGACTCCGCAAGAGTCTTTGTGAAACGTACCAGCCCTTTACAGGTACGGGTCGCTGCTCTACCCTGAAGTTTCGTCGGCGGAGGCAAGATGGCCAAGGGTATTGAGGACGTTCAGTCATACCTACTCAAGATGGACTTGCGGTGTGAGGAGCCCCGAGAGGGGATTTGGGTACTTGGCGGGCTTGATGGCATCGACAAACTAGTCATCACACTCGCTGCCCCGGTGCTGGTGTTCCGGGTCAAGGTGATGGAGCTTCCACACCGAAACCGTGAGGATCTGTTCCGCACGTTGCTCGAGTTAAACGCGAGCGAGATGATGCACGGCGCGTACGGCGTGGAGGGCGATGCGGTCGTGATCTGCGACGCACTTCAGCTAGAAAACCTCGACTACAACGAATTTGCGGCCACGATTGATGACATCTCGTTAGCGGTTGCCTCGCATCACAGTCGGCTCGGGAAGTTCAAAGACCCGCAACCGACGTAACCCTAACGCTCGAACGAAAACCAGGCGAACTCACTTTGCACAAGGATTAGCGATGGGATTTTTCTCTCGTTTGGGGTCGCTCATCAAATCGAACCTGAACGACCTGATCTCGAAGGCTGAAGACCCGGAAAAGATGCTCAACCAGGTGTTGGTTGACATGAAAACCCAGCTTGTCGAGGCCAAGAAGCAGGTCGCAGTCGCCATTGGCGATGAAAAACGACTCAAGAAGCAGTGGGACGAGCAAGCTGCGCTCTCGAAGGACTGGGAGCGCAAGGCGATGCTCGCGGTGCAAGCTGGCGACGACGAGCTGGCCAAGGAAGCGCTGTTCCGTCAAAAGGAACACGACGAGCTGTCGCTCCAGTTCGAGCAGCAGTGGGTCAGCCAGAAGGACGCCGTCGACAAGCTCAAAGTGCAGCTACGGGTTCTGACCAACAAGATCGAGGAAGCCAAGCGCAAGCGCAACATCCTCATCGCCCGTCAGAAGCGCGCCGAAGCCCAGCGAGCGATTCAGTCGACGATGGCTGGACTATCTGATACCTCGGCATTCGATACGTTTGACCGGATGGCGCAAAAGATCGACCAGCTTGAGGCCGAAACCGAGGCCAACAGCGAGCTGGCCGGTGAGCTGGAAGGCGACTCACTGACTCAGCGCTTCAAGGCGCTCGAGGCAAAGAAGACGCCGTCTGACATGGCTCTGGCCGAGCTAAAGCAAAAGATGGGGCTGCTGCCCGCTGCGTCGACGTCGGCACCAAAAGCACTGCCGCAAAACTCGACCGCCAAGCCAGACGGCGAGCCGAAAGCCAACAACTCCGCCGAGCCCAAGACCGATCCACCATCGCCCACTTCGACGTAGGCCACGACTCTCAACAGCTCTTACAGCTTTCGAATCAGACTCAATCCATCGGCGATCGGCAGCATCGTGACCTCGACGCGAGGATCGGCTGCAACGACATCATTGCAAGCTCTCACCGCCTGAAGCGATGGATCGGTCTGGCTCTCATCGAGCACACGTCCGTCGCGAAGCACGTTGTCGATCAGCAGCAGTCCGCCGCTGCGCAGTCGAACCAGGACTTCTTCGTAGTAGTGATGCTGGTTGACTTTGTCCGCGTCGATAAAGCCGATGTCGAAGAGCGGCTGTCGCGGCAGCGCCCGAAGGGTCTCGAGCGCAGGTCCGATGCGTAGATCGATCTTGTGAGCGACCTCCGCCCGCGCAAAATAGCGACGAGCGATGCGGGTCCATTCGTCGCTGACATCGCAACACAAAAGCTTGCCATGTGTCGGTAAGGCGCGAGCGACGCAGATGGCGCTGTAACCGGTAAACGTCCCGACTTCGACGGCACGTTCTGCCGAAATCGCCCGGGTGAGCAACGACATCAGCGAGCCCTGTAGCTCGGCAATCTGCATCACCTGAGTCTCACCGAGTCGTGCTGTCTCGGCACACAGCTCCGCTAGCAGCGGATCGCGACGGGTCGAGTGGCTGGTGAGATAGTCGGCAAGGGCCGGGGTCATCGGGACAAACTGATTCGACATCCGTTCTCCGTTAGTACTGATAGCGCCGCGCCGAGACGTTGTAGATGAGCCCCAGCGCCGCCATGACCGTAAGCACCGACGAGCCACCGTACGACACGAGCGGCAGCGTCACGCCCACCACCGGGGCCATGCCAATCACCATCGCGATGTTGATGCTGACATGCCAAAACAAAAGCGCCGCGCAGCCGAGCACCAGATAGCGCCCAAACCGATCTCGACACGCCGCCGCGATGTGGAGCGTCCACAAGATCAAAAACAGAAAGCAGGCGAGCAGCCCCAGGCAGCCGAGCAGGCCCCATTCCTCGGCCCACACCGCGAACGGGAAGTCGGTCCAGTGCTCGGGAAGGAACTGCAAGTGGTTCTGGGTGCCGCGCAGGTAGCCCTTGCCGGTAAGCCGCCCAGAGCCAATCGCGAACAGCGCTTGCCGCGCATGGTAGCCGGTTCCGGTCGGATCCAGCTCAGGATGCAGGAACGTGAGCAGCCGCTTCTTTTGATATTCCTTGAGCCCAAAGCGCACGATCAGGAATGCGCCTGACAACCCCACCGTCGCCACCCAGCCCTTCAGTCGCGGCGGCAGCGGCACCAAAAAAAACACCGACAGCGCAAGCAGACCACACAACAGCGCCGTCCCCAGGTCCGGTTGCTTCAGGATGAGCAGCGCCGGAACAATCCACAGCGCATGCCACTTGAGCGCATAGCGCCACGGTCGCAGGCTCATGTCCTTGGGATCGCTCGAAAACAGGTGTGCCCCGAGGAGAATCAGCGACAGCTTCATCAGCTCCGACGGCTGAATTCCAAACGACCCCCAGCCAAACCAGCGACGGGAGCCATTGACGACCTTGCCGACCACGAGCACCGCGCCGAGCAGCGCGGTCACACCGAGATAGCCCGGCCAGGCCAAGCGCTTCAGAAGCTGCTGATCGAGCGCCGCTACGCCACCGAGGAGAAGCAGGCCTATCGCAATCCACATCAATTGCGAGGAGAACATCCCCTTGGGTGCCACTCGGGTCGCCGAATAGAGGTTGACAAGGCCAAGACCAATGATTAGCAGGACCGAAGCCGTAAGCGGCCCGTCGATGAGCGACCAAGTCCGACGCAGCGCTGACATCGGCGTTATCTGGCTCCGGCGGAAGCCGGCAGTGTGGTGTGTAGCTTCGTCGTCGAGGTGACGGCGATCGGACGCGGCTTGTGCTCTGGTGCCACGCGATCGAAATAGCCTTGGATGATCCGAGTCGCCGTCGGGGCCGCCACGTGTCCACCCAAGCCACCATGCTCGACCAGCACCGCGACCGCGATTTTGGCATTGCGCGACGGAGCGTAGCCGACAAACCAGGCGTGATCGTTCATCTCGTCCCAGCCGCTCGACTCGCCGCGACGATTCTTGCGAACCTGTGCGGTACCGGATTTGCCCGCCACGTCGAGCCCTTCGATGTAGGCGCTGCTGGCGGTGCCCTTGTTATCAGCGACGACGTCGACCAGCGCCCGCCGCATTCGCTCCAGTGACGACGGCAAAATTGGAAGCTGAGCACGAAGCTGCGGCACAAACTGCTCGATGGGCTCTCCGGATGGCTTTTCGAGTCGCTCGACGAGCATCGGCTGAAAGAGCTTGCCACCATTGCCGAGTGCCGCATAGGCCATCGCAAGCTGAAGCACCGACGACCGCACCGCACCCTGCCCCAGCGCCGTATTGAGCGCGTAGCCACCTCGGAAGCCACCGTGCTGCTTGTAATACTCGAGTGTCGGCACAAAGCCGCTCGCTTCACCGAGTCCCAGCCCCATCGGTTGCCCGAAGCCAAACCGCTCCGCCCAGCGCGCCATCCGCTCGAGGCCAACCTTTTCCGCAAGATGATAAAAGTAGACGTTGCACGACTGCGCCAGCGCCTCATGCAGTGCCACCGGCCCGTGCGCCTTCATGCAGCGAAAGACGTGTCGCCCCAGCTCGTAGCGACCGTGGCAGACCTGCTTCTGCTCGGGCTCGATGAGCCCTTCCTCAAGCGCAGCCAGCGCCGGAATGATCTTAAACGTCGATCCTGGGTAGTACGTCTCGCGAAGAGACTTATCGAGGAGTGGCCGAAAGGGATCGCTCTCGAGCCGCTGCGCATCGCTCCGACTCAGTCGCCCACCAAGCAGGTTCGGGTCGGGACTGGGATACGATGCCATCGCCAGCACCCGACCGGTATCGACCTCAACCACCGCCGCTGCTGCCGAGGCGTGTCGCGATAGCGCCTCCTCGACGATATGCTGAAGCTCCAGATCAATCGTCAGCACTGCCGTCAGACCCGGCTGCGGATCCCGTCGCATCTCCTGCGGGGCGAGCTGCGCCATCTCGCCCAGGTCGTTTTCGCTCTTCCGCCGTCCGTGTGCATCGACGAAAAAGCGCTCAAAACCCGGACTGCCGCGCAGCTTCTGCTCTAACTTCTGCTCTAGCCCCGAGCGCCCGACGTAGTCGCCGTGCTTGTAGCCGCGCTTTAGGTCCTCAGGCCCCGCCATGTTGAGATACCCAAGAAGGTGCGCCGAGGTGTTCTTCTGCGGATAGACGCGACGGGTACGGGCCTCAATATCGATGCCGGGAAGTTGATCTTTTTCGGACTCAAGCGCCGCAAGCTGATCGCGCGTAATGTCTTCCGCGACAAGGAGCTGCTTGCTGGCATCCGCGCCGCGCTTGGCCGCTAGCTTCTTACCAAGCGCGTCGCGCTGTTCTTCGGATAGTTTGAGCAGCCGCCCAAGCCGCTGGAGCGTTGGCGCGGACACATAGCGCGGCGTTGCGTACACGTGGAAGGTGGGTCGATTGTCGGCGAGCACCTCACCGTGTCGATCGCGGATCTGACCCCGCACCGCCTCAAGCTCTCGTTCACGGATGAAGTTGTTGGTACTTTTTTGTAGGTAGTCGTCGCCACGCAGCGCCTGGAGCTGTACCAGCCTCCCGGCCAGCAACGAAAACGCAGCCACCGCCAACAGCGCCGCGACACGCAACGGCAACGGCACACGCAACGAGGTCGTACTCGACTCTCCAGCCGTTCCACCCGAGGGAGCGAGCGAAGTCTGGAGGCCGATCCGCAGATCAAAGTGCAGCTTGCGTCGACGAAAAGGTCTCATGCCCAAAGACCCGGTTTGGCCACCTTGGACCACAGCCGAGCGTCGATGCGGCTTAGCACAGATATCGCGAACGGCGCCACCCCCGCTGTCAACACCAGCTGGATTGGTAAGCCCCGCAACCCACTCCACGCCAGGTCACGATCACCATCAGCGACCAGCACGATGAGCGTCATCATCAGACGAAAAACCAGCATTGCCAGGGCCGCCACCGCGCCTTGGGCAAGACGACCTCCCACCAGGAGCTGCCCCGCCACGCGGTGCAACAGCAACAGCAACAGACCCAACCCCAAGGCGCGCAGACCATGGGGCGTGCCCTCGATCAAATCGGTCAGATAGCCGATCGCCGACCCAAGTGCGAGCATGCCCAGCGCCGAGGCATCCCGCTGCGCAGCCAGCCCGCCACCGCTGTGTCGACTGGTCAGCCCTGCATACAGGGCCGTAAGAAGTGCAAGATCCGGCAGTGGCCAGCGAGTCAGAGGCGACAGTCCCGTCGAGATGATCGAACCCACGACCGCGAGCAACAACAACACGAGGGCTCGTGCGCCACTCATCTGGGCACGCCCGGTCCGCGAGCCGACTCAAAGCCGCGCTTGCCGGCATCGGGATCCGGTGGTGGCGGCGGCGACAACACGATCAGCACTTCGCGAAGGTGGCTAAACGACACGCTGGGCTCGACCTCGATCTCTTGGTAGAGGCTGGCGTCGCTGCGCCTCACGGCGACCACTTTGCCGACCGGCAAATCGCGAGGAAAGCTGCCACCGAGACCCGAGGTCAAGACATCTTGACCCACCTCGATTTGTTCTTTTTTGAGCACGTATTCGACACGACACACGTAGCGGCTGTCGCTGCCGGTCCCTTTCATGACGCCCCGGCTCTCACTGCGCGGAATCACGACATCGACCGCCGAGCGGGCATCGGTGAGGAGCTGCACATCAGCATACGGCCCGACGGCGCGAGCGATGCGGCCGACAACCCCCTCAGCAGCAATCACCGGCATGCCAGGCTTCATCTCAACGCCACCGCGATCGATTCGAACCCGTACGACCCGAAACTGCCGCGAAGTCTCGATGGAAATCACCTGAGCGACGGCAGTATCAGCCAGCACCTGTGCCCGCAAATCCAGCAGTCGTTCCAGCCGCTGCGCTCGCAACGCCAGCGCCGACTGACTCGCCAGTTGAGCACGCAGCTCGGCATTGTTGCGGCGCAACACCTGGTTTTCCTGCTGCACCCCAATGACGGCCACATAGCCCGTCCACACCGATGAAACCCGCCCGAACAGACCCGCTACAACACCCTGCAGCGGTGCCGCCAGGCGAACCACCGCCCGATCGAGCAAGGTCTGCTTTTCGGGTGCTTTGACGCTCCACCGTAACACCAGCGACAGCACCAGCGCAGCCGCGACCCCGAACGCGCCATACGTGCCC
>ERZ724510.2075-NODE-2075-length-10925-cov-5.142318_pt1 | contig 10925 bp, 8 predicted proteins | sample MGYA00376043_ERZ724510 | MGnify/ENA primary metagenome ERZ724510 (study PRJEB28724, sample SAMN07190888) | wastewater metagenome | isolation source: influent of sewage treatment plant in Hong Hong | place: USA: Christiansburg, Virginia | collected 2016-03-01 ... | reverse complement strand
CATCAAAGTCTAATACAACTACATTAATTTTTTGATCCATTTTCAACACCTCAGAAGGGTGAGAAATACGGCCCCATGAAATATCGGTAATGTATAATAAGCCATCTAAGCCACCTAAATCCATGAAAGCACCAAAGTCAGTAATGTTTTTAACAGTACCTTCTAATACTTGTCCTTTTTCTAGTTTGCTCATTATTTCAGCACGTTGTGCTTCAATATCGCTTTCAATTAATGCTTTATGAGATACAACGGCATTCTTAATAGTTTCGTTAATCTTCACTACTTTAAATTCCATTGTTTTACCAACAAACTGATCGTAATCAGTAACTGGTTTAACGTCAATTTGAGAACCTGGTAAGAAAGTTTCCATACCAAATACATCAACAATTAAACCACCTTTAGTTTTGCTAGTAACTAAACCAGTAACCACCTCACCAGTTTTATGAACTTCCATAATACGCTCCCAAGCACGGAAAATTCTTGCACTCTTACGGCTTAAATGTAAGTTACCTTGACGGTCTTCTTTTTCTACAACCATTACTTCTACAACGTCTCCAACTTGTACACCTTGTAAATCACGGAATTCGTTTAAAGAAATTAAACCATCACTTTTAAATCCAATGTTAATTACAGCATCGGTTTTGGTTAAACCAACGATGTCTCCATTTAAGATTTCACCATCAGCAATTTTAACGAAAGTGTTTTCATACACATGATCGTATTTTTCTTTTTCTTCTTGGCTGTAATGTGCAACGTTTCTTTTGTCTACACTCCAGTCAAAATCGTCGTGAGCAGTAACAACTACTTCTTCTACGATTGGTTTTGCTGCAACTACTTCTACAGCAGCTTCTACAACAGTTTCTGTTGCTTCCACAGGCACGTTTGTTGTCGCAGCAGTTTCTGTTGCTTCGGCAGCACCAGAAGCTTCCTGTGCATCTGCGTTTAATTGTTTTACAAAAAAGTTCATAATATAATCCCGATGTTTTTAATTCGGGGCTGCAAAAGTAAGCTTTATTGCTTAAATATGGTACTTTGAAGTACTTTTTGTTGAAGTGACATTAGTTGATATCCTGAAAGGAAATTTTTTGTTGTTTGAATTCTGCTTAAAGAAACAAAAAAAGTAACTACTGAAGCTGCAAAAACAAAAAAAGATGCTACGCATGAGATGCATCAAAAAGTAAATAAAGACGTTAAGAAAAAAGGTTAAAAAAAAGCAGGCTTTAAGCCTGCTTTTTTTATTTTCGTTTTAGCCATTTCAATATTTTATTAAAAGTGAAGTATTGCTTTTATTTCCATTTATATCTTCTAGCAGTAGCATATAACTTCCAGATGCCAATGCTTTTACAAATAAACTATTTGTAGTAGTACCAGCTAATACTGTTTGTTTGTTTACACTAATTATTTTTCCTGTTATATCTAACAGTTTTGTGTATATAGTTGTGGCAGTGGGCACTGTTACAACATAGTTTACTTTATTGTCAATAATTGGATTTGGAAATACAGATTGCAATTGAAGTATGTTAGCACTACCACTATATTTTACTTGTATAGTTTGATGTTTAGTTATTTTTCCATCTTTATCTGTTTGACTAAGGCGATAGTAGTTATTGCCTTTATAAGGCAACACATCTGTATAAGCATAGTTTGTTATTTGGTTACTATTTCCATCGGAATGTGCTGATGCAATATTTGCCAATTGTTTAAAATTTACACCATCGCTACTTTTTTCTATGGTGAAAGATGCATTGTTTGTTTCTGTTGCAGTTTGCCAGTTTAATTCAACAGTTCCTTCTTTTTTATTGCCAATAAATTGTACAATTCTAACAGGCAAGCTTGTTCTGTTAATCCAATTGTCAACATATTTAAACGTTTTTTCTTCTACACAATAAAAGCCTGTTGTGCAACTTGTATAACTACCAAATTTTCCATTGGTTACAAACACTACCCCTTTTTTGCCAAGTGTATCAATATACATATCGCTTATTAATCCATAAGCTTCTCCAGGATGGCCCCACATTACTGTGTTAGCAAAAACTTGATCTGCACCTGCAGTACCTGTTGATACATGTAAACCCATACCCCACCTTCTAAACAACCCATAATAATTGTTACCACTATTTGTGTTTGTATAATTCCATTGGGTGCTACGCATAATTCTAACAGTGCTATCATTCAATATTCTGGTATTACCATAAACACCATTGTTGCGTATCATTAATAAAAATTTAGCTAAGCTTTTGGCAGTTATACGCAAGCTACCTTGTGGACCAAATACCAACCCATTGGTTCCGATTGTATAGTTTGAATAGTTTCTTGGAGCTGGAGCAATACCATTAAAATTATCCAATTGTGGCGACCAAGCTGTGCCAGATTTTCTATATAAAACTGCCAAATCATTAATTCGAGGTGCAAGATCATCAATATTAAAGCTACCCGTTGCACCAAGTGGTGCCAATAAATTTTGTCTTACAAAAATATCAAAACGAGTGTTTGAAATTTTTTCAACCAAAGTGCCCAATAATCCATACTCAACATTAGAATAATTAAAATATGTGCCAGGCATTTCTGTTCTAAACATGTTGGGAGTATAGTATCCACCACTTGTTAAAAACAGTTGGCTAATTGGTGGAGGTGTAGCACCTGATGTTGCACCTAAAAAACCATCGTACCCAGTACCATCTTGTACACTACTTGTGTGATTAAACAACATTCTAAATGTAATTTTCGTAGTGGGAAAAGATGGGTTTCTTAAAGTGAATCCCAAATAGGTACTTACATCATCATCTAAACTAAATAAATTTTGTTCATACAGTTTCATTAATGCAGCAGCAGTAAAAGATTTACTAACAGATGCTATACGAAACATGGTATTTTCATCTATTGGTAAGTTTCTTCCAATATCTCTTTTACCAAAATAATTTTCATAACCAATTGTATCACCTATAATACCAATTGTACTGCTACCAGCTAACTGTTCTGTTGTATAAAGTGCATTAAGGCTATCTGTTAATGTGTTTGGTTGAGCCAGAGTTATTGAATAACTGCTAAAGAACAATACGAAGAAGAGTACTATTTTTTTCATACTAGATTTTAAATAAATTTATAAACTATTAATAACTTAGCAAAATTATTTTAAAATTATCAATGTTTAAGTTTTACAATTGCTACAAAGTATTCCACGTTCTTGAAAAAAAATAACTTATAAATACGAAGTTTTGTATGCTTAAAATATGCTTAAAGAAACAATTTTAACAGTAAAGTATATTTAAACACTTTGTACATTTAAATTCTAAAATATAAAATCATGAAAAAAATTTTGGGTTTAGTACTTGCAGGGTTTCTTTTTGTTGGATCTACATTTGCACAAACAAAAACAGAAGCTAAAAAAACGGCAAAAGCCGAAGTAAAGAAAGAAGCAAAAACAGCAAAAGCTGAAGTAAAAAAAGAAAGCAAAAAAGTAACAACTGAAGTTACTAAAACAAAGAAAGATGGCACAGCAGATATGCGTTACAAAGAAAATAAAGACAAAAAAGAAACTGCAAAACCAAGTGGTCCAGTAAAAAAAGATGGCACACCCGATAAGCGTTTTAAAGAAAATAAAGACGTTAAGAAAAAAGGTTAAAAAAAGCAGGCTTAAAGCCTGCTTTTTTGTACATTACTTTATTTACAATTACACATTAACCAACATTAAAGTAAATAGTTTGCCATGCTTGTTACAAAAAATGTATTACATAAAATATTTGTAAGTTTGCAACGCAATGAAATTTTTAACTCTACTATTGGCAACAACAATTTTATACCTTGCAATTATGCCAGGTGTTAATTTAATTTTATTGCAAACCAATACAGAACAAAGCTGTTGTAACGAAACTTGTAACGAAGAATCAAACAATGAAAAAACAATAGACCAACAAAAAAAGAGAAATGATTGTAATGGAAAATCATGCAATCCTTTTCAGTCTTGTTGCACTTCAGTTCTCTATTGTAAAACAAACCCTCCTATTGAAATATTAAAACCTGAAATTTCAATAGAGCAAAATTTTAATTACACTTCTACATTTACCTCTCAATACGCTCCAGATTTTTGGCAACCGCCTAAAGTTGTTTAACACAATCAACTGTTGCATCAACAATTGTATTGCAACACAATTTTATTGTTAACAATTTTAAATTCAACAAAATGAAATTTATAAAATCATTTGTTTTGGCTATTATTTTATTGACGGCTACAACAACCTATGCTTTCTCACAAACAACAAATCCCAATCAAGCAAAAGATAGCACGAAAACCATTAAGCTAAAAGTTAAAGGAATTACTTGCTCTTCAGATTTAAAAACAATATCTGCCAACGTAGAAAAACTAACTGGTGTAAGCAGTTGTAAAGCAGGAAAAATGGGTACAACCTCTTCTTTTGAAATAAAATTCAATCCAATATTAGTTACTGAAAAAGAAATTAATAAAACAATTGAAAATACTGGAGGTTGTGAAAATCCAAACGACCGACCTTATAAAATTAAACAGTAAATATTTGATACTGTATGATTCATTAAATTGAATGAATCATACAGTATTTAAACCATTTAAGCAATGATAAAATATATTTTCATTGTTGGTTTACTGTTTCCGTTTGGCATTACTGCACAAACTATTTTAGGTAAAGTAACCAACAGCAAAAAAAAGCCAATGATTGGTGCAACCATTTATTGGATAGGCTCAAACATTGGAGCATCAACAGGCGAAAAAGGATTATTTGAAATTACAAGTAAACACACTGGCAATAGTAAACTAGTTGCAAGTTTTGTAGGATATATTTCAGACACAATTGAAATTACCAATCAATCATTTGTAGAGTTTAAATTAATTGAGGTAAAACCATTGAACGATGTCGTAGTTCAAGGAAAAAGAAATGGAATCATTATTTCTAATATAAGCCCTATTAAAACAGAAGTTATTACTCAATCAGAATTAAAGAAAGCTGCTTGTTGCGACTTAGCTGGTTGCTTTGAAACACAAGCCACTGTGCAACCACAAACTACCAATGTAATTACCAACTCAAAAGAACTTAGAATTTTGGGTATATCAGGTGTTTACAACCAAGTTTTAATTGATGGACTTCCCATGATACAAGGCTTATCATACACGTATGGCATAAGTGGAATTCCAGGAACATTGGTTGAAAATATCACCATATCAAAAGGAACCAATAGTGTTTTACAAGGCTATGAAAGTATTAGCGGACAAATTAATGTTGAAACAAAGGAACCAACAAAAACCGATAAACTATTGCTGAATGTTTATGTAAATAATTTTTTAGAAAAACATGTAAACGTTAACTATACTTTTAAGGTAAAAAAGTGGAGTAGCCTTGCAGCATTGCATACAGTACAGCCTGCAAATAAAGTGGATAGAGACAATGATACTTTTCTTGATTTGCCGCAACTTACACGTTACATGCTTTTCAATAAATGGAAATATGGCAATGAAAAAGATTGGGGTTTGAGTAGCCAAATTGGATTGCGTTTTTTAAATGAAGAACGCAATGGTGGACAAACTTTTTATAATCCAAAAAGTGATAAAGGAAGTACCAATGTGTATGGACAAACGGTTAAAATTACCCAACCCGAAATTTGGACAAAAACTTCTTATCGTTTTAATGATAACCACAGAATAACCTTCTTAGCGTCATCATTTTATCAAAATCAAGAATCTTTTTTTGGAACAGTAAATTATAATGCACAACAAACAAATATTTATGGCAACCTGCAATATGAGTTGTTGTATGCACAAAAAAATTCTTTAAAAACGGGTATTAGTTATAGACATTTAAAACTCAATGAAAGCATTGCATTTACAGATACCACTTTAAAAAGAACTTATGCAGGCAATTATAAACTTGAAGAAAATATCCCAGGAATTTTTGCTGAAAATGTGATGTATTTCTTTAAAGATAAACTCACATGGATAGCTGGCATTCGTGGCGATGAACACAACCAATTTGGGTTTACAATTACACCAAGAACTTTATTGAAATACGATGTTTCGCCCAACACTGTTTTTCGTGCAAGCATTGGTACAGGTTGGAGAACTGTAAACTTATTTAGTGAGAATATTGGTTTATTGGTAAGCTCAAGAGACCTTGTTTTTGCAGAACAAGTAACACCCGAAAGAGCTACTAATTATGGAATAAATTTTATTCAAAAATTCAACACTAAAAACAATAACCTATCTGGCTATTTTAGTACTGATTTTTATAGAACAAATTTTCAAAACCAAATCTTTCCAGATTACGACAGTGACCCAACCAAAGCAATTATTAAAAATTTTACAGGAACAAGCGTAAGTAATGGCTTTCAGGCAGAATTGTATTTAAAAATTTGGCAACGTTTTGAAGTGAAAACTGGCTATAATTATCTAGATGTTTATAGAAAGGTTAGCGGAACAAAAATACTTTTACCATTTAATCCTAGACATAAAGTGTTAGCTACATTTAGTTACAAACCTTTGAACAACAAATTTCATTTCGATATGAATATTCATTGGATTGGTGAACAAAAATTAGCTGATACAAAATCGAATCCTGCTGAATTTCAGCGACCTGATTTTTCAAAACCTTATGCTTTGGTAAACATGCAGTTCACATACAAGTTTAAAAATCTTGATGTGTATACTGGTTGTGAAAACTTATTTGATTTTAGACAACACCAACCAATTGTGAGTTGGCAAAATCCATTTGGTAAGTATTTTGACACTTCATCAGTTTGGGGACCTACTCGTGGTAGAGAAATGTATATTGGCTTTCGTTATAAATTATAAAAATGAATAACTAATACGAATAAAACTTATTAATAAAAAAGGAATGACAATATTTTCATTGCTTTTTTATTTGTATACAATATTTTTATGAAACTTGACTTACGTCATGTATTGCTCAATAAAGATTTAAACGTTGAAGTGAGTGACACCACGAAGGATGATAGTAGCACTTAGCTGACAAATAAAATTATTGAATAGAAAGTTGAGCAATTGATTTAGCTGCAATAAAACCGCTTGTCCAAGCATTTTGAAAATTAAAGCCTCCTGTAATACCATCAATATCTAACACTTCACCAGCAAAAAAGAGTTGAGGAATTATTTTGCTTTGCATACTATTGGCATCAACCTCATTTAGTTGAATTCCACCACAAGTAACAAACTCTTCTTTAAATGTAGTTTTGCCTTTTACCTCAAACTCTTGTGCAGTAAGGTTTTTAATGAGTTGATTTTGTTGTTTGGCATTTATATCGGCCCAGCGAAGTTCTTCCTGTATGTTACAAATAGTTAGCAAGTGCAACCACAATCGATTGGGCAAACCAAATGGATTTTTATTGTGAATTTTATTGCTAGAATATTGTTGCCTTAAGTGAAGCCACTCCTCTTTTAAAGTTTGTTCATTGTACTGAGTTAACCAATTTACTAAAATTTTAAAATGATAGTTTGTGTTAGCCAAATCTCTTGCACCATAAGCAGATAACTTTAATACCGCTGGTCCACTTAAGCCCCAATGTGTAATTAACAGAGGCCCTGCATAATTAAGCTTTGAACTTATTATTTTTATTTGTGCCAACTCAACACTTACACCCATTAATTGTGTAATGGTATTATTGGGAATATTAAATGTAAACAATGACGGAACTGGATTTTCAATTGAATGTCCCACTTTTTTAAGCCACTCAAATTGTGTGGCTTTAGGATAACCACCAGATGCTATACATAAATAATCAGCGGATAGTTGACGCAAGTCTGTAGTTTTAAGTTGAAACTGGTTATTTGCTTGTTCAATACTATTTACATCAAACCCCAATTTCAACTCAACTTTGTATTCATTGAGTTCTTTTAATAAACAATCGATAATTGTTTGAGATGAATTGTTACTTGGAAACATTCTTCCATCTGCTTCAACTTTCAAAAGAACACCGCGTTCTTTAAACCAATCAATTGTATGTATTGTATTAAACCAATGGAATGATTTCTTTAGAAAATTTTGTCCTCTTGGATATCGTTTTACAAGCTCTTGAATATCGGTACAATCATGTGTTACATTGCATCTTCCACCACCACTAACCTTTACTTTACTCAATACCTTATTGCTTTTTTCAACAATGGTAACTTTCAATTGTGGGTTCATTCTTGCAGCATTGATTGCACAAAAAAAACCTGCTGCCCCTCCACCTACTACTACTAAATGCTGTTGCATAATTGTTGAATTATTCCAAATATTTATTTGTAATTACCAATTAAATGTAGGCCAATAAAAAAAGAAAATTTGCCAACTACCATTTTCAAATTGCAAGTATAATTTAAACGGTTCTTCAACAAGTACTTTCTCATTACTTTCTAAAATAGCTGTAAACTTTATGGCCCCTTCAACATGACCCAACCCCGTTTTCCCACCTTCTTCTAATTGAAAATTTGTTTCTCCAACAATATAATGGATATCTTCAAACGCTGTATAAGCATTAAAAATATGATTGAATTTTTCTAATACAGTAACCTTGCCAACCACTTTACTTTGATCGGTAAACAATTCATCTGAAAAAATATCAGTATTTTCTTCAAAGCTCATGTTAAACCAGCTCGATATAAAATCCTTTGTTAACTCCTCTAGGTCTAATAGATGATTTGGATAAAACTCTTCGTAACTATAATGAGTAAACATTCCCTCTATTTTAACAAGCCTAGTAGAGTGGTTAAACAAATCGTTTGTGATAAAACGATATTGTTCTCTAGCGGGATAACTGCCTCTAAAATCTACTGCAATTTGATGCTCTTTTAATAATTCGTTTACACTTACTAAGGCTTGTTCTATTTCATCATCGTTCAACGCTTCAAAATTGGTAAAAAGTGGCTTATCGAGTATTTCGAAAATAGTGGTTTGTTCAACTTGTTCATATTGATGTTCGAATGATAGAAGATTTTTTAAAAATAGGTTTTCTATTTCTGGTGGAAGATCATTTGTTCCTTCAATCAATTCAATTTCTCCACCCAATTCAGCCTTCAACTTTAAACGCAAAATTTCATTTTCAATTCTCAATTGTTCCTCTTCGTCGTCACTAAATTTTTCAGGAAATTCTTCATTGTTTTGATTTTCCATTTTCTATTTTTTTTAAAGTTAAGCAACTACGTATTAAATAATAACGGCATCAATGAATTTACATTGATGCCGTTAAACAAAAAAAATTTATTACTGATTGTAATAGCTTGTATTCAAGTGTATATTGGCAATTTCTGCAGCTTCTATGATGCTGTAGTCAGAAAGTATCAACGCTTTATTTCTTTTAACACATACATCATGTTCAAAATGTACAGATGGTTTTCCGTCCATTGTTTTAACAGTCCAACCATCATCGTCTGTATATACTTCTTTAACGCCTAAATTAATCATGGGTTCTATAGCCAACACTAAATTTTCTTTCAATTTTGGTCCACTTCCTCTTTTGCCGTAATTGGGTACTTGAGGATCTTCATGTAAACTTCTTCCTAAACCATGACCAACCAATTCTCTTACAACACCATAACCATGTTTGCGTTCTGTATGTTCTTGAATGGCAAAAGCAATATCACCAATACGGTTGTTTACAATGGCTTTTTCAATGCCTTTGTATAAGCTTTCTTTAGTAATTCTTACTAAGTCTAATATTTCTTTGCTTACATCGCCAATGATAAAAGTATACGCATGATCGCCGTGCCATCCATTTAAAATAACACCCATGTCTATTGAAACGACATCTCCATTTTTTAAAGGTTCATTGTTGGGGAAGCCATGTACTACAACTTCATTAACGCTTGCACAAATACTAAACGGATAGCCTTTGTAATTTTTAAACGAAGGCACTGCATTGTGTTCTCTTACAAATCGTTCACATATAGTGTCAATTTGCATGGTTGTAATTCCGGGTTGCAATATTTTTGCAACTTCTGTAAGTGTTTTACTTACCAATGTTGCAGCTTGTTTCATTAAAGCAATTTCTGCTTCCGTTTTGTATATCATCATACCGTTGGGTCTAATACTCATTTTTAATAATCAGTTGCAAATGTACATTCAACTGTTTGGGTTGTGGCAAAAAAGAAAAATAAAAAAACCTGCTAGATTATACATCTAGCAGGCTTAAAATATTTAATCTAAAATTATATAACGCTAGATGGCATACTTGCTGCTTGACGCCCTTGCATTCTTCCACTGTTCATTAAACCATCATACTGACGCATTAATAAATAAGTTTCTATTTGTTGCAAAGTATCTAACACAACACCCACCATAATTAATAAACTTGTTCCTCCGTAAAAAGTACTAAAAGATTGTGTAACGCCTAATTTTTGAGCAAATCCTGGCATAATACCAACTGCAGCTAAAAATATAGCTCCCGGTAAAGTAATTTTATCCATAATAGACCCAATATAATCAGCAGTTGGTTGACCAGGTTTAACACCAGGAATAAAACCATTGTTACGTTTTAAATCTTCCGCTATTTGCTTAGGATTAAAAATTAGTGCTGTGTATAAGAATGTAAAGCCAATAACCATAATACCGTATACCAACATGTACCAAGGATTGCTATGATCATTAAATATTGCAACAATACCTTTTGCACTTTCTAAATTGGTAAATGAAACCAATGTTGGTAAGAACATAATTGCTTGAGCAAAAATGATTGGCATAACACCCGCACTATTTACCTTAACAGGCAAAAACTGACGTGCTCCACCAAACTGTTTGTTACCAATAATTTGCTTAGCATAGTTTACAGGTATTTTTCTTACACCTTGAACCAATATAATTAAGCCCATGATAATGGCAATTAAAATGGCAATTTCAATTAAGAAAATTAATAAACCACCACCACCTTCTGCATCATAACGAGCCGATGGATTCGTAATAACTTCAACT
>ERZ724510.2072-NODE-2072-length-10946-cov-7.647323_pt1 | contig 10946 bp, 7 predicted proteins | sample MGYA00376043_ERZ724510 | MGnify/ENA primary metagenome ERZ724510 (study PRJEB28724, sample SAMN07190888) | wastewater metagenome | isolation source: influent of sewage treatment plant in Hong Hong | place: USA: Christiansburg, Virginia | collected 2016-03-01 ... | reverse complement strand
TGGAGATGCGCGATGACGCCGGGGAGTGGCAGAGCCGCTACAACGACTGCAAGGAGCAATAAGCCCAGCAGGCAACAGCGCCCCCGCACAGTGACAAAGACCCCGGCCAAGGCCGGGGTCTTTGTCATCTCACTTCGACGTCATATCGGACCACCACCCGCACCGGGATGGCTTGTGGATTCTGCTCGGACACCCGATAACGCACCTGCGCCAGTCCAGAGATGGCGATGAGATCCAGCACGTCGGGTGGCTCGGATGACAGGACCTCGGGACTGAACAGATCGCCATTGGAATCGATGAGGTAGCGAAGCGTCACACAACCCTTCACCGGCCTCTCTTTGGGCAGTCCACCGACCGGATTGAAGTCGCCTATCTGCTCCACCTGAACCCAGTATCTGGGCAGGTCTTCCCAAACGATATCCACCGGAGGCTGATTCAGCTTCGCGGTGGGGCTGGCACATCCCCCCAACAGGGCCAGGGTGGCCCACAGCAACAACAGTTTCAAACGCACTGACACTCCCTCTTCGTCAAACCGCTCGGCTCCTTGAACGGCCAGCCAGTGTCAGACAGTGAGGCTCATTCGGGAAGTCCCCATCTGGCGAGACACTCTCGCGGGCAATAAAAAGGCCAACCCTGGGGTTGGCCTTGTTCGCACGGGGATGGCTCAGGCGCGCTTGTCGCTGACCACCAGCCAGAGCGCGTGGACCATGCCGGGCAGGCCGCCGAGCAGGGTCAGCACTATGTTGATGAAGAAGTGCAGGCTTAAGCCCACCTGGATAAAGGCACAGACCGGCGGCAGGAAGATGGCCAGCAGGATCTTGAGCAAATTGTTCATCTCATGGTTCCTCATGAAAGATGTCTCGTGATTCGGATGGGCTAACCATAAACATCCCTGGCCTCAACTGCAAACCACAGCGGACAGCTTTCGCGCCTTTCTCGCCCGGGATTGAGCCAGGGTTCAGCTGACGGAGGCCCGCGTCCCCACGTCATCCTGGGATCTACGGGTTGTGGCGATGATCATGCCAGCCGTTGGCAAGGGATCAGTCCCTTGTGCTCCCGCTCCCGCCAGGCGTTGAGATCGTGAATGATCTGGTTGCTGCTGCCGCGCCAGAGCAGGCCGGGATCTGCCAGCTCTTTTTCAAACTTGCCATCCACCAGCACATCCAGCAGGGCGATCAGCTCGCGCTGGGCCGGGCTGAGCTCGCCGAGCAGGTAGCCAGTCCAGCACCAGATGTCCTTGCCCGGGCACTCGGCACGCACCCGCCGTACCAGCGCCAGCACCTGAGGTACGTTGGCGGGGTGGAGCGGATCGCCGCCCGAGAGCGACAGCCCCCGGCGCTTGATGCGGCTGTCATTGAGATCCTGGATGATGCGATCGCTCATCGCCGCATCGAACGGCTTGCCGCCATCGAGCCGCCAGGTGCTCTGGTTGTAGCAACCCGGGCACTGGTGCTCGCAACCCGACACGAACAGGGTGGCGCGGGTACCGGGGCCGTTTATGACATCGACCGGATAGTATTGGTGATAATGCATCGCTTGTTTCCTGCCTCCTTCATAGGGGTGCAAACGGTCGCCATCCCATGAAAATGGCCCCTTGCAACAGGGGCCAGCGCTTCATCGTTACCGCACTTACATATGCTTGACGCGACGTTTCACCTCTTCCTGCTTGCCCGCATTGAAGGGGCGCGCATCCGGGCTGCCGAGGTAGCCGCACACCCGGCGGGTCACTGACACCTTGGCGGGATCGTGGTTGCCGCAGCGCGGGCAGGTGAAGCCCTTGGAGGTACATTCGAACTCGCCGGTGAAGCCGCAGTCGTAGCACTCGTCGATGGGGGTGTTGGTGCCGTAGTAGGGCACCTTGTCATAGCTGTAGTCCCAGACGTTTTCGAGCGCTTCCAGGTTGTGCTGGATGTTGGGGTACTCGCCATAGCAGATGAAGCCGCCGCTGGCGATGGGCGGATAGGGCGCCTCGAAGTCCAGCTTGTCATAGGGGTTCACCTGCTTCTCCACGTCCAGGTGGAAGCTGTTGGTGTAGTACCCCTTGTCGGTCACCCCGGCCACCACGCCAAACTCCTTGGCATCGATGCGGCAGAAACGGGTGCAGAGGTTCTCGCTCGGAGTGGAGTAGAGGCTGAAGCCGTAACCTGTCTCCTCCTTCCACTCGTCGGTGGCCGCCTTGAGCCGCGCGATGATGGCGATGGCCTTCTGGCGCAGCACCTCGCTGTCAAACAGATGGGCATCGGTGCCGAACAGGGCGTTGATGGTCTCGTGCACCCCGATGTAACCCAGGGAAATGGAGGCACGGCCATGTTTGAAGATCTCGCTGACGTTGTCGTCCGCCTTGAGGCGCACCCCGCAGGCTCCTTCCATGTAGAGGATGGGGGCGACCCGCGCCTTGACGCCATCCAGTCGCTCGATGCGGTACATCAGCGCCGTCTTGGCCACCCGCAGGGCGGCATCCAGCTTGTCCCAGAAGTCCGCCTCGTCGCGGGATCTCAGGGCGATGCGCGGCAGGTTGAGGCTCACGACCCCCAGGTTGTTGCGCCCTTCATGGATCAGTTCACCATTCTCTTCATAAGCGCCGAGGAAGGAACGACAGCCCATGGGAGTCTTGAAGGAGCCGGTCACCTTCACGACCTGGTCATGGTTGAGGATGTCCGGGTACATCCGCTTGGAGGCGCACTCCAGGGCCAACTGCTTGATGTCGTAGTTGGGATCCCCCGGCTTGTGATTGAGGCCATCCTTGATGGCGAACACCAGTTTCGGGAACACGGCGGTCTTCTTGTTCTTGCCAAGGCCGGCGATGCGGTTGCCGAGGATGGCACGCTGGATCATCCGCGACTCCCAGCTATCCCCCAGGCCAAAGCCGAAGGTGACGAAGGGGGTCTGACCGTTGGCGGTGTGCAGGGTGTTCACCTCGTACTCCAGGGACTGGAAGGCGTCGTGACACTCCTTCTCGGTGCGAGCCATGGCGTAGGCATCCACGTCGCCGATGCCCCACTCCTCGGCCACTTCCCGGTGCTTGTGCCAGCTGATGGTCACATAGGGAGCCAGCACCTCGTCGATGCGGTTGATGGTGGTGCCGCCATAGATGTGGCTCGCCACCTGGGCGATGATCTGGGCGGTGACCGCAGTGGCGGTGCTGATGGATTTTGGGGTGTCGATCTCCGCATTGCCCATCTTGAAGCCATGGGTCAGCATCCCCTGCAGATCGATCAGCATGCAGTTGAACATGGGGAAGAAAGGGGAGTAGTCGAGATCGTGGAAGTGCAGATCGCCGCTCTCGTGGGCCTGCACCACCTCGCGGGGCAGCATGTGGCTGATGGCGTAGTGCTTGGCGACGATACCCGCCAGCAGGTCGCGCTGGGTCGGGATCACCTTGGAGTCCTTGTTGGCGTTCTCGTTGAGCAGGGCCGCATTGGTCTGCTCCACCAGGCCTCGGATCTCCTGGGCCAGTCGGCCACGGGCCTCGCGGGCCTGATCCCGGTCGTGACGGTACTCGATGTAGGCGCGGGCGATGGCCTTGTCGTCGGAAGCCATCAGGTGGTTCTCGACCCGGTTCTGGATCTCGTGGATGTCCACCTCGCCTCGCCCCTCCAGCTCCTGGCTGACGGCACCGGCGATGCGCTCGGCCAGCATAGGGTTGGCCTGATTGACCGCTTCCGCCGCCCGGCTTACCGCCTCGGCAATCAGCTGGCCATTGAATGGTGCACGACATCCATCGCGTTTGATCACTACCGGTTTCATCGATTTTCCCCGCGTTAAAGGCCTGGCTCTCGCCCTCGGCTCACCCTTGTTGAGTCCCCTTCTCCGCACCTGTCCCCGGCGCAAATAAATTCAGCCGAGGCGTGAGAAACCCGGGCTGACACTGAGAGGGTGACGACTTATGCACAGCTTGATAACACTATATATGGGTGTTTTTTTTATGATAACCCCTATATGTGGGGTCTATTAGGCACCAAAGCGGTACCTCGTTTCTTGATCCAGAACAGGTTTTGGGAGGGGTGGTGCAGTTCACAACCAGCGCCAAAAGAGGCTTATTCAACGCATCCCAGACGGGGAGCGGGCTGGCGCACCATACGACCGGCTGGAAAAAGATTTCCCCTCCGACAGTAATTGACCGGGACAGGCCTGCACCAAGATGGACATAATGAGTGACGACTCTTTTCTTGTTCGATGGGAAGCGACATGAACAAGCCTGTATTGCGGTGGCTGCTACTGCTGCTGTGTACCCTGCCGCTGCGGCTGTGGGGGGCCGAGATCCTGGTGATCAGCAGCTATCACCCCGAGTACCTGTGGGATCGGAGCTACAACGCCAGCCTGGAGGCCCATTTGGGCAGCAACCACCGCATCAGCCACTTCTACATGGATACCAAGCGTCGCTCTCCCGATGACTTCGACCAGATTGCCGAGCAGGCGCTCGCTTTCTACCGGCAGACCAAGCCGGATCTGGTGGTGCTCGGCGACGACAATGCCATCAATTACCTGGCCAGAGAGATCGCCACCCTCGGCACCCCTGTGGTGTTTCTCGGCATGAACGAGAATCCGCGCCACAAGGGGCTGGTCGGCCATCCCAAGATCACCGGCGTGCTGGAACGCCCCCTGCTCAAACGCAACATCAACGAGATGAGCCAGCTGATGGGGGGGCTCGACAAGGCGCTGGTACTGTTTGATTCCAGCAACGTGTCGCTCACCGCCATCGAGGACGAGTTCAAGACCCAGACCGAGTTCCGCGTCGGCCAGACCCTGGTCAACAGCCAGTTGATCGGCGACTACGGCCTGTGGCAGGAGGCCGTGCTCAACGCCAAACAGAATGGCTATCAGGCCATCTTCATCGGCCTCTACCACACCCTCATCGACGAGCAGGGCAGGCATGTGGACGAACAGCAGGTACTGGCGTGGGCCAGTGCCCACAGCCCGGTGCCGCTGTTCTGCTTCTGGGAGTTTTCGGTGGGCAAGGGCCGCGCCATCGGTGGTCTGGTGCTCGATGGCCGCGATCAGGGGGCCAAGGCGGCCGAACTGGTCAATGCCATACTGGCGGGGGCCCAACCCAAGACCCTGGCTCCGCGTGCCGCCCTGCGCGGAGAGTATGTCTTCAGCGAAAGCGAGTTGGTCCGCTGGCGGCTCACCCTGCCCGACAAGTGGCGCTACAGGACCCTTTGGCGCGACTGACCCAGTCAGGCCCTCATAACGAAGAACCCGGCCATGCCGGGTTCTTTGTTTCTCGTTCTGTGTTGGCGACTCAGCCCTGCAACGCCTGTTGCAGCTCTTCTTCACTCCAGACTGTGATACCGAGCTCCTGCGCCTTGGCGAGCTTGGAGCCGGCGGCTTCGCCAGCCACCAGCACATCTGTCTTGGCCGACACCGAGCCCGCCACCTTGGCCCCCAGGGCCTGCAGCGCCGCCTTGGCGTCGTTGCGGGACAAGGTGGTGAGGGTACCGGTCAGCACGAAGGTCTTACCTGCGAAGGGCTGATCGCTTGCCTCCTTCTTCTCGATGGCCGGCCAGTGGATGCCGGCGGCCAACAGGGCGTCGAGCACCTCGATGTTGTGGGGTTGGCGCAGGAAGTAGTAGACGTGCTTGGCCACTATGTCCCCCACGTCGGCTACTTCTAGCAGCTGCTCCACCGAGGCGGCGCGCAGGGCATCCAGGGTGAGGAAATGGTTGGCCAGGTTCAGCGCCGTCGCCTCCCCCACCTCACGGATCCCCAAGGCAAACAGGAAGCGCGGCAGGGTGGTGCTGCGGGCCTTGTCGATGGCGGCCACCAGATTGAGGGCGGATTTTTGCCCCATCCGCTCGAGACCGGCCAGCTGGATGGCGTTGAGGCTGAACAAGTCCGCCGGGGTCTTCACCAGCCCCTTGTCCACCAGCTGCTCCACTATCTTGTCACCCAGGCCGTCCACATCCATGGCGCGGCGGGCCGCGAAGTGCTTGATCGCCTCCTTGCGCTGCGCCTCGCAGAACAGGCCGCCGGAGCAGCGGGTCACCGCCTCCCCTTCCAGTCGCTCCACCGCAGAGCCACAAACCGGACACTGGGTGGGGAAGAGGATCTCGCGGGCATCCACGGGGCGCTGCGCCTCCACCACTGCCACTATCTGCGGGATCACATCCCCCGCCCGGCGCACTATCACGGTGTCGCCGATCATGACGCCAAGGCGCGCTATCTCGTCGGCATTGTGCAGAGTGGCGTTGGAGACGGTGACGCCGCCGACGAACACCGGTTTGAGCTTGGCCACCGGGGTGACGGCGCCGGTACGGCCGACCTGGAACTCGACGTTCTCGAGCAGGGTCATCTCCTCCTCGGCCGGGAACTTGTGGGCCGTGGCCCAGCGCGGGGCCCGGGCCACGAAACCGAGCTCCTGTTGCAATGCTATGTCGTCCACCTTGTAGACCACGCCGTCGATCTCGTAGGGCAGCTCGCTGCGGCGGGCCAGGATGTCGTCGTGGAAGGCCTGACAACCGGCAGCGCCCTCCTTGAGCTTCACCTCGGGGCTGAGCGGCAGCCCCCAGGCTTTGAGCTGGTTGAGGCGAGCGAAGTGGGAGTTCCCCAGCTCGTCGCCGCCTATGCCAACCCCGTAGGCGTAGAAGCTCAGGGGACGGCTGGCGGTGATGCGGGAATCGAGCTGGCGCAGGCTGCCGGCGGCGGCGTTGCGCGGGTTGACGAACACCTTCTCCCCTGCCGCCAGCGCCTTGGCATTCATCGCCTCGAAACCGGCCTTGGGCATGAAGACCTCCCCCCTCACCTCTAAACGGGCGGGCCAGCCCGAGCCCCGCAGGACGAGCGGAATGGCCTTGATGGTGCGCACGTTCTCGGTGATCTCCTCCCCCGTGGCGCCATCGCCCCGGGTGGCCGCCTGCACCAGCTGGCCGTCCACATAGAGCAGGCTGACCGCCAGACCATCGAGCTTGGGCTCACAGCAGAAGGTGAAGTTCAGCTCGCGCTTGAGGCGATCGCGCATGCGCTGCTCGAAGGCCTGCAGCTCTTCGTCACTGAAGACGTTGTCCAGGCTCAGCATGGGGATCTCGTGGCGCACCTGGCTGAAGGCCGAGAGTGGCTGGCCGCCGACCCGCACGCTCGGGGAGGCCGGGGTTTTCAGCTCGGGGTGGTCGGCCTCGAGCGCAATCAGCTCGCGCATCAGGCGATCGTATTCGGCGTCAGGGACGGTGGGGTTATCCAGCACATAGTACTGATGGCCGTATTCAACCAGCAGCTCACACAATTGACGGTGGCGGGAGAGGATGTCGCTCATGAAGAAGTCTCGAAGTGTGATGGAACAATCAGTCTGGGGCAGAAATGAAAATGCGGCACCGGGGTACCGCACTTTTCATGGCTGAGGCCAAATGGCGCATCAGTCGCGGCTGGCCTCGTAGGCGGCCAGCTCGTGGCGATAACGGGCAATGTCGTCGTCGCTCAGCGGGCTGCGCGAGGCATCGGTCAGCATGGCATCGAGATCGCTTGCCAGCTGATCCGCCGCCTGCAGCATGTGCTCGAACGCAAAGGCCGCGTTGCTGCGCAGGGGCAGCTGCATGAAGAGGGACACACCCGGGGTGCTGAACTGCTCCATGCGGTAGGGGTTGAAGGTACCCGGCTTGACCATGTTGATCATGGAGAAGAGCACTTCACCCTTGCCGTTGAGATCCTCATGACGGTGGAAGATGTCCATCTCGCCAAACTTGAAGCCCAGCGCCAGCAGGGAGGAGAGCAGGGTCGCCCCTTGCAGATCGTGACCAGGACGGGCCATCAGGTTGATGACATAGACATCCTGCCAGATCTTCTCGACCGGCGGCTGCTCCTGGACGGGCTCTGCCACCTGGACCGGCTCTTCGTAGGCGGGCTCGTCATCATAATCGGGCTCTTCATACGCAGACACGGGCTGGGCATAGCGGGCTTGCTGCTGCGGCGCGGGCTCGCGGGCACCGAAGGTCGGCGCCTGGGCGTAGGCCGGCTCCACCAGCGGCTCGTCGTCCAGTGGCTGCATCATGGGTTCGCGCTGGGGGCGGGAGCGGTGCACCGGGGTGCGGCGGATCACCTGGGCAGGCTTGCGTACCGGCGCGGCAGGCACCTCTTCGACAGGCTCGGCGCTCGGCTCCTCATACTCGTCTTCTTCTTCATAGACGGGGGGCGGCGTCACCGGACGGGGGGCTGGCTTGCGCACCACGGGCGGCGGCAGATCGTCATCCTCGTCCTCATCGAAGGCGGGCACGGTGGCGGCACGGCGGGGTTCCGGCTGATGGGCCTCGTCGCTGCGCAGCTTGGGCTCGGCACGACGGCCACCGCTGACCACGCGCACCTGACCGATGCCATCGCTGTCAAACGCATCGCTGTCACGATCCCGTGACTTGGATTCCATCCGACCCAGGGGTTTTTCCTTGATCGGTGCCTGACGGTTCTTTCTGTTGCTCCACAACCCGTGAATGAGCAATGCCGCGATGGCAATACCGCCCAGGGCAACCAAGATGTAACGCAATTCCTGCATTAGCTGCTTCTCTTTCTAGTTTTGCTCAGCCAAAGCGACGGCTTCACCGATGTCAACCGACACGATGCGAGAAACCCCGGGCTCTTGCATCGTGACGCCTATCAGCTGCTCGGCCATCTCCATGGAGACCTTATTATGACTGATGTAAACGAACTGTACTGTGCTCGACATCTCTTTGACAAGAGAACAGAAGCGACCCACGTTCACTTCATCGAGCGGTGCATCCACCTCATCCAGCAGACAGAAGGGAGCTGGATTGAGTCTGAAGATGGCAAAAACCAGCGCAAGGGCGGTTAGCGCCTTCTCCCCCCCGGAAAGCAGGGCAATGGTAGCATTCTTCTTGCCCGGAGGTCTTGCCATGATGCTCACCCCGGCTTCCAAAAGATCGTCCGAGGTCAGCTCAAGCCAGGCACTGCCCCCCCCGAACACTTTCGGGAACAGGGATTTTAAATCTTCGTTGACCTTATCGAAAGTGTCGCGGAAGCGTATTTGTGTTTCTTTATCAATTCTTTTAATGGCTTGGCTCAGGGTTTCCAGCGCCTGCTCCAGATCCTGGCACTGATTTTCCAGGTAGCTTGCCCGGGTTTTCGCCTCTTCATACTCCTCCAGCGCCGCCAGGTTGATGGCGCCAAGTGCCTCCACCTGTGTCTCCAGTGTCTGGATCTCCTGGCGCAGCTTGCCGCGATCGGCGGCGATGAGCACGGCCTGATCGAGATCCACCAGACGCACGCCCAACTCTTCGAACTGCTCGTGCAGCCCCTGTCGCCGGGTGAGGTTGCGCTCCCGCTCCAGTCTGAGCTGGGCGAGCTTCTCCTGCAGGGTCACCAACTGTTTGTGGTCGGCGCTTCTGGCCTGCTCCAGCTCGGCCAGCTGACGCTCCAGCTCGGCGAGCCGCTGATGACAGGTCAGCTGCTGCGCCTCCAGGTTGCGTTGCTCCGCCAGCAGGGGCGAGATGTCCTGCACCGCCTGAGCGTCCGGCCCTTTGAGCTCGGCCAGTTCCAGCCCGAGCCGGGCCAGCTCCTGTTCGCGCAGGGCGATGAGCTGCGCCAGATTTTGCTGCGCCAGTTGCCAGCGCTGGCAGCTTGCCTGCTGCTGCTCCCGGCGCGCACGCGCCTCCTCCAGCGCCCGCTCGGCACTGGCGACTCTTTCCTGGGCCAGCAAGAGTGCCTCCGCAAGCGGCTCCCCCTGCTCCTGCAGCTCGGCAAGGTGCGCCTCTTCCAGCTCGAGCTGCTGCTGGGCCGCGGCCAGCCGCTCGGCCTCCTCGGCCTGTTCCTTGTCCAGCCGGATCAGCTCTTCCCCAAGCTGGCCGAGACGCAGCAGCCGCTCCTGACGCTGACCCTGCTGCAGGCTCCAGGCTTCCCGCAGTTGCTGCCATCGCAGCTCCTGCTCGCGCAGGGTGCGCTGGCTCGCCTCAAAGGCGCTGTGCAAATGGGCACGGTCAGCATCTGCGGCCTTCAACTGGGTATCGAGCTGAACCAGCGCCTGCTCCCCAATGGCCAGTTCGGTGTGTAACCGCTCACGTTCACCGAGCAGCGCCAGGGTGCCGAGGGCGCCGCCCTGGCCGAGATCGGCCCAGTTCGGGCCAAACCAGTCCCCCGCCGGGGTCAGCACAGACTCACCGGCCAGGAGGGATGACTGGCGGGCCAGGGCCGCCTCCCTGTCATCGGCCAGCCAGATGACGTTGAGGAAGGCGGGGATGTGATCCCCCTCGATCCGGGCCGCCAGGGTACCGGGCACCGCAGGGTGAGCCGGGCCAATCCAGAGTCCGCCCTGCTCGAGGTTGCACTGGTCCCCCGGCTCGGCGGTGAGCCAGCGCCCGAGTACCTTGTCCAGCCCCTGGGCCCACTCGGGGGCGACCTGCAGCCGATCCGCCAGGGTGGCGCCCAGCATCTGCTCCCCCAGCATCTGATTAAGAGTGGTGAGGCGGGCCCCGAGCTCGCGTAGCAGGCCGCCCTGCCGATCTCGCCGTTCTTTGAGGGCCTCGTGGCTGGCCACGCCGGCCTGCCACGCCTGTTCCAACGCCTCGTGGCGGGCTCGAGAGAGTGCCAGATCAGCCGACAGGGCATCCAGCGCGGGCTGCAGGCTCTCACCTTCCCCGCAGAGGGGGCCTGCCTGTTCATCCTCCAGCTTGAGTCGCGCCAGCCGTGTCTTGGCTTGCAACTCCTGCAGGCCGCTTCGCTGGGCGCGGGTCTGGTTGAGCCTGCCCTGTGCCTGGCCGAGCTGCTGCTGCCACTGCTGCTGGCGTTGGCGGGCCAGCTCCAGCCGCTCACCTGCCGCGAGGCGAACAGCCTGCTGATCGGCAAGTAACTGCTCACACTGCTCGAGGCGCGCCGACTCCACCTCTCCCTGGAGGGTGCCCTCGGTCAGCTGCTCCTGCTGGCTCACCAGCTCCCCCCTGATGGTCTCGATGCGCTCGCCCAGGGCCTGACGCCGTGCCTGCCAGTCACGACCGAGCTCGGTCTGGTGAAGC
>ERZ724510.2060-NODE-2060-length-10984-cov-4.217312_pt1 | contig 10984 bp, 10 predicted proteins | sample MGYA00376043_ERZ724510 | MGnify/ENA primary metagenome ERZ724510 (study PRJEB28724, sample SAMN07190888) | wastewater metagenome | isolation source: influent of sewage treatment plant in Hong Hong | place: USA: Christiansburg, Virginia | collected 2016-03-01 ... | reverse complement strand
CCACCTCTTCGATGAACTCACCGACCTGGTCACCCCGACGAGTAGACGAAGACAAGAAGCGGAATTCGACGGGCTGCCCAACGAACAGCCCAAACTCACGACCGGGCACTTCAGCGCTGGTGCCCTCTTCCATACCGCGTGGCGCAACGCACAGCGCATGCAGAACCGGATCCATCCCGGGCACCGCCGGCATCGCTGCCTCGACGCCGATGTAATAAGAACGGGCGGTGCCGCCACGAATCCGTAGTCCGTGGCCGCGACGAACCAGACCGTAATAGGCCGCGCCGAGCGCCGCCGAGTGATCATAGTCAGCACCGGTCAGCGCCCGCACCGGCTGGCCCGCCCAAGAAGACAGCACTTGCTCGATTCGTCGACGCAGCGGGGTGCCCTTCATGACGCCGCCATTGAAGAGCAGCGCCGTCGGCAATCGGTGATCTCCAAGAAACTTCGCCAGATGCCGGGTGACCGCCGGATCGGACGCAAATGGTAGGCCAATCTCTTGCAGACCCATGCGTCGCGCCGCCATCGGACGCGCTGCGGACTCGACCTGCGGAAAGAAGCCATCGAGCAGAAATTTTTCGACGTCGCCTCGGGTGAGCTGGGTCTTGACCGATCCGCCAATCACCTTCGAGCCACGTCCAAGAACCACCACCGACGCAACTTCCTTGCTTCGGTCGGCAGAAAGCAGCTCTTCCTTGGCGAAGCGACAACTGTGCAGGAGCTGCCGCCGCTGCCAGGACTCCAGCTTGTGGCCTTCGCGTTCGAGGCGTTTGCCGACGCTCATCGCCAGCATGAGGTCCATGTTGTCGCCGCCAAGGAGGATGTGATCGCCGACCGCGATGCGTTCGACGGTCAGGTTGCCGCCCTGGTCCGCGACCGACATCAGCGAAAAGTCGGTGGTACCACCACCCACATCGCACACCAGCACCACATCGCCCACATGCAGCAGATCGCGCCAACTTCGCGGATGGCGGCCGAGCCAAGCATAAAACGCCGCTTGCGGTTCTTCGAGCAACGTCACTTTCGCAAGACCCGCCGAGTGCGCCGCTCGTACCGTCAATTCGCGAGCGACCTGATCGAACGAAGCCGGGACCGTGATCAGTACCTCTTGCTCGCTCAGTGGAAAGCCGGGCATGCGGTGATCCCAGGCGTCCTTGAGGTGCTCGAGATATCGCGCCGACGCATCGACAGGGCTGACCTTGGGCACGACATCCGGCCCATCGGCAGGCGCGGCATACGGCAAGATCGGCGCGGTGCGATCGACACCATCGTAGGCCAGCCACGACTTGGCCGAGGACACCAGGCGCATCGGCACGTTGCCACCATGCTGCCGCGCCAGCTCTCCAACCACCCAGTTGCGGTCCTGGCCCGAGGTCCAAGGCAGCTCGAGCGCTCGCGCCGGAAAATCGGTCGCTGCCGCAAGATAAAGAAACGAGGGCAGCAGGGGGCGCTGTTCCACCTGTCCAGGCAACACCACCTGGGGAACCTCAAACAGGATTGGGACAGGTGGTGGACCCTCCTCGCTAAGCAGCGAGGTATCAAGGTAGGCCATCACCGAGTGGGTGGTGCCAAGGTCAATGCCGACGAGGTAACGGCTGGTGGTGCTCATCCTGCGATCTCTACTTCAGCCGGGCAAATCACCGTGGGGTCGTGACCTGCCGGAATGTCCGCGAGGTTGCTCTTCGTAGTCCGCCAACCATGATGACGCAGCGAGCCCTCAAACGGTGGCCGGCCGGTCACGTGACCAATCAGACGAACCTGCGATGGATCATGGCCCGCAGCGATCTTGACCAGGGCTTCATCGGGCTCGGGACGAATCGGCACGATCTGAAGGTGCTCCGAAAGGCCTTTGCGACAGCCACGGTGGATGTCACGAACCGCTGCGCCGATCTGGGCATCGCTGTAGCCATCGATGTCTTCGAGCAAAAAGTCGATCAGGCGACCCTCGCGCTGAAGCACCGATAGAAGCTGCACCGCACCGCGCTGACGAAGGGCATCGCGCTCGGCCCCGCTCGGCGGCTCGACCACCGCAGGCTTCACTTCAACCGGCTTGACCTCGATCGGCTTGACCTCGACCGGAACCGACTTCGCTTCGGCCTTGGTGGACGATGTTTCGGAAGCCACTGGTTCGGCAGGCTTCGGTGTTCCATCAGGAAGTCGCTTGAGTTCCGGCGGCAGCAGCTTGGCCGCATCGTCGGGCAATCGAAACCGCAGCAGCACCGCAAAGAAGCAGCGCAGAGCAAGCAAAAATCGACTCATTAGCCTCAGCTTGTAGTGCTCGCTCTCCGTCGTGTCAAGGCCTCATCCCCGTTCGCAAGGTCGGAAGGTCGTACCCCGCAGTCGGCTTGACCAAACCGTAGTGAGGGGGATAAAAAGGCCGCAGTCCTTTCATGGGGAATCCACGTTCCATGACACAGCTCGCTCTGCCTCCCGGTGCGCTGGTCGCTGAAAAAGCGCCTCCGCCGTTTTCACTTCTCGATTACGAGGGGAATCTTCGACCCGATGTAGACCCGAGCTTGGTGCCCGATATTCCTGACGCGGACTGCCTGCGTCTATATCGGGAGTTCATCAAGCTACGGCTCATCGATGATCGCTACCTGAAGCTCCAAAGGCAGGGCCGACTCGGCTTTTATATGCAGTCGACTGGCGAGGAAGCTACCCAGCTTGGAGTCGCGTACGCGCTGAAGCAAAGCGACTGGATTTATCCGTCCTATCGCGAGCCCGGCATCGCCTTCTTCCGAGGCTATTCGATCAGCGACTTTACCAACCAGCTCTTTGGCAATGCGGAAGACCCGATCAAGGGCCGGCAGATGCCGGTTCACCACAGCTTCCGCGCCGGGAACTTTGTGTCGATCTCGTCGCCAGTGGGCACGCAGATCCCGCAGGCCGTTGGCACCGCTCGCGCCGCACAGATCCTCAAGCACGACACGGTGGTGTCGGTGTTCTTTGGGGAAGGCACGACCTCGCCAGGAGACTTCCACGTCGGCATGAACTTCGCCGGCGTATGGAAAGCGCCGGTGATCTTCGTGTGTCGCAACAACGGCTGGGCGATCTCGACGCCGCTGTCGGCGCAGACCGCGTCCCCGAGCATCGCCCACAAGGCGCTCGGCTACGGCTTCCCAGGGCTACTCGTCGATGGAAATGACATTCTGGCGATGATCTCGGCGACGCGGATTGCCGCCGCTCGGGCTCGGGCTGGTGAAGGTCCGACGCTGATCGAAGCCTTGACGTATCGCCGAGCCGCGCACTCTTCATCCGATGATCCGTCGGTGTACCGCAAAGGAAAAGACGACGAAGTGCGCGAGTGGGAACGCCGTGATCCGGTGGCCCGATTCAGCCGCTACCTCGAGCGCAAAGGCATCCTGACCCCAGCCATTGACGCCCAGTACCGCGACGAGATCACCCAAGAAATCACCGCTGCGCTGCAGCACGTCGAGACGGTCGGCGTGCCACCCCTGATGTCGCTGATCGAGGACGTGTACGCCCAGCCGACGGCCAACTTGCGCGAACAGCTCGCTGAGCTGCTCACCCTGCCCCGTCAAAAGCTAGGACACGGTTAGGCCGCCGCACTCTGAGGAGCTTTGTTCGACATGCCCGTATACAACATCATCCAAGCGGTCAACGACGCCCTGCGCATTGAGATGCGCAAGAACTCAAACATCGTGATCCTGGGCGAGGACGTCGGAAACTTCGGCGGCGTCTTCCGTGCCACCTCCGGCCTTCAGGAAGAGTTCGGCAAGGATCGGGTCATGGACACCCCGCTTGCCGAGGCTGGCATCATCGGCTCGGCGATCGGCATGGCACTGTACGGCCTCCGACCCGTCGCTGAGATCCAGTTTTCCGACTTCATCTTCCCGGCCTTTGACCAGATCGTCAACGAGCTGGCCAAGTTCCGGTATCGCTCGGGCGGCGAGTATCCAGCGCCGATGGTCATCCGTACCCCCTACGGCGGCGGCATCCGGGGCGGTCATTATCACTCGCAGTCTCCTGAGGCGTACTTCGCTCACACACCGGGTCTGAAGGTCGTGATTCCATCGAATCCCTACGACGCCAAAGGCCTGTTGCTGTCGGCGATGCGAGAGGAAGACCCGATCCTGTTTATGGAGCCGAAGCGGGTCTACCGCGCCTCTCGTGGCGAAGTTCCCGAGGGTGAGTACACCATCCCGATCGGCCAAGCCAAGATCGTGCGTCCCGGTAAGGGCGTGACCGTGCTGTGCTACGGGGCAATGGTTCATTCCGTTGTCGAGGCCGTCGAAAAACAGGGGGCAGCCGAGTTCGACCCCGAGGTCATCGACCTGCGAACCCTGGTGCCGCTCGACACCGAAACGGTCCTCGAATCGGTGCGCAAAACGGGTCGCGTCGTCATCGTCTACGAAGCGCCCAAGACGTGTGGGTACGGAGCAGAACTTTCGGCCATCATCGCCGAAAAGGCGCTGCTCCATCTCGAAGCACCGATCGCTCGCGTCGCGGGACTCGACACGCCGTTCCCGTACACACTCGAACTTGAGTATTTGCCGTCGCCAGAGCGCATTGCCAAGGCAATCGCCGAAACCGCGAGGTATTAAGCCATGGCCCTCGAGTTCAGACTCCCCGACATTGGCGAAGGCGTCGTCGAAGGCGAAATCGTCCGTTGGCTGGTGCAAGAAGGCGACACCCTTCGCGAAGACCAGCCGATGGTCGAGGTCATGACCGATAAAGCGACCGTCGAGATCCCGACGCCCCGTGCCGGAAAGGTGGCCAAGCTCATGGTCGCCGCAGGCAAGCTGTGCGCAGTGGGTCAGGTCATGATCGTCATCGACACCGATGGCACGATGGGCAGCACGAACGGCCCCACCGGACACCTGAGTCAGCCCGCTCCAGCGCCGATTGCAGCGCCCCAAGCAGTCGTGCCAGCGGCTCCGGCGGCCGGTCCGGTGCAGACCGTCTCGGCTGCGGAAGCGGCAGGACGCAAGGTGCTGGCGACTCCGGCAACCCGACAGCTCGCTCGAAACCTCTCCGTCGACATCCGTACCCTGGTCGGCAGTGGTCCCGGTGGCCGCGTGACCCGCGATGATGTCCGTCGCGCATCTACCGAAAAGAGCGCGCCCAAATCGGCACCTGCTCAAGCAGCACCGCCTCAGGCCGCACCGCCTCAGGCAGCCTCAATCCCCGCGACACCTCCGGTTGCTCGTCCGGCTGCGCCTCCCGTCTCGGTTCCCATCAATGCCGAAGACGAGCGACTGCCGTTCCGAGGTCTGCGCAAAAAGATCGCCGAAAACATGGTGCGCTCGAAGCTCCAGACGGCGGACTTTACCTACGTCGAAGAGTGCGATGTCACCGAGCTGGTGGCGCTGCGCAAGCGGGCCCAAAAGCGAGCCCACGAACGTGGCATCAAGCTGTCGTTTCTGCCGTTTCTGATCAAGGCGGTGGTGTCGGGACTGAAGAAGTATCCGATCCTCAACTCGACGCTCGATGAGAGCCGCGATGAAATCGTGCTGCGCAAGAGCTACCACATCGGAGTTGCCGCAGCGACGGACTCGGGCCTGATGGTGCCGGTGCTGCGCAATGCCGACCGACTGTCGCTGTTCCAGATCGCCGCCGCGCTGGAACCACTCGCCGAGCGGACCCGAACCGGCAAGGCCAGTCGTGAAGAGCTAAGCGGCTCGACCTTTACCATCTCGTCACTCGGCAAGTTGGGCGGTCTGTTGGCAACGCCGATCATCAACTTCCCCGAGGTTGCGGTCCTCGGCGTCCACAAGATCAAAGAAACGCCGGTCGTCCGCAACGGACAGATCGTAATTCGCGAGATGATGAACCTGTCGATCTCGCTCGATCACCGCATCGTCGATGGCTACGAAGGCGCGCTGTTCCTCCAGCACGTCGTCGGGATGCTCGAAGACCCGACGCTGATGTTCATGGAGCTGGTCTAGCCCATGCGCGGCATTGGCTCGGTAGAGGGCTGCGCACCGTCGATTGAGCACTTTGCGCCGCAGCAGTATATTGCGCCCGACGGCAGCTTTGACCCGGCGCGGGTGGCGGCACTCGGCATTCCCCGCGAGCAACTGATGAAGATGTATCGCGGCATGCTGCTCATTCGCATCATCGACGAGCGCATGCTGACGCTCCAGCGCCAAGGTCGCATCAGCTTCTACGGCGAGGCCCGAGGACAAGAGGCCGCCGTCGTCGGCACCGCCGCTGCGCTGGGACCAAACGACTACGTACTTCCAGCGCTACGCGAGGCTGGAGCCGCGCTGTATCGGGGTCTACCGCTCAGTGCCTATATCGCGCAGATCTACGGCAACGAAAACGACCTCACCAAGGGTCGGCAGATGCCGTGCCATCCCGGCAGCCGAGTCTCTCGCTACGTGACGATGTCGTCGTGCATTGCCACCCAGCTCCCGCACGCCGTCGGCATGGCCATGGCCGCCAAAATCCGCCACGACCCGGTGGTGATCGCCGGCTACATGGGCGATGGCGCAACCAGCGAGGGTGACTTCCACGTCGCGCTGAACTTCGCAGCAGTGTTCAAAGCGCCGGTGGTGTTTGTCTGCCAGAATAATCAGTGGGCGATCTCGACGCCGGTGTCTGGCCAGACCGCTTCACCGACGATTGCGCACAAGGCGATGGGCTATGGCATCCCGGCGCTGCGCGTGGATGGCAACGATGTGCTCGCCTGTTATGCGGCAATGCGCGACGCGGCGGCCTACGCTCGAGCCGGTGGTGGCCCGATGTTCATCGAGGCGCTGACCTACCGGGTCAGTGCCCACTCGACCTCTGACGATCCGTCTCGCTATCGCGATGAGTCGGTGACCGCCGTCTGGAAAAGCGAGCGCGATCCCTTGGTGCGCTTCCGTCACTTCCTGCGCGTCATTGGCGCGCTCTCCGAAGGCGTTGACTCCGCACTCCATGAAGCCATCGAGGCCGAGATCAAATCCGCTGTCGTCAGCCAAGAATCCGCCGGTCCGCCCGAGCTGTCCTCGCTGATCGAAGATGTCTTTGCCACTCCAACCGCCGCCCTCGGCGAACAGCTCGTCGAAGTCGCCGCCGCCCTCCCCTCACGCCCGCACCCCTAAGCCTCGCTACGCTGGTGTTTCGCCCGATATGGCCGAACCTATGAGTCGGGCGGCTGCCACGCCCTTTGTCAATCAACGATGAGGTGCGTGGCCAGGATCAAAATCGCATTTAGTCCAAAGTCATGGCGAATCATCCCCACAGCGGAGCGCTCTCCGATTCGGTAGGCATCCCATAGCTCGCAACCACAGCGCACACAGCCAATGAAATCGCGCTCGTTACGGCTGGTGATCAGCAATCGCACCTGACGATGCTGCTCGCTGATAGTGAGCTGTTCGATGGTCAGTCCCCGTGCCCGCAGAAGGAGCGGTACAGCCTCGGGCGGCGTCACCACCAGGTGCTGCTTGGCGATCCGCTTGAGCTCATACAGCGAACTCAACGGTCCCCTGTGAATCACCATCTCGATGGAGTCTCCATAGAATTGTTGTACTAAATTCATTTCTATATGAGTTGTCGCAACAAAATGGGAATTTTTTTCCCATTACTTGATCCAATCTAACGAGCCTTCTGGCCCTGTTCGCTGTGGATTCAAATGACTCACCTTTTCATAATGTAAGCCAATTCACACAATCGCTTGACACCGTGATCTGTTCGTCTGAAGACTCGCTCCTCGTCAGTACGGACCAGCGTTTTCTCGGTGTTATTGCGATGTCAGCCAAGACCCCAAACCAAAGCGCCCCTCCATCCGCGACCACGCCCTTGCGGAAATGTATTCGCTGCGGTGCCAAGGCGGTAAAGCCGCGCACGGGCGTGGGACGAACCACGCGCTACCGCACCATGCCGACGCTAGCCATCCCGGCAGACGTCGCCATTCCGGCCTGCGGACGTTGCCAAAGCGAATACCTGGACGATTCCACGAGCGACTCGATCGCGCCCAGGCTCCAGCAGGCCTATCTACAATCGCTGCGAACGCGAGCACGAGTCGCCATCGACATCCTGGCGAAGCACATCTCGCAGCGGCGACTGGAACAGGTTCTGGGGCTGTCACAGGGCTATCTGTCGCGGATTCGCGCCGGCGCGGGCAACCCAAGCCCAGAGCTGGTCAGCCACCTCGCGCTCCTGTGCCAGGATCCGCCGACGCGCCTGGTCGAGCTAGAGCGATTCTGGGCGCTGCCCGACGAGGAATGGCCGCCCATGCCGCAGCCTCCGAGCCGCCGCTCACTCGCTGCCAAGCGAGCCAAAGCGCGACCGGATCAGCCTCTCGCGAGCCAGACCCAAGACGGTGCCAGCGTCGCCCGCTGATTTGCTTTTGACCCGGCCCCAAGGGTCGAATTACCCTCGCGACTACATGACGCTACTGTCTGCCATCGCGCTTTCCAACCCAGCGCCCACCGGCAAAGAGCTGGACCTGTTTCAGCTCGTCCTAAGCTCCGGCGGCGTGGTCCTGTTTGTGCTGTTCCTGCTGATCGCGTTCTTCGTCGTGACGACGTTCGTGATTGGCTACAAGGGCTATCAACTGGTCCTGGCGACGAAGGAAACCGATCAGTTTCTCGACACGTTCTGGCAGGTCAAGCGACTCGAAAAGGTCTACGAGCGCGCCAAAGAACTACGACGCTCGCCCGTGGCTGCGCTGTTTCGTGCGGGCTACTTGGAGCTGATGCGGCTGACCAAAAAACGTGAAGCAGCGGAGAACAACTCGGACTCCGAGAGCGACCTGGAAAACATCGAGCGCGCCCTGCGACGGGCTTCGATCTCGGAAACGACCTCGCTGGAGTCGCTTACGCCGCTGCTTGCCACCGTCGGTTCCTCGGCACCGTTTATTGGTCTGTTTGGCACGGTCTGGGGAATCATGGATTCGTTCCGCAACATCGGCAGCAAGGGCACCGCCAACCTCGCCACCGTCGCTCCTGGCATCGCCGAAGCGCTCATCGCCACCGCGATCGGACTGGTCGCCGCCATCCCCGCCGTCATGGCGTTCAACTATTTCGCCCGTCGACTCAAGGTGCTGTCGGGCGAGATGGACACCTTCCACAACGACTTCCTGAACATCATCAAGCGCAACTACCTCAACTAGTTGCACGCCGTCGCCAATGGCCGCCGCTACTCGATCGACTTGGCGCAGCGGAAGCCGAGCCGGTGCGGCCCGCGATTCGACGGAGGCACGCCGCGTCGCTCGGCCCCACGCATCCGATCGCCGGTGAAGTACCACGAGCCGCCCTTGAGCAGCTTTTCGGACACACCTTTGCAGTACTTCGGTCCGCCACCACACGGCCCTTGCGGGTCGGGACCGTCGCAGGCCGCGCCACATTCGTGCGCGCAGCCGTGGTAGCAGTCGGTCTTCCAGTCGTTGACCCACTCCCAGCTATTGCCCGCCATGTCGTACAAGCCATAACGGAACGCGCCCCGAGTCCCGACATCCTGCGTCGTGCCCGTGCCGCAGCCTTTGGCTCCGAGCGGTTCCTCGTACACGGCGAGCTTGCAGTTTGGCGGATCGTTGCCCCACGGATAGGCGTCGCCTTCGGGACCACGCGCCGCCTTTTCCCACTCAGCCTCCGTCGGTAGCCGCTTTCCCGCGTAGTGGCAAAAGTCGTAGGACTGATACCAGCTTACCGCCACCACCGGCTGCTTCGGCTTGACGTACAAACCGAAGTGCTTAATCGGTGGCTCACACTTGCCCGCCTCGACACAGCGGAAGTACTGCTCATTGGTCACCTCGGTGGTGTCCATGAAGAACGGAGTCACCGTGATCCGCATCTTAGGCCGCTCATCGGGCTTGCCACCATGGTCGTTGCCACGAAAAAACGGTCCGCCCGGAATACAGACCATGCCCGGCGGCGCATCCTTGCCACACGGCACCTCCGTCGTCGCCAGCTTCGTGATCGTCGCCTTGGGGTCACTCTTGTCTGGCTGTGCCTCACCGCTGGCCAAAAATCCCGTCGGGGGTGGCTCATCGGTCGCTGCCTCGGCAAAGACCTTCAGCGTCGCCAGCTTGACCGCCTTGCGTGGACGAGGTTTGGCGGTGGCGGCACGGTGCTCGCAGGACAGGTTCAGCAGAAGCCCCCCGGCGAGCAACCCTACCACCGGAAGTCGCCAGGTCCAGCCCGGACGACAAGGCACTAGAGAAGCAGCTTTCATCTGTGAACTTATCAAAACCGATCCAGCGCATGCCCGTCAACCCCGCTCCGAACCCAGTTTTGTCGGCTACACTCGTGCGCGCTGGTAGGAGCAAAGATCACCGCATGTTAGGAATCGCGTTTGAGGGCTGTGCTTGTCGAGCCGCTTTTCACACCGGGGTGGCGGCGGCGCTTTCGGAAGGGAATCTGACCGTAGCTCTCGCTTCGGGAGCATCTTCGGGTTCGCTGTGTGCGGCGGCCATGGCGGCAAACAAAGCAGCCCATCTGCCGACCATGTGGCGAGCACTGGCAGGACGGAAGGTGATCTCGCTGCGACGCCTACTGTGGAACCGTTCGCCGTTCGACATGAGCCACATCGTGCGTAGTGCCATCACCGAAAACCTAGGAAGCCTCGACCTCCGCAGCGCTTCCACCGAGGCGCTGATCGTTGCGACGCGGCTGCGCAATCTGTCCCGGATTGTCTTTTCGAGTCGGCAGGAGCCCGATCTGATCGAACCGCTGATGGGTTCGTGCTTCTTCCCAATTCTGTACGGTCGCCCGGTGAAAGTCGGTGGGGAGTGGCTACTCGATGGGGGTGCGGTCGACAACCTGCCGGTCGAGATCCTCGCCGAGCGCGGGGCCACCGAGATCATTGCGGTGGTCACCTCCTCCGAAGGCACCGTCAACAAGACCCTGCTGCACAAGCGCTTCTATCCAATGGTCCACGGGGCCAAGCTCCACATCATCAAGCCGAGCCGACCGCTCGCCGTGCGATCGTGGGATTTTGATGTCGACCGCATGAACTACGCGATCGACGAAGGCTACCAACAAGGTCGAGCCTTCCTACGGTAGTCGAAGCCGCAGCAATATATGAATCATAG
>ERZ724510.2032-NODE-2032-length-11067-cov-15.255085_pt1 | contig 11067 bp, 11 predicted proteins | sample MGYA00376043_ERZ724510 | MGnify/ENA primary metagenome ERZ724510 (study PRJEB28724, sample SAMN07190888) | wastewater metagenome | isolation source: influent of sewage treatment plant in Hong Hong | place: USA: Christiansburg, Virginia | collected 2016-03-01 ... | reverse complement strand
CCCCAAAAAACCCCCTCCGCCGCTTGACTTGCTAACATCGCAGTGATGTAATTACTAACATATTAGTATAACACCGGGCCACGCCCGATTTCTCTAGGAGGAGACTGAGCATGAACATCAAGACCTTGCTGTTGACCGGTGCCGTGGTGGCATCCCTGCCGGCGCTGGCAGAAGACATCACCCTGAAGGTGGCGCATTTTCTGCCTTCTGGGGTGCCTACCCAGCAAAAGGTGCTGCAGCCGTGGTGCGAGGCGCTGAAAAAAGACTCTGCCGGGCGTATTGGCTGCCAGTTCTTCCCGGCCATGCAGCTGGGCGGTACGCCGGCGCAGTTGGTGGATCAGGTGAAAAACGGCATTGCCGATGTGGTGTGGACCGCGCCGGGGTATTCCACTGGGCGCTTCCCGGCCATTGAGGCGTTTGAGCTGCCGTTCATGGTCAGCGATGCCACCTCGGGCAGCCGTGCGGTGTGGAAATACTACCAGCAGCACGCGCAAAAGGAATTTGCCGCCTACAAGGTGCTGGCGTTTCAGGTGGATGGCGGCCAGGCGGTGAATACCGCCAAGCGTGAGGTGAAAACCCTGGCCGACTGGCAGGGGCTGAAGCTGCGCAGCTCCACCCGTCTGGGGGCCAAAACGCTGGCGGCGCTGGGCGGCTCGCCGGTGGCCATGCCGCCGGCGCAGGTGACCGAAGCCATTGCCAAGGGCGTGGTGGATGGCGCACTGGGGGCCTGGGAGATGGTGATCCCCACCAAGATCAACGAGGTGGCCAAGTTCCACAGCCAGCCGGCGGCTGGCCAGCCCTATCCCACCGCCACGGTGCTGATGGTGCTGATGAACAAGCAGAAATTCGACGGCCTGCCGGCTGAGCTGAAAGCCATCATCGACAAGCACAGCGGTGCAGTGATGGTGGACAAGCTGGGCCAGACCTTTGACGACGAAGCGGCTGCCGCACGCAAGAAAATTGCTGCCCAGGGCAACAAGATGGTCGATTTCAGCGCCAGCGAGCTGGCGGCCATGAAAAAAGCCAGCGCCGGGGTAGAGCAGGAATGGATTCAGCAGCTGAATGCCAAGGGGCTGGATGGTGCCGCGCTGGCGGCGGCGGCCCGCGAGCTGGCCGGCAAGAAGTAATGCAGCCCGGCGGGCCGGCCACCGCACAGACCTTGGCGGTGATCCCGCCAGGGGCACACCGCCCCGTCTGGCTGCCGGCCCGGTTGACGACCCACAAGGGAGATTGAAATGCACGATCCAATGGGCCTGCCCCACCAACTGGTTGAACACGACCGGGCGGAGCACTGGCTGATTCTCGCCAGCAAAGCCATGGCGGTATCCGGGGGGCTGTTGTTTGTCGGGCTGATTGCCATGTCGCTGGTGTCGATCATTGGCCGCAAGCTGGGCTTTGGCTCGGTCAACGGCGACATCGAGCTGATGCAGGCTGGCACCGCCGTGGCGGCGTCGGCGTTTTTACCGTATTGCACCTTGCTGGGGGAGCACATCAAGGTGGATTTCTTTACTGAAAACATGCGCGCCTCACGCAAGCGCCCGATTGATGGCGTGGCCGAGCTGTTATTGGCCGGTGTGGCCGGCGTGCTGGCCTGGCGCACCCTGCTGGCTGCCGAGGCCATTCACGAAGCCGGCGAAGTCACCACGCTGGTGTCGCTGCCAGTGTGGATGCCTACCCTGGCGCTGGTGCCGGGGCTGGCGCTGATGGCGCTGTGCGCGCTGTATCGGGCCTGGGCGTCGTTCAAGCCAAATAAAACCCTGCCGGGGAGAGCATGAGCATGAGTGGCACCACTGTAGGCTTGATCGGATTTGCCGTGCTGCTGGCCATGCTGGCGGTGCGGGTACATATTGCCGTGGCAATGTTTTTAACCGGATCGGGCATTTATCTGGTGATCAACGCCGGGATGATGGATGGCTTGCTGTATACGCTGAATAATCTGGTGTATGCGCGGGTATCCAATTACGACCTGGCGGTGATTCCGCTGTTTATCCTGATGGGCCAGTTTGCCACCCATGGCGGCTTGTCCAAGGCGCTGTTCAAGGCGGCGGGGGCCTTGATTGGCCACTGGCGCGGCGGGCTGGCCATGGCGGCCACGGCGGCGTGCGCGGCGTTTGGTGCCATTTGCGGCTCGTCGCTGGCCACTGCCGCCACCATGGGCCAGGTGGCGCTGCCAGAGCTGCGCGCGCATGGTTATTCTGGCCGGCTGTCTACCGCCACGCTGGCGGCATCGGGCACGCTGGGCATTATGATTCCGCCGTCGGTGCCGCTGGTGATTTACGCGGTGCTGACCCAGGAATCCATCGGCAAGCTGTTTGTCGCCGCCGTGGTGCCGGGCATTCTGGCCGCGCTGGGGTATTTGCTGGTGATTGCCATTATTGTGCGCCGCGACCCCAGCGCCGGCCCGGCAGGTGAAAAAACCCCGTTTGCCGAGATGATCCGGGCGCAGATCAATATCATCCCGGTGCTGCTGGTGTTTATGGTGGTGATTGTCGGCATCTACGGCGGCTGGGCCAACCCAACCGAAGCGGCGTCGATTGGCGCGGCGGCCTGCGGTGTGCTGGCCTTTATCACCGGCGGCATGCGCGGCAAGGGCTTTCTGGACAGCATTTACGGCACCGCACACGCTACCGGCATGATTTTTATGGTGCTGATTGGCGCAGATTTGCTTAATTCCAGCCTGGCGCTGTCGCAAATGCCCGGCGAGCTGGCAAACTGGGTGAAGGACAGCGGGCTGCCGCCGTTATTGGTGTTGGGCGCTATCCTGCTGATTTACATCCTGCTGGGCTGCGTGATGGATTCGCTGGCGATGATCCTGCTGACCATCCCGATTTTTTACCCAATGATTATGGGGCTGGACTTCTTTGGCCTGCCGGTGGAAGACAAATCGGTGTGGTTTGGCATTCTGGCGCTGATGGTGGTGGAAATCGGCCTGGTGCATCCGCCGGTGGGGATGAATCTGTACGTGATCAACAAGCTGGCCAAGGACGTGCCAATGAAAGAAACCGCCATCGGGGTGATGCCCTTCCTGGCGTCGGATTTCCTGCGCATCATCCTGCTGGTGTGTGTGCCGGGGCTGAGTCTGGCGCTGGTGCACTGGCTGGGGTAATCCTTTTGCCGCGAGCAGCAACGCCTGGCCAGCCGGGCGTTGCGCCGGGGGTGAACCACCTCAGGGCAGGCATGCAGGGGATAGCCCAGTGCCTGCCGCTTGAAACCCGGCAACTTTCTCGCTTATAGTGGCCGTTCACTGATATTTTTTTGACCGTTCATGCCGCCCATGTCTGCCTGCCGCCACGCCCTGCCTTCCCTGTCCACCGCCGCCCTGGCGATTGGACTGGTCTGCGCGCCGGTTGCCTGCGCCGGTTTGAAATCGAAAAAACGACGCCTCCGCTGACGGGGATGTCGTGTCCCGTCGGGCGGATTGCCGGACGGGATGTCAGTCGTGCCTTATTGCCACACCTGCTTTCAGTCCGCGGCCCTGCCGATGGGACGGTGTATCCGTTTCCCACTTCCGACTGAAAGGTTTTTCCCATGCAATCGTGTTTTTCAGGTGTCTGGCTGCCCATCCTCACCCCGTTTCACCACGACCGTATCGACCACCCCGCTCTGGCGCAGCTGGCCCAAGATCGGGTGGCGCAAGGCGTGGCCGGCCTGGTGGCCGGGGCCACCACTGGCGAAGGTGTGCTGCTGCACCCCGGCGAACAAGAGGCGATTTTTGCCACCCTGCGCACCGCCGTGCCCAATACGCCCATTGTGCTTGGTGTCACCCAATTTGCCAGCCACGCTGCCGTGGCCCAGGCGCGCAGTCTGGCCGCGCTGGCACCGGATGGCCTGCTGGTGACACCCCCCAGCTATGTGCGTCCCTCGCAGGATGGCATGCGCCGGCATTTTGAAGCAGTGGCCGAAGCCAGCGACCTGCCACTGCTGATTTACGATATTCCCTATCGCACTGGTGCCACCCTCAGCCTGGACACGCTGCAGGCGCTCAGCCAGGACCCACGGATTGCCGGCATCAAGGCATGTGGCTGCACGGTAGAACGCTGGATGCAATTAATCCACGCCACCCGGCTGCAGGTGCTGTGCGGCGATGACGCGCAAAATTTCACCGCGCTGTGCCTGGGCGCACACGGCACCATTGCCGCCTCGGCCCATGTGCTGACCCGCTGGCATGTGCGCCTGCAGGCACAGATTGCTGCCGAACAGCTTAACCACGCCCGCCAGATTGCCGTGGCGCTGGACCCGCTGATCCAGCTGCTGTTTGCCGAACCCAATCCGGCCCCGCTGAAGGCGCTGCTGGCCCGCAGCGGCGAATGCCAAAACGCGCTGCGCGCGCCCTTTGCTCCGGTGAGCGCGGGGTTGGGCGAAGCGCTGTGGGCGGGATATCAGCGGGCGCAGGCTCAGTTGGCAGACGTGGCGGAGCCCGCCTGTCCATCACGCTAACCCCCTTGAAAAGTGGCCCCTCGCCACGGCGGGCGTCTGGCCAGAGGTTGGCCAAACCACGCTGGCTAGACCCGTCCGCACCTCCCGGCGTGCCACAGTCGGCTATGTGCCCACCCGCGCTGAATAAAAACTCCACTCGCCCTGCGCATTGCGCTGCGGGGTGATTGGCCAGGCAAAAGCATCGTGCAGGATGGCACCAGTCAGCACCTGTTCCGGCGCGCCCACGGCGCGCAGCTGGCCTTCAGCCAACAGGATGATCCAGTCTGCGTAGCTGGCGGCCAGTTCCAGGTCGTGCAGCACTTGCACCACGGTTTTACCCTGGCGGGTCAGTTGGCGCAGCAGGCCTTGCACGCCGTGCTGGTGGCGGATGTCGAGGTGGTTGGTGGGTTCGTCCAGCAGCAGCAGCGGGGTGTCCTGCGCCAGGGCGCGGGCGATGGCCACGCGCTGGCGTTCGCCGCCCGACAGGCTGGCAAAGCGGTGGCTGGCCTTGTGGCTGAGTGCCACCGCCTGCAACGCCTGGTCCACTGCCTGCTGGTCGGTGGATGATGGCAGCTGAAACCAGGCCTGATGTGGCTGGCGGCCCAGCGCCACGCAGGCGCGCACCGACAGCGGCAGCTGGCTGGGCGGGTGCTGGGCCACCCAGGCCAATTGCCTGGCGCGTTGCGCGGCAGACATTTGGCTGAACGGCGTGCCAAACAGGGTCATCTGGCCAGACTGGCTGGGCTCCAGCCCGCCGAGCAGGCGCAACAGGGTGGATTTGCCCGCGCCATTGGGGCCAATGATGGCGGTGACGGCAGCACGGGGAATCTGCACACTCAGCCGGGCCAGACGCCGTTGCGCGCCGTGCTGGCGGCTGATGTCACTGGCGCACAGCGCCCACGGCGAATCAAGCCTGTCCATGCGCCTCCCGTCGGTGGCGCTGCCACAGTAACCAGATAAAAAACGGCGGCCCGGTAAACGCGGCCAGCAGGCCGGCGGGCAAATCCACCGGGTAAACCACGCTGCGGGCGGCGCTGTCGATCAACAACAAAAACAGCCCGCCCACCCAGGCCGAACGCACAATCAGCTGACGACGGGTGCCGCCCAGCAGCAGGCTGAGCGCATTGGGTACCATCATGCCGATAAAACCAATCACCCCAGACAAAGACACCGCAGCCCCCACCGCCAGCGCCGCGCCCAGCGTGGTGAGCAGCCGGGTGCGGGTCACGTCGATGCCCAGCGCCTGAGCGGATTCTTCGCCCAGCAACAGCGCATCCAGCTGGCGGCCTACTGCCAGCAACAGCGCCAGCCCAAGCAATATGATAAAGCCAGCGCTGCCCAGCGAGGCAAAGCCGGCCTCGCCCAGATTACCGGCCAGCCAGGCCATCGCCCCGCGCAGGGTCAGGTCATCCGACAAAAACAGCAGCAGGCTGGTCAGCGCAGCGCAACACGCGCCCACCACCAGGCCAATCAGCAGCAAGCCGGTTTCGCCGCCGCGCACCAGGCCGTTGAGCAGCACAATCAGCTGGGTGACGGCCAAGCCGCCCGCAAAGGCGGCCAGCGGCACGCTCAGCCCGCCCACACCGCCACAAAACAGCAGCAGAATCACCCCGAGCGCGGCCCCGCTGGCGGTGCCAATCAGGCCGGGATCGGCCAGCGGGTTGCGAAACAGCGCCTGCAAGGCGGCACCGCTGGCAGCCAGCGCCGCCCCCACCAGCAGCGCGGTCAGCACGCGTGGCACACGCAAACCGTGCACCATCGGGTCCTGCCAGTCTGGCCAATGCCAGCTGCCGCCGCCCAAGCCGCAGGCCCACAGGCCCAGCGCCACGCCGGGCAGCAGCCAGACCAGCCACGGTGTCATCCTGCGCCCGTTCATAGCGCCCGCAGCTGCCGGATAATCTCCGGGCTGTCCAGGGTGATCATGAACACCTCGTGTGCGCGCATTTCCACCACCTTGCCCTGGCGCGCCGCCGGGCTGCCGGCCAGCTCTGGCCGAGCCCTGAGCGCGTCCACGCTGCCATACACCGCGCGATTATGGCTGGCGACAATCACCACATCCGGGCGGGCTTGCTGCCAGGCTTCGCGGTTAAGCGGCTTGATGCCGTCCACCTGCCCGGCGGCGTTGATGCCGCCGGCGGCGCGAATCAGCGTGTCGGCGGCGGTACCGCGCCCGGCCACCATGCGGCCATCGTAGCTGATCAGATAGCGCCTGCCGCTGGCCGGCTGGGCCGCCATGCCGTCCTGCCAGCGTCGGGCCAGCTGACGGGCGTCGGCATCGCGGCCCAGCCACTGGCCAATGCGCACAATGGCCTGGGCAAAGTCGCGGCCATCTTCGTGGCTGGCCACCTGGCGGGCGGGAATGCCCAGGGTGTCCAGCTGCTTCCAGATGCCGGGCGGCTGTGCCTGTTCACTGCCCAGCACCAGGGTGGGCTTGAGCGGCACAATCGGCTCGGCATTCAGCGAGCGGGCAAAGCCGATTTCCCGGGCATGTGCCAGTGCCGGATGGCGCGACGAGCGGTCGCGCCCCACCACCTGCGGTGCCGCGCCCAGCGCCACCACAATATCGGCCACGTCGGAGGTGAGCACCACAATGCGTTCGCTGGCCTGACACAGCGCGCTGGCCAGCAGCACGGCCAGCGTTGCCAGCCCGCGCGACGGCAGCTTAGCCATGGCAGACCTCTTTGGGCAGGCTGTCCATCAGGGCTTGCCAGGCGGGCTGTTCAGGCTGGCCGGGTTTGCGCGCGCCAAAAAAGGTCACCACCGACTGGCCGTCGCGGTCGAACAGCTCGAGTGAAGTCACCACACCGCTGTCGCCCGGCTTGTGTGTCACCCAGGCGGCGTCGATCAAGTCTTCGCGCAGATGCAGATTAAAGCCGGGGTCGAGCACATTCAGCCAGGCACCCACTGTTTCGATCCGTTGCACCGGCCCGGTGTGGATCTGGATCATCCCGGCATTGCCGACAAACGCCATGATGGGCAGTTGCCGGCTGGCGGCGCTGCGCAGCATGTGCTCGGTGGCGTTCAACGCCACGCGCCAGGCCTGCCCCGGCGGGGCCAGGCGAAACCCCTGCTGGCGGCTGACGCCGAAATCACGCAAGAATCCATGAAACTGGTGTACATCGTTCAGCGCACGCCAGCCGGCATGAAACGCCGCCAGGTCGATATCGCGGTCGGCAGCTTCCGCCACCCGCGCCGGGCGCGGCTCGGGGACCACGCTGCGCGGTTCTGGGTGACGCCAGGCCGCAACCAGCGCGTCAAATGCCGCGACATCGCTGTCGTCGGTCAGAAACACTTTCTGGATGGCGTCGCCGTGGCGGTCAAAAAACTGCACGCTGCGCTGTGGGCCACGCGCGCTGTGGTGGGTCAGTGCAAACGCATGCCGCCAGTGAAACAAAAAGATGCGCAGGTCGATATCCGGGTTCAGCGCCAGCCCCACCTTGCCATCAAAACTGAGCTGGTCGTACACGCCGGTTTTTTCATGGACGCAGGCTTCGTTGCGGGTCAGCGCCATCACCCGGCCCAGGCTGGCCAGCTGGCCCAGCAAGCCAGGCCAGTCATCGCTGCGCAAAGAGAGGCTGGCCGGATCGGCAGCCACCAGTTCGGCTTCGCTGATCTGCAATTGCTGGGCCGCGTCGCGGGCGCGCAGCTGCGGGGTGTCGCGCTTGAGCGCTTCGTAGGCTTGCCAGATGGCGGGGGCGGCTCGTTCCATCACATATCCTTTCAATTCAGCAGGCAATAGGCCAATTACAGAAAACGGTATTCAAACGACGCCGACAGATTGCGTCCCGGCTGGGTGTAGCGCGGCAAGGCCGGGTCGCTGGCCAGCTGGCCACGCATGTCCGACCACTGCCAGTAACGGCGGTTAAACAGATTGTTCACCCCCACCGTCACCCGTGCGGCCTTGCTCAGCTGCCAGTAGCCACTCAGATCCAGCACCTGGTAGCCGCCGGGGCGGAAGTAACTCGGGTCGCTGACCCGGGTTTTGCGCGCCACCGCGGTCAGGTAGGCGTTGGCGCCCCATTGCTCGCCGTGGTAAGCCAGATTGACGGTAAGCTTGAGCGGATCGACGGTGTCTTGCGGCTGGCCGGTGGTTTGGTTGTCGCCACGCGCCCAGGCCAGTGAGCTGCCCAGCTGCCAGTGCGGGGCAAACTGCCACTGACCCTTGAATTCCAGGCCATGAATATTCACCCGGCCGACATTGCGCACCTGGTATTCCAGCGGCACGCCGTTGCCATTGGTGTCGTGTGACGACAGCAGGGTTTGCTCCAAAAAATCGCTGTAGCGGTTGTAAAACGCCGTGGCCGCCAGGCTTAGCCCGGTCCACTCGCCCTTCACCCCCAGCTCCAGCCCGCGCGAGCGTTCGGACTTCAGATTGGCGTTGGGCAGCACCTCGTAGCCGTAGGTGCGGTTGGCAAAGGCCATGGTGGCATCGTCAAACGGCGGTGCCCGAAACCCGGTGGCGGCCTGGGCAAACAGCGTCAGCGGCTCGCTGACTTGCCAGGCGGCGGTCAGCTTGGGCGACAGCGCCGAGTCCTTGAAGGTGGCGATGGGATAGTGGTTGGGGTTGATCACGTTAAACAGCGCGTCGGTGTGCGGGCGCATGCGGTACCAGTCAAAACGCAGCCCCGGCGTCAGACTCAGGCCGTTGTCCCAACGCATTTCGTCCTGCACAAACACCCCCAGCCGGTCGCTGGTGGAATCGGGAAAATTGCGCTGCGGAAACGGCTCGCCGGCCACCAGCTTGCTGGTGCTGCCATTGGCGTTGATCTGGGTGCGGTCGCGCAGCCGGCTGGTTTCGCTGCGGCTGGCTTCCACGCCGTACACCAGGCTGTGCGCGGCATTGAAGGCGGCAAAGCGGCTTTCCAGCTGCGCCTGCGCGCCGGTCTGGGTTTGCTCAAAGGTGTTGTCGGTCAGCCGCACCGTATTGCCGGTGCGCAATTCGCGGGCTTTTTCGGTGGCCAGCAGGTTTTGCCAATACACTTGCCACTGCGCGCGCTTCAGCCAGGGCAGATTCAACGTCATGGTGTGCGCCAGACTCACCCGGTCACGGCTGACGCCATCGCTGACCGGCTGGGCGATGATGGTGCTGGTTTGCGAGGAAATCAGCTCAGTGTCGGTATCGCGGCGAAAGCGTTCGTAGGTCAGCGTCAGCGCATGGCCATCCGCTGGTTTGAAGCCCAGCTTGGCCAGCACATTGTCGCTGTGCCAGCGCTGTGGATTGGGCGTGCTGCGCAGGCTGCCCTGGCTGCCAGACAGATCCGCATCGCCCCTGTTGTCGGTTTCCTGGCCATCGCGGTGGGTGACACGCACCAAGGCCGACAGCGCCTCACTGCGCCCGGCCAGGGTGGCGCTGCCACCGACACTGCGGTCGGCGCTATGGGCAAAGCCCTTGACGCTCACATACCGGCTTTCGCCCCGGCTTTCGCCCGCCGCCAGTAAATCGTCCACGCCCAGCGTGCGATACGCCACCACCCCGCCAATGGCGTCGCTGCCATAGCTGCCCGAGAATGGCCCCTTGAGAATTTCCACCGATTTCAGGCTGTCCAGCTCGGTGTAATCGCGCCCGGCAATCGCCCCGGAGCCGCCACCGCCCTTGTATTGATCGGGCAGACGCACGCCGTCCACCAGCATCAGCACTCGGTTGCCATCGATGCCGCGAATGGTGTAGCCCGCATGGCCGCGCCGGCTTGGGTCGGTAAGCACCGACACGCCCGGCTCCATGCGCACCAGGTCCTTGATGTCGCGCACCGGCGCACGCAGCGGCGAATCCGGCTCAAGCACCGCCACGCTGGGCGCAGTTTCATTCAGGGGTTTTTCCACCCGGCTGGCGGCTACCGAGACGGTGGGCAGCTGCAAGGCCAGCCGTGCTGGCGCGTCATCGGCATGAACAAACAGCGGAAAAGCCGCCAACACACACAGGCCGGCCTCAGACAGCGAGCACGCTCGGAACATACACACTCCAGATAAAAAGAAGTGCGCGGGCTGGCGGCAAGCGGGCTGGCGCGGGGGCGTAGAAACGCCAAGAGAGAATCACACGGGTTGATGCCGTCACACACCCCCGGCATCGCCGGGTGCCCCCTTGGGGGCAACAGGAACAGACTGGCTTACTTGGTCAGAATCAGCTTGCCCTGCCGGGTTTGCCGCAACCGATACACCTCCCCCTGATGGGTGATGTAAATCTCCGTCTGCCCAGCCAGCAGCTGGACACTGTCGAATACCCGCGCAGCCTCAGGCAAAGCGCTGGCGGAGAGTGGCGGGACGGAAGAAGGCGGCAAGGGAAGAATGGGGGTGTTCATGGTGTTAACGATAATAGTTATCGTTAACTTAGTCAAGCACGATGGGCGCACGCAAATGGTTCCGACAGCGCCAAGCCGGCACAGACCCGAAACACCCTACCAGCAGATGCGCCCAGCAACGGCGGCAAACACGCCGCCAGCTCACCTTACTGGGCAAACACCCCGGCCAGCGTATCGGCATCCAGCGCCCGATCCAGCCATAACTCCAGCTCATCAATGCTGGCGGTTTGCAGACGGGCGAGCAGGTCTTCAGACAAAGGGCCAAAGCGCTTTTGCAGCAGGCGTTGCAAAGCGTAGGCTTCGCCTTCGATGCGCCCCTGCATCAAGCCTTGTTGTATCCCCTGCTGCAGCCCCT
>ERZ724510.2031-NODE-2031-length-11068-cov-3.359030_pt1 | contig 11068 bp, 6 predicted proteins | sample MGYA00376043_ERZ724510 | MGnify/ENA primary metagenome ERZ724510 (study PRJEB28724, sample SAMN07190888) | wastewater metagenome | isolation source: influent of sewage treatment plant in Hong Hong | place: USA: Christiansburg, Virginia | collected 2016-03-01 ... | reverse complement strand
ATAATTGGCACCATAACCTTCGGCGCGCATCAGCTTGGTGACGCCATTACGCAAATGTAGCGGTACAGGCGATTGGTCATTTTCAGCCAGTCGCATCGCTTTATTGATGGCCTGATAACTAGAATTGGACTTCGGCGATGTCGCCAAATAAACCACTACTTGCCCCAAAATGATCCGCGCTTCAGGCATACCGATGCTCTGCACACTTCGCAGGGCAGTATCGGCAAGTAATAACGCATTGGGATTGGCAAGTCCGATATCTTCACTTGCCAAAATCACCAACCGCCGCGCAATAAAGGCAGGGTCTTCGCCCGCTGTCAGCATCCGCGCCATCCAATACAGTGCCGCATCAGCGTCACTGCCGCGGACTGACTTAATCATCGCTGACACTAGGTCATAATGGCCATCACCCAATTTGTCGTAGCGTACCAGGCTTGCACCTGCGACCGCGATGACATTGTCATCAGTCACCACAATCGGTGACTGGCTGCCTTGCCTAAAATTGGGGCTTGATTGAATGGCGAGTTCAAGTAAATTTAACGCCTTACGTGCATCGCCTTGCGATAGCGCAAAAATCGCTTGGCTTGATTGTATTTCAATCTTAAATTGTTTAAAAACTGCATCATCGCCAATGGCACGTTGTAGTACTTGGCTGATTTCATCTTCGCTCAAGGGGTTGAGCCGATATACTTGGCAACGGGACAATAGCGCATTGTTGACACTAAACGAGGGGTTTTCGGTGGTCGCACCAATTAAAGTAATATCCCCTGACTCAACCGCACCGAGGAGTGCATCTTGTTGGGCTTTGTTAAACCGATGAATCTCATCGACAAATACCACCGGCGGCTCGCCAAACAAACCGTCATCTTTTGCCAGTACTTCACGCAGCTCTTTGACCCCTGCATTGATAGCAGAGAGCGGGCGAAAAGGACGACCCACTGCATCGGCTAATAGCATGGCTAGGGTGGTTTTGCCGATGCCTGCTTCTCCATGCAAAATAATCGATGGCAAGTAACCTTGCTCAACGATACGGCGAATCGGTGCGTTGGCACCGAGCAAATGGGTTTGTCCGATTACCTCGTCAAGCGATTTTGGGCGGACACGTTGGGCAAGGGGGATTTGAGCGATTTGATTCATCATTAAGGTATAATTAACTGGATTACTTAGTCGAAGGTCTTCAGCGATTTGACTATTTTTTAAATTGGGATTGTAGCTAAGTGCGGTACTTATTTGGTAAAAGTAACTGCATCAAAAACAACGAGGGATTTTTAAGAATTTTAGCATGCCTAAATGACAGCGGTAAGCTAACTTGTTTGATTTGTGTGACTACTTGGATTGAGAAATATTTTTACTTTGTTAAATAAAAATAAACAGTAATGATATGAGGCTTAATGAGCCATATTTTTAAAAAAACTACAATATTGTTAATATGACAAGTGTAGATTGACGGGTCAGTTTTTTCTTTTTACAATCTCATACTTTAGTTAATATTCAAACTGACAGTTAGTGCTCACTTTGGTATTTCATTATTATTTAATTAGGCATTATTTAATAAGACATTATTTAACAAGACAGTTTTTTATAAGACAGTTTTTTGGTAATACGGGCATCGTAACAGCGACCGCATCAATTACTAAGGTAATTGACGGCTTGCGGGGTTGTTATGTTGCGGCAAAGCCATAGGCAAGTTATTAGCGAGTCGTATGAAATTACATCAATCCATCAAGCCATCGACTTACCCAGTAAGCCATCATCTGCAGCCACTATCACGCGTGCTTACCCTGTCTGCGTTTACGATGGCAATGGTTTCGTTGAATTTGTCCTTATCTTTGGCTGCGACGGCTGCGACCACGGTCACCAAACCCAGCACTACCAAAACCACCCCGACAAAAACTACAACAAAAACCACAACCACGACAAAAACTACCAAAACGACCAGTAGTTCCACTAAAAATGCTAACAAGCCGCCTGTTAAAACATCAGCTAAAACATCGGCTAAAAATTCTGTTAAAACATCGGCTAAAATCACACCAGCAGCGCCAACCACAAAACCAACTAGCAGATTGCAGCCCAGTACCAGTGGCGACACCGCAGAGTTTACGCCGGTAATCAATACCCCGCCCAACCCTGAGCCTGTGCTCAATGCTAGCCCTGTCAGGGATGCGCCATCAGCAGACACGCCATCGAAAAAAACCGCGACCCGCGCCAATGAAGTTAAAGGTGGTAAAGCAGCTGGGCTCAGCTACGATCCTACTATCAATAATGGCGTGCCTTATCCGCCAAGTTATGGCCTAGATGTGCCCAGTAATTTGACACTGGCACAAGCGCAGCAGTACTTAGTCAAAGTATCACCCAAAGTCGCGGCAGACAATGCAGCAATCGTGAGTAATGAGCTGCGAGCTGAGTCAACCAAAGGCTTGAACAAACCAATTGTGTATCTAGGTGCCAGTGCCACGCATGTACATGTGGATGACAATATAGATACCACGGGCATTAAAAACAACCTAGCCAATGCCATTGACAACGCAGTCAATAACAATATTGGCAATTTGCCCATCACCTTGCCACTGCCTAGCGCCCCTGTCGATATCGGTGGCTTAATCACCGATCCGATTCCCAATAGCATCCCTGTCAATGTCGATAAAAATAGAACAGGCGCAAATGTCACCGTGCTATGGTCTGCCTATAACGGACACAAAACCGAAGCAGTGACCAGTTTGCTCAATGGTATGACCGATGAAAGCCGTGCCGATGCTGATTTGTCACTGGATGAACAATACACCACGCTTACCAAACGCTATTTTCAAACCCAGCTTGCCATCATGGTAGCTTATCTACGCGCCGATGCACTCAATGCGATTCGTGCCACCGACCATGCCGCCCAGCGCGCACTGGATGTGGGGCTGATTTCAAAAATCGAGCGTTTGGAAGCCAAAAAAGCCTTAGCCGATGCCGAATACGAAAATAGCAAAGCGCTGAATGATGCTGAGCTTGCCATGACCGCATTACAGCGGTTACTGCGCACGCCGTATTTTATCAAACCGACATCGCCTTTATTTGTATCCACCAAGCCGTTGCCGCCACTGAGTTATTTTCAGCAGCAGGCTAAAATGCATCACCCAGGTTTTGATAAGGTCGCCGCCAAGTACAACCAAGCCAAAGCGCTGCATGAATTTAGTGAATCCGCCTACAAACCCAATGTCACCGTCTTTGGTCGCTCGGAAATCGACGCTGACCCAAATTGGATTGCCGGGGTGTCTGCCAACTGGAAATTGTGGGGTGGGGTAGATCGCCGTACCAGTACCCAATCTAGCCTTGCCAAGCTGCACCAAGCCGAATTTAGCCAAGTCGATGTCAATGATAATATTATGTTATTGGTAGAAAAAAATTGGCAAACAGTCAACAATGCACGCGATAATTTTATTGCCTTAAATACCAATATTGAACTCGCCAGTGAGATGCTACGCTTTCGTCAGCTCGGTTTTAAAGAAGGCGTCAACACGGCCGTAGAAGTGATGCAAGCCGAAGCCAATTTGGAAAAAGCCAAAACCGAGCAGGCCAAAGCGGCAAATGATTATGTGCAGGCAATGGCAGACTTGATGCAAAGCTGCGGTACGCCGCTAGAGTTTAACCGTTATATGCAGGCAGCGGACGTCAAGCTACCCGCGATTTATTTTGAACATCGTAAAAACTAATCAATTATTTTAACCCGTGTCTTTATTTCACCAGTAGGCTTACCGTATGGCTGATCCACAAAACCCAACACCAGACAATGCGATGGACAACGCTAAAGACAACACTTTGGACAGCGCTGCGGATAATGCTAATGCAGCAATGCACGCCCAAGCTGCCGATGAGCCGCACGCAGAGGATAGCCTGGCAGCCGCTGCGACGGATAGCCGTTACGTGCCGCCTACCAAAAAAACCAGTAAAATCCGCACCATCATTATAGCCTTGATTATCCTTGGGCTGATTGGACTGGTCGCGTGGGGGCTAATCAAAGACAAGCGCGAAACGCGCAGCGCGCCTGTGACCATCCAAGGGCATATGGAAGTAGAGCAAACGCCTGTTGCTGCCAAAGTTGCGGGTCGTATTGCCAATATTTATGTCAAAGAAGGCGATGAAATTAGCGTCGGCACCCGCCTGATTGATATGGATAGCCCGGAAATCAATGCCAAGGTCGAAGAAGCACAAGCAGCCAAAGAATTAGCCCAAAGCCAGCTGGACAAAGCCAACAATGGCGCAAGACCGCAAGAGATTGAAATGGCAAAATACCAGTACGATGCTGCCCAATCCGCTGCTGACCTTGCCAAAGTCACCTACGAGCGTATCAACCGACTCGCAGCAGAAGGCTTGATGTCACGGCAAAAACGTGACGAAGCCTATACCAACTATGTCGCCAGTGTCGATAAAGCCAAAATCGCCAAAGCCCAATATGAGTTAGCCAAAACGGGCGCGCGCAGTGAAGATAAAACCGCCGCCCAAGCGCAAGTCAGCCAAGTAGAAGGCAAGCTTAAGGAAGCGATGGTGGCCAAAGAAGAAGCCAATCTTAAAAGCCCGATTGCCGGTATCGTGGACAACGTGATTGTCAAACCAGGTCAAGTGGTGGGACAGGGCGTACCACTGATGACCATTGTCGACCCCAAAGACCAATGGGTCGTGCTTAACGTCACCGAAAACAACCTAAACCATTTTGCAGTCGGTAGTGAATTTAGCGGTACTGTTCCTGCGTTATCGGTCAACAATCAGCCTTACCGCCAAGTGTTTAAAGTGTACGCAAGTTCCGTACTATCAGATTTTGCCACGTGGCGCCCCACCAACAGCAAAGACGGCTTTGATATGCGTACCTTTGAGATTCGTGCGCGCCCGAGCCAGTCAGATACACGTCTAAGACAGGGCATGACCGTATTGGTTGATATACCGGCAAGCCAGCAGCCAACCCAGACACAATGAAGTCAACTATGATATCAAAACTGGCATCAAAACTGACCTCAAACAAGCGCTCTAAAGCGTCACCGACATCGTCCGCTGTGCAAAATGCCAGTGACAGTGACAATGGCAATGAGCGTTATGCGCAGTTTGATAACCGCTCAGGCTTTGTGCAATTCTTTGCGGCGTTTTGGTACAGTGCGCGCCGTGAATGGGATTTTTTGGTGCAAAATCGCTGGGATTTTTCCTTGATGTTTTGGATGCCCATTGTGCTGATATTTTTGGTTTGGTGGATTTTTAGCAAAGGCATGGCAGTCGGGATTCCGATTGCGGTCATAGACAATGACCACTCCGCGCAATCCGCGACGATTATCCGTTATATTGATGCGACGCCTGAGGTTGCGGTGGTCAAAAGCCTTCATAGTGCCGCTGCCGCTCAGCAAGCTATCGAGACTACCGATGTCATGGCGGTGGTTGAAATCCCAGAGAATTTTTCAACCAATCTACTGGCTGGCAAAACCTCGCGCTTACTACTCAATGTCAATGCCCAGTATGGCACGCATTCAGGTATGATACAAAAAGCGGTACAGACAGCAGTCACTACCTTTTCGGCAGGGGCAGAGATGCAGCGGCGAGTTGCCATTGGCGAAGATGTCACCCTGACCAAAACCAGTTATGCACCGATACAATCGCAAAGTGTGGCACTGTTTAATACTGCCAATAATTATCAGCAATTTCTGGCAGTCACTGTGGTACCAGCCTTACTACATATTTTGTCGATGGTGATTGGGACGTCAACTGTCGGGCGAGAGCTGGTCGACAAGACGTTAGGTGAATGGTATCAGTCGCTAACCTCCCCCAAACTTGCCAATAACCGCCCCTTTAACTATAGCCATCCTTTGACACTGGGGCACGAAAAACCCAAACTATCGCTGATTATCGCAGGGCTCAATGGCAAATTAATTTGGGCGATGTTTGCGTATACGCTTTGGGCAGCGGTGGCATTAACGTTGGTGATGCAAATTTTCCCCATTCGTTTGGCATCCGTGGCGATTACTTATCTGATATTTTTAATGTTTATGATGGTGTCGTTCTGGCTTGGGGTGATTGTCACGGTCGGCACGTTTTCCTATCGTCAAGGCTTGTCATTTACCGGATTTATCTCCGCGCCGTCATTTGCTTTTTCAGGGGTGACGTTTCCATTTTTGGCGATGAGTCCTGCCGCACAGCGTTGGGCAAATGCCCTGCCACTAACCCATTATCTCAACTTGCAAACCACCCAATTACAAATGGGCGCACCGCCATCGTTTGCCTATAGCAGCTTTATCGGATTTTTTATTGCCGTCATGATTACCTTGTTGTTAGCCGCGTTGTTGACCAAAAAGGCCTTGTTGAAGCCTGAAAAATGGGGGCAACGCTAATGCCCACCCAGACAACGCCCGGCAAAGTCGACGTAAGCAAAGCCCCAAACATTTGGGAGCGCGGTTTTTTGCTGCAAGTTTTGCATGTATGGCGCAGCGTGTTTCAAGACAAAGGGGTGCTCAGTATGCTACTGATAGCCCCGATTATTTATGGTTTTTTTTACCCGTGGCCGTATTCAAAAGAAGTGGTGCGTCATGTCCCTGTGGCAGTGGTGGATTATGACCATTCAAGTCTATCGCAGACCATTATCAGCTACGCCCAAGCCAATCCGCGCATCCAAAGCACCATTGTAAACGATGAAAACAGTGCCAAGCAGCTGATGTGGCAAGGCAAGATTGCAGGCTACATGGTGATACCCTCAGGGCTGTATCAAAAAGTGACCACAGGACAACCTGCCAAGGTGAGTATCCTTGCCAACGGTAACTATTTTTTGCTCAACAAACAAGTACAAACGGGGTTTTTAGAAGTCATTGGCACCGTGTCCGCAGGGGCGAAAGTACAAAAAAATGTCGCCATCGGGCAAGATATCACGGTTGCCAAAAACAATATTTCCCCGGTTGCGCTGACGATTAATCCCTTATACAACCGTACCGAAGGCTATGGCAGCTACATTGTCCCTGCGGTTGCGATATTGATTCTGCAGCAGATGTTTTTGATGGGCACGGCAATGCTAGTGGGTACTTGGGCAGAGCAAGACATGCACCGCGCTTCGATGAAAACGTGGCTTGCGCGAATATTGGGCTTAGCGTGTTTTGGTTTTGTGCTCGGCTGTTTTTATTATGGCTGGGTGTTTTCGAGCAATGACTATATCCGTAACCAAAATCTGACGGGCTCACTGGTATTGCTTGCGCTGTTTTTCCCCGCGGTAACGGCACTGGGCTGTCTACTTGGGGTGTGGTTTGGGGCGCGAGAACGGGCGATGCAAATTTTGGTCGCAAGTTCAATGCCGATGCTGTTTGTCTCAGGGATTTCATGGCCGTATCAAATGCTGCCTGAGCCCTTGCAGTATTTGCGCTGGGTGTTGCCTAGCACCTCGGGGATGAATGCGTCGGTGATGCTGAACCAAATGGGCGTGCCACTAGCGTATGTCAACGTGTATCTCATGGCACTCATGATGATTTTCTTGGTTTGTTTATTGCTGCTACTTTTATTAGCGAGTAAAGAAAGTGAATCGTTAGCAGATTAATGCTTGCCAACGGTTATTTTCTTCCTCATGCGGTTACACAGGTGGTTACTTGCCAAAGTTGCGATGCGTGTAGCAAGTGTCCATCATCCATCATCCATCATCTATCATTTGATAAACTTTTCGATAGCACATTGACACAGATGGGCAATCCGTGGTTATCTAGCACAATGGATACAACATAATTGACTTTTTCAACTGATTGGCATATAGGATTTATCAGTGATCAGTATTTTTGATTTATTTAAAATTGGGATTGGACCTTCAAGTTCGCATACCGTCGGACCGATGAAAGCGGCGAATCTGTTCGTTAGCGCATTATCACAGCAGCAGCTACTGACGCAGGTGGATGGGGTGCAAGTCGAGCTGTTTGGTTCGCTCGGTGCGACCGGTAAAGGGCATGGTAGTGATATAGCGGTGATGCTAGGTTTGATGGGAGAGCAACCACAGACGACGGATGTCACCGCTATTTCACAAAAAATTGCCGATATCCAAGCGCAAAACACGCTATGTCTAAATCAGCAGCATAAGATTAACTTTGTTGCTGATAAGGATTTAATCCTAAATGGTAGGGTATCGCTGCCCCATCATCCCAATGCTTTGACTATCACTGCTTTTACAGGCAATGAAATTGTTTACCAAAATACGTATTATTCAATCGGCGGCGGGTTTGTGCAGACCGAGCAAGAAGCCCAAGCAAAAGAACCGGTGATTGAAAGCGTCAAAAAACCAGTACCTTATCCCTTTAACAACGCCAAAGAATTATTACAAATTTGCCAACACCATCAACTCTCAATCGCCCAGGTCGTTCGAGCCAATGAACTGGCTAACTTGGGTGAAGATGAGCTGCTGGGTGGACTTAATGACATTTGGCAAGTCATGCAAGACTGTGTCAATGATGGTTGCCGCCATGATGGTATTTTGCCAGGGGGCTTACAAGTACAGCGCCGTGCCAAGGCGATTTATCAGCAGTTATCCGCTGCCGATAGCCGAAAAGCGTTTAATGACGCCCTTGCCGTGATGGATTGGGTCAATCTGTATGCCTTGGCCGTTAATGAAGAAAACGCCAGTGGCGGACGTGTGGTGACTGCACCCACCAATGGTGCGGCAGGCGTGATACCTGCGGTTATGCATTATTATCGAGATTTTTGTCCAAGTTATACGCTGCAAGGTTTGCATGATTTTCTGCTAACCGCTGCAGCGATTGGCATCATTATCAAAGAGAATGCCAGTATCTCAGGCGCAGAAGTGGGCTGTCAAGGGGAAGTCGGATCGGCGTGTGCGATGGCGGCGGCAGGGTTAACCTATGTGCTTGGCGGTAGTCCTGCGCAATGTGCCAACGCTGCCGAAATTGGCATCGAACATCACCTTGGCATGACGTGTGACCCGATTGCGGGGTTGGTGCAAGTGCCTTGTATCGAACGCAATGCCATGGCGGCAGTAAAAGCGATTAATGCCTCAAGGCTTGCGCTTAAAGGCAATGGGCAGCATGTGGTATCGCTTGATAAAGCCATCAAAACCATGAAAGAGACAGGCAGAGATATGATGTCAAAATATAAAGAGACCGCAATGGGCGGGCTTGCTATCAATGTCCTAGATGAGGATTTTGCCGCCCGGTCAAATCTAATTCCGACGCTGGATGTGACGGTCAATTACAGTCAGTGTTAGTGCTACAATAAAAAACCGATTCGACAAGGAATCGATTTTTTTATACCTATCAATCAATCGCAGGTTGATAATCCCCTGTGATAATACGGTCTTTGATGTCATCAGCTTGCGCCAACACTTGCGCCAGTAAGGCTTTGACATTGTCAAGCGTGGCGATGGGGCTTAACGTGGTCATTTTTAGCGATTGCACATCTTGGTGAGCATCCCCTTGCTTTTGGTAACTGACGCGCGTCACGCCGATATTGGCTTCACCTTTGGCAAATAGCTCATCGGCGACATTTTGGTTTAAGCTATCAAGCAACTCAGCTGGGTAGTCTTTGGGTACCACGCGAAATAGCACGGAGGCAAACTGTGGCTCTACCAACAATTCAAGCCCATCAGTGGCTTTGATGTAATCAGCGACTTCGCGGGTCAAATCAACGCCATGGTCAATCATCGAGCCGTATAATTCTTCGCCCAAGGCTTCCACCGTCAGCCATAATTTTAGCGCATCAAAACGGCGCGTGGTTTGTAGCGACTTAGAAACTAGGTTGGGTACGCCATGTTCTTCGTCATACGCAGAGTTCAAATACTCAGCTTCATAATGCATGAAGCGATAGTTGGCTTCATCTTTGAGTAAAAACGCCCCGCAAGAGATGCTTTGGAAGTAATGTTTGTGGAAATCGAGGGTGATAGAATCGGCTTGCTCAATGCCTGCAAGTTTATCGCGGTAATGATTGGATAAAATCAGCGCACCGCCCCAAGCGGCATCAATATGAAGCCATGCACCGTACTCATGGGTGAGCTTACGAATCGCAGGGATTGGGTCAATCGCGCCCGCGTCCGTGGTGCCTGCAGTGGCGACCACACAGGCGATGATTTTGCCTTCGGCTTTGAGTTGCGCCATGGTTTGTGCAAGTGCGGCAATATCCATCTGTGCTTGGTCATTGACTGGCACAGTGACCACCGATTGAAAACCCATGCCCATCATTGCCATGTTTTTTTGCACGCTAAAATGCGCGTTTTCTGAGCAGATGACTTTCACTTTTTGCATGGCATCGGCTGGGATACCGTCACGCTGTACGGACCATTCTGCCCCATCGTCATTTTTATAGTTTTTAGCGATACACCAATCACGGGCGAGTAACACGCCCATCAAGTTGGATTGGGTGCCACCTGAGGTGAATACGCCCGCTTGTCCGCTACCAAAACCGACTTTTTGACGTAGCCAATCAATCAGTTGCACTTCCATCAGTGAGCCTGCTGGGCTTTGATCCCAAGAGTCCATCGATTGGTTGGTGGCATTTATCAGCACTTCGGCGATTTGACTGGTCACCATCGTTGGGCAATGCAAGTGAGCGAGCGAATGGGGGTGATGCACCTTTAAGCTTTTATTAAGGAATAATTCGACTGAACGTTTTAACGCATCTTCCAAGCCAAGTCCTTCTTTTGAAGGCTGAAAGGCAATCTCAGCGCGCAGCTGCTTGATACTACCGCCGGTGTACATTTTGTCGTTTTTGAGCCAGTCGGTGACAGCTTGCACGGCGGTGTTCATGTTTTTTTGGTAATCGGCAATGGATTGGCTGTCATTACAAAATAACGCTTGGCGGTGCTGTGATAAGTTTGACATCATGGTTCCTTTTAAATTTTTACGGTCAATTATTTGACGCACTCACATTTATAGCATGGATTTTATAGCATAGATGATGGCGACTATGGGGCGTGAGTAGGGTCAATCACACGGATTAGCCGTTCGGTTTTAGCGATATTATTTTGTCTATTTTATCCAAAACGGGCTGATTAAAATGACACAAAAAACGGTAAAGCCACAAGGTAACTTTACCGTCTTAATAGGCAATAATCAATTACCCACGTACTTTTTGCACG
>ERZ724510.2014-NODE-2014-length-11116-cov-5.468945_pt1 | contig 11116 bp, 9 predicted proteins | sample MGYA00376043_ERZ724510 | MGnify/ENA primary metagenome ERZ724510 (study PRJEB28724, sample SAMN07190888) | wastewater metagenome | isolation source: influent of sewage treatment plant in Hong Hong | place: USA: Christiansburg, Virginia | collected 2016-03-01 ... | reverse complement strand
AAAGGCTGCCTGATATGTCCAAGAAAATAGGCGACGTCATTCTCGACCTGCAGAATATTTCCCTGCGCTTCGGCGGCGTCAAGGCGCTGACTGATATTTCCTTTGATGTGCGCCAGCACGAAATTCGCGCCATTATTGGCCCGAACGGTGCCGGCAAGAGCTCGATGCTGAACGTCATCAACGGCGTCTACCACCCGCAGGAAGGCAAGATCTTCTGGCACGGCAAAGAGCGCAAGAAAATGGAGCCGCACATGGCGGCGCAGCAGAATATCGCGCGTACCTTCCAGAATATTGCCTTGTTCAAGGGCATGAGCGTTCTCGACAACATCATGACTGGACGCATTACCAAGATGAAGTCCAACTTCATCGAGCATGCGCTGTGGTTTGGCCGGGCCAAGAATGAGGAGTTGGAGCACCGTAAGAAAGTGGAAGAGGTTATCGACTTTCTGGAAATCCAGCACATCCGTAAAACGCCGGTTGGCCGTCTGCCCTATGGCCTGCAAAAGCGGGTTGAGCTGGGCCGCGCGCTGGCTGCCGAGCCAACCATGCTGCTGCTTGATGAGCCGATGGCCGGCATGAATGTCGAAGAAAAACAGGACATGTGCCGCTTCATCCTCGACGTCAATGACCAGTTCGGGACGACGATAGTGCTGATCGAACACGATATGGGCGTGGTGATGGATATTTCCGACCGCGTTGTCGTGCTCGACTACGGCAAGAAGATCGGTGATGGCGTGCCGGATGTCGTGAAAAACAGTGAGGAGGTCATCAAGGCCTACCTCGGCGCCGGCCACTAGGAGACAGGGTTATGAATTTTTTCTTGGAAGTCCTGATTGGTGGCCTGCTTTCCGGCGTGATGTACGCCTTGGTGGCCCTCGGTTTCGTGATGATCTACAAAGCCTCTGGTGTTTTCAACTTTGCTCAGGGGGCGATGGTCTACCTGGCGGCACTGTCGGTTGTTGGCTGTATTGAACAAGGTGCGCCGCTCTGGCTGGCGATTATTCTCGCCTTTATTATCATGACCTTGTTCGGTATTGCTACCGAGAAATTTGTGTTGCGCAAGCTGGTCAATCAGCCGCCGATTGCACTGTTCATGGCGACGATTGGTCTGGCGTTTTTTATCGAAGGCATTGCTCCGATGGTTTTCGGCAGCGATCCGCGCGCGCTGGAATTGGGTATTGTCGATGAACCGCTGCCTTGGGTCATGGACAACTGGAACATGGTGATTTCAAAGTTTGATTTGGTCGCCGCCGGCGTGGCTGGCGTGCTGGTTGCCACGCTGGCCCTTTTCTTCCAATACACCCGGATCGGTCGCGCCTTGCGCGCCGTGGCCGATGACCATCAGGCCGCTTTGTCGATTGGTATTCCGCTGCAACACATCTGGGCGATTGTCTGGGGCGTTGCCGGTTTTGTCGCATTGGTTGCCGGCATGATGTGGGGGGCTCGTAATGGTGTGCAGTTTGCGCTTACTTTTACCGCACTCAAGGCGCTGCCGGTGCTGATCCTTGGCGGTTTTACCTCGGTGCCGGGGGCGATTATCGGCGGGTTGATCATCGGCGCCTCGGAGAAACTGGCTGAAATCTATATTCCGCCGGTTATGCAGGATCTGTTTGGCGGCAATTTTGGCGGTATCGAAGGTTGGTTTCCTTACGTGCTGGCGCTGTTGTTCCTGTTGGTTCGCCCCGAAGGTCTCTTCGGCGAAAAACACATCGACCGGGTTTAAGGGAGAAAACACATGCTTTACCGTGAAGCCGGTCAATTCAAAACGACCTACGCTGCTGATCAGCAACTCTTTCCGATTCGTCAGGACCGGATTGGGGTCATCACCTTGCTGCTTGTCGCTTTTCTGGGCGTGCCGCTCTTTGCCAGCGAATACTGGTTTTCGGCCATCCTGATTCCATTTCTTATTTTTGCTCTGGCTGCACTTGGGCTGAATGTGCTGACCGGTTATGCCGGCCAGCTTTCACTGGGTTCCGCCGCTTTCATGGCGGTTGGCGCCTACGCCGCCTACAACTTTCAGTTGCGTATCGAAGGTATCCCGATCCTGGTTTCCTTCGCTTTGGCAGGGTTGACCGCCGCCGGGGTTGGTATTCTGTTCGGCCTGCCATCGCTGCGTATCAAGGGCTTTTATCTGGCCGTGGCGACGCTGGCGGCACAGTTCTTTATTGTCTGGTGCCTGACCAAGTTTCCCTGGCTGTCGAACAATTCGTCTTCCGGCGTGATTTCGACGCAGAAGCTGATTATCTTCGGCCATGAGCTGACGACGCCAGTTGAAAAATATCTGCTGGTGCTCTCCATCGTTGTTGTTATGGCCCTGGCCGCCAAGAACATGGTGCGTTCATCGACCGGTCGTGCATGGATGGCGGTGCGCGACATGGACGTTGCTGCTTCGGTGATCGGTATCAAGCTGATGCCGACCAAGCTGCTCGCCTTTGCCGTCAGTTCCTTTTACTGCGGCGTTGCCGGTGCTTTGTATGCTTTCTGCTACCTCGGTTCGGTCGAGCCGGATGGCTTCTCGCTCGAAATGTCGTTCAAGATTTTGTTCATGATCATCATCGGCGGTGTCGGTTCGATCATGGGTAGCTTCCTTGGCGCGGCTTTCATCCTGCTACTGCCTATTTTCCTCGACGTTGCCCTGCCGTTTTTGGCCGGCTTGTTCGGGCTACCGTTTTCCAGCGCTACCGTGTCGCACATCCAGATTACGGTGTTTGGGGCGCTGATCATGTTCTTCCTCATCGTGGAGCCGCACGGGTTGGCCCGGCTGTGGCAAATCGCCAAGGAGAAACTGCGTTTGTGGCCTTTCCCTCACTAGGTTTGGTCGTGCTGGAAGCGGCGGCGGCCCCGTCGCTTATTTGTAATAAATGGAGGAGACATTCAATGATTAAAAATTTCAAACCCGCTATTGCCGCCGCTGCGGTTTCTCTGGCTATGCTCTCTTCTGCCGCGATGGCAGCTGAAGAGCAGTTCTTCCCGCTGATCGACTACCGGGTTGGCCCATACGGCTCCAATGGTCAGGCTTTCTACGGTGGTTTCATCGATTATCTCAACTACGTCAATCTGAAGGAAAAGGGCGTCAATGGCGTCCAGATGACTTACGAAGAGTGCGAAACCGAATACAACAACGCCAAGGGCGTCGAGTGTTACGAGCGTCTGAAGAGCAAGGCAGCCAAGTCGGCCGGCCCGCTGCACACGATGTCGACCGGCATTTCCTACGCGCTGATCGACAAGTCGGCCCAGGATAAATTGCCGCTGGCGATGATGGGTTATGGTCGTACCGATGCGGTCGATGGCTCGGTGTTCCCCTACGCCTTCCCGCTGGTGACGACTTACCAGATGCAGGCATCGGCCATCGTCAAGTTCATCAAGGACAAGAACGGCGGCAATCTGGCCGGCAAGAAGATTGTTTATCTCTATCATGACTCGGCTTATGGCAAGGAAGCGATCATCGCTTTGGAAGCTGAGGCTTCACTGAATAAATTTACGTTGGTGCAGATTCCGGTCGCCCATCCGGGTAACGAGCAGGGCGCGCAGTGGCTGAAGATTCGTCAGGAAAAACCAGACTTCGTTATTTTCTGGGGCTGGGGCGTGATGAACCAGACGGCGCTGAAGGCCGCGCAGAAAGTTGCTTTCCCGCGTGACAAGATGATCGGCTCGTGGTGGACCGGTTCTGAAGAAGACGTGGTGCCGGCTGGCGATGCCGCCAAGGGTTACATGGCTGCAACCTGGAACGTTTCTGGCAAGCAGGTGCCGGTGATTGCCGATATCGAAAATGTTGTTTATGGTGCTGGCAAGGGCAATCTGCAGGACAAGACCAAGATCGGCACCATCCTTTATAACCGTGGTGTTTCCGCTGCCGTCCTGTCGGTTGAAGCCATCCGCAAGGCGCAGGAAAAGTACGGCAAGGGCAAGGCAATGACCGGTGAACAGACGCGCTGGGCACTGGAAAACCTGAATATCACTGATGCTCGCTTGAAGGCCTTGGGCGCTACCGACTTGCTGCCGGAAATCAAAACCTCCTGCGACAACCACGAAGGTTCCGGCAAGGTGAAGATCCAGCAATGGGATGGCGCCAAGTGGGTGCCGGTATCCGGCTGGATCGAGGGCAACAAGGCGCTGATTCACCCGCTCTTCCAGGCATCTGCCAAGCAGTACGCCAAGGAAAAGGGCATCACGCCGCGTGACTGCTCGAAAGAGAAGTAAGTAATTTCCGCCTCCCCCTCCTCTTTCGAGGAGGGGGTTGAAGCAAGGATTGCCAATGAATACACAAACTGCGGCTGTTACGGTCGACTCGTATTTGAGCATCAAAAATATCGAGGTCATTTACGACCACGTTATTCTGGTGCTCAAGGGCGTTTCGCTGAATGTGCCGAAAGGCAAGATCGTTGCCTTGCTGGGCGCCAATGGTGCGGGCAAATCAACGACGCTGAAAGCCATTTCCAACCTGTTGCACGCTGAACGTGGCGATGTGACGAAGGGTTCTGTCGAATACAAGGGCCAGCGTATTGACCAGCTGACGCCGAACGAACTGGTCAAGCGTGGCGTCATTCAGGTCATGGAAGGGCGCCATTGCTTTGGCCACCTGACCATCGAGGAAAACCTCTGACCGGTGCCTATACCCGCTCGATTTCGCGGGCCGAGTTGAAGGACAGTCTGGAAAAGGTTTATCACTATTTTCCACGGCTCAAAACACGGCGTACTTCGCAGGCTGGTTATACCTCGGGCGGTGAACAGCAGATGTGCGCCATCGGCCGGGCGTTGATGGCCAAGCCGGAAATGATCCTGCTTGATGAGCCGTCGATGGGGCTGGCACCGCAGATCGTCGAAGAGATTTTCGAGATCGTCAAAGATTTGAACAGTCGCGAAAACGTCAGTTTTCTGCTTGCCGAACAGAACACCATGGTCGCGCTGAAATATGCCGATTTTGGCTACATTCTTGAGAATGGCCGGGTCGTCATGGAGGGCGATGCCGAGGGCTTGCGCACTAACGAGGACGTCAAGGAGTTCTACCTTGGCTTGTCGTCGGCGGGGCGCAAATCATTCAAAGACGTCAAACACTACCGCCGCCGCAAACGCTGGCTGTCGTAATGGCAGTGCGCCGCTCATGGCGGCGTTGTTGGCCGGCTTGTTGGCAGGAGCCAACGGCGCCGGCCTCCGCCTTGCCCTGAGCGGCTACTTTGCCATTCCGGGTGGGGTATGGGAAACGATGCCACGGTCAACCGGAAAATAACGGAGAAAAATGAAATGAGCTATTACGATCCGCTGGAAACGCGCGATCCCGGTGAGCGCGAAGAGGATTTGATGGACAAGCTGGCGCGTCAGGTAGCGCATGCCAAGGAGTCGACGACCTACTATTTCCATGCGCTGGCCGGCTTCAATCCGTTTGAATGCGTAACCCGTGAAGCCTTGGCGCGCTTGCCGCTAACCCGCAAACGGGACTTGATTGCCTTACAGCAGAAAACGCCGCCGTTTGGTGGCCTCAATTCATTGCCCAGACATAAGGCCAAGCGAGTGTTTTCTTCGCCGGGGCCGATCTATGAACTACAGGGCAAAGACATTGACCCCTGGCACATGGCCCGCGTGCTTTACGCTGCCGGTTTTCGTAATGGCGATCTGATCCACAACTGTTTTTCCTACCATTTCACGCCGGGCGCTTTCATCTTTGAAGGTGGCGCACGCAAGCTGGGCTGTTCGGTCTTCCCCGGCGGTACCGGGCAAACCGAACAGCAGGTGCAGGCGATGGCTGATCTCAAGCCGGAGGGTTATGTCGGTACGCCATCTTTCCTGCGCATCATCGTCGAGAAGGCCGAGGAAATGGGTGTCAATATCAGCTCATTGCGCAAGGCCTCTGTCTCTGGCGAAGCCTTGCCGGGTGTGACACGTGATTGGCTCAAAGAGCGTGGCATCATTGTTCGGCAGTGTTATGCGACGGCTGATATTGGCGCGATTGCTTATGAAACCGAGGCCGAAGAGGGCTTGGTCGTCGAGGAGGAAGTACTGGTCGAAATCGTCCGTCCTGGCACTGGCGACCCGGTTGAGCCGGGCGAAGTTGGCGAAATTGTAGTCACCACCTTCAACCCGGATTACCCGCTGATTCGTTTTGCGACGGGTGACCTTTCGGCTGTCATGCCTGGTCGTTCACCCTGTGGGCGTAGCAACATCCGCCTCAAGGGCTGGATGGGGCGGGCCGACCAAACGACCAAAATCAAGGGTATGTTCGTCCATCCCGAGCAGGTTGCCGAGCTTGCCAAACGTCACCCGGAGATCCATCGCATGCGGCTGGTGGTGGATAACCCTGGTGGGCAGGATCGCATGGTCCTGCATTGTGAAATCGAAGCGGGGGCGGAGGCGCTCGACAAGGCGGTGATTTCGAGCCTGCGTGAAGTAACCAAGCTGCGCGGTGAGGTGGCATTTGCGGCGCCAGGGGGCTTGCCCAATGATGGCAAAGTGATTGAAGATAGCCGGGTCTATTGACCTGGTTTGTTCATGAAATCTCTCTTTGTTGCGCTGCTTCTGCTGGCTACCCCTGCGCTGGCCGCTGAACCGGCTTTGCGTTCTTCCGCCCGTTTGCTGTTCAAGCAGCCGGAAATGCTGCAGCCAGGGCGTTGCGTGGCCTATGAAGAAGGTGGCAATGGCTGGATTGCCACAGAGCCGGTTTATTTTCTGAAAGGTCGCGTCATTTCAGCCGAAGTGCGTACTCGGCACCTTGGGAAATGTCCGGTCGTGCCGGGCAAGAATCTTGAGCAATATAGTCGTGCAGAATTCAATCGGCAGGCTCTGGCTTACCCTTGTGTGGCGACCGATGTTCCGGAGCGTGACGAGCAAATCGGTATGGTGCGCCTGCGTGTTGTCGAATGGGAAACGCCGCATGAGCGGAAGGCGGCCAATTTGGGCCGTCTCTATCGCGGCATGTTCATCGAACAAGCTTTAAAAAAAGATTTGGAGATCGAACTGGAAGCCGACTTGTTGGGCGTTTGTGAGTCATAAGTCGGCTGGATGATCGACATCGCGCAGTACGCCGGCATCCTCGACTGGGCAAAGCATGATTTTCTGGTGATGCATTGCCAGAATCGATTTTCCGCCCTGATCGCCGGTAAGTGCTACCAATTGCTCAAACCATGGCGCGGCAAAGCCAACTGGATGACCGCGCTGCCCCTGAAATGAAGTGGCGGCAAGACTGGCGCCAGCGCGTAGGCAATCGGCAACCGCCTGATGGCTGCTTGGTGCAATAAAAGGCATGTCACCCAGCGCGACCACCCAGCCAAGTGCTGCCGGGCTGGCGCGCACACCCGCAGCCAGCGTGTGGCCCATGCCGGCCCCGGCATCCGGGCAAATAATTGTTTCATAGCCTTCGGCGGCGAGCAGGCCGGCAAGGGTTGCGCTGTCCGGGCGGAGGACAGCGAACAGCCGGTTACACGCCGGGCGGAGATGGCGTGCCGCCACCAGCGCCATTGGCGTGCCATCCTTTAATGGGTGCTGCAGTTTGTCGCTGCCAAAGCGGCTGCCTTGGCCGGCGGCGAGCAGAATGCCGATAATCTGCGTCATTCGACGTGGCAGGCGTAGGGGTCGGCAACTGTTATGGTCGACTGGAAATTTAGCCCATTTTTTATTGCTGTCATTTCAGCCAGAATCGAGACGGCAATTTCCGGCGGCGTCCGGCTGCCAATGGGAAGGCCGACCGGGCCGTGCAAGCGCTCGACTTCGGCCTGCGACAAATCGAAATACTGCAGCAGTCGCTCACGACGTTTGCTGTTGTTTGCCTGCGAACCAAGCGCGCCGACGTAGAAGGCTGGCGATTTGAGTGCTTCGAGCAGCGCCATGTCGTCGAGCTTGGGATCGTGGGTCAGGGCAACGACGGCGCTGCGCGGGTCGAGGCCGAGTTCGGTCACCGCATCGTCGGGCATTGCTGTGATGCGCTCGGTGCCAGGGACATCCCAGCCATCGGCATACTCGCTGCGCGGGTCGCAGATATAGACGCGATAGCCTAGCGCCTGCGCCATGATCGCCAGGTAGCGCGAAATCTGCCCTGCACCGATGATCAGCAGCCGCCAGGCCGGGCCGTGCAGCGTGACCAGCGTCTGGCCATCCCACTGCTGACTGTCACCGGCGCTGCCCCCTTCGAGGCTGACCGCACCGCTCGCCAGCGCTACCCGGCGAGTGACCAGTTGGCCGGTGGCGATGCGCTGGGCGAGTTGTTCGAGCAGGGCGGTATCGGGCGCCGGTTCGAGCACCAGTTCCAGCGTGCCGCCGCAGGGCAGACCGAAGCGATGCGCCTCGTCAGCCGTGATGCCGTAGCGCAGAAGGCGTGGCGCGCTACCCGCGAATTCGTCAGCAGCAGCACAGCGGATCAGGTCATCCTCGATGCAACCGCCGGAGATCGAACCCTGCACCTGCCCGTCGTCGCGCAGGATCATCCAGGCGCCCGGCGGCCGCGGGGCGGAACCCCAGGTGCGGGCGACGGTGATCAGCGCGAAACGATGCCCGGCCACTGCCCATTTGCGGGCGGCGTCGAGGACCTGTGTATCCAGGTTGTCCATGTCAGGCCACCAGTTCGGCGGTATTGAACGGCATCTTGTGCAGGAACTTGCCGGTTGCGGCGGCGATGGCATTGGCCACGGCGGGTGCCAGCGGCGGCACGCCCGGTTCGCCGATGCCAGTCGGGGCGGCAGTCGATGGCACGATGTGTACCTCGACCACCGGCATGTCGCCAATGCGCAGCAACGGGTAAGTATCGAAATTGCCCTGCTCGACACGCCCGCCCTTGAGCGTGATTTCACCGCTCAGGGCTGCTGACAAGGCAAAGCCGACTGCGCCTTCGACCTGCGAGCGGATGTTGTCCGGGTTGATCGCCGTACCGCAATCCACCGCGCAAACGACGCGGTCGACCTTGATCGAGCCATCTTTCTTGACCGTCACTTCGGCCACCTGGGCGACAAAGGAGTGGAAAGATTCATGCACCGCAATACCCCGGCCGCGCCGCTCGCCGGCCGCCGCCTTGAGCGGCGTTCCCCAGTTCGCTTTCTCAGCCGCCAGCTTGAGTACGCTGGCGTGTTTGGGGTGTTCGGTCAGCAATTCGAGGCGCAGGGCCAGCGGGTCTTTGCCCATCGCCGCCGCCACTTCGTCGAGGAAAACCTCGGTCGAGTAGGCTGTATGCGACGAACCGACCGAGCGCCACCAGAGGACCGGCACGCCAATATCGGTCGGCGTGTGCAGATCGACCAACAGGTTGGGGATGGCGTAAGGCAGATTGGAGGCGCCTTCGACCGAAACGTGATCGACCCCGTCCTTGATCATCATCGACGCGAAAGGTGATCCCGCCATGATCGACTGCCCGACCAGCCGGTGATGCCAGCCGACCAGCTTGCCACTGCCATCGAGCGCTGCTTCCAGCGCATGGTGGAAAAGTGGCCGGTAGTAGCCGCCACGCATATCATCCTCGCGCATCCAGACCAGTTTGACGGGGGCCTTGCCATTGATCGCCTTGACGATATGCGCCGCCTCCAGGACGTAATCCGATTGTGTGCAGGCCCGGCGCCCGAAGCTGCCGCCGGCGTAGAGCATGTTGAGCTTGACCTGTTCCGGCTTGAGGCCGAACAGCGCGGCCACCCGACCCTGGTCAACGGTCTGGAACTGCTCGCCATTCCACACTTCGCAACCATCGGCCTTGAGCTGGACGACGCAGTTCATCGGCTCCATGGCGGCATGGGCGAGGTAGGGAAAATCGAAGGAAGCGCTAACCACTTTGGCGGCGCCGGCAAAGGCTTTCGTCGTGTCGCCTTTATTCGCGGCGACCAGGCCGGGCTTTTTGGCCATTTCCTTGTACTTGGCCAAAATTTCATCGCTACCCAACTTGAAGGCCTTGCTGTCGTCCCAGCTGACCGACAGGGCATCGCGGCCTTTCTTCGCGCTCCAGGTATCGGTGGCCAGCACGGCCACACCCTGCGGAATCTGTACGACATCGACGACGCCCTTGATCGCCTTGGCCTTGGTCGCATCGAAGGATTTCACCGTAGCGCCGAACTGCGGCGGATGGGCAACCACGGCGACGAGCATGCCGGGCAGAAAAACGTCCTGCGTAAATTGCGCCGTGCCGTTGGTCTTTGCGGCACTGTCCTTGCGCTTGGCCTGCTTGCCGATCAGACGGAAATCCTTCGGGTCTTTCAGCTTGACCTCGGCCGGCACGGTTTCCTTGGCGGCATCGAGCGCCAGTTCGCCAAAGCTGGCTTTGCGGCCGCTGCCGGCATGGCTGACGATACCGTCACGCACGACAATTTCTGCTGCGCCAACATTCCAGCGCTTGGCGGCGGCCGAAACCAGCATGGCTCGCCCGCTTGCCCCGGCCTTGCGCATCTGGTCCCACGAATTGGCCATCGCCGTGCTGCCGCCGGTGCCCTGCGCCGGGCCCCAGAAGGTGTTGTTGTAGCGCTTCGCATCGGCCGGCGCCCCTTCGACGCGAACATGTTTCCAGTCGGCATCGAGCTCATCGGCCAGGATTGTCGCCAGACCGGTATAGGTGCCCTGCCCCATTTCGAGATGCTTGGACATGACGGTCACGCTGTTGTCGGCACCAATGCGCAAGAAGGCATTCGGCTCGAAAGTGGCCGTGCTGGCCGCGATGACCCCGGATTTTCCGGCGGCCCCGGCAGCCATCACCGGCAGGCAGAAACCCAGCGTCAGGCCGGCGCTGCCTTGCAGGAAACGGCGGCGACTGAGGTTTTCAATAATGATTTTGCTCATGATTTATCTCCTCAGGCCAGCGCTTTGGCGGCTTCGTGAATGGCAGCGCGGACGCGGACATAGGTGGCGCAGCGGCAGAGATTGCCCGACATCGCATCGTCAATGTCGGCGTCGCTCGGCTTGCGGTTCTGGCTGAGCAGCGCGACGGCGCTCATGATCTGGCCAGACTGGCAGTAGCCGCACTGCACGACATCCAGCTTGCGCCAGGCTTCCTGCACTACCTTGCCGACGCGATTGGCATCGATTGCCTCGATGGTGGTGATCTTGCGCCCAAGCACCGCCGAGACAGGCGTCGTGCAGGCGCGCACCGGCGTTCCATCAACATGCACGGTACAGGCGCCGCACAGCGCCTGGCCGCAGCCGTATTTCGTTCCGGTCATCT
>ERZ724510.2012-NODE-2012-length-11128-cov-13.981667_pt1 | contig 11128 bp, 6 predicted proteins | sample MGYA00376043_ERZ724510 | MGnify/ENA primary metagenome ERZ724510 (study PRJEB28724, sample SAMN07190888) | wastewater metagenome | isolation source: influent of sewage treatment plant in Hong Hong | place: USA: Christiansburg, Virginia | collected 2016-03-01 ... | reverse complement strand
CTGGCGTTTCTGCTATTTTGCCCGCAGCCGAAAGCACTGATGAATCTTGCGGTTGCGGAAATCCTCCGGCACCGACTTGGCACTCAGGTCATCCACCAGATAACGCTGACCCAGTTCGGCCTCCAGCTTGAATCCACGCAAATTATTGGAAAAATACAGCACGCCATCAGGCGCAAGCAGGGCCATGGCGGCGTCAATCAAGCTGACGTGGTCGCGCTGCACGTCGAGGATGTCGAGCATTTTTTTCGAATTGGAAAAACTCGGCGGATCCATGACGATCAAGTCAAAGCGCTCGCCAGCCGCCGCGGCGTCTTCCAGGTAGCGGAACACGTCGGCGCGCACCAGGGTGTGGCGGCTGAGGTCAAGGCCGTTGAGTTCGAAGTTGCGGCGTGACCAGTCTTGGTAGGTGTTGGACAGATCCACTGTCACCGACGAGACGGCCCCGCCCGTGGCGGCGTACACGGTGAAGCTGCCGGTGTAGGCAAACAGGTTGAGAAAACGTTTGCCGGCGGCTTGTTCGCCCACCAGGCGGCGGGTATTGCGGTGATCGAGAAACAGGCCGGTATCGAGGTAGGCTTCCAGGTTGACGATAAAGCGGCGACCGGTTTCGCTGACCATCCGCTCGCGCCCGGTTTCGCCGGTTTTTTCGTACTGGGCCAGGCCTTTTTGCCGGCGGCGGGTTTTGATGGCGGTGTCGTCCAGGGCAATGCCGAGCACGTCGGCCACGGTCTGGCGGATGGCCAGCATCCAGGCGGCGTGTTCGTCATCTTCCATTTGCCAGCCGGTGTCCACTTCCTGAATATGCGCGCTATGGGCGTACACATCGACAATCACCGGAAACTCGGGGATATCGCGGTCGTACAGCCGGTAGCATTCGGTGTCTTGCCGGCGAGCCCACTTGGCCAGGTGGCGGTGGTTCTTGTTCAGGCGGTTAATCAGCGGGGTGAGGTCACGCATGGCGGTTTCCGGGGGCAAGGGGCTTGGGCGTTTGGTGGGTGAGGGCTTGATCAATACGCGCCGTCGCGGCCCAGCACTACTTTGATGGTTTTAATCAGAATTACAATGTCGTACCACAGCGACCAGTTGCGCACATACCAGCAGTCCAACGCCACCCGGCTGTCGTAGTCGATGTCGTTGCGGCCACTGATTTGCCACAGACCGGTGATGCCGGGCCGTGCCATCAGGTAAAACACTTTGTCGTCACCGTAGCGCTCCACTTCGTCGGCCACCACCGGGCGCGGGCCCACCAGGCTCATGTCGCCGCGCAGCACGTTGATCAGCTGCGGCAGTTCGTCCAGGCTGGTCTTGCGGATAAAGGCCCCCAGTGCGGTGACACGCGGGTCGTTTTTCAGTTTGAAGTCGCGCTCCCATTCGGCACGGGCGTCCGGGTCACGCGCCAGCAGGTCGGCCAGCCGCGCCTGGGCGTCAATCACCATCGAGCGGAATTTCAGGCAGCGAAACGGTTTGCCACGCCGGCCAATCCGGATATGGCCAAAGGTGGCCGGACCGCCATCGCGCGACACCAGCCAGGCCACACCCAGCAGCAGCGGCGCAAGCAGCAGCAGCAATACCGCCGAGGCCACCAGGTCAAAGCTGCGCTTGATGAAGCGCGACGCGCGGCGCGACAGATTATTGCGCACACGCAGCAGCAGCACTTCGTGACTGAAAAAATGGGTGAGTTCGGTGCCGTACAGCGGCAGGCCTTTCAGCGGCGGCGCAATGCTGACATCGGCCCCCGCCACGCTGAAGCGCTGCACCAGTTGCTGCTGCACCTCCAGCTGTTCGGTTTCCAGCGCAATCAGGATGGCAGGCTGGTGATAGCGGGCCAGAAACTGGCTGGCGGGTTCTTCCAGCAGATAGGGCAGCAGCGGTTTGCCGCAAATCGGCTGGTCGTCGAGGTTTTCGGCGTCGCGCACGTCGGCACAGGGGGCCACAAAGCCCAGCACATGGTAGCCCAGCCAGGTTTCGCTTTTCAGCGCGGCAAACGCTTCGCGGGCGTTTTCGCCAAAGCCGAACACCAGCACCTGCCGCTCCCACCAGCCCAGCTTCATCATCAACCGGCGCATCAGCACCCGGCCCAGTACCACGGTCAGCAGCGACACGCTCCAGGTGGTCAGCCACCACAGCCGGGAAAACGGCGACTTGAGCATGAACATCAGCGCGGCGTCCAGCACCGCCAGCACCAGCATGGCCATCACCACATCACGGGTTTCATCCCAGAATGGCCGGCGCTGGGTGTAGTGGCCGCGCACCAGCCAGAACCAGCCAATGCCAGCCAGCACCAGCCCCAGCCAGACCGACAGCCGCAGCGAAGCATCCGGGGTGGCAACAAAGGCCGGCAGTTCGCGCCAGTGACGCACGACGGCGGCCAGCCAGAAGCCCACTTGGTGGGCCAGCAAGAACATCAGCAGGTCGGTGGAGACCAGCAGCCATTTGCTCAGGTGAGGACGGGTATTCGGGGCGGGGTGGGCGTTAATCATCACAGCTCGGCGGGTTCAACACACACGCCGGCACACCATCGCTGACGCCAGGTTAGGCGTGAATCCCCCGGCGTCGCCCGGATTCTGCTTGAGCCACACCATCTGGACAAGCGCTTTGTACATAAAAGCTGATCCAGATCGGCACCGGGAGGCAAGGTGCCGATGCCACAGCTGACAGCCGACGACAGGAGTGGATAAAGGGGATGACAGAAGATCGTCGGGACAGCAGTGCAATGAGCGCATGCCACTGCGCCCGCTGTGGTCATTCCGATAATTTACTCCCCGAAAAAGGTCATACGATGAGTTTGCTGATCAATGTGAAAGACCCGATCTACGGTGCCCAGGGTGATGGCATCACCAACGATACCCAGGCATTTATTGCCGCCAGCGCCGCACTCAGCGCCCAGGGCGGCGGCACACTGTACATTCCGCCAGGGGTGTACATTGTGGGTGAACAGACGTTTGCCGGTCAGGCTGGGCTGGGCTATGCCTATTTGGGCAAAGACATCATCTACATTCACGACTGCGATATGCCGGTGGTGATACAAGGCGAGCAGGCCGTGCTGAAAGCGGCGCCGGGCCTGAAATTTGGCAGCTTTGACCCGGTAACGGGTGACAGCTATGAACCCGCCAGCATGCCGTTTATTGACTCGGATTATGCCGCGTCGACTTACCGGATGATTGTCGTGGTCAATAATCGCCAGGTGGTGATTCGCGATCTGGAGCTGGACGGCCAGTCGGACACCATCGTGCTGGGCGGAGGCTGGGGCGATCTTGGCCGTCAGTTGAATGCTTACGGGGTGTACTCGTTCAATAGCCAGAACCTGCGAGTGGAAAATGTCCACACCCATCACCACGGCCTGGATGGGGTGATGGTGCTGCAAGTGGGCACCACCGCAGAGTCGCCACGCACTCCGGCGACCTTGATCAATGTACGCAGTGAATACAATGCCCGCCAGGGCTTGAGCTGGTGCGGTGGCAACGGGCTGACCGCGATTGACTGCCAGTTCAACCACACCGGCAGAGGCGGCTTCTTCTCGTCTCCGGCCGCCGGGATTGACATTGAAGCGTCGGAAGGGGTGGTTCGCAATGGTTTGTTCATCAATTGCGAAATCATCAACAATGTTGGGGTGGGCTTTCTGGCTGACACGGGCGATTCGGCGGATATTACCTTGCAGCGCTGCACCCTGATTGGCTCCACCAACTACCCAATCTGGCCGCGCAAGCCGCGCATCCACTTCATGGACTGCACCCTCTCCGGCCAGATAGTGAATACCTGCGGCGAGCAAACGCCTGGCGATGGTCAGGCCACGCGCTTTACCGGTTGCTATCTGACTGACCAGATCACCTACAACAACCAGGTTCACATGTATCCCGGCTGGTACTTGCTGGACCTGGGCGGCGGCAGCCTGGGGGTATCACTGGACCATTGCACAATCCATACCGGGATCGGCGCTTTGATGTACACCGGTGGGCAAGTGATATTGGACAGCTGCAATCTGATCCAGACCACCACGTACACCTGCTCGATTGAAGCATTGTTCTCCGGACAATCCAAGGTGCAAACCGCCGGGGTATTTGGTAATTCCGGGTTGCTGGTGATCGGACGTTTGTTGTGCAATGGTCAGGAGATGGCCAGTTATCAGGGTGCGCAATGGCGCCTGTATCTGCAGAGCAATAATGGCAGCGCCACCGGCTCGCGCCAAACGCAGGGCTACGCCTACGATCCGAGTGCTTTTACCGGTGTTGATTCGGCACTGCAAGGCGATATCATTTACAACACGGCAGCAGTGGCCGGAGGGTACGCGGGCTGGATTTGCGTAGGGGAGGGCCAATGGAAACCCTTTGGCGCAATTGCCAACTGATGACCTGATCCACCAAAAACCCGATTGTCACAAAAAAAATCAGCCCGACTGTATGCATGCAGTCGGGCTGATTTTTTATCACCTCCCCCACCAATTAAAATGTCATTGCTGACATCCTTCAACTGCTTAACATAAGGTGCAAATGAAATACTGACGCTCAGGATAAGCCTGCTGGAAGCCAACAGCTTATGCCTGAACCAGAATATTTCACTCAATGAACATCAGATGAGGATGCCATGACTGCACCTATTCCTAAAACCATTTATCTTGATGCCATCAATAATGGCAATGTCAATGTCACCGACAAATTTATTAAGGCATGCACCGATCTGTGCGCGGCTGGCGGTGGCGTCTTGCAAATTCCCCCTGGCATTTACCTGGTAGGCGAGCAGCTGTTTGCCGGGCAAACCGGCCTGGGTTACGCCTATCAAGGCAAGGATGTGATCACCATCAGCGGCTGCAGCACACCCGTGCTGATTCAGGGCGAAGGTGCCACCCTGCGCTTGGCCCCTGGCCTGAAGCTGGGCAGCTTCGACCCGGTCACCGGCGCGGCACATACCCCGACCAGCTTGCCGTTCAATGATCCGGACTACGCAGCCAGCGTGGGCCGGATGATTGTGGTGAGCAATAACAGCGCATCGGTCACCGTGCATGGTCTGACGCTGGACGGCAATTCGGCCAATCTGACCCTAGGCGGCGAATGGGGCGAAGGTGGCCGACCGCTGGCCTCCGATGGGATCGACGCCAGTGCCAACGCCGAACTGGTGCTGACGCAGCTGAACCTGCATCACCATGGCCGTGATGGCGTGCGCCTGAGCCACAACGCCAGCACCAGTGCCACACCGCGCACCCCGGTGTCGCTGCGCAAGGTGCGCAGCGAATACAACGGCCGGCACGGCCTGGCCTGGCTGGGCGGCAATGGCTTGAGCGCCGTGGACTGCGCCTTCAACCACAGTGGCCGCAGCGCACTCAACACTGCTCCGGCGCATGGCGTGATGGTCACCGCCACCAGCGGCAGCGTACGCAATGGCCATTTTCTCAACTGCGAATGGCTGAACAACAGCGGCGTGGGACTGAACGTGGCCAGTGGTGATGTGGCCGACCTGACCCTGCAAAGCTGCACCCTGGTGGGCACCACCCACGCACCGCTGGCGATTGCCGCACCGCGCGTGCATCTGCTGGAAAGCGTGATTGCCGGCCAGACCAGCACGGTTTACCCGGCACAAAGCGCTGGCGATGGCAATGCCACCCGTTTTTCGGCATGCCGGCTGACCGACCAGCACACCTACCAAAGCCAGGTATACATGCCGGCAGGGGGCTATCTGCTCAACTGGGGCAACGCCAGCCAGGGCGTGCAGCTGGATCGCTGCGCGGTGGAAGCCGGCATCGGCGTGCTTGGCCAAACCAACGGCATGATCCAGACCAGCAACTGCCGCTTCCGGCAAACCATCGCCGGCGCATCGGCCATTCAGGCGGTATTTCATGGTGACAGCATTTTTGATACCAGCGGCAGCAATGACCTGAGCAGCAGCGTGGTGCTGGGGCGGATGTTGTTCAACGGCACCGAGGTGCTGCAGTACGACCAGGTTCAGCGCCGCCTGCGTTTTTATGCCAATACCGGTAGCGGCAGTGGTCGGGCACAGAACATCGGTTTTTGCTACAGCGCCACGGCCTTTGCGTCTGTGTATGGCACGGCCAATCCAGGTGACATTGTTTACAACACGAACCCTAGTCCTGGCGACTATGCTGGATGGGTGTTCTTCAAACCACTTACCAACATGCCTGGCACCTGGAAACGGTTTGGTGCCATCGCCAGTTGAAGCGGCTAGTGGATGCATAATGAGCGCTAATTGTAAAAACCCACAGAGACAATGACATGGCAATTTTTAATGTAAAAGACTACGGTGCCTACGGTGATAATGTACACAATGACACCCAGGCATTTATCGCAGCCAGCGCCGCGCTGACGGCAGCAAACGGGGGCACACTGCTGATTCCGGCAGGCACCTATCTGGTGGGGGAGCAAACCTATGTTGGCCCTAACAGCCTAGATTATTGCTATTTTGGCAAAGATATTATCACGATCACAGATTGTCAGAATCCGGTGCTGATTGATGGCAGTGCAGCAGTGCTGCGTTTGGCCGGTGACATGAAATTTGGCAGCTTTCATCCAGTCACGGGAGAATCTTATATTCCACCAAGTACGCCATTCACCAATTACCAATACCGGGCAACCGTTGGCCGGATGATTGTGCTGGTGAATAATCATGCCAGCGTGACAGTACGTAACCTGGAACTGGATGGCAACAGTACTAGCGTCAAGCTGGGCGGCAAATGGGGTGATACCGGTTATCAACTGACAGGCTATGGCATTTACGCCTATGGCAACCGCGAACTACTGCTGAGTAACATCCATACTCACCATCACTGCCTGGATGGGGTATACATCGGACAGGTCGCAGCACAGGCTACGGCTACCTCACCGCGCACCTCTGCCACGCTGATCAATGTTCGCGCTGAATACAACGCCCGTCAGGGGCTGTCATGGGTGGGCGGCAATGGTCTGACGGCTATTGGCTGCAAGTTCAACCATACTGGCAAAGGCAAATTTGGGTCTTCCCCACAGGCTGGGGTGGATATCGAAGCGTCCGCTGGTGCATTCAACCGCAATGGCCTGTTCCTCAACTGCGAAATGATCAATAACGGTGGCCCGAACATGGGGGCGGACAGCGGCGACTCGGCAGATATCAGTTTTATGAATTGTACCTTCCTGGCAACCACCAATACTGGCTATGCTGCATTACCATTCAAAAAACGTATGCATTTTTCTGACTGCACTTTTTCTGGCGTGGTAGTCAAGTGCTATGGGGATCCTAGCCTGCCAGTCAACAAGAACAGCGAGGGTAACGCCACTCGCTTCAGTCGCTGCCGGTTTACCGATACGCTGACTTACCAAGGCCAGGTCTATGCCCCCAATAACACCTATCTGCTGGACCTGGGGGCCGGCAGCCAGGGCGTGAAGTTCAACGATTGTGTGGTAGAAACCACCAAAACCCGGATTGGTTACACAAATGGCTACACTACCGCCATCAACTGCCAATTTTACCAATCAGGGTCCGACCAGAGTGCTTTCCGCGGCATCCTGCTGGGCCATACCACGCTGTCCGCACCAACGCTAGCCCAATTGGATAACTCAGTGGTGCTGGGCTACGCCCTGTTCAATGGCACCGAGTATCACCAGCCCACCAATATGCCGCAACGCCGCCAGCAAATCTGGGCCAATAACGGCAATGGCGGCAGCCTGCAACGTGTAGGTTATGGTTCCAGCCCAACCGACTTTCTCGGTAGCGATAGCGCCCAGCATGGCGACATTGTGTACAACTGCGATGCCGTATCGGGTGCACCAGCGGGCTGGGTGTGCGTGAGCAGCGGTGCGCCAGGTGTCTGGAAAGCCTTTGCCACCATTGCCAATTAATGCCGTCACCCAAGCTGCACTCACCCCATTTGGAGCATATTGAATCATGCAAAACATTATCAATGTCAAAGACCCGGCCTATGGCGCGCTTGGCGACGGCGTAACCAACGATACCGATGCATTTATTGCCGCCTGCACCGTGCTCAACGCCCAACGCGGCGGTACCCTGCTCATCCCGCCGGGGGTTTATATGGTTGGCAAGCAAACCCTGGCCGGGCAAACCGGGCTGGGTTATGCCTACCAGCCCAGCGACATCATCCACATTGCCAACTGCACCTATCCGGTGGCGATCGAAGGCAAGGGTGCCGTGCTGCGTGCCGCCAGCGGGCTGAAATATGGTGCCTTTCATCCGGTCACCGGCCAGCCGGAAAACACCACCCTGCCATTTACCAGCGCCGACTACGCCGCCCGTGTTGGCCGGATGATCCAGCTGGAGAATAACAGCGGTGGTGTGGTGATCAACCACCTGGAGCTGGATGGCAACGCCGCCACGCTGTCGCTGGGCGGTCGGTGGGGCACGTTGGAGGGGAATGGCCGCGAACTGGATGCCACAGGCGTGTGGAGCAGCGGCAATGCCTCGCTGCTGATGGATACGCTGAATATCCATCACCATGCACTGGATGGCATGGTATTGCGCGATGATGGCATGACAGCCGAGTCGCTGCGCATGCCGGTTACCCTGCAAAATGTGAACAGCGTCTACAATGGCCGCAATGGCTTGCGCTGGGAAGGTGGCTGCGGACTGACGGCGATGGACTGCCGCTTCAACCACAGTGGCCGTGGTGCATTGGCCACCGCGGTGGCCGCCGGGGTGGCGGTGCTGCCGCTGCCTACCAGCTATGCCCTGCAGGGGGTGTTCATGAACTGCGAAATGATCAACAACGTCGGGCCGGGCTTTTTCAGCAGCGGCAGCAACAGTTCCGACGTGTCGATTCATACCAGCACGCTGATCGGGACCAGCTCGTATGCGGCCTCTCCCACCAGCCCGCGCGTACACTTTACCGACTGCACCCTGGCAGGCCAGGTGGTCTATCCGTACGCGGATACCGCCACTGACCGGGGCCGCGCCACCCAGTTCACCCGCTGCCGGTTTACCGATGCACTGGACTATCAGGGCCAGGTGTACACCCACGCCAGTTGGTATCTGCTGGACTTTGGCAGCGCCAGCACCGGGGTGAAGCTCACCGAATGCAGCATCGACACCGTGGTGGCCAAACTGGGCTACAGCAATGGGCTGATGACCATCACCGACACCCGCATGAAGCAAAGCAATAACACCGGGGATGCCAATCTCCAGGCGGTGTTTGTCGGTGATAACACCATTGAAAGCAGCGGTAACAATCCGCTGACTTCGTCGATTGTGGTGGGCCGCCTGGTCATCAACGGGCAAGCTGCCGTAGTGTACGAACCGCAGTCGCGCTTCAATCGCCTGCTGGGCAAGGATGTGAACGGCGACAAGATGCAGCGGGTGATGTATTACTACCATCCAAATAATTCGGTGAGCGCCACCGCTGCGCAGGGTGATATTGTCTACAACACCGCGCCAGTTGTCGGCAATCCAGTGGGTTGGATCTGCGTACAAGGTGGCACCAGCACCACCAGCGTGTGGAAAGGCTTTGGCACAATCGTCAACTGAGTCTGGTGCCGGACATGGGCCGGCTGAAGGCGCAGCGCCCGCTGAAGAAGCTTCTTCGGCGGGCTCTGCGCCTATCGGCCTGCCGGTTTCTTGCGACATCTTGCTACAGCTGAAAACGCCCCACCGTCTGGCGCAGGCTGGCGGCCAGCTGGCTCAGGCCATCGGCGGCGTCACGCAGGGTGTGGCCGGCGGCGGCGGTTTCTTCGGTCATTTGCGCCACTTTTTCCACATTGTCAGCCACGGCGTTGCTGGCGTTGCCTTGCTCGGTCAGCGAACTGGCAATATCCTGAATCGCCTCCAGCGACTCATCAATACCAGCCCCCAGCCGGCCCATCACCTCGCCCACCGCCGCCACCCTGGCCACCCCGGCATCCACCTTGGCCACCCCTTCCGACATGCTCAGCTTGGCACATTCGGCATCGTGCTGGATGGCGTCAACCATGGCGCTGATCTGGCCGGTGGATTGGGCGGTGCGTTCGGCCAGCTTGCGCACTTCGTCGGCCACCACGGCAAAGCCGCGCCCGGATTCGCCGGCGCGGGCCGCTTCAATCGAGGCATTCAGCGCCAGCAGATTGGTCTGGTCGGCAATCTCGCGAATCACGTTCACCACCAGCGAAATATCCCGCGACTTCTGGTCCAGCGCCAGCAGGGTGTCGGCGCTGCTGTTCACCGCCGTGGTGATATTGTTCACCTCACCCATGGCCGACTGCACCGCCAGATGGCTTTCCTGGCCCAGCTGGCCGGCGTGGCTGGCGGTGTGCGCCGCCTGCTGGGCACTACCGGAAATATGGCTGATGCTGGTGGTCAGTTGCTCCACTGCAGCGGCAATCGACGCGGTGGACTCGCTTTGTGCGCTGGTGCTGGCCGCCACCTGCTGCACCGTACCGGCCAGGCCGCTGGCGGCGCTGGCCAGGTGTTCTGCCCCCAGGCTGATCTGGCCGAGCAGCTGTTGCAGGCTATGCTGCATGGTGTGCATGGCCTGCATCACGCTGCCCGGCGTTCGAGCGTCTACCGGGGTGCGTAAATCACCAGCAGCAATCCGCGCTGCCACCTCCGCCACCTGCTGTGGCTCTGCCCCCAGCTGGCGGTTAAGTTGACGTGCCATCCAGCTGGCCATCCCCAGCCCCAGCAGCAACGACACCCCCAGCAGAATCAGGCTGTTGCGCTGGCTACTCTGGTACAAATCCAGCGACCGGTCGTACTCGGCCTTGGCCACTTCCAGCTGCACCTCCACCAGCCGGTCCAGCGGCCCTTGCAGCGCCCGGCGCGCCGCTTCCAGCTCGCCCTGCGGAAACTCGGCCAGCGCCACCGGGTCTTGCTGGTTCAGCACCGTGGCCAGATTGGCCAGCACTCGGTCGGCATCGGCCAGCAAGGGTTTCAGCTTGGTGATTTCCCGCTGTTCGTCGTCCACCAGATAGGTGTCCAGGTAGGCTTTCCAGTGGCTGCGGGCCAGGCCAAGCTGGGCGTTGAGTTTTTCTGCGGCCTGCGGGCCAGGCAGCTCGCGGCTTTCCACTTGGGTGAGCAAGCGCCCTGGCACGGCCAGATAGCTGTCCGAAATCAGCTTGATGTCGCGCAGCGGTACCACGCGATCCTTGTACACACTGTCTAGCCCGGCCACCACCAGCCCCATGCCACGCAAGCCCAGCAAGGCCGCCGCCACCGACAGCGCCAG
>ERZ724510.2010-NODE-2010-length-11132-cov-4.174325_pt1 | contig 11132 bp, 7 predicted proteins | sample MGYA00376043_ERZ724510 | MGnify/ENA primary metagenome ERZ724510 (study PRJEB28724, sample SAMN07190888) | wastewater metagenome | isolation source: influent of sewage treatment plant in Hong Hong | place: USA: Christiansburg, Virginia | collected 2016-03-01 ... | reverse complement strand
TTTGAAGTCGCTGACGGTGGCACGCTGTTCCTCGATGAGATCGGCGAGATGTCGCTCGGGTTGCAAGCGAAGCTGCTCCGCGTGCTGCAAGAAGGCGAGGTTCGTGCCGTCGGTGCGACCACTCCGCGCAAGGTTGATGTGCGCATCCTGTGTGCGACCAACCGCTCGCTCGAAAAAGAGGTCTCAGAGGGTCGCTTCCGTCAGGATCTGTACTATCGGCTGAAGGTCTACCCGATTCGCCTGCCCGCGCTCCGAGAGCGACGAGAAGACATCGGGCTGCTCGCCGAGCACTTTTTGCACAAGTACAGCAGCGAGATGAAGAAGGCGGTGCCGGGTTTCACGTCCGAAGCCATGGCACAGCTCGTCGCCTACAACTGGCCGGGCAACGTCCGCGAGCTGGAAAATGAGGTCCACCGCCTCGTCATCCAAGTCGAGCCCGAGCAGTTCCTAACGCCCGATTTGCTGGCCCCGCGCATGCGCCAGGCCGAAGGGCTGATGGACCGCATTGCGCCCCAAAAAGGCCAGCTCAAGGACATGATGGAAGAGGTCGAGCGGTTCCTGCTGATTGCAGCACTGAAGGACCACGGCGGCAACAAGACCCGCACCGCAGAGACGCTTGGCATCACTCGCGAAGGGCTCCACAAAAAACTGGCCAAGTTCGGCCTCTAACTGGGAATTTCGGTTTTCTGAATTACAGAAAAATCGCATTCCTAAGCGTGATAGCCTGGACAGGATGGCTACGTTTATCCTGTCCTACCCCGACAAGACCTTTGTTCCCCGTGGTGCCGCCGCCGAGCAAGTTGCGCCGGGGCTGCCCGGTCAAGCCTTTGCTCAGTGGCTCAAGCTCTGCGACGAAATTCACCGCACGCTGGGACGAATCCTGGTGATCGATCCGGGCCGAGTCGGCTCACAGTCCTCGGTATACGCCGCGCTGCTCGGATCATCGTTTCTGTCACCGGGCAAGCTGCCAAGGCCGGTCTTTCTGCGCAGCAACCACGGGGAAACCGCCGCCGAAGACGCCGCGAGTCGGGCCATCGCCGATGCTGGGCTAGAGATCCAAACCGCCAAACATCCTTGGCAAGGTCAGGTCGACATCATCCCAGTCGAGCGCAACCGTTTCGTCCTCACCTACGGCGGCAGCGATCAGGGCTCGTCACACGCTTCCGTCGAGGAAGTCAAAGCGCTGCTCCCGATGGGCGCGCAGGTCATGGCCATTGAGCTATCGTCGACCTGTCCGCGTGGCAGCGCCGCCATCGGCTTTCTGACCCCACCGGGCGGGCGGTCGGTCGCTCTGGTTTCCCGTCCCGCACTCAAGTCGCATTCCCCCGAAGACCTCGGACGATTCATCGGGGACAAGGTGGACGTGACGATTCTCGACGCGGAGGACTCGGCAGCATTTGCGACCGAAGCGCTCAACGTACGCGGCACACTGCATCTACCGCCGGGCTGCTCGACGATCCTACGCGGTCTGCTGTTCCGTCGCGGTTTCCGGCTCACCGAGGTCGACGTCTCGATGCTGGTCGGTCCAAGCGGCGGTGGCCCGAAGCTGCTGGCCTGTGAGCTACCCGGCCTGGTTCTGTCCGATGAGGCACCGTCGTACTTGCTGCGCCGCGACCGACTTCACAATCTGTGCGCCGAGTACCCAACCTAACTGCAACCGAATTCCCACGGAGTGTTCACGATGAGACGGATTGGTCGCTCCTTCGCCCTTGGGCTGCTTACGATGCTCACTGCGCCGTCGGTTCAAGCGATAGACCATCAAGACTCCGCATCGGCGACCGCCGCCCCTGCCGCCGACATTACCGACCTGTTTTCGTGGATGTCGACCGACGGCAGCAAGGTCATCCTCGCCCTGACCGTCAACCCCAGTGCCACCGCCACAAGCAAGTTCGCCACCGACTCACTGTACGTGTTTCACACCTCGAGCCGCGCCGCCGTCAGCTCGACCTCGGCGGTGCTCACCGACATTGTTTGTGGCTTCGATGACAGCCAGCGTATTTCTTGTGTCGTGGGGGATGCCGCGACGGCAATCAGTGGCGACGCATCGGTCGCTGCCGGAATCACCTCTTCTAACGGCAAGGCTCGCGTCTTTGCTGGCCTGCGCAAAGACCCGAGCTTTGTCAGCATCGCCAACTTCGAGGCCATGAAAACCGCCGCCAAAGTCTCGCTGGCTGCCGTTCCAACCGGCGATGCAGCGGGATGCAAAGCGACCACCATCCTGGGAACCGGCAAGACCTCTGCGCAAACAGCGCTTCAAGGTGTGACGCCCTCGCCCAACTTCTTCGCCGCCAGCAACGTCCTGGCGCTGGTGATGGAGGTCGATCGCACGCTGCTCAATCGCGGCGGACCGATCCTGGCGGTGTGGGGTGCGACGCACAAGAAGGTCAAGACCAACTAACGGGGGCTGTCCATGAAGCGCACACTCTTTCCGTCGCTGCTGGTGCTGCTGCTGGGCTGTGGAGCTGGGGTTCCCGCACAGCCACCGTGCAGTACCACTGTCTGTCCGAGCGGCCAAGTCTGCAATCCATCAAGCGGTGCCTGCGAAACGCCACCCAGTCGCTGTGCCAGCGTATCCTGCGTCAGCCCCATGAGCTGTGATGGGGTCACCGGCTTGTGCGTCTTTCCGCTCGGCGACCTCATCGATCGGGCGGGTCGACCGCTCATCAACCTCGCGGTGACCAATCCTTTTGACTTGCTCACGGTCAACGGCCAGCTCGAAGCCAGTGCGACTTCTCGTGAGCGCTACAACCGCGACAAGTCCTTCCCGTGGTCGTCCTGGGCATCGCCGTTCGCCCAAACGCTGGCGCTCTACGATGGGCTCGATGGCACGTGTGGTCACCCAATCGCCCCAACAGCAGTCGGAGCCGCCCGCTTTACCAACATGGCCTCACTGCTCGCAGCCGACACCATTATCGTCGATACCAGCAAGGCGGCTTGTACCGCCTACCTGAAGGTTGAGACATCAGCGCTGGCGGGAGTGGCCAGCATGGACTGCGGTGGTCGCAAGCTCGACTACGACGTCGTCGATGCCACGTTTTCCTTGCTGATGGGCAACGCGCCCGCCACCGATTCCGTCGCCATCAGCAATCCGCCGAATACCACCTTCCCCTACCTTCCCTGATCGCACGGGCCGCACAATCGAGGTAAGGCCGAGTAGCATACGGACATGACCGTTTCGCCGCTGCCTCTCCCGAGCGACGCAGAGTTCGCGATCGACCCGATCTGCAAAATGAAGGTCGACCCTCGCGCTCCCAAAGGGGGCTCGTACGACTTTTTGGGCACGACCTACTTTTTTTGCAATCCACGCTGTCGCGACAAGTTTGCCGGCGATCCCGAGCGCTATCTGTACGCCCAAAAACCCACCACTCCCCCGGTAGCAGCGCGCTGGCTGTGCCCGATGTGTCCCGAGGTCAGCGAGGAAAAACCGGTTCCCTGTCCCAAATGCGGCATGGCACTAGAGCCCGACCAGCTCGCGATGTCCCCTTCGGAAGAGTCCCCACACAGCGAACTCGCTCAAATGACGTGGCGGCTCAAGCTGTCGTCGCTGTTGACGGTACCGGTGTTCGCACTGGAGATGGGCGGGATGCTGCTGGGCCACCACGGCTCGACGTGGATCGTGCTCAGTGAAGCGCTGCTCACGACGCTGGTGCTGCTCGCCTGTACAGAGCTGTGGCGACGTGGCTATCGCTCGTTTCGTGATCTTCGGCTCAACATGTTTTCGCTGATCACGCTCGGCGTAGCGACCGCTTATAGCTACAGTGTGGTGCGACTTTTGCAGTTTGCTATCGGCGGTCTCGTCGGTCATCCGCCTGCCGTGTATTTCGAATCGGCGGCCATGATCTCGACGCTGGTGCTGCTCGGTCAGGTGCTGGAGCTACGGGCGCGCCACAAGACCGGCGAAGCGCTGCGGGCCCTGTTGACGCTGCTCCCGGCGACTGCGCGACGGGTCTTGCCCTCGGGCGAAGAACGCGATGTTCCACTAGGCGAGCTGTATCCCGGCCATCGAGTGCGGGTGCTGCCAGGGCAGCGGGTTTGTGCCGATGGAGTGATCCTCGATGGCCAAAGCTCTCTCGATGAGTCGCTGCTCACCGGAGAGTCCATGCCCGTTCCCAAGACCGTTGGCGAGCGTGTCGTCGGTGGTTCCGTAAACGGCACTGGCACCTTGCTGATTCGACTCACCGACGTAGGTAGCGATACCATGGTGGGTCAAATCGTGCAGGCGGTCCGTAGAGCCCAACGCAGCCGCGCCCCCATCGAACGTGTTGTCGACAAGGCCTCTGCGGTATTTGTTCCCACGGTGGTCGCGGCAGCGGTCATCACGCTCATCACTTGGCTGGGCATCGGAGGGGTCTCTAAGCTACCGCTCGCTGTCGTATCGGCGGTGTCGGTGCTCATCATCGCTTGCCCTTGCGCACTTGGGCTGGCCACCCCGATGTCGATCCTGGTCGGCTCGGGACGCGGGGCGACGGAAGGGGTGCTGTTTCGTGACGCAGAAGCGCTCGAACGACTGGCGGTCGTCGGTACTGTCGTTCTTGATAAGACCGGCACACTCACCATTGGGAAACCATCGGTCGCGGCACTCCTGCCCCGAGACGGTGTCAGCGAGGAGACGCTGTTGTCGGTAGCGGCAAGTGTAGAACAGGGCAGCGAACACCCGCTCAGCTCGGCCATCGTCGGCGCGGCCAAGTCTCGTCAGCTCGCTTTTGCTACGGCCACCACCGTCGAAGCGCTCCCGGGCCGGGGGCTGCGGGGGCTCACCACCAACGGCAAGGTCGTGGTGGGAACGCTGGCGCTGCTTGCGGAGGAACAGATCGCCGTTCCACACGATGTCCTCGGCGAAATTTTGCTCCTTCAGCAGGAGGGACAGACGGTGATGCAAGTTGCGCTCGATGGTGAGTGGCTGGGCGCGATTGCCGTGCATGACCAACTGCGCGCCGGCGTTGGGGAAACCGTGTCCAAGCTGCGCAAGCTCGGACTGTCGCTGGTGCTCGCGACGGGAGACAATGAGCAGACCGCCCACGCCATCGCCCACCGACTCGGCATTTCCGAGGTTCACGCTGCACTCAAGCCGCACGACAAGGCCGCGTTGGTCAAAACTCTGCGCAGCCGTGGTCAAGGCGTTGCGATGGTTGGCGACGGAATTAACGACGCAGAGGCACTCGCCAGCGCCGATGTCGGTGTGGCCATGGGCAGTGGCACCGACGTCGCCATCAAGAGCGCAGCCGTGACGCTGCTCCACGGCGAGCTGTTGGCCCTCCTCAAGGCGATGAAATTGTCGAAGCACATCCGACGCAATATTCGTCAAAACTTGTGGTTTGCGTTCGGCTACAACCTGCTCGCGGTACCCATCGCCGCTGGCGTGCTCTATCCACTCGTCGGAGTGCTACTCAGCCCGATGCTGGCGAGCGCTGCGATGAGTCTCAGTTCAGTGTCAGTAATTAGCAACGCGCTTCGACTCAAAAATGTATCTTTAGATACGTAAATTTGTTTTACAATCAGACAGGGGAGGCACCCGTGAACCCTGTCCGCGTCCTACCGCTTGTTTTGCTTGCTGCGCTCGGAAGCTGCTATCCAGAGTCCGATCTTCAACCAGAGTCGCTCATGAGCCCTGGCGACTGCGGGGCCCGTGAACGCGTCGATGCTCAGGTCAAAAATCAGGCACTTCTCGACTTCGCCAGCATCGGCAGAAAGTGCGAGCCGTTCGCGATCCAGACGTTCGTCCAGAACACTCAAGAGACCGTATGGAAAGCGTGCTGCTACGAAAAGGCGTTCAACTACGCCTACTACCCGGCCAAATGCGTCGTCCGCAAAGTATCCGGCCCGGTCGATTGCACCAAAAACTGAGCCTGCCTCAGCGTCCGCTCACTCCGCTGCTTCGCGGGGCTTGGCGCGGCGATTCCTCCGCAAACTGAGCGTCACAAGTCATCCCACCACTTCGGCTGGTTTTTTTGAGCCACGCCCAGCTTCTCTGGCCACTTACTGATGCACAGTCAGTGTATCGGCGTAGCATTTGCCTTGGCGAAAGCCGATACCGACACCTTCTTCAGGAGGAATCTCGATGCAGAAGAAACACAGTGGTCTTGGTCGATGTAGTGAGTCGCGAAAGCGGCCTTGGCTGATGACACTGCTCGGCTCCGCAGCGCTGCTTGGCGCGTGCGATGGTATGCCGAGTGAAGTCGAGCAAAACGCAGGAGAAGTCACCACCGGCGAAGAAGTCAGCTCGCTGGCTCCGGATGTCACTCCGCGCTGCGTCACGATCAAGGAAGGCGGCGCGACCAGTTGCAAGGATGAAAAGACTTGGCGCAGCTATGGCGAAGCCTCCTGTAAGTCCAAAAGCCTCGCACTCAAGAGCGTCACGTTCGCCAATTCCTGTGGCATGGCGAGCTGGCGTGAAGCGACGTACACCTGCTGTGATTCCGTAACTCCACCACCACCTCCTCCTCCGCCTCCGGACATGTGCATCACCGAGACGTTGAGCACGGCCGCTGGTGTCTGTGTGGATGACGGTTCCTGGAAGACCAAAGCAGAGGCGTTCTGCAAGTCCAAGGGACTGTCTGTGAAGAATCTGTCGTTTGGCCTGGCCTGTCGTACCGGCCACATCGACGTCAAGGTCGAGTGCTGTGGCGCAACTCCGCCGCCGCCTCCTCCTCCGCCTCCTCCGGGGATGTGCTTCTCGGAAGTGTTGAAGGACGCGACGGGCGCGTGTATTGACGATGGCATCTGGAAAACCCGGGCCGAAGCCGTCTGCAAAGCCAAGGGCGCTTCCGTCAGGAGCCTCGGCTTCGGCACTCCTTGCCGCACCGGCCACCTCGACGTCAAGGTCGAGTGCTGTGGCGCAACTCCGCCTCCGCCGCCTCCTCCTCCGGGGATGTGCTTTTCGGAGGCTCTCAAGGCTCCGATGGGCGCTTGCGTCGATGACGGCTCCTGGAAGGCTCGCGCTGAAGCCGTCTGCAAGGCCAAGGGCGCTTCCGTCAGGAGCCTTGGCTTCGGTACTCCTTGCCGCACCGGCCACCTCGACGTCAAGGTCGAGTGCTGTGGCGCAACTCCGCCGCCTCCGCCTCCTCCGCCTCCGCCGCCTCCTCCTCCGGTTCGTTGTGAGTGGAGTCCAGTCCCCGGTGCCGGAGTATGTCGCCTGCCCGACGTGTGGAAGCGCGAGGCCATCACGCTCTGCTCGACCAAGATGCGGACGCTGCGTGATCTCAAGCTAGACAGGCCCTGCGCAATGGGTGGATTCGGCTCTGCCCAGGCAGAGTGCTGCGACTCAGTCATGCCGCCGCCGCCGCCTCCTCCTCCTCCTTCCACCTGCGTGAGCAGCATCCTCGGTGATGGCATGTCGTGCCAATCAGAAGTTGCCCTGAAAGCCGAGGCCGACAAGCTCTGCACCTCGCGTGGCCTAAAGCTCACCGCATTTGGTGGCTACGATCCATGCGGAGCCCTGAGCCAGTTCCGTCACGCCAAGTTCACCTGCTGCAAGTAAACGGCTCGTTGGCTCGGCGCCCCCTCGAAACCGCCGCCCCGGTTCGAGGCTCCTCTCCTTCTCGGTGGGCGCCGAGCTGACGGGGTTTGTCCCCGCCCTCCCCTGGTTCGCATCTCATTCTCCCCTGCGCCATCTCCGGTGGTCGATCCAAGTCGTAACGACCGCCCCTGCTTACAACTCTATGGGATTGCCCAAGGCTCGTCGCTGCTTATGCAGCAGATATATTCACAATTTAAATGTATTTTTAAATACCTTTTGTTTATATGTAAAATTAAAGGGTCATCCGCCAAAACTGGCGGCTCGGCGATGACTCTTCAGACGAAGAACACTGCCTTGAACCAGACCATTAACTCTTCAGGGGAGCGCTCATGAATCGTTCTAAATATCGGTGGTTGATTAACCCTCTGTTTTTGCTTGTAACCGCCACTTGTGGCGATAACAGCATCAGCGGCAGCACCTGCTTGTCAGGTCTAGACAGCGATAGTGATGGCCTTACCGACGATGTCGAGTGTAGCCTCGGCACCGATCCCAACAACGGTGACTCCGACGGCGACGGCGTACTCGACGGCCAAGAGGTTGCGGCAGGGGCCAATCCGAATTCCTCGGACTCAGACAACGATGGCGTTCCCGACAGTGTCGAGTTTGCCTATCCAAAGGCGTGCATCGCCGCCGATAACTTCTCACAGCGTCGACCGGCACCGGTCTGCACCAGCGACACCGACTGCATGGCTGGAGAGACCTGCAAGGGACTCGACCCGGCCAAGACGGACAGCGATGGCGATGGCGTCCCTGATGGCCAAGAGGATCTCAACTTCGATGGCACGATCGATGGCGTTGGTGGTGAAACCGACCCGCGACTGTTTGACACCGATGGCGACGGCGGCTCGGACAAGGACACTGGATCGAAAATCTGTCGTCCCGACGGGCTCGGGATGGTCACCATCGATCAGGTCTCCGGTGCCTCGCACCAGCTTGGCTACGATCCGATCTTTGGCGTCGACAAAAAGGTCACCGCGCCCAACAACGCCGGTGCCATCATCGTCGATGATTCTGTGGCCAGCGTCGCTGGACTGTCCGTCTCAAAGCTAACCACGACGGCTGATGTCCGTGCCGATGCCACCGCCGCCGAGGCTGTGGTCACCACGGAGCTGCCGAAGATCGCTGGCACCGCGGTCATCCCGGTTCTGGTTGGCCGATCCCTGACCTCTCACGAAAACTTTCCCGCAGTCACCTCCACGTACCGAGTGACCACCGGAGCCGGTGTAAATGCATCGCGTCTACGTGACCAGCTCGTGAATGGCTTCATTGGTGTGGCTGCCCCAGGTGGGGCTTCCGTCGGAGCATCTGCCGAGTTTTACCTCGATATCACCACCGTCCGTCGTACCGGAGCGGTCGACATCATCGTCGCTGTGTCACCCCGCACGCTGTACGACGATGCCAGCAAACCGACTGCGATCCGAGTCAACGACCTGACCAACTCGACGGGCGTCGCGACCCCGAACAAGACCCTCGACTTCCGCTGCCAAGGCTTCAAGGCCGATCGCAACCCGTATGCTGACTTCCTGTGGACGGTCGACGTCTCGGGTTCGATGGGCCCGTATCAAACGGCACTTGGCAACACCGCCAATGCTTTCGTCAACCGACTCAAGAACGCGGGCGTCGACATGCGGGTCGGCGTCGTTGCTGCAGGCGAGATGCCCATCAACTTCACCACACCGGGCTTCAAGTTCATCAGCGGCACCAGCGCAACGCCAGCGCTCGACCTGTGCCGTCAGGTGACCTCGAACGGCCTTGGAAAATGCCCGCTCGATGCAGCCGAGACGCTCAGCCCTTACCCGATGGCCGGTGGCTCCGAGGAACCGATTGCTGCCGGCGTCGTCCTTCACGAACAGTTCAAGAAGAACGCGGCGATGGGGATCACCCTCCCTGACCAAACCTTCCGATCTGGTGCCACCAAGGTGGTATTCGCGGTCACCGATGAACCGGGCTCGAACGACTTCACCCGCTACTTCGCAACCGCGAAAGACGCCGACACGATGATGCCGTTTGGGACTGTCTACAACACCCAGACGCTGGCCAACATCGCCAACTACTACAAGCGCAACAACGTGCTGCTGTTCGGGTACGTGCCGGTCAATACCACTCGCAACTGCTCAACGACGCTCAACGTGGCGGACCTGCCGCGCTGCGTGATCGAGACCAGCGGTGGCGCAGCGATCCCGATCTCGACCACCTTCAACCAGGCCGATATCGACGCTGGAATGAACCGCATCGTCGACGCGGTGGCCGGAGCAGCCAGTCAGTACAAGCTGCTTCGCTCGCCGATCACCAGCACGATCAAGGTCAACGTCCGCAACACCGACGTTCCGCGCTCGCGGCTCGACGGATTCGACTATGACCCGGCGTCGAAGGCGATCGTGTTCTACGGCACCAACTACCGTCCGCAGATCGGCGATCAGGTCTACATCTCGTATCGCGTGTGGGCTGGCTCGACCAACTAGTCATCAATTGACGACGAGGGTGCCGTGATTTCCGGCGGCATCCTCGACGTCGACGACGACTCCCGCGCTGACATCAACCGTCGCATCCACCGCAAAATTACCGTCCGTTACCGTTGGTGACAGTGACTCGCTCTTGCCGTCTTTGCGGCTCTTTAGCATCAGCCTTAGACCGGAGCTCGCCGGGACATTTCCGTCGCTGGGACCAGATAGACTCAGCAATCGAAAGCCCGTGCCAACCGGATAGACCGCTTGGCCGGTAATTCGCACACCGCTGCGGGTTGCGGTCAGTTTCAGCGCGTCATCCGCAGTGACCACAAACGGTTGGCTGCTCACCCGGTAGGGTGTTCCACCGCTCTTGCCAACCGCGCTGAGCCGATAGCGCCCAAGTGGGACTGCGAGTGCGGCAGAAAGCCCGATGGCTGTGCCCGTCGACCAACCGACCGCTTGCCACTCCGCCGTCCAGTAATGAGCTTGGGCTTTTCCCGGCTCGACATCGATGGGAGACGGCGTGTAGGTGAGCAGAACATCACGGCCTCGGCTGCCCACCACACGGCCTGTGCGATTTCGCACTTCGGCATAGACGCCACTTCCCGGCATCGTCTCGCGCTCGAGGCTCACCTGCGGCAGATCTTCCTCGGCATCGCCGCCAAAGAACACGAACGCGGCCCGTCCACTGACCCGCTGAATCGACGCAGTGGGCTGCGCCTGGGCAGGTAGGCTCGTGTGGGTTCGTACGTACAAGTCGCTCGGGATGCTCGTGGGTACTTGTCCGGCCTGGCTCGAAGCGGCGATCGAAATGGTCTGCTTCATCCGTGGCTCAAACTGGAGCCGATCAAATCGCCCGCCCATCGTCGGACCACCCGGGGCTGCGGCTTCGGCATCGTCGCGCTCGGGGCTTGCCGCCAGTCGCAGCAAGTCCACCGATCGCTCCATCAGCCACTCGCCTTCGAGCGGTCCAAAGATATTGATCGAGGGCTCATAGCCACCCTGAAGCCAGTTTTCGACATCGAGCAAATAGCCAACATGCCCTTGTGCGTAGCCAACCACGAAGGTGCGAGCCTCTCCCGCTGGAGAGCGTCGCCGCAGCGCATCGGCCAGCCGCGTCACGGGCTCACCGGGCAGCGTCGCCAGCAGCAGTGTCTCGCTATCGAGAT
>ERZ724510.1992-NODE-1992-length-11199-cov-4.752602_pt1 | contig 11199 bp, 7 predicted proteins | sample MGYA00376043_ERZ724510 | MGnify/ENA primary metagenome ERZ724510 (study PRJEB28724, sample SAMN07190888) | wastewater metagenome | isolation source: influent of sewage treatment plant in Hong Hong | place: USA: Christiansburg, Virginia | collected 2016-03-01 ... | reverse complement strand
AAGGATTACCGGAGTCATTCTGGTTCTGGCAGCCTCTGCTGCCGCGGCTCTAAGTTCCATGCCCTGACTCAATAAGAGATCGGTAAATTCTACTAGTAAAATTCCATTTCGAACGATGACCCCGGCGAGTGCAAATAACCCAACACCACTCATTACAATAGAAATATTCATATTAAATATTGAAAATCCTAACAATACTCCTGTGATACTGAAGATGATCTCTATTAGAATAATTACTGGTTTGGAGGTAGAGTTAAATTGTACTACCAATACAAGGAACATCATTCCAAAGGCAATCATAAAGGCAGTTCCTAAAAATCCCATTGTTTCTGCCTGATCTTCCTGTTCACCGGTCATCTTGATGCTTATTGACTCCGGGTGTTGGAATTTATTGATATTCGATTGTATTTTAGCGACAACTTCATTTGCGTTATAACCGGTCAATACGTTCGATGACAAAGTAATTACCCGTTTTTTATTGATCCTCTTGATTCCAGCATATGTGTTAGAATATTCTACACTTGCCACAGAAGAAAGTGGAACCTGTCTGATCTGACCTCCCATATTCATGTCTCTATAAGTCAGAGGAATATTAAGGATGTTACTGATGTTGCTCCTTTGATCTTCCTTTACTCTCAGTTGAACTTTATATTCATCCTTATCATCACGGTATTTAGAAATTTCTTTTCCAAATATGGACGTACGAAGTTCACTTCCAATTTGGGCGGTCGATATACCTTCCTGGTTAGCCCTTCTTCTGTCTATACTTACTACTATCTCAGGTTTATTTGACTGGAAATCTGACCGCAGTTCTTCAACACCTCCTACCTGCTTATCTTCCAAATAACTCTTTAGCTTGGCTGCATTGTCTATTAATTCTTCAAAGTTATCCCCTGACACTTCGATATTAACAGCTTTACCGGTTGGTGGGCCAGATTCTTCCTGATCTACTACGATCTCAGCGCCTGGAATGCCTTTCACAGCCTGACGGATCTTGTCCATATAAGCTACTGTCGATTCTCCATTTCTGTGAGCGTATTCAACAAAAGCCACAGTGACTTTACCAAGATGTGGTGCAGCCTGAGTCTGAATGTCTTCAGAGGTACCAGCGCCAATAGCGACATTTGATATTACAGATTTAACGATAGGATTTTTGTCTCCAATTACTTTGTAAATACGTCCTTCAAGTACCTTTGTAATTGAATCTGTTACTTCCTGGTGCGTCCCTATCGGTAATCTTAAATACGTGATTACATAATTTGGATCCGCTTTAGGGAAGAAGTCAACTTTTGGTGATCTTATCGCAGTGAAAATAATTGAAATTGCAAGCAAAGCAAATCCTCCAAAAAATACAAATAACGGCCTCCAGCCTTTTAATGCAGCCGTAACAGTTTTAAAATATGAGTTTTGGATAGCAGGCCAAAGTTTTGTTTGAAATTTTTCAATCATCCAGGAAAATAGAAATTTATTCAGCAAGAATAAAGCAAATAGGGTCACCATAAAGTTACCTAATCCTGCATTAATAATATAACTAATGATAATTATGATTAGAAATCCGATGCAAGTGATTATAAATCCTCGGTTAATTGCTCTTACTTCCTTTATTGTCTGATGAGGCTTCATAAAGTCAACCGCGAATACCGGATTTATTATGTATGCCACGAACAACGATGCAAGCAACATTATAATGAGTGTAAATGGAAGATAATACATAAAATCACCCATTATGCCCGGCCAGAAAAGTAGCGGAATAAATGGTGTCAATGTTACGATTGTACCCGTCAATACCGGCATGAATACTTCTCCAGCAGCCATTCGTGCCGCTTTAAAGATATTGACCTTGCCATTGGCAAAGATACGATGCGTATTTTCTATAACGACGACGGCGTCATCAACCACAATACCCAATCCAAGTAGGAAGGAAAAGAGTACGATCATGTTCATGGTATAACCAAATGCCTGTAATACCAGAAATGTGATAAATGCCGAAATCGGCACACTAAGTCCTACAAATAATGCATTGGAAGTTCCCATAAAGAACATTAAGACAAAGGTAACCAACAAAAATCCAATGATGATGGTGTTGATTAAGTCATCCAAGGTCGTTTCAGTTTGAATAGATTGATCCTGAGTGATCGTAATCTTTAGATTTTTCGGAAGCACTTTTTGCTCCATATCCTCTAATTCATGTTTAATACTTTCAGCAGCAGAAATTAGGTTTTCACCACTTCTTTTGATGATGTTTAATGTAATAACATTATTGTGATCCAGACGTGCATAAGACTCTTGTTCTTTAGTTGTATCTTCTATGGTTGCGATGTCTCTAAGGTAAATCGTACCTCCATTACTGGTTCTTATAATGAGATCATTCATCAACAATGGATTTCTATACTCACCTTTGACGCTTACAGCCCACTTCGTGCCGTCGAGGTTCAACTCTCCGCCTGAAATGGTCATGTTTTCGTATTTGATGGCATTTTCGATGTCGCCAAAGCTTGCTCCGGCAGCTGCCATTTTGTACATATCCACATTGACCTGGATTTCCCTTTCAAGTGCTCCGACGATTTCAATTCTGTTGATCTCTTTAATTGATTCCAGGCGATCTTTTACATCATCCGCATATTCTTTAAGTTGAAGAAGATCTAAATCGCCTGACAGGTTAACGTTCATGATCGGTAGGTCAGAAAGATTAATATCGATGACGTCTGGATCTGCAGTAAGATCTTGGGGCAGGTCAGGCCGGGATTTATCAACAGCATCTTTTACTTTCTGCTTTGCTACATCGATCTTTATACCAGTATTAAACTCAACGATAATAGTTGAGAAATCCTGAAGAGAGTTAGAGGTGATCTTCTTAACACCACTTATACTCTTGATTTCCTTTTCCAATACTTTGGTAACGACATTTTCCATGTCTGTAGGAGCAGTACCTGCATAAACCGTTGCTACGAATATCTTAGGAATGACTACTTCAGGGAAATTTTCTTTCGGAAGGCTCAGATAAGTCATGATGCCTAACAGGGAAATAAAAAGTGTGCCCAGGTAAATACTGGTTTTATTTTTTACAGCCCAAGTAGTGGGCTTGAATTCAACATTTTGATCTTCCATTTTTATTAAATTAATATTTGAAAATTTGGCATAGATATAAATCAGCTGCCTGTCAGGAAAAACGGATATTATTTACTAGAAACCTTCAAAAGGTTACCATCATTAATACTTTGATAACCAGTAGTGATTAATTCATCACCAACTTTAAGTCCGTCAATAACTTCAATGTTTTCACCACTTACTGCTCCTGTTTTTATATTTACTTGTTTGGCGTATTTCTTACCATCTTTTACCTCAGCGATAAATACGTAATACCCATCTGTGTTTTTTAATAGAGTCTTCACAGGGATACTTATAGCTTTATCGTTCTTATAATCTCTTATTTTAAGCACACCAATCATATTTGTCTTGATTGAAGTTTGTCCATCAGGGATATTAATTTCAACCGTAAAACTTCTATTTAGTGGATCTACAACTCTAGATACATAGTTTACCTTACCTGTAATCTCTTTGTCGAGGTCAGGCATATACACCTGAACAGAATTTCCTTGCTTTACCTTATTTATATAAGATTCAGGCACTTCAGCTTTGAGCTTAAGGCCTTTTGTTCCAACTATTCTAAATGCTGGCATACCGGGCGAAGTAGTTTGGCCAAGTTTGATGCTAACTTCATCCACCACTCCAGGATATAGCGCTTTTATTTTATACATGTCATTCTGCTGATACACTGTATTTAAAGAAGCTATAGCATTATCCATATTGTTTTTGGCATTAAGAAATTGAACTTCGCTACCGATCTTCTGGTCCCAAAGTGCTTTTTGCTTTTTGTATAATTCTGTGGTGAAGCTCACTGCTTGTTTTGCTTGAGTGATATTTCTGCTAACCAATTCATTGTCAATTTGAGCCAATGTTTGACCTGTTTTAACATGAGTACCTTCTTTTACAAAGATCCTTGTCACAGTACCAGGCATTGAAGCGGAAATTTGGGCATTTGCATCGACATCTATTTTACCCATTACTTCCACTTGAGAGGTAAAAGCTGTAGTCACTACCGGAGTGATGCCAACCAGTTTTTCTAATTCAATTTTTGATGAAGTATCAAGCTTTGCGATTTCTTTTTCAAGAATAGCGATTTCTTTCTCAAGATTATCTCTTTGTGCTTCTTTTTGATCAAGTTGTTTTTGCTTGGCAGCAAGTGTTTTCTCATCTGAAGGACCTGCACATGATTGCATGATCAACGCTAGTAGCAGCAATACTGAAATTAATATTTTTGAATTCATTTTATATGATTGTATGTTGATATAAGTTATTTCGTTTTTAATTATTCGAAGTTGCCTAGTGCTTTTTCAATGGCAAATTTAGAAGTAATGACTTCTGACTGAGCCTGAATCAAGCCCGCTTGGGCGCTATATAATTCTGCTTCAGCTTGTTGAGTTTCGAAACTGGCACCGATTCCTTCCTTATATTTCACTTGAGAAACGCGAAAGATTTCCTGCGCAAGGTCCAGAGACTTTTGTTTGTCTTTAACTGTTTCCAATGCGTTGAGGTAAGATTGTTGAGCATTTATTACTTCGAGGTTGGTAGCTCTCTCAAAATCGTTTCTGTCGATAATGTTAGTTTCAACTACGATTTGAGCTCTTTGGATATTAGCTTTTTTGGCGCCTCCGTCATAAATTGGTACTGCTAATTTTATACCAACTAGAGATGTTGGTATCCATAAACCACCTGATTTGAATATATTGTCCGATTGAAAACCACGGCCAAAAGATCCGAAAACACTAAGGGATGGAAGATATCCTTTTTTAAAACGATCAATATCCAGCTTTGCCAATTCAATTCCTTTTCCAATGGATCTGTATTCAGGTCTATTTTGAATGTTCAATTGCTCAACAGATTTACTTTGTTCTGTTTGAGCTTCATTATATATTACATCAAAATTATCCGTCAACGTTATTTGTTGGTCCATAGGCAGTTGCATTTGGAATTTTAGTACATTTTTCAGTATTTCAATATTTCTGCTCAGTACGTTTATTGTTGATTGTAAGTTACTGATACTTAAATCAATTCTGTCTACATCTAACTTCTCATTTAGTCCTGCTTTATATATCTCACCGACTTCTTTTCTAAGCGTCTGGATAATGTTAATGTTCTTTTCTAATTGTGCTTTATTCTTTTCTGCAATCAATACAGTGTAATATGAATCAGTTACATTTTTTCTAATAGTAATTGGAGTTATTTCAGTTTGAGACCTGACATATTCTCTATACAATTTAGCGGCTTTTAATGCCACAAGATATGATCCATCAAATGCAAGCATACTTGCATTTAGGCCTAGATTAAGATTATTTCTTTTCTGAAAGGCTATAGTTCCACCTTCGCCGGTTGGATCAAACTCCTTCGGTAAAGGCATCGCAGGCACTTCAATAAAATACTGATATTCAGCAGAACCATTTAATTGAGGCAAACCTGTTGCTTTAATCGCTTTCATTTGAGCTTCAGCATCTGCGATTTTAATTACATCTTTTTTAGTGCTGCTATGATTTCTGATGGCATATTGGACTGCTTCTTCCACAGAAAAATTTTGTTGGGCATTTGCTGCAAAGGATATGGCTACAAAGCAACTGAGCAATAAATGTTTTAAATTCCGTTTTGACATATTTTTCGGTTTTGATTAGTTGTTAAAGTATTTTATAATGTAATCATTAATTAGCTTTCTGCCTTTATCTGTACATATACCGTTCAAGTGGTAGACGACTAACTCATGAATTACCTCTACAGGTCGAAATTCATTTATTGGAAAAAAATCCTGGTCAGAAAGTAGCAATGTCTTTTGGTAAAAAAGCTTTGCTATTATTTTTTCATTCAGATCTTCTCTGTAAAGACCTGCTTTTTTACCTTCTTTCAGATTGTCTAAAATTTTATTAATGACGTAATGTTCATTGCAACTATTTGCATTTTCCCATATATCGAAGTAATATTTTTTTAGATCCAGGTATTTTTGATGATTGTTTTGTTGGGCCTCCTTCATGAAATGCCTAAAAACCAAAAATATAAGTTCTATTGGATTAGAGGCCTCTTTTTGAATTGCATCAGATTGCTCTTGATTCCTAGCTTGGAAGGATGCAATGCATTCAGTCAATAGTTCTTCCTTGTTGGAGAAGAATTGGTAAAGTGTTTTCTTGGACATCGTGAGTTCTTTGCAAAGATCATCCATGGTCACAGATCGAAAACCATATTTCAAAAATGTTTGAAATGCTTTAAATTTTATTTGTTCTTTTAGTTCAGACATTATGTTGTTTAAATAATGCGGCAAAGATATATTTAATTTTCGTTTTGGAAACAAAAAAAACAAAAAACGTTTCCACCGTATTTAAAACTAACTTTTTAATGCCTAACATAATTTTATTTGGTATATCTTTTTCGGGGCATAATTAAACGTTTGTTTAATTTGGAAATGTAGATATATTGGGTAGGATGGAGCAAAATATAATCGACGAATGGGATAAAATAATCGACGAAAGACATGAGTGGTTAATGTGTGATAGGTGATGTGTGATAAGTGATAAGTGATGTGTGACGTGTGATGAATGATGTGTGATAAGTGAGGTGTGGGTAATTTTGATATAGTTGGAAGATAAATTTTTTTTTTTAAATAGTGAAGTATTGTTTATATTTGTCATTACCACCTATTTTTAATTCAACCACCAAACCAATTATTATGGAAGCTTTTGATTATAATCAAATATTCAGGGAAAGAACAAAAAAACTTGCACTTACTATTATCTCTATTTTGTCAGAGGTAAAATATTCTGATGCATTCGGGATATTGAGAAAACAATCAATTAGAAGTGTAACTTCTGTAGCAGCAAATTATCGTGCGACTTGCAGAGCACGGTCTTTAAAAGAGAAATATTCAAAGTTGTGTATTGTTGTGGAGGAATGTGATGAAACCCAATTTTGGTTGGAATTACTTTTTGAATGTAAATTTATTAACCAATTAAGTTACCAAAGTGTTTATCAAGAATGTTCCGAAATACTTAAAGTAATGGCAACTTATAAAAAGAAAATAAGCGTAGAGTTGAACAAATAATATGTTCACCGCTTACTTCACTTATCACTTATCACTTATCACTTATCACTTATCACTTATCACTTATCACTTATCACCCTATCACCCGATAAGCTAGTACCCCAGTATCTTCAACATACTTTCAGAATCCTGATCATTCGCCCAGACCCAATCAATGAGATTCCCATCCTGGTCTTTATCAATTAACACATGTTTAGGAGAGGGTAGGAGACAGTGTTTTATACCTCCATATCCGCTTAGAGCATCTTGATAGGCACCACTATGGAAGAAGCCTAAATATAACTTTTCATCTTTCCGGACAGCAGGAAGATAAACTTGATTGCTGTGTGCTTCAGAATTATAATAGTCAGAATTGTCGCAACTTAATCCTCCAATATTTACCCTCTTATAGTCTCTGTCCCAATGATTTATAGGTAATAATATAAAGTGTTCATTGATACCCCATGCATCAGGCAAGGTATTCATAACTGAATTGTCAACCATATACCACCACTCATTGTCATTTTGCTGCTTCTGACCAATGACTGAGAAAAAATGTGCACCACTTTCACCAACCGTGTACTTGCCAAATTCTGTGTAGATGTCAGGTTCAGGTATTTCATTCTCGGCGCATGCATCCCTAATTTGACGTACGATCTCAAGGATCATGTAACCATAATCGTATTCAAAACCAAGACTATTTTTTATTGGAAGTCCGCCTCCAATATTGATTGCTTCAAGCGTTGGGCAAAGCTTTTTAAGTTCACAATATGTTTTAATCCCCTTGCGCAGTTCGTCCCAATAGTAGATATTGTCCTTAATGCCGGTATCAACAAAGAAATGTAACATTTTTAGCCTTACATTCTCGCTTGGTTTGACCTTTTCAATGTAATAGTTGATGATTTCAGACTTTCTAATTCCTAACCTGGAAGTATAAAATTCAAAGTGTGGTTCTTCTTCAGTAGCTACCCTTAATCCAATATCAAAAATCTGATCACCAAGGTATTTTTGAAAAATTTCCAATTCATCTCTGTTGTCCATGACAGGGATGATATTGGTAAATTCGGATTGGATCATTCCGCAAATCCTTCTGATATATGAGTCATTCTTAAAACCATTGTTGACAATGATCTTATCTTTTGGCACAAGGCCTTCTGAGTGAAGTTTCCAGATTAGGTCTATATCGAAGGCTGATGATGTCTCTAGATGTACGTCATTCTTGAGTACTTCTTCCAGTACATACCTAAAGTGACTACTTTTGGTACAATACGTGTAATTGTATTTTCCAGTGTAATGTAATTGGAAAATGGCAGTTTCAAAGTAATTTTTTGCTTTACGTATTTGATCGGAGATCTTTGGAAGATATACCAACTTAAGTGGTGTACCATACTTCTCAAGAAGATCGTATAATTTTATACCATGAAAAAGTAATTTATTTTCTTCCAATCCAAATCCTTCCTGTGGAAAGTAAAATGTCTGGTTGACTAAGTCATGATAAGTATTATTCATTGGCTTGGAACGCTCTGTTTTATTTTTATAAAAAGCTAGATATGTATTACTTCGCCATAGGCAGCCGCTGCTGCTTCCATAATGGCTTCACTCATCGTAGGGTGAGGATGTATAGATTTGATCATTTCGTGACCTGTAGTCTCCAATTTACGGGCAACTACTATTTCAGCTATCATTTCAGTAACATTGTCTCCAATGAAATGTGCACCAAGCAACTCACCGTATTTTGCATCAAAGATTAGTTTAACAAAACCATCTTTAACACCACCTGCAGCGGCCTTTCCTGATGCTGCAAAGGGGAACTTACCAATCTTTAATTCGTATCCGGCTTCTTTTGCAGCAACTTCAGTATAGCCTACAGAAGCAACTTCGGGAGAGCAATATGTACAACCTGGTACATTGCCATAATCTATCGGTTGAACATGCTGACCTGCGATTTTTTCTACACATGTAATACCTTCTGCACTAGCTAAATGTGCAAGAGCCTGAGTTGGTAATACATCTCCAATGGCATAGTATCCTTTGACACTTGTGTTATAAAATTCATCAACCTTTATGAAGCCTTTTTCTATGGAAATACCTACCTCTTCTAATCCAATGTTCTCAAGATTTGGTGTAACACCGGTAGCAGAAAGCACCACATCGCATTCGATGACTTGACTTTCACCCGTCTTACGATCCTTAACAGTAACTTTTTTCTTAGTGCCTGAAATATCTACTTTTTCTACTGCAGTATTTCCAAGGATGGTCATTCCTTTTTTCTTGTAAATCTTGTTGAGTTCTTTTGATATTTCAGCATCTTCACGCGGGACTAGTCCATTTTCCATAAACTCAACTACGGTTACTTTAGTACCCATGGTGTGATAGAAATACGCAAATTCAACACCAATAGCTCCAGCGCCAATGACGACCATAGACTCAGGCATTGTAGGGAGAGACATTGCTTCCCTGTATCCAATAATGTTTTTCTTATCAATGGCAATTCCCGGTAGTTCTTTTGATCTTGCTCCTGTGGCGATTATTATATGATCTGCTTCATAAGTTGTCTTCGTGCCATCCGCGGCAGTTACTTCTATTTTTTTATCTTTTTTCAAGATACCATTGCCCATAATGGCGTCGATCTTGTTCTTTTTAAAAAGAAATTGAATTCCTTTGCTCATGCCATCAGCCACACCTCGGCTTCTTTTGATCACAGCGCCAAAGTCTGCCTTTCCGCCTTCAACAGTGATTCCAAAATCAGAAGCATGGTTCAGATATTCAAATACTTTAGCGCTTTTAAGTAAGGCTTTTGTAGGAATACAGCCCCAATTAAGACAGATACCACCCAAAGATTCGCGCTCGATCACTGCTGTTTTCAAACCTAATTGTGAAGCTCTTATAGCAGCTACATATCCTCCAGGACCACTTCCTAGCACTAAAACATCGTATTTCATTCTAAAGAATTTTATAGATTGAAGTCAATTTGGAATATTGACTTGTAATTTTAAAAATCGTGCAAATATAGTATTATAGTATAATAGTGGATAGTATTAGAGTATTAAAGTACAATAGTGGATAGTATAAGAGTATTATAGTTTAAGTTATACTAACGAACTGGTTAACTATAATACTTGTCAACTGGTTAACTATTATTCTGGCTAACTATAATACTGGTTAACTCTAATACTTTTTAACTTTAATACTTCTAATTCATACTCATTTCAGGATTTTCTTCCACCATTCCTACTTGCTGACGCCACATCGCAAAATAAAGTCCTTTTTTCTCTAATAATTGCCAGTGTGTTCCGGATTCTACTACCTGGCCAGCTTCCAGCACATAAATGCAATCGCTGTGCATGATGGTACTTAGTCGGTGCGCTATGAGAATCGTGATGCGCTCTTCATTACCTGGTAGATGAACTATAGTCTCATTGATTTCTTCTTCTGTTAAACTATCAAGGGCTGAAGTTGCCTCATCAAAGACAAGCAAATTGGGATTGCGTAGTAAAGCTCTAGCGATAGAGAGTCTTTGTTTTTCCCCACCCGATATCTTAATCCCGCCTTCTCCAATTGTTGAATAAATACCTTTATCTGCCCGATCAAGTAAATTGTGAGCTGCTGCCATCCGAAGCACTTTTTCAATTTCTGAATCTGTGGCATCAGGTTTAACGAAAAGTAAATTTTCTTTGATGGTTCCGGCGAATAAATGTGTTTCTTGAGTGACGATGCCTATCTGATTTCTTATTTCATTGATATTTATCTCTTCTACGGGAATACCACTGTATTTGACCTGACCGGCTTTTGGTTGATATAATCCGACCAACATTTTAATCAACGTGCTTTTCCCTGCACCTGAAGGCCCTACAAATGCTATTTTTTCGCCTTTATTTACTTTGAAATTAATGTCTTTAAGTGCAGGTTTGGCAGCAGTTGGATGCGTAAATGTCACTTTTTCAAATGCAATGGAATCTATGATACCAACCTTTTTAGGGTTTGATGGGAATATTTCGGGTGTTTTATCCATCAACATTTTAAAATTATTCAATGAAACAAGTGTCTCTGAATAAATATTTATCAGATTACCTATTTCATTT
>ERZ724510.1982-NODE-1982-length-11226-cov-3.944320_pt1 | contig 11226 bp, 7 predicted proteins | sample MGYA00376043_ERZ724510 | MGnify/ENA primary metagenome ERZ724510 (study PRJEB28724, sample SAMN07190888) | wastewater metagenome | isolation source: influent of sewage treatment plant in Hong Hong | place: USA: Christiansburg, Virginia | collected 2016-03-01 ... | reverse complement strand
TTTCTGCTGAGGAGATTGGTGAAATCATCGGCAGTCATTACCAGTAGCTCGCAAAATCCTAGCGCAGTGACGTCGGCGGTGCGGGTACTTTGAGTGAGTAGAGCCAGTTCGCCAAAAAAATCACCCGAACCAAGTATTTGTTTTTGGCCAGGTAAAGTTACCTCTAGTGCACCGGATGCGACAAAGTACATTTCCAGCCCTTTTTCGCCCTTGCGAATGACCTTTTCTCCCGGTAGCACAAAGCGCGGTTTGAGAACGCTGGCAATCGCCTCGAGCACAGAAGTCTCCAGGTTCTGAAACAGGGGCACGTTGACCAGTAGCGCCATGGCACTCAGCCGGAGATCGAGCGAAGGACGCCGATTCGCGCTGCGCCAGCGCGCCGAAAGATCACCCAGCAGCCCACGCAAGACCTCCCGGCTGATCACCGCTTCATTGAACAGACGCAGGTATTCGGCATGCTCGATGCGCAGCGCAGCACGCTCCAGGTAACGAACCTGCATCTTTTCGGCAAAATCACCGTACTGCAGCCGCAATGCAGACAGGGTGTCTTCGATCGCTGTCCGTCTTTTCTCGAGAACCTCAAGCAGCAATTTTGCCGTCTCGGATCCGAGCATTTCCGGAATGCGTTCTTCGGCGAAGCGCAACAGCGTGTGAGTGGTAGCCCGCCCTACCAGCAAGGTTTCCAGTCGGTCGGCCAAGGCGCCGGCCAGCCAGACTTCCAAGCCAAACCATCGATGCACCTCGATGGACAGGCGGAACTCCAATGGAAAGGCGAGTTCGCGCCGGGAAGCAAGTTCATAGCCGTGGCGACCATCGGATCTCGCCCCGTCCTCCAGATGATAGGCCTGCGCCACCAGGTTGCGTACGATCCGGCCCGATACGATGCGTTCCCGATAATGTTGCAAATGCAGCACCTGCTCGCGTCGAGCCGCCGCCACCAAGGCGACACGCAAGCGCTGTTCAGCAGAGAGCTCATTGTCCAGCTCGAATGACACTTCGGCGTCCTGCAGACGCTGGGTGTAATCCTCGGTCAAATTTTGGCGAACGGCCGAGTCGATACGATACTGATCGGCCGCTGCGTCGAGGCGGTGCCTGACTGTACTCAGACTGTGCGCAATCGCCCGGCCACGCAGGATTCGATCGAGGGAAGAGAGGCGATCTATATTGAGCGCCCGGATCAGCGGTCGCAGGGTCAGTCCATTGACGAACAAGGTAAAAAGGACAAACGCGGTGACCAGTGTCGATACCAGACGCTTGATCTCGGGTGGGACCGCCGGGTGTTCGAGTACGGCCATGGCCAGTGCCAGCGAAATAGCGCCACGCAAGCCGCCCCACAGGATCACCAGGCGCAGCCCGCTCTCTACCTTTTGCGCCATCCCCACGGCACTCATCAGCGGCATCAGGCCGAACAACACGAGACCGCGCGCCGCCAAGGCGCTCAGCACCAGCACGCCCAGCATCATGATGTCGGCAAGCCCGGCGCCTGAAAGCAGATCGGGAATGCGCAAGGCGGCGAGCAGGAAAATCAGCGAACTCGCCCAATAGCCTAGCTGTTTCCATATCCGCACCAAGAAGGACCAGGTTTCCGGCGAAACGCGGGTCCGTCCGTCATAGGAGAAGACCAGAGCCGCCGAGACGACTGCCACCACGCCGGAAACCTGGAAGGCAAGCTCGCCAACCACGAAGGCGAGATAGGCCACCGTTACCGTGACCGTCACTTCTGCCGTTCGTTTGCCCGGCAAATGGGTGAGCAGGTGAGTGGCCAGAAAGGCCAGCACGAATCCAACGAGCAAGCCTCCCGAAAAGCCGCGCAGAAAAGCCCAGACCGCATCGCTCCAATCGCCCGAGCCGCTGGTCAGCATGGTCATCAGGACTGAAAACATCGCAATGGCCGCTGCGTCATTGAAAAGGCTTTCACCTTCGACCAACAGACTCAGGCGATGTGGAACGCTCAGATCCTTGAACAGCGCGACAACAGCAACCGGGTCGGTGGTCGAAATGATGGCTGCCAACAGGAGGCAGGCAACCAATCCGTACGTCGATGTCGCGGCCAGCGCAAAGCCAACCACGACAGTCGAGCCCAGCACGGCGACAACGGCGAGAAGCAGGATCGGTCCGATATCGGCCAACAGGCGCCGGACATCGATGTCGATAGCCGTTTCGAATAGCAAAATAGGCAAAAACAGATACAAAAAAGCCTCGCTGGAGATCGTCAGCGAGGTACTCAGTATGGAATTCCCGATATCGATGCTGAAACCAAGGATCGCGCCCACGATCACCAGCGTAATCGAGAGCGGCAGGTTCACTCGACGAGCTATCGGCTCGGTCGCAACAACAACCGCAAACAATGTGGCTACACCAAGAACTGAAATTGGAATGCTGGCCATTTACCGCCTCACTGTTTCTGAAAAACGCGCCAACGCTGAAAATCCCAACCTATCCGCAATGCCAGTCGGGTTGCTCACTGTATCAAGATCGGGAACTGCCGTTGCGCTAATCATGAGCGCTTGAACCTCAAGATATGGCAAAGGACTGTCGTCGCCCCAAACATGATTTTTGTTTTGCGCATGGGGATTCATTTCTCCGCCATCAAAATCAGGTCGCCGCCCTCCCCTCGCTCAAGACGGTCGCTGTATAGCTTGACCAGAGGATCATCCCGGTAGAGAACAGCAAGCTCGGCAAACATCACTTTCGCATGTTCGTAGCCACCGGCAACCGACAATTGCTTGTAGGCATCGAGATAACGCTCGCGTGGCGCATAGCGTTTTTCGCGCTCGGCAACCAAGGGCTCGAACACCTCTATCGCTTCAGTCTTGCCTTTCAGAACCAGGCGGCCCACCGGTCGAACAGCCGCATCGGCACAACCGGCAAGGGTAGCTGCCGACATGCACATGTTCGTACCGAGTTGCTTGTTCACACTCTCCAGGCGGGATGCCGTGTTGACAGGATCACCTAGAGCCCGGTAATCGAACATGGTCGAGCCGCCAAAGTTTCCGACGATCACCTCGCCCGAGTGGATGCCAATGCGCGTGATGCCAAATTTGACGCCTTCGGCATTCAGTTTTTTCGCGTATGCGGTGGCAAAGGTATCCATTTCGAGGGCACAGGCCAGCGCCCGGGCGCGATGATCCGGCTGCAGCACCGGGGCGGAAAACATGATCGCCACCGAATCGCCGACAATTCGGTCAAGGGTGCCTTCGTAATGGAAGGCGATTGCAATCATCTGATCCAGATAATTATTCAACATGTCTACCGCATTCCCGGGATCAATACTTTCCATGAGGCTGGTGAAATTGGCCAAATCGGTGAACACAAAGCTGCACTCCTGACGCCCGCCGCCCAGGCTCATGGCTTCCGGGTTTTTGACCAGATAGTCGACACGATTGGGCGAGACATAGCGGGAAAACATATCCTTGATCCAGCGTTGTTCACGCTCGCTGATAAAGTGGTGGATCAGACTTCCCAGCACAAACGCCAAGGCAAAAATCAGGGATGGCGTAACCGTATTGATGAGCAGCGCATGTTCGCGAAAGGCGTACCAGCCACCAGCCAGTGCCACCGTGAGAAAGGCGGCAGCGACAGTGGCCGCCAGCATGGCCCGGGCGCGAATGGAGAGGAATGAAATGGCCAGACCACCAATGATGATGGCAATGACCTCCGCTGCCTTGGCCCAGTCCGGACGCGAGAGGATATGGCCGGACAAAATCTGCTCGACAACCTGGGCATGAGCCTCCACCCCGGGCATGACGCCGCCGAGAGGAGTAAAGCGGAGATCCATCAGCCCCTGGGCGGAACTGCCGATGAACACGATATGGCCCGCCAGCAGCGCATCGGGCACTTCACCGGCGAGGACTTTCCAGGCGGGGAGGTAGCGATTGGCCACCGATATTGAATAATGGACCCAGACCTCACCCTCGGCCGTCGTCGGAATCTTGTAGGCACCAATCCGAACCTCCGAAAGTCCGTAACCTTGCGGCATTGCCTTCAGAAAGTAATTCCGCTCTCCCTGCGCCACACGAAGCGACTCAGCCGCGATACCGGGTACCGGATTACCGCTCAGGCTGAATACCATCGGAACCCGACGGACAATGCCATCGCTGTCGGCGACAAAATTCAGGGCACCGTTGCCAAGCGCCGCCGCTTCAAGCTCCGGCCGGGTCGGGATCACTGAATCAAAGGCGTGCAGATGGCTGGTCGGATTTTGCCCGGAGCTAATGTAGCGAAACGGCCGGTGAGCCAAACCTGGGGCCTCGTCGCCATCTGGCGCACCGCTTACGCCGCTTCCGGGTGCTCCTCTTTGCAAAACGAAGCCGAGGCCGACACCGGCGCCCTCAAAACTATTAGCCAATACAAGGTCATGATCCGGGAGTCCATCAAGAGCCTTTCGTGCCGCGCCGCTCAGCTGCCATAGTTTCGCCATGGTCTTGGGTGAGGTTCGATCGGCCTCTGCCAGCAATACGTCGAAGCCGATAGTGGCCGCGCCGGCAGTCTTCAGGTTTTCTACCAGTTCGGCCAGGCGAGTTCTCGGCCAAGGCCATTGACCGAGACGTGCCAGTGTTTCCTCGTCGATGTCCACGATCCGGACGGGTACTTCGACGTATGGGCGGGGATACCAGCGCTGATATTGGTCAAACACGTTGTTACGCAGTGTTTGCATGGGAAGCGGATCAACGATCAGCAGCCCGAGCCCGAGCACGACCGAAATAATCGGCAGCAAGACACCCTGTCGCTTGAGTGCCTTGTTGTTCTTCAAAAATCTGCTTGGAACATGGGCAATCGTCAATTGGCCCTCTGCCAGATGAACGCACACAGAGTGTTCTGTGCGCTGTGAATCACTTAACGTTAGCTTGCTGTTCGGCGCGCAAGTACCATGAAAGGCTTAGCGGACGGAAACCTCTACGCGGCGGTTTCGTGGTTCCCAGGTGTTGTCCGGCGTCTGAATGAGAAGGTTTCTTTTCCCGTGGGACTCGATGACCAGCGAATTGGCCTTGAGTCCCTTTGCGCTAAGCAGTTCAGAAACCCTGGCGGCTCGTTTCAGTGCCAGCTGCATGTTGTAGGGGTCGGTAAAAACCGTATCGGCATGACCGATAACCGAAATGTCGACGGCTGGTCTTGTCTTTGCCTCGGTGATTATTGTGGGGATCAGCGATTCCGACTCGGCCGTCAGTGTTGTTCCAGCCGAGAAATACAGCAGATATCGAGTGGGTATCTTGGGCAAGGCAGCCATGGTATCCCCGAAGTCTTCCTTGATCGGCCTATCTTCAATCTTGAGGGCGCGCCCGTCGAGCGATCCGGCCTGACCGGCCTGGGTGAGCACCTGTTCGCCCTTCTCTCCCTTGATCACCACTTCTCCAACCGAGCCATCCGGGCTGGGAATCAGTACGACATACGATTTCGTTGCACAGCCCCCCAACAGCATCGACAGCAGCATGAATGTGCAAAGCGTGCGTGAACCACCGCCTCTGAATGGCGAGGGCCGTAGTCGCTTGTTCATTCTTCGACCTTTACGAGAAATTGGGTGCCGCGGACCCCAATGATCCCGGATGGGGTCCGGACCGTCACTGCGTCAGGCTTGAGCTTTTCAATGACCCCGGATACATAGTTAAGGCTACCCTTGGCCAGTTTGCTGCTGAATTTCAGATTCCCCTGAACTGGCGCATACAAATACTCATCGACAGTGAAAACAGTATCGGCACCAAACGACATCACTGTTTCGTCCTTGAAAGTAACGCCCATTCCACTTTTTTTCCCGGTTTGCAGAACACTTCCTTGGTAGATTGGGGAACCGATCTCGGCTTTGATCTTTTTATCGCCGCTAGTAATGGACGCTTCGCCGCTGACACTTTTTACATGACCGATAGGCGGTTCATTGGCAAAGGCATGGCTTACCAGAAATAGAAAAGTAATAACGATGATTCTTAACATGACGTATTCCCCCAAACATTCAAGTCAAATCTCGTTCAAGCAAGAGCGGAGATCCATTGGGTTGCCCGCAGTAGTTTTCCCGCCATGTCACGAGAAAGATTTTCAAGCAAAATGATTTTCAGCATCGGTTTGTCATGCACCAGACAGTCTAGGTCATTGGCATCGAGAACCCAACATTTAACTTCACCATCAGCTACGACAGTAGCACTTCGGGTTGTTTGACCGAGCAGCACCATTTCAACAAAACTCATGCCGGGGCCGAGGGATGCAATGCGCTGGTGAGCGCCATCCTCCAGCGGGACAAGAATACTGACGTAGCCCTTCTCGATAAAAAAGACATGTCCATCCCCAGCCTCTCCGGTTGTCAATATCGCGTCGCCTTGAGCGAATCGCATTTCGACAACCATTTTTGCAACTAGTGCCAGTAATTCTGGCGTTAGCCCCTTGAGCATTACACAGTCACCCAGCAAAACTGTCGGCTCTATTGACTGCCCAAAATGGCCTAGAAGGCGGTTTTCGCACCATTCGACAGCAAGGTCGTTATCTTCAAAACTCAAGTAACCGTGATCAGTCTTGGGTGAGGTCGTACTCAGAGGATGCTCAATTGCATGGCGACTGTGAATTCTGGAAAAGACCAGGGCAATATTGTCCGAGGCAAATCTCAGGCGAGCATCGTTGAGCAAGCGGGCGGCACTGTCCGAAATGCCATCGACCTGATGCATGTCGAGAATGAAGCAGTAACTGTCAGCAGCCATATCGATCATCCGGCGAATCACGTAATCAACGCCATCGACGGCAAGATAGCCGTGCAGACAGAGATATTTGATCCGATGTGCATGCTCGTTCAGATAGCTGCGCATCTCCGGCGATGGCTGACGCTTCGACGGCGCTTGGGCTGCCGTATAAATTCTGCCCAGGGCCATGCCGGGTTCCCCCGAGCGACTGAATACGTGCAGTCCAAAGTCTTGTGACAGGTGTTGGCAGACCTTGATGCCACGTACGCTATTTCCTTTTGGGTCAAGACGAGGCGAAAAAATACCGATACCGAAACGCCCAGGCAGGACCGCAATAATGCCGCCGCCGACACCACTCTTGGCCGGCATGCCGATCTCGTATAGCCAACTGCCTGCAAAATCGTACATGCCGCAGGTTGCCATTACACTCAGCACACGCTCGACATGCTCGGATGGCAATGCGCGCTCACCCGTTACCGGGTGTACGCCTCCATTGGCAAGCGTCGCTGCCATGTAAGCCAGATCGCGGCAATCCACCAGAAGAGAGCACTGGCGGAAATAGTTTTCCAGAGAGGCCATCGGCTCGCCATCGATGATCCCGAAATTCTTGAGCATCCAGGCTATTGCCCGGTTGCGGAAGCCGGTCTCGCTCTCCGATCGATATACATCTTCATCGAGAGAAAGTTTACGGCCGGCAAAGGTACTCAATGAATCAACAATTCTTTCCCATTGATCTTCCGTAGTTTCTCCTTGAACAAGGCTGGCTGTTGCGATTGCACCAGCATTGATCATAGGATTGAGCGGCGCACCAGTTTTGGGATTAAGGCTGATCGAATTGAAGGCGTCTCCACTAGGTTCCACACCGACTTTTCCCATGACAAAATCAACGCCACGGTCAGCCAGTGCGGAGGCATAGACAAATGGTTTCGAGATGGACTGGATGGTGAATTTCTGTTCCGAATCGCCCGTCGAATAGACCATACCGTCCATTGTGACAATGGAAATGCCAAACCAGTCCGGGTCGGCCTTACTTAATTCGGGAATGTAACTAGCCAGTTCTCCCTCATGCGTTGACGCCAATCGCATACGGAGATTGTCGAGATAAACCTGTATCGGCGACTGCATGCCTTGTCCTGGTGGGGTTGGCGATGACTTATGCAAGCATTAATTATTCCAGATAATGCATGGGTGATAAAACCTGAAGTGGCATCCGCCAATTTCGAAAACTCCTGGGGATATCTGGCCTCAGTGGCTAATCTCTGTTCGGTTGGCACTGCCTGGTGATGGCAGAGCAACTGCTAAACCAGGAAGTCGTTTCTATCATCTCGGAGCGTTTCTTGATGTCCCATAGGGTGTCGACTTTCTATTCATCCAGCCGCCAGAGTACTTTTGTTTGTCATCAGGCAAGTATGGGCACTCAACCACCGCTCGACGAGAACCGATCAAGTCAAAGCGATTCCGTAATAGGCGGCTTCAAGCCTGGTACTGCCGCATGAAGCGGCGGTCGATCCAGTCCTTGAGGGTCCATGCCCAGGCGCCAGCGGCGGCAAATGATCCCCAGGAAAGTATGGCTTCCCTGGGACCAGTGGCGAGCAGGTAGAGGCTGCGTTTTTGCGGTTGATAGCTGGTCGGTTCTTGTCCGTTGAGTGCCCTTTGCAGGTTGATGGTCAGCACCGGGCCGGCGCGCACGGCATAGACGCCGGACTTGGCATGCGGGAAGTCGATGCGCGACGAGACATCGCCGGCGGCAAAGACATTGGGGTGCGAAGTGCTTTGCTGGCCATTGCCCACGGCGATGAAACCGCGTTCGCAGAGGCTCAGCCCGGATGCAGCAAGCCAGGTTGGCGGCGCGACGCCGGTGGCGGCGATGATGCAATCGCAGGCGATGAGTTCGCCGCTGTCGAGGATCAGACCTTCATCATGGCCGCTGGCGCGTCCCGAATGCAGCGTGATGCCGCGTGATTCGAGCAGTTTTTCAACCTGCTTGACGACACTGGGCGCATGGCCGCCAAGCAGCGCGCCATTGCTGACCAGAACGACAGAGACTTTGTCGGCAGGGAGCTGTTGACGTAGCGCGTAGTCAGCGGCCAGGGCCAGTTCGACGCCAGCGGCGCCGCCGCCAATGATGGCGAGGCGTGCTGCGCCGGAAGCTATCAGCGCCGCTTCAATGGCTTTCCAGCCGCTGGCGAATTGTTCGAGCGGACGAATGGGTAGGAGTGGTGCGCCGCTGTTACTCAGCAAGCTGTTTTCGACTCTGGCGCCGGTGTCGATGGAGATCACGTCGTAGCCAATTTTCCCGCTGTTTTGGCCGTCGACCGCAGCATTTGCCGCATCCAGCCCGCAGATGCTGTCCTGAATCCAGCGAATGCCGGCTTTCGCGACCAGCGTGGTGAGCGGGGCGGCACATTGCTCCAGTGTGTAGTGGCCGGCGATCCAGCCGGGGATCATGCCGGAGTAGATTTGTCGCGGGTAAGGGCAGATCAGCGTGACTTCGACGCCGGGCCAGGGTTTGGCCGCCAGGTTGCGGATCACATTGAGGTGGGCGTGGCCGGCACCGGCGAGCAGGAGGCGTTTCATGGCGGGTTGAGCAATTCCGGGTGAGTGATGGCCAGGCGGGCGAGGTCGGCAGGTTGGTCAACATCCCAAAGCGTGGGTAATTCGGCCCACGAATAGCCTGCTTGCTGCAGGCGCTGGCGGGTGCTGTCGAGGACGCTGGCGCTGCCCCAGGCGATGTTGGTAAAGACCGCCGGGTTGGGCTGGCGCAAGCCGATCAGGACGTAGCCGCCGTCTGCGGCGGGAATCAATACGGCGTCCTGGTCGCGCAAAGCAGTCGCTGCCTGAGCAAGAGTTTCCACACTGAGTAGCGGGCAGTCGGTGCCGATGATCAGGGTTGGCGAGGCGATGGTGGCCAGCATGCGCTGACCAAGATCGCCCTCGACTTGCGAGCGCAGGCGCAGTGGGCCGTATTGCTGGCAGGCGGCAAATTCCGGGTGGGTGGTGTCTGGTGTGCACCACAGGGTCACCGGGCCAATATCGGCGGCCAATGCCGTGCGTACCGTTTTGTGGAGCAGGCGACGGTGCAGCTCGGCGGCGCCGGCTGGCCCCAGCGCCGGGATCAGCCGCGTCTTCGTCTGGCCCGGCACCGGCGCGCGCGACAGGATGGCGATGTTGATTGGCGAGTGCTCACTAGGCTTCTGGGGCATAACCGTATTCAAGGGCGAGATTTTTAGGATCGGCACCGCAGAAGAAACGCAGGCGCAGCCACCACATGGTCAGGATGGTGCGCAGGATGCCGTGCTTCTCCCAGCGGCGGCCGGCGGTGGTGACTTTTTGCCGCAGGCAGGCTGGGCGCGCCAGTTGTTTCAGGCGCTGCGAGATAACGATGTCTTCCATCAAGGGAATATCGGGAAAGCCGCCAATCTGCTCGAAGCTGCTGCGCCTGACGAAGATGGCCTGATCGCCGGTGGCGATGCCGGTCAGCCGTGAGCGCAGGTTCATCAGGGCGGCGATGAGCGGAAACCACGCCGAGTTGCCGGCAATGCAGACATCGAAGCGGCCCCAGACTGCACCTTGGCCGATGGCCTCCATGATGGCTTGCGCGGCGTTGGCCGGTAGCGTGGTGTCAGCGTGCAGGAAAAGCAGAATCTCGCCCTGCGCCGAAGCCGCTCCGGCATTCATCTGCCGCGCCCGGCCTCGTGGTGAACTCAGCAGTTGATCGGCGTGTGGCCCGGCGCAGGCTAGCGTTTTATCGCGACTGCCGCCGTCGACCGCAACAATTTCGCCACCAAGGTCGCGCAATGCTGACAGGGCAGCGGCGATGCCGGCTTCCTCGTTCAGCATCGGGACGATGATGGACAAACTCATGGTGCGGCGCAGGCTTCCTTCTCCGCCACAAAGTGGAAGTCGGCAAAGCCGGCGTGCGCCGATTCGCCGGTGTTGTCGGTGTCGCTGGCCAGCGCCAGACCGCTCAGACGGCCGGGGATGCCGGCGAAGGCGCGTTTGAAATCGTCAGCCACGTTGCGCCGTTCGCTGACCCAGTGAGCGGCTTTGCCGGCACCGCTTTCGACGACCAGCATTTGCGTGCGGTCGGTGTAGGCGTTGGGCTTCAGCGTGCCGATGGGGTGCTTGTTGTCCCAGATGTAATTGATGGCGGCATCCGGCACTTGCGGGCCCCAGATCGAGCGCGCCAGTGAAAGCTTGGTGCGTGTCGCAAAGCCCAGGGCTTCCGGCGGCACGGTGAAGGTCAGGTAAACCCGTGCCGCATAGTCATCGCCGGCCTTGGTGTTGAGGTCGGCGCTCACCAGTGGCGCATCAATGCGCCAGCGCCAGCAGAGGATGGGGGTTTTCTCGAGATCAACCTCCAGTGGCCGCCCGAACAGCGCCATGCTCTTGACCGCCGTCGCCTCGATGGCCGCGACGCCATCCCAGTTGCGTTGCTTGTACTCGGTAGCCGGGAATTTGTCGCTCAGGCGTTCCACTTTCCAGCCCGTCGGCAAAGTCCCGGTTTTGCCGTCGAATTTGCCGACCCAGAGCGGCTCGGCATGAACTGTTGCGGTCGACGCCAAAA
>ERZ724510.1979-NODE-1979-length-11233-cov-5.621399_pt1 | contig 11233 bp, 8 predicted proteins | sample MGYA00376043_ERZ724510 | MGnify/ENA primary metagenome ERZ724510 (study PRJEB28724, sample SAMN07190888) | wastewater metagenome | isolation source: influent of sewage treatment plant in Hong Hong | place: USA: Christiansburg, Virginia | collected 2016-03-01 ... | reverse complement strand
TCTGGCAGTGCAGCCGACTCCTGATATTTCGTGCAGTCGCCTTCTGAAAACGACAGGCCCCGCTGCCCGTCCACATCGTGCATCAAGAGGGGCGGCAGGCTTCGGCCAAGGTGCGTGCGCTGGTTGATATGCTGGCGCAGCATTTGCGCGGCAACCCGGCGCTGTCGGCCCACTGAAGCGCGCCCTGCCCTCGCGCTGGTTCAGGCGCGCATCACCGCTTCGATGCCTTCGACCGTCACCGGCACGTCGCGGGTGATGAGTTCGCAGCCGTGGTCGGTGACGAAGGCGTCGTCTTCGATGCGGATGCCGATGTTCCAGAACTGCTCGGGCACGCCGGGTGTCGGGCGCACGTACAGGCCGGGTTCGATGGTCAGGGCCATGCCGGGTTGCAGGATGCGGCTGGGGCGTTCGCGCACGGTAGTGGCGCTGCTCGTGGATGTGCCGGGGTCGGTGCGCTCGGTGATGTGGTGGCGCTCGCTGGGTTCGACGTAGCTGCCGCAGTCGTGTACGTCCATGCCCAGCCAGTGGCCGGTGCGGTGCATGTAGAACGGGGTGTAGCTGCGGTTGGCGATCACGTCTTGCACGCTGCCGACTTTGGCGGCGTCCAGCAGGCCCAAGTCCAGTAGCCCTTGCGCCAGCACCTGCACCGTGGCTTCGTGCGGGTGAACAAAGCGTGCGCCGGGCCGGGTGGCGGCAATGGCGGCTTCTTGCGCGGCCAGCACCAGTTCGTACAGGGCGCGCTGCGGGCCGCTGAACTGGCCGTGGGCCGGGAAGGTGCGGGTGATGTCGCTGGCGTAGCCGTCCAGCTCGCAACCGGCGTCGATCAGCACCAGCTCGCCCGCGCGGATGGGCGCGGCGTCAGCGCGGTAGTGCAGCACGCAGGCGTTGGCCCCGGCGGCGACGATGCTGCCGTAGGCCGGGTATTGCGAGCCGTGCTGGCGAAATTCGTGCAGCAGTTCGGCGTCCAGGTGGTATTCGCGCACGTCTTGCCCGGCGCGCAGCATGGCGGCGCTGCGCTGCATGGCGCGGATGTGGGCGCGGGCGCTGATGCGGGCGGCGCGGCGCATCAGGTCTTGCTCGTGCGCGTCTTTGAACAGGCGCATTTCATCGAGCACGCCGCACAAATCGCGTTGCGCTTCGGGGCAGAGCGCGCCCATGCGAGCGCGGGCGCGCACGGTGGTGAGCCAGCCGCTGATGCGCGCCTCCAGCCCGTCGTGGGTGGCGAAGGGGAACCAGACGGTGTCGCGGTTTTCCAGCAAACGCGGCAGGCGCTGATCCAGTTCGGTGACGGGAAACGCCTCGTCCACGCCCAGGGCGTCGGGCGCAGCGTCGGGGCCGAGGCGGATGCCGTCCCAGATCTCGCGCTCGGGGTCTTTGGGCTGGCACAGCAGGGTGCTGCGGCCATCGCCGGTAATCACCAACCAAGCGTGGGGTTCGGCAAAGCCGGTCAGGTAATAAAAGTAGCTGTCGTGCCGGTACAGAAAGTCGCTGTCGCGGTTGCGCTGGCGCTCGGGCGCGGTGGGGATCAGGGCGATGCCGTCGGGGCCGAGCTGGGCGGCGACGCGGGCACGGCGTTGGGCGTAGATGTGTTGCAAGGTCATGGCCAGCCTCAAGGTTCAGGGAGCGTCGTTCAGGGCGGCGAGGCGTTCGGGCGTGCCCACATCAGTCCACGCACCGGGGTAGATTTCGGCGCTGACGCGGCCCGCATCCATCGCGGCGCGCAGCAGCGGGGCCAAGGCAGCGCTGGTGCCTTGCGGGTTGCCGGGCCAAATGCCGCACCACGGCGCGCCGAACAGCTCGCGCCGGTACAGGGCGATGGTGCTGAAGGTGAATTTTTCATACGCTTGGTTCAGGGCTAATTGCTGGCCTTGCGCGTCAGGGGCGCTCAGGCCGAAATCGCCTTTGAGGTTGTGCGCCGGGTTGGGCACCAGCCACAAATGGGCCAGCAAGCCGCTGGCGATGAAGCGATCCACGCTGGCCTGCGTGAAGGCGAAGTCGGGCGCGTACACATCACCGGCCAGCGCCCAAAACACGTCACCCAACAGCGGCAAAGCGCGCACGATGCCACCTGCGGTTTCTAGCGCGTAGCCAAAATCTTGCTCTTCGTGCGAGTAGCTCAGCACCACGGTTGCGCCCGCCAGTTGCACCAAATCTGATTCAGTATCCGGGCATTCGGGGTGGCGCAAGGTGTCGAAATAGGCCGGAATTTGCTCGCCCAACCAAGCAGTGTTGACCACTTGCCGCCGAAATCCACCGCGTGCCAGCGCCTCCATCGGCCACTGCATCAGCGGTTTACCGCGCACGAGCAGCAAGGGCTTGGGGGTGACATCGGTCAAGGGGCGCATGCGCTGCCCTCGGCCTGCGGCCAAGATCATGGCGGGAATGGGAGCCACGGCGGGCACGAAAGTGGTGGTGGTCATGGCGCAATGTTGCCACGCAGCAAAACATGCTGCTCAACGTGGCCGGGCTGAAACAGGGTCAGCAGCGCATTCAACAGCGCGTGGGCGCGGGGTGATTGGTCGCCGCCAAAGTTGCAAACGTACACATCCAAGGTCACCGCACGCTGCTCGGGCCAGGTGTGGACGCACAAGTGGCTCTCGGCCAGCAGCACGGTGATGGTCACGCCGCCGGGGCCGTGCGCGGTGGCCGGGAAAGCGTGCGCCAACTGCCCCACCGCCTGCAAACCGGCGTCGCGCACGGCCTGGGCACAGGTGCTCAACAGCAGCGATGCGTCGAGCAGCCAAAGGCTGTCACAGCCACAGTGGTGCAAATCAGCGGTGAGGTGCAAGCCTTGCATGGGCGCGACTTTACGGCAGATTCCACTGCCTTGATGTCACGCGATTCACCCCCGGTTTGTGACAGCCCGGTAAAATCGGCGGTTTTCCTGACCTTCCCGGAGCCGCCCGACATGGCAAACACACCACAAATAAACTGGAACAGCGTACTTCCCGCTAATCACATGGTGGCTGCCTAATGTCCCAACCGACTGCATTCCAGCGTCTACAGGGTTATGCCCGCCCACAGTGGCGCATGGCGAGCATGTCATTTGTGCTGTTTTTGCTGGCCGCAATGGTCGAGCCTGCCATACCTGCATTATTTAAGCGTCTTATTGACTCTGGTTTCCAAGAAGGGCTGAAATACCCGATCTGGATCGTACCTGTAACTATCATTGGATTGTTTCTAGCACGTGGATTCTTGAATTTTGCAGGCGGCTACGCCATGACATCAGCCACTGTTGATACGGTGCTGTTGATTCGCCGCGACCTGATGCGCGCTTTGCTGCGCGCAGATTCTCAACTGTTCACTTGGCTCAGCCCTGGGTTGGCGGTCACAAAAATCATCAATGACCCGCAGTCAGCATCTCAAACGCTAGCCAGCACTATCATTTCCTTCATCAAGGATTCGGCCACTTTGCTGGCTCTTGTCGGATATTTGGTGTATCTGAATTGGCAATTAACGATCATTTCATTTATCTCATTGCCACTCTTGGCTGTAACGATAAGGACAGTGCAAAAACGACTCAACAAGGTGGGTGAAGCTCAATATCATGCACAGCAGCGGCTGGTCAGTATCGTAGATGACAATGCCCGTGCTTGGCGAGTGGTGCGCACATTCGATGCTGCCGAATTTGAATTGCACAGATTTGATACGGAAGCCCAAACGCTGCGCCGTCTGACATTGAAACAGATGGCAACGAGTTCGCTCGTGACACCTGCCAGCCAGGTCGTTGCGGCCATTGGTGTGGCCATCATCATCACCCTGGCCCTATGGCAAGCCAGCAAGGGATCATCCACGGTAGGGGAGTTTGTTTCATTCATCACAGCGCTCTTGATGGCCATATCGCCCATGCGCCATTTGACCGATGTCTATCAACCCGTCACCAGTGCTTTGATCACCGCCCGAGGCGCTTTTGAGTTATTAGATGCCAAGTCCGAAACCGACACAGGCACTTTGCAGCTGTCATCATGCCGTGGACAAATCGACTTTCAAGCTGTGACTGTGCAATATCCAGAAGCTGGGCAGCCCAGCCTGGATCGTCTGGATCTGCATATCAAGCCCGGGCAAATCGTCGCCCTGGTTGGAGCTTCCGGATCAGGGAAAACTACAGTAATCAATGCCTTGTTGCGCTTCGCCCCTGTCACGCAGGGGGAGGTGCTTTTGGATGGCGTGGCAATCAGTGAATTGAAATTAAACAACTTACGTCAAAATTTTGCGGTAGTATCACAAGATACTGTATTATTCGACGGTAGCATTGCACAAAATGTGGCCTATGCCAGCTTGGAAGGCGTCAACCGTGAAAAGGTGGAGCAATGCTTGCGCGCTGCCAACCTTTGGACGCATGTCAACAAATTGCCTGAAGGCATGGATGCGCTCATAGGCACCAATGGAAGCATGTTGTCCGGTGGACAACGTCAGCGGCTGGCTATTGCCCGTGCGCTGTACCGTAATGCAGTAATCTGGATCTTTGACGAAGCCACCTCCGCTCTGGATTCGGAGTCCGAAGTTATTGTCCAGCAGTCAATCGAAGCACTGCGCCACACCAAGACGCTAATCGTGATTGCGCACCGCTTGAGTACGGTGCGCAATGCAGATTTGATCTGCGTCATGCGCGATGGCAAGATTATTGAATCCGGCACTCATGCCGATTTGGTATCTTCCGAAGGGGTATACGCAGACATGATCAAACTTCAGTCTGTGTAGAAATTGGCAAAATAGCCAAAGCATCAATTTGATGTGAATTATTTAATATTGATTGACATGGTCGCTGAAAATAAATTCTTACTTATAATGCCCTCATATAATCAGGCGCACTATATATCTGATGCAGTCAATAGTGTAATTGCACAAAATGATCAAGAATGGGTTCTTTGGATTATTGACAACTCTACGGACAACACTCCGGATGTCATGCGTAGATTTTCTGATGAGCGAATAATTTTTATACACACCCCTGAACGGATGGATCCTGGAAGCTGCTTAAATTATGTTTTAGAGCGCCAAGCCACTGATTGTAAATATTTTTCTTACATTCATACTGATAACATACTAAGGTCTGACTATGTTGGACGAATGCGCGCAGCTCTTTCGCAGGCTGATGATGCCATCGCCTACTGCGACATGAAAAGTATAAATGAATCAGGTGATTATATTGGTGTATTTCGGCGTGGAGAGTTTGACTTGGCTAGATTATTTAGATTTTCCACGCTCGGTGTGCCATTTTCAGCAACATCATCGCTGGCCCGCAAACTTGGTGGATTTAATGCAAGCGATGTTGCGGATGACGTAATTTTCTGTGTCAGAGCTTGGCCAAGATCTAAATTCTTTTATATTCCTGACACCCTCATGGACTATCGTTTGCATGGCGATAGTCGAACTACAGCACATGGAGGAGCCTCTAAAATTAAAAAATCATTTTTGAATGGTTTTCAACGAGTTCTTTCCGAAATGACCGCCTTAGATGCAGACCCTCTTTCGGCGCTCCAGGTGAAATTGCAGCAATTACAGATAGATATTCAACTTCGCCTTGAGGACATCTTTTACAGGGAAGGTCGTATAAAAAACATCACCATCCCCGAAGTACTTTCTGGTTATAATATAAATTCTATATTTTTATTTGATGCGAAAAACAATCTATACAAGAGCAGTCTATTTAATCGCATTAAAACTCGTTCGGCCAGGCATAAAACCAGAATTTATTGCGGTGCGATTGGTGATCTCTTGGATATTTTTCGTAGCCACGCAGTACCCTGGGCTTATTTGTCCATCGGAGCGCTTACAAATCCCCCAATCATAAAATTGGCCTCTGCAGATATTTATACATTATGGATCACTGAAATTCTTCACGAAATGTATAATTGGCGATTTCAGGTAAATACATTAAACAATTCAAATCAACCTTTAAATGCATGGTCGCACTTAGATTTTATTGAAAATGGGATGCCAACTCCAAATATTAACCTATCACTTGCTCCAGGGGCACTATTTATTCAAAGGTGCTGACATTTCAAACAAATGATAAGTAGGCACGTCTCACTGTCGTGAAGTGGTGTGAGTGATGTTGCGGCAAACTATTGATCTACAACAGTTTTCCACCACGCCATCTACACCCCCACATCTGTTAAGCGCGCTTAATTAGTACTTATCGCCCAACTCCACGATGAAAAATATTCTTCGATAATAAATTTACTCTCAATCACAAAAATTTATGTTACTTCAGAGGCTATATGTTAAAAAGAGAAGAAAAATTCCTCTAACGCTTGAATTTCTGCTTGTGAAGATTTTTATGTTCTTTTGGTATTTTTTTCATGGAAATAAAAAAATAAAACTAACCGATTCCAAAAGAATTCTTGTAATACGATCCAATCAATTGGGGGATGCTGTAGCTGCAAGCGCATTCATTTCAGCCCTTGGTGACTTTGCGCAACATGCGGAAATTGATGTTGCCGCATCAAAATGCAATAAAGATGCATTCAATTGGATACCAGGGGTCAATCAAATTATTATTGAACCGCCTGGCAGCTTTCGCCGATTGCTCATGTATTGGTCATTGCGCGGAAAGTATGATTTTGTTTTTCAGACCCTCCTTGATGAATATCATTTTTCAAAAATTTTAGGGGCACGAATAGCTGCATGGAAAGGTGCATTGGTCATGCGCAAGCGCGGCTCTCCGCTAGACAGTCTGGCTGATTACTCAACATGGATGCCAATAGGTGGCTATATTGGTAAATTGATGGCACTTTTGCGGCCGCTGGTTGGAATCCCTGTCGCAGAATTGATTAAAAAATATCCAACCCATAACTTGATCATTCCAAAAAATTATATGCAACGTGCCGAGCAAAGCATCCTTGCCAAGAGGTTGGCACGAGGGCGCTATGTAGCACTTAATATCTCTGCAAGAGAATCCTTTCGTTCCTTGGGCATCTCTCAAAGCATTGAAATTGCCCAAGCCTTGAATGCACACGGCCATCAGGTGGCCTTGTTTTATGCTCCAAGTGACAAAGAACGTGCACAGCAAGTGCTGACACTGTGTCCATCGATTCATGATCTGAGCTCATCTGAACTGGGTATCAGTATGGCCAGTGTTGGCATGGCCGCACTGTATGTGGGGGCTGACACAGGGACTGTACATTTTGCCGCTGCTGCAGGCGTGCCATCTGTCGTCATTTTTGCCAACCGTGCAAAACCAGAAATATGGTCACCTTATGGCGTACCCTTCATATCCATCCATGCATTAACGGATATGAAGGTCTCGCAAGTGCCAGTCAACCAAGTTGTTGCTGCGGCTTTACGCTTGCTGGATGGAGACCGTTCGAAAATTATTGAATATGCCAATGCACTGGAAAATTTTGGAGGCCCAGTGAGTGATAAGTTAGTCGCACAACCGTAGATATATGGCGGGAACAAACTGCATTCGATAAAGCAAACCCCAGGGCGAGGATGCAAAGATGTACGCAAGACGTAGCGGAGTGCAATGCTACAGGCGTTGCATGGTCAGTTAAGTTAGGGAAGGTCTGCAAAACCTACCGTCAATCCTACTGGCGGATGGCAGGGAAGTAGCAAAAGATCACATTCGGCCTAGACCCGTTGCCCAAAAAGACCCGCAAGGAGGTCTTCCCTGAAGAAATGAATCAGGTCGTGCCGTGGAGCGCGTTGGTGACACTGATTGAGCCGCACGCGCGCAGTGCATACCAAGCGCCGGGCGGACGTCCGCCGTTCCCGGTGGAGACGATGCTGCGCATCCACTGCTTGCAACTGTGGTGGAACCTGAGCGATCCGGCGATGCAAGAGGAGTTGCATGAGAGGCTGCTGTATCTGCGCTTCGTTAGCTTGGATGGTGCAGCACGACTGCCCGACGAGACGACGATCCTGCGCTTTGGCAAAATCCCAAGCCAGTGGCACTTGCTAGAAAAGCACGAGTTGGCTGCCAAGGTACTGGCCGCTATCAATGCCACGCTGGCCCGGCAAGGCCTGATGCTCAAGACCGGCACTGAGGTGGATACCACCATCATTACTACCCCGAGTTCGACCAAGAACAAGGACGGAGAGCGCGATCCTGAGATACACCAGACCAAGAAGTGCAATCAATGGCACTTTGGCATGAAGGCGCACATCGGTGTGGATGCCGCGTCGGGCCTGGCGCATACAGTGATCGGCACGGCGGCCAACGTCAACGACGTCACCCAGGCCAGCAAGCTGTTGCACGGTGAAAAGAGCGATGCCTGGGGCGATGCGCGCTACCAGGGCGTAGACAAGCGCGAGGAGTTCAAGGACAACAAGGTCTGCTGGGAAATCGCCATGCGAGCGGGCAAGCGCCGGGCGCTGAACTCCGAGCGTGAACTGCATCAATTGCTGGAGAGGGCCAAAAAACTCAAGGCCAGCATCCGGGCTAAGGTCGAGCACCCGTTTAGCCTCATCAAGCAGCAGTTTGGCTACGCCAAGGTTCGCTACCGGGGCTTGGCTAAGAACACGGCGCGGCTGACGATGTTGTTCGCGCTGGGTCATTTGTGGATGGTGCGCCGCCAGCTTATGGGGGCGTGAGGATGAGTGCGTCCGAAGTATGCCAATATGGCGAACTCAGGGCCGATAACGCCCTGATTCGGTGTCATATCGACCCGAAATCGGCGCTCCAGATCACACGACGAAACGTTCGCTCCGCAGGCCAGCCTTTCCGGCTCAGTGGGAGGGGTTTTGCAGACCTTCACTAGGTAACTTATTTACAGTGCTCGCAGCAACGCCAGCCCAGCCGGGCACACCACAGGCCTTTCATGGGCGCGACTTTACGGCAGATTCCGGTGCCTTGATGTCACGCGATTCACCCCCGGTTTGTGACAGCCCGGTAAAATCGGCGGTTTTCCTGACCTTCCCGGAGCTGCCCGACATGGCAAACACACCACAAATGGCCAGCGCAATTCGCGCCTTGGCAATGGACGCCGTTCAACTTGCCAATTCCGGACACCCCGGCGCGCCTATGGGCATGGCCGACATGGCCGTCGCGCTGTGGAATGACCACCTGCACCACAACCCGCGCAACCCGAACTGGATCAACCGCGACCGCTTTGTGCTGTCCAACGGCCACGGCTCGATGCTGCTGTACGCGCTCTTGCACCTCACCGGCTACAAACTCACGGTCAACGACCTGAAAAAGTTCCGCCAACTGCACAGCAAAACTGCCGGTCACCCCGAGCACGGCGTGACCCCCGGCGTGGAAACCACCACCGGCCCGCTGGGTCAGGGCATCACCAACGCCGTCGGCTTTGCGCTGGCCGAGAAGATGCTGGCCAAGGAATTCAACCGTGACGGTCACGCCATCGTGGACCACCACACCTACGTGTTCATGGGCGACGGCTGCCTGATGGAAGGCATCAGCCACGAAGCCGCCTCGCTGGCGGGCGCATGGAAGCTCAACAAGCTGATCGCCCTGTACGACGACAACGGCATCTCCATCGACGGCCAAGTCGCCCCTTGGTTCGTGGACAACACCGCCCAACGCTTTGCCGCCTACAACTGGAACGTGATCGGCCCCATCGACGGCCACGACGCCGCCGCCGTGAGCAGCGCCATCGCCGCCGCCAAGACCAGCGCCGACCAGCCCACGCTGATCATCTGCAAAACTCACATCGGCAAGGGCAGCCCCAACCGCGCCAACACCGCCAAGGCCCACGGCGAACCGCTGGGCGCTGAAGAAATCAAGCTGACGCGCGAGTCCATCAACTGGCCGCACGCGCCCTTCGTCATCCCCGACGAGGTCTACGCTGATTGGGACGCCAAGACCCGTGGCGCAGCCGCTGAAGACGAGTGGGACACCCGTTTCGCCGCCTACAAAAAAGCCCACCCCGCGCTGGCCAAGGAACTGACCCGCCGCATGAAGGGCGATCTGCCCAAGAGCTTTGCCCAAACCGCTGTGGACGCCGCTGTGGCCGCCCACACCAAGGCCGAAACCGTGGCCAGCCGCAAGGCCAGCCAACTGGCACTGGAAGCCTTCACCGCCGCGCTGCCCGAGCTGCTGGGCGGCTCGGCGGACTTGACCGGCTCCAACCTGACCAACACCAAGAGCACCCCGGCCTTCCGCGTCGAAGCCGACGGCAGCGCCAACGGTGGCCGCCACATCAACTACGGCGTGCGCGAGTTCGGCATGGCCGCCATCATGAACGGCGTGGCGCTGCACGGCGGCTACATCCCCTACGGCGGCACCTTCCTGACTTTCAGCGACTACAGCCGCAACGCCATCCGCATGGCCGCGCTGATGAAGCTGCGCATGATCCACGTCTTTACCCACGACTCCATCGGTCTGGGCGAAGACGGCCCGACGCACCAGTCCATCGAACACGCCGCCAGCCTGCGCTTGATCCCGAACTTGGACGTGTGGCGTCCTGCCGACACCGCCGAAACTACCGTGGCCTGGGCCGTCGCTCTGGAAAACAAGAGCCGCCCGACCGCCCTGCTGCTGTCGCGCCAAAACCTGCCGTACTTGCCCAAGAGCGATCTGGGCGACATCAGCCGTGGCGCTTACGTGCTGGCCGACCCGGCACCGAGCCTGAAGAAGAAAAAGCCCCAAGCTGTGATCATTGCCACCGGCTCCGAAGTGCAACTGGCACTGAAGGCGCAAGCCCTGCTGGCGGCTAAAGACATCGGCGTGCGCGTGGTTTCCATGCCCAGCACCACCGCTTTTGACCGCCAAGACGTGGACTACAAAAACAGCGTGCTGCCCGCCAAAATTCCGCGCATCGCCGTGGAAATGGGCTCCACCGATGGCTGGTGGAAATACGGCTGCGCCGCCGTGGTCGGCATCGACACCTACGGCGAATCGGCCCCGGCCCCGGTGCTGTTCCAGCACTTTGGCTTCACCCCTGAAAACGTCGCCGCGACCGTGGAAGCCGCGTTGACCAAGAAGTGATTGTTGTCCCCTTTTTTAACCGGAGAGAAAACGAACATGACCATCAAAATTGGTATCAACGGCTTTGGCCGCATTGGCCGCAACGTGCTGCGCTCGGCGCTGCAAAACTTCAGCGACATTGAAGTCGTCGCCATCAACGACTTGCTGGAACCCGACTACCTGGCTTACATGCTGCAATACGACAGCGTGCATGGCCGCTTCAAAGGTGAAGTCTCGGTGGAAGGCAACACCTTGGTCGTCAACGGCAAGAAGATTCGCCTGACGCAAGAGCGCGACCCCGCCAACCTGAAGTGGAACGAAGTCGGCGCTGACGTGGTGATCGAATCCACCGGCCTGTTC
>ERZ724510.1954-NODE-1954-length-11284-cov-3.863033_pt1 | contig 11284 bp, 12 predicted proteins | sample MGYA00376043_ERZ724510 | MGnify/ENA primary metagenome ERZ724510 (study PRJEB28724, sample SAMN07190888) | wastewater metagenome | isolation source: influent of sewage treatment plant in Hong Hong | place: USA: Christiansburg, Virginia | collected 2016-03-01 ... | reverse complement strand
AGAGCCACCACAGCCAATTGTCACCGTCGACGCCGGAGTGCTCGCCGATGCAGCACCGATGACCGATCTGGCCACGCCGACCGTGGATGCCAGCGCGACGAATCCGCCGCCCGCCAAGGTTGCGCCTGTGGCGACACCGACCGGCGAGGAACCCGAAGAAGATGATGCGGCGGCCAAGAAGCCGGAAAAGAAGCCAAAGAAGCGGCTCAAGCTCGAAAAGGCCCCCGGTGATCCGGTCCCGCCGGCCGCTGCCGAACCGTCTGTCCCGCCGCCCGCCACCAAGCCGGAAGCGGTGCCCGCTACACCGGACAAGCCGGAACCGGCCAAGCCCGCTGTGGAACCAAAAGCCCCAGCGGAACCAAAAGCTGCGGAACCCAAGGCTGCGCCCGCTAAGCCAGCTCCCGACAGCAAACCCGCCGAACCGCCAGCCGCTACCCCCTAAATAAGTGTGAAAATTTTCCAGTGTGGGGGGTGCCACATATCCTTGCCACGTGGAGCTTGTTTCGCAGCGATCTGAGTCTCGCTTTGCCATTGCGGCCAGGGTCGGTTCGTTCTACGGAGCCGTGACGCTTGCCGCCGTGACCTGGGGTGCGCTTCGTGGCCACGCCAACATTCTTCTCATCGATAACTCCGGGTCGGCAGCGGGGCTGCGGATGGGCCAGCTCTTGTCGAGCGTGGCGCTCGGTGGCTCGATGGGACTTTTGCTGGTGCTGCTGACCCGCTACCTGCAAGAGCGCTTTTCGTGGGCGCAGACGCTCCACAACGAGTTCCGCCAGGTGCTCGGTCCGCTGTGTCGGCGGGACATCCTGGTGGTCGCGGCGGCTTCAGCCATTGGTGAGGAGTGTCTGTTCCGAGGCGCGCTGATGCTGCACCTGTTCCAAGCGATTCCCGGACCGATGACTGCTCGGCTCGGCGGGACTGTTTTCGCTGCTGCACATTGGGCCGAGTAGCCGCTTTGTACCGTGGACGGTATCTGCACTGCTGATGGGGGTGGTGCTGGGCGGGTTGTTCGTGCTGACCGGTGACCTGCTGGCCCCGATTGCAGTGCACTTCACGGTCAATCTGCTCAACATGAGCGACATCGTCCGCCGTGCGCTGCCGACGAAAGCCGCGCTAGCTTGACAGCGAAAACTGGATCTGACCGTCGGTAATCCGCCCGCGATAGAGCAGATCGAGCGCCTGGTGATAGCTGTCGAGTGGCAGCCGCGCCCCGCTGACTGGATTGCCCTTGGGCTCGACAGTCCACAGCTTCTGGGCAAACAGCGCCGCCTGCACCGACCGCGTAAACCCCGCCCGTCGCATCCAGTCGAGCAGCCGAAAGCCCTCGATGGACTTGTTGTGCCGTGTAAGTTCACTCGGGTCGAAGGTGCAGGAGCCCTCAGCTCGGTGACCGTAAATCATCACGCTGCCGCCCGTTGGCAGGGCCTGCAAGAGCTGCTGCGTCCGCTCGCCCGGCCGTGACTCCAGCACGACACTCACCCCGAGCGCCTGGAACAGCGCCGTAAGCTGCGTGTCCGAGACGTTGGTCGACAGATCCACGACATGCCGAGCCCCGATCGCTCGCAGTGCCGCCGCGTCGGTGGCCTGCTCACACAGGTGCAGCATCGGCAAGCCCCGCTTTTCGGCACACAGCGCCAGCATCCGTCCAAGTGGTGTGTTGGTCGCCGTGTTGGCAATCGCCCGCGCCCCTTTGGCCCGCGCCGCCTCGATCAACCCATACGCAGCAACCCCCGTGCTGAGCAGCGTCGCGCCCTGATCGTGCGGCATGAAGCTCCGCAGCGGCACGCAGCGCCAAGTCGGCACGCAGACGTATTCGGCCCAGGTGCCATCGCCACGCTCCGGGGCCCCGCACACCACCCGTCGCCCGAGCAGCGCCCGTGCGAGCAGCCCGCCGCCGCTTTGCACCACCACGCCCGAACACTCCAAGCCCGGCACCACCGGTAGCTGCCGGTGCGCACCATAGCGACCTTGCAAGAAGAGCACGTCGTGGACCGTGATCGGGGCCGATTGCACCCGCACCAGCACCTCGCCATGACCCGGCACCGGAATCGGTTTGTTGCTGACGAACACCAGCGAGATGCCGTCATAGGCGCGCAGCTCGAGCGCCTTCATCGTGGGCTGTCTGGGAGGTGCCGGCACCGCCGGAATCACCCCGCTCATCCGCCCAAGGACCAGGATATCTGTAGAGGACGATGATTTTGCAGCTTCTCACCGTGACCACGTCGACAAACCCCCGTCCTCCTTCCCTGCGACCGAATCGCCAGTGCAGGGAACATTCGCCCCAAACCTGCGGGCAGCGCGGCCAGGATGGGTTTGAACTTTTGGGTGAAGTCGGGGCAGCGCGGCCAAGCGGGGTTTGGAAAAACGTGGTGCGGACCGGCGCGGCAGCCAACCAGGTTTTGCGTTGTTTTCGGTGGGCCAGCGCAGCGGCCAGCGGATTTTTGCGCGTTTTGGCGCAGGCCACCGCAGCAGCCGAGTCGTTGTTGAAAGTTTTTGGGGAGCGGGCTGCGCAGCCACACTCCTTTCAGCGATTTTTGTCCGGGCTGGCTGCCGCGACCCACCCAACCGGTGCGCCACCTGGGCTGGCTGCAACAACGGCCCGTGCCGCAAAAAAAGTGATCCCTCGACCGGCAGTTGTGCCCGCACGTTTTGAGAGAAATTTCTCACCACGGGTCGGGCGGGCTGTATTGGGCGGTGAAGCTCGACCTGTTTTCGCTTCGCCATCGTCCCTTCTGTGCAAAGCGCAGGGGGCGCCGGACCGGCTGCCTAGGCGAGGGTGCCGATTCCGAAGGAGGCTGTAGCGGGTGGATGTGGTTCCTACATTGGAAGAATTTCACGATCACGCGGACGGACGGGCACCGGACCGCAGCTCGCGGAGAACCAGATAGAGGAGCGGTCCAAACGACCCCGCAACCAAGGTCATGAGCACGAACGGCCAGGCCTTTGTTCCTCGCTGGCGAGCATCGGCCACCATCCAAAAGCACGATAGCGACGCCATGATCACAAGGTCGGCCAAGACCTGCCCGGCACCCAGGCTTCGGAAGTGCGGCAGGAGAATGCCAAAGTAGCCGACATCCATCACCGCCAGCACGGTGAGCACGAGGAAGAGACCGATCACCACAAACAACGAACCGAGCCGAACGGACATGGGGTTTGCCTCCTAAAAGTGAACTTGCACCGATCACAGTGAGGCCCTGCGCGGCTGCCTTCAATTACGTCCAAGGTCATTGAATGACCGCACGGGTTCAAATGAACATACAAGCACCATGAAGGAACAAGTCGGGTCGCGAAACACGCAGCAGCCGTCGGTCGTGAGCGCGGTGAGCTTTCCCGAGCTGATGAAGAGCTGGCGCAAAAAGCGTCGCATGTCGCAGCTCGAGCTGGGCCTGGAAGCCGGGGTCTCGCAGCGTCACGTCAGCTTTCTGGAATCGGGCCGCGCCAAGCCGAGCCGGACCATGATCTTGCAGCTCAGTGAGACGCTGTCGGTTCCCCTTCGCGAGCGAAACGACTGGCTTTTGGCAGCGGGATTTGCGCCGATCTTTGCGGCACGTCCGCTCGACGATCCGCAGATGACGCAAGTGATGACGGCGGTCAGGCTGATGCTGCGCAATCACGAACCCTTCCCAGCGGTCGCGATCGATCGCGCCTGGAACATCCGCCTCGCCAATCAACCCTTCGAGCAGTTGAGCGCCCTGCTCGGTGAGGATCTGTGGACCCGGCTTGGCAGCTCCCAGCGCAACTTGATGCGTCTGCTCTTCCATCCCCAGGGAATCAAGCCCTACGTCACCAACTGGACCGCCATCGCACACCTTCTGTGGCAGCGTGCCCGCCGCGAAGCCGATGCCGTGGGCGGCCAGGAAATGAAGACCATGCTGATCGAGCTCGAGTCATTTCAGGATGCGGAACTGCTCGTGGCCACAGAAGAGACGGCCCTGCTGCCCATCCTGCCGCTCGCGCTGGAAAAGGATGGACTGCACCTGTCCTTGTTTACCGTCATCGCCACGTTTGGTACCGCGCAAGACATCACCGCCGATGAGCTGCGCATCGAAAGCCTGTTCCCCGCCGATGAAGCAACCGAGCGACTCTTCCGCACGTGGACTGTGGAATCGCGGAGGCAGTGATTAGGTTGGCCTTTAGGAGGCTTACATGAACACGCAGGATGACACGAGCGGATCGGCGCGGAATCTGACGGTATCGGTGCAGGCTCCCAGGGTAGTCTATAAGCGGGCCTCATCGGCCCCGGTCTATGGTTTGGGATTCATCGGCGCGCTGGTCTACTACTTTCAGCATGCAACCGGCTTTGGGAATGGGGTCGCGGGATTCTTCAAGGCACTGGTGTGGCCAGCGTTCCTCGTTTATGAGTGCCTCAAAGCCCTGAAGATGTAGCGCCTGCGAGAAGGATCCAGCGGCGAACATCCCCCGCAGAGGCTCGTCTCTCAGGATTCGATCACTCCGTTACGGAATGGCCGCACGCGCCAAAAGACATGATGGAACGCGCCACCCGGCAGGCCGACAAGGCCCACTGCGACTTCTTGGCTCAGCGGGCTGGACTAGTCTGGGCAGATCGCCGGTACACGGCGGGGGTGCTTCCGGTCCAGCGCTTGAACGCTCGCTGGAACGCGGCTACGTCCAAGAAGCCCAGCAGGAATCCCACCTCCCCTATGGAGATTCGCGGATCCCGCAGATAGCGCAAGGCCAGGTCGCGGCGCAGCTCGAACAGGACCGTGGCGAAGCTCGTGCCTTCGCTCTGTAACCGCCGCTGCAGGCTGCGCGGGCTCATGTGCAGCTTCCCCGCAACCGCAGCCATCCCCGGTTCCCGTTCCGGCAGCTCGTCCATCATGCGGTGCCTCACCTCGTCTTGGAAGCTGCGATGGTTGGGAAGCTCAGACAGAAGCCCGGAGAGCTGACGATCCAGCATGGCCAGCAGCCGCAGCTCGGCGTGACGCTGTGGTCGCAAAAGCAGGGCGCGATCCAGCACCAGTTCATTGCGCGAGCAACCGTAGTGCACCGGCGCTCGGAAGATCCGCTCTTGCTCACTCACCTGCTCCGGCCGGGCGTGCGTGAAGCAAACCGCCTGTGGTGCAAACTGCTCCCCAATGGCCTTTTGCCCCTGCAAAAGCGCCAGCGTGAGCATTGCCTCCACGGGGTGACGCGGTGGCGTACTCGGCTCATGAACGTGACCATGCACAAGCCGTGCGACGTCCGACTCCTCCTCCAGGTTCAAGTAGATGCCTTGGTGGATAAGACGCATGTAGCGCCCGGCCAGCCGATAGTGATCGCCCAGCGTGGCGCAGCTCCGCAGTGCGAAAGAGAGGACGTCGAATAGCTCCTCGGAGCAACCGACGATCCACTCGGCCAGGTGCAGGCCAAAGTCGCGATCACCGGTCAGACGGGCGGCCTCATCCCACAGGCGCAGCTCTTGGGAGTGAAGCAGGTCGTTATCTGGTCCGGCTAGCAGCGCTGGGTTCAGCTTGGCGGCGGACAGCAGCACAGGTGGCGGCACCCCAACGTTGGCGGCAAACCCGACGAGGGCCAGGATTGCTTTGGTCGCACGAATGCGGCGCATGACAAATGCTATGTGTGGCGAGCGCACGCGGTCAATACGATCCAAGTAGCCAGCTAAATCTTCGTCACTCCACCGCTACAACACCGCGACCACCACTGCCGCCAGGTCGTCTGTGCCGCCGGCCTGCTGAGACGCTTTCATGAGCTGACGGACCGCATCACGGACAGAGTGGTTCTGCACAATCTCGCTTAGCTTCTGTTCGGACAGAGTTCCGTGTACGCCATCGGAAGCCAGCAGCAAGCGATCCCCAGACCGGACCTCGACTCTGGTCAGCGTTGGGGTTGCCCCCACACCGTCGTAGCCAAGCACCCGCACCAGAATCTTGTGGGCATTTGCCATCACCCCGGAAGGCAGTGACTGTCCCGATTTCGCGGCATACCACAGAAGATTGTGATCGCGAGTCAGGGCCACGAGCTGACCACCCCGCTGCAAGTAGACCCGGCAGTCGCCAATATGAGCGATCGTTGCGCAGCGCCCTTGCAGCAGCAGCGCAGCCACGGATGCAGCCACTCCATTTGTGTCAAACCAGTGGCCGTGGAAGTACTGGGAGAAGTCGTGGCTGTGGTGTACGGACCGTGCGATCTCGTGGAAGGCCTTGTAAAACGAGTGATGGAAGAAATCCTGGGCGTGGAGAGGACCGTGGACCTTGGCCAGTTCTTCCATCAGGGTCTGGCAGCTCTTCTCCGCCGCGATGTGTCCGGTGTGTGCGGCTCCACTCAGGCCGTCTGCGACAACGAACAGCCCGACCGTCTGGTTGTGAAAGGTTGCGCAGCGATCCTCATTGTCGGTGCCAGAGGCTCTGCCCTGGACCGCGCCGGAATACTCGATCTGCGGAATCTGTTGCTCTAGCGGTGACTCCTGCCGCCACCTCAGCGACTGCGCAACCTCTTCATCGGGCTCCTGTTCGAGGAGTCGCAGGGCCTCCTTGGGCAGATCCCGCTCGCGGGACAGGAAGATCTGATTTTGTGAAGGGAGGCTCTGGTGGCGAACCTGTACCGCCTTGCACCACAGTGCCGCGCCAGCGCTTCGGGCCCGCAGCAGTCGATCGACATCGACGCCCTGGTCGGCAAGGGTGAGCAGGAATTCTTCCGATAGATCGTGCCGCAGCGAGATCAGTTGCCGAAGTCGAAGAGAGGAACCGCTGCTAAGTAGCCGCAGCGCATCTTCGGTGAGGCCTGGGTTTGCGGCGATTGCAAATCGCTGGGACTCTGGAATGCGCTGGAGCAGCGCCGGGTCTGTCAGAAGCTCGCGCAGCCGTTCAGGAGGGGTTCCTGGGTGGGAGGCCTCTACGAGTGCAGCGGCGAACTGGTCCATGATCGAACCAGGTTATCAGCCACGCAACTTCGGTGGCAAGACCGGCGACGGCAGGCTCATCACCAGCGCGGCGCGTGCCTGTTCCGCCCAGGAGTTCCCGAAAGCCGCTGCCAGGTCGCGAGCTTCCTACTATTTCTGAGCCTTCGTGGGTTCGCGAGGTTTGGTCCGCGCTGGCGCCTCGAACGGAATGAAGGGAGGATGGTCCGCCTCGGAAATTTCGTGCTTCCACTTCTTGGGATCTTGGCGAGGTGGTTCGGGAAGTTTTTCGACGATTCCCGACTTCTCCAGTGCGTCCTTCAGTGAGCCAGCCATGTCCGGAGTGTACCTCGAAATGGGGGACTGCATGCACCCGGCCACTCCAGATTGGTCCTGTGCCTTTCGGGCTCACGCGACCTATGTACCCAACACGACCTCCTGCAAAGGATCGCCGTACAGCGTTGCTCGGTTTCTCTTTGGGTCGGGCAATTCATCACGTTTTCCCTGGTTGGTGCTCTCTGATGTTCGTCGGTAGGGAACACAAACACAGTTCGACCGAGCAGACAGGGTATCGAGTCCGTCGACGTTGTCGATTGTGGGACCGGAGCGCACCGGAAGCTTGAACATCGACGCGAACTCGAACCGCCAAGCGAAGCGGAATCCCCCCATATCATTGACAGAACCACAAGCAGGCCATGATAAGCTACCCGATGGCAGCCGACTCTCCAGTGACGGCAAGGTATGCTCAGCAACCCATCTCGCCGCAAGTACAAGATTCTGATAGTCGACGACAGTCGCCTTGTTCTCGCGATCACGAAGTCGGTTCTCGAGCGAGCTGGTATGACGGTGGTCGCCCTGGATAGCCCCAGCTAATTTCGAGCTGTAGCGCGCCATGGGATTCCAGCTCCTTTCGGATCGTGCGCTTACCCTTCACAGCCGGGGCGGTCTGCGCTACTGTTTCATGGGAACCTGGCTACGCGTAGCGACGAGTGCACGCTGGGAAGCCATGCCCTTCCCGGTGACCAGTCCCACATGTGTTTTTCCTACTCACCGGCCCGATTGGAGGTCGCTACGATGCGCTGGTTCCTCAAAGCCACGCCAGATGGTCTTTCGCTAGAGCTCGCACCAAACTACAGCAATGCTGGAGACGTAGAACGGCTGCTCCGGCAATTTTCCACCAATCGAACGGCGATGCAGACCCTGCGCGAGGCGATTCGCTGCACGGAGGCTTCTGCCCAGACCCAGCTTCTGTCTGATGAAGATGTGTTTCGTCTCGCGGCGGAGCAGATCGTGGCGGGACGGTTGACGCTGATTCCGGACCAACCGGCTCCGCTGTTTCCGGTCCTCTTCTACAAAGGCGGTTCCTAAACAATCCCACAAACGGCGGAATCGTCTGGTGAAGATATCTATCTGGTACCGCCCGGTATTGATGAGAGAGGCTCGATCTGAATCCGCGAAACCCCGTGAATCGGTCGGCGAGGTTCAAGCTGAAACTGGCGAGGGCGAGGAACCTAGTGGCTGGCGGTGGCGGGGCGCGAAAACAGGTCGAGGAGATGCCGGCCGACTTGTTTGATGCCGTGCAGCGGGTCTTTCATGTACGGAGCGACTTCGTGCACTAGGTCGGATGCCGTCGTGGCGACGCGGTGACTGGGCCAGAAAAAGGGGCTGGAAAAGCGGCGGTGCTTGGCCATAAACAGCCGCAGCTCAGCGGGCGTGACACCGTGTTCTTTGCAGGTCGCTTCAAATTCGGTGCGAGCCGCTGCACGCGCCTTGAACAGCATCATCTGCACGCGGCTGTACACGTTCACCGCGCCGTCGCCTGAGGTCTCAATCGGCAGGAAGATGGCCTCGGGCCACTTCTCGGTCACGTACGACTGCACGCCGTCCGACACGCCCGACGACGGCATACAGCCAAACGGTTTGACCGACAGCGTCATCGTGGACTTCTTGTGCTTGACGTTCATCACCAGCTTGCCGACTTCCATGTGGCCTTCGCCGCCGCGCAGGTGGTTGTTGTATAGCTCGCGTGCTTCCTCGGCGACTTCGTCCATGTTGGGCATGTAGTAGTCGTGCAGGCCGAGTAGGCCGGCAATGCTCTTGAAGACCAGGCGCAGCCCTTTGTCAGCCACCCACAATGTCGCCAATTTCTGCCACACGTTGACGCCGACCAGGCCTTGGTTGGCGTTGTCGTCTTTGCGCAGCACCATGCGCTGGCGCGTGTCCCACGAATGTTCCCAGATGTTGTACAAGACCCAGTTGGTGACGATCTGGATGTCGACCTCGGCCCCCTCTTGTTCTAGGAAGCGCTGCAGGCCGTAATTGCCGTCGCCTTCTGTGGTCATCGCCCAGAATTCCCCGATCACGGCGACCTTGGGTTTGACCTGCGTGCGATCGACTGCAACGGCACGTAGTATGCGGCGGCATGCGAGCAGAGCGACCAGGGGATTCGATCGCGTGCGTAGCATCGCCGCCAGCGTCCGTTTGCATTCCCCGAGCGCCCGGTCGGTCGTTCCCTGCTCTGTTTCATACGGGCGCATCCGATAGCCAATGGCGTTTACGGCATCGCCAACCATGATGGTAAACAGCAGCGAGATGAAGAACTGGGGGTTCAAATCGAGCCCAGGGTCGTCGCCCGTGACCTGCTTGAGACCGCCTTGCTGCTGAAACAGCATGACGCGGAAGCCGTCAAAGCCAGCATCGCGCAGCGCCTTGCGATATTCGGTGACGTAGCTGCCAAAGCGGCAAGGGCCGCAGGCTCCCGGCATCACGAACAGGTAGCCATCGACGATTTGCTTGGCTGAAAGGCCCTGCGCACGCAAATCGTTGAGACGCTTGACCAAGTTGCCGACGTTGAAATAGGTCGGGTTGCACTGGCCACGGTTCCCGAACTCTTTGCCAAGCTGCAGGGCAGAGGAATCGGGATTGTCCAGCGTTTCGACGTTGTAGCCCAGGCCTTCCAGCGTCGCCGAGATGAGGTAGTCATGTGCAACAGTAAGCCCACCCACAAGGACGGTGGTCTTGGGACGCTGCGCCCGCGTGAAGTGTTGCGGATTGGCATCGCTCCAGTGCTCGGTCGCCTTGTTTAGGCCCAAAGCAGCTCGCTGTTCGGCCTCGAAGCGGCTTAGCTCCTCCTCGATGGCTAGCTCATTGGCGCTTTTCTGCGGCTTGAGGTTGTTGATGACAGGAAGCGTCCTGCGCCCCGACGGAGTGCTTGCCGTCTGTGTTCCCTGTCCTTCGAGATCCGCACGCTGCATGGTCGGCTCCTAACATGTGAGAAGAGTGTTTGCGCCCAGAGCTGCATCGGCAGGTTCCTGTCTATCCTGCTCCGATCGTTCCATCCATGAGACCACACAAAGCGGCCTTGGCTCTGGCGATCCTGTCGTACGACAATGCGTGAGCGAGCGCACCATAGGAGTCCGGTTGCACCACTGACACATCAACACGCGGTGCCGATGCAACACGTGGCCAGTTGCAGCCAACAAGGACGGCCAGCACGATGAGGAGAACCCGCACCCGCCAATAGTACCTGACTTGCGTGCGCCGTCGCAAAGGACATTTCTGATGGCCATCCCATCGCGAGGTCTCCGTCAAACGGAATCTAACGGATGGCCTGTCTGGCTTCCACAGTTCCTGATTCTGCGCCTTCTCTGTCTCTAGGCCGAATAGCCTTTGCGTGCAATCAGATCTGCGAGCTTATCGACGCCCATCCAGTATTGCGATTCGAAACCTGGGCGGTAATTAAATTTGGCCGGATCTGCAATGAGTGCGGCTTGGTCGCCCTTGTCGTATCCAATAATACTCACATAGTGATAAATGGTCTCGTCGTCGGGATATCCAGGTGGATGATTGCTCGGCGGCGCGACAATGTTAGCGACTATTGGGTAATTGTTATCGATGTCTGTGACGATGTCTTTCCACAGAAGATCGCGCTCTTCATCAGTTGCCGTTGCACCGGGAATCAGCTTGTTTTCGTAATAGCCGGTGCCCAGCCGGTCATTAAGAGCCGACGTAATCAGTCCGATATGATCCGTTCCGCCCCCATGTGTGCCTAGCTGGTCGGCCAGCTCGCCCTGCGTCGGCGGGTTGTCCATCCGGGCCGACAGCGCAATTCGCGTCGAGGCCGGCCCGCACCAGTGTCCCCAGTCTTGCTGCTGGAAATCGACATCGAGAACCTTGCGGTCGTCTTCCGCTTCTTCCGGACCGCCGCCTCCCATCTGCGGCATTGGAGCCCGTGCGGACTGCGGCGCGCCACCCGCCAGGTTCGGCGCAAAGTGAGCAACTTTGTTCGCGGCGGGTTCCTCTTTTCCTGCCGTCGCAGTCGCCACTTTCTTCACCAGCTCGGCCTTTTTCGAATCGGGAGCTGCCTGGACCGCCGCCGCAAGTTTTTCCTTGAGAGCGGCCTTCTGTTCGGACGGGGCTTCCGGTCCC
>ERZ724510.1947-NODE-1947-length-11301-cov-3.581807_pt1 | contig 11301 bp, 10 predicted proteins | sample MGYA00376043_ERZ724510 | MGnify/ENA primary metagenome ERZ724510 (study PRJEB28724, sample SAMN07190888) | wastewater metagenome | isolation source: influent of sewage treatment plant in Hong Hong | place: USA: Christiansburg, Virginia | collected 2016-03-01 ... | reverse complement strand
TCGGCAGTTCCAGCGGCTCCATCGCACAGGCCGCCACTTCCGCAGAGTCCACCGCCAAGCCGATCAGCGACGAACGCAACGACACAGAAGCCTGGTTCGCCCCGCCCGTCAACATCACCTGGGCCCCGCAGTCTTCGGCGATCCACTGTTGGCGCTCCTGGGGATACGTCGGATCGATGGGCACATAGATACCGCCGGCGAGCAGGATGCCGAGCAGCCCGATCGTCGAATCCAGGGATCGCGAAATCGCCAGACCAACCGGGGTTCCACCGCCCACACCACGACCACGCAGCGCCCGCGCCACTTGCGAGGCACGCCCGAGGAGTTTCTCGTAGGTGAGAGACTGCTCAGCACACAAAAGTGCCAAAGCCTCCGGATGGCGCTGTGCAACCTCTACAAACCATGCCGCCAAGTTCTTGTTTGAATGCGAGAGGTCCATCTACATACTGCTATCAAAATAAGCGTTTTCATTCACGAATGATTCATCAACCATTGCTAGCACACAAGATGCGCAGCAATGGCATCCATCCGCATCGTTTACAATATTTAAATCTTGGTGGAACACATCAGGTCGATCATAGAAACGCTTCTGAAGAACAGAGGTCATGTTAATTCCTTCACAAACAGGATGGCTTCGCGATGGACATTGGCCAATGAGGCAAACACCCGCTGTCCTTCAAATTCGTAGGTGGAATACTCACGCGATGAGAGTCGAGTAAACCCCGCCCGCTCGGCCTGAATCGCGGTCACGCGATGCGTACAAATCGTCATGGCGAAGCGGTAACCACGCTGCCGAGCCGCAGCCAACGATTGCAGCTCCAGCTCACGGGTCATCTCGTACCCAGGAACCCCCGGGATGGTGCCGGTCAGGGAAAGTTGCACCACTTCTCCTCGGCTGGGTTCCCCGTACTTTTGAATGAACTCGTGTTCTAGCTCGGTAAGCAGCTCCAGGCTCGGCAGCAGCCGCACCGGTGCCGTCTCAACCGGGATCACCGCCAGGCTGCAAAAGTCATGCGCGAGACAGATGCCCAACACCGGCTCGCCACCCTTCTCCCGTGCCACAAACGATAGACCATCCGCCCAGCTAGCCTGCACAATCGGCGTGACAAACGGCAGGTCGTCTTCCACTGTGAGCGCCGTGGCGGCGGTGAGCGGCTCACGATCGGCGTCCATCTCGGCCGCCAGTCGAATGGTCTGCTCCTCAGTGAGCCCTGACGCAGACAGCGGCAACAGCTCAAACCCGAGCTGTGGAGGCAGATCCAATACCGATTTTTTGTCGCCATCGATCCAGCTTGCGATCACATGCAGCGGCAGCCGAGCAACTTGCAGGCTCTCCAGCCGGTCCCCGTGGAAGTCTCGACCGATTGCGACAAGCAGCTCAGCCAGCGCCAGCGAGTTGCCACCCAAATCGGCAAAAGAATCTTGGCGCGCAATGGGACTCACAGATAGCACGGAGGCAAACAGCGCGGCCAGCCGCCGTTCCGTGTCGGTCAACGGTGCCTCGGACGGTTGCAATACCCGCGTCGTGCGCTGCGCCAGTTCCGTCAGGGTGCGCCGATCGAGCTTGCCATTGGGCAAAAGCGGCAGGGTTGCGATAGCGAGGTACTCGGCCGGTAGCATGCTCATCGGTAGCAGCCGCTGCGCCGCAGCCCGCAGCATCGAGACGTCCAGGTCCGGCGGCGAAAAAAACGCAAGCAGTCGCCGCGACAGAGGCTGTTCGGGTTCTTCTTTGACGATCACCGCCAGCTCACGAAGCCAGGGACACGCGCCAAGCAGTGTCCGCTCAATCTCCTCCAGCTCGACCCGCACCCCGCGCAGCTTCACTTGATGATCTTGCCGTCCCAGAAAGTACATCTGACCGAGGCCGTCCCTTCGCACGCGATCACCGGTGCGAAACAGTCGCTCACCGGGACGCTGCGGGTGGGCCACAAAGCGACGCGATTGCTCGGTCGGACGACGTAGATAGCCCTGCGAAAGCACCGGACCACCGACGTACAATTCGCCGCTTTGACCGTCTGGCACGGGCTGCATCTGCTCGTCCAAGATCAGCAGCTCGGCCCCAGCCATCGACGATCCGATCGGCACCCGTTCCTCGGGTAGCGGCAGGTGTGGCGGAAACACCGCACAGGTAACATCGGCAGTCACTTCAGTGCTGCCATAAATATTGAGCATCGTGGCCGATGGATGGGCAGCCCGAAACTGTCGAAGCAGCGACAGCGGCAACTCTTCTCCGCTACAGGTCCACAACGTAAGCTGCGGCAGGGCCTGTTCCAGGTTCGGCACGGTTCGGAGCAACGCCGCCAGCACCGAGGGAACCACGGTCAGTCGCGACACCCCAAAGCGCCTGAGCGACGCGAGCAGTTTTCCCAGATCGTTTACTTCACTCGGCTCCAGCAGCGCGGTCGGAACACCGCTGAGCAGGCCCGAAAAAATCTCGGCCACCGAGTCCACAAAGTTGAGCGACGAGCGGTGAGCCACGACCTCGGCACCACCCTCGGCAAACGGGAAGGCCGCCACGCCCCAGCGCAGCCGGTTGAGGGTAGCGCGGTGGGAACCACACACTCCGTTGGGCCTGCCGGTGCTGCCCGACGTATATAGGACATACAGTAGATCATCGGCACAAGACTCCGTCGCCGCAAAGTCCGTCGCGGGCGACTGTCCTGCGAGCGTATCCAGATCGACCACCGAGCCAGTAAGTTCCAGCAGCGGCGGCACCATCGAGGTTGCGGTAACCACAACCGATACCTCCGAGTCGGCCAGCAAGAAGCGCTGACGCTCCACCGGATAGTCGGGATCGATCGGTACGTACGCCCCACCGGCCAGCAACGTGCCAAGCACCGCCAGAAGCGACTCCACCGAGCGCGGCAAAACGATGCCAACCAAGACGCCTCGGGCGACGCCGTGCCCACGCAGGGCTTGCGCAACCACAATCGCCCGCCGCAGGAGCTCTTCGTAGGACAGTTGCCCCTTGGAAGAAAGGACCGCTACAGACTGTGGTTGGCTCGTCGCTATACGAAGAAAATGCGTCGTCAGGGAGTCGTCTTCAGACGGAAACATGGGCGCGGCGACCATCCAGGCTCTCCCTCTGTTTCCGTGAGTTGGCTCTGACCAAGACCAAGGAAGGCAGGGGCACCTTGGGTATCCGATTGTGGAAGCGACCGGGACGCATGTTCGGCCAAAATTTTCGCTAGGTTGCGCCGATTAGACAACTGAAATCTCGACCTGTTTCAGCTTACGAGCGCGTCGAACACCAAGCAGCAAAAACAGCAAGAGCGCCGCCCCGACCACGTTGAGCACGGCGTCGGTCGTGTACAGCGCTCGCAGTCCGTGCCGCGCATAGACATGCGTATCGAGCGACAGCACATACATCTGGGCAATGCTAGAAAATGCATAGAAGATTGAATATTGAGTAGAGGACGAGGTGCTCGACTTACTAATCAATTCGAACACCATAGCCGAACAAGCTGTAATGGATACACCTTGCAGCACATCATACACTATCGAACCAATCGCATAGATTGATGGAGACATCGGCATCACTGCCCAAAACACACCAACCATGGACATGGTTACAGCCGAAACCACATATAGAACTCGACTGTCGATGCGTAGGCAAAAGACACCGCCGAGATAGACGCCCAGGAATGTCAGAATCCAACCGGCAAATCCGTTAAGACTTACGGTCATCCACTCAGGTGCCTGATAATCTACCGCCAGCGCCGGTAAAAAGAAATTAAGAGCCATCGTCCCCGCTGGACAAATACACAAAACCAGACCGAGCCATCCATCCTGGCCGCTCAGGGTCTGGCGCGCCTCGGCGATGAAAGCACGGACGATGACTCCAGGTTTGCGACTCAAGCGATCCGGTTCTGGGATCAGCAGCACTGCCAGGGATGGCAAAAGGATGAGTGCGCCGCTCACCAGTGCGAGCGTCGCGACCGAGCAGCGCTGCGTCAACATCAGCATCAGCGTCGCACCAATCGCGCCACCGAGTTGTATGCCCAGGTTGAGCAAGTTAGAGGCCTTGAGTCGACCGGCACGATCTAGCGTGGTGGCAGCCAATCCGCCAAAGCAGCTCGTCGCCAGCCCATATTGAATCTGGGCAACCAGAATCAGACCATAGAAGAGATTCTCATGGTTCTGAATAATGAGAAATAATGCTATTATAATAGACAACGCACAAGCCAGAGACATCAAAATAAACCACGATTTCCTTTTGATCCACAAATCAGTGATCGGATTGAAAAATGGCTGTACAACATAAGGAAAAACAGAAGCCGTACTATACCAACCAATTGCCTCAATAGAGGCACCAATTTTGCGCATCAAGAACGGCATCTCGGTCAGAAAGAAAGCCCCTGCCATTCCCAGCGAAAGAGCTATGACAAAATAGGCCAGTGATGCATATCCTGATAGGGAACGCTCATTGGGCGGTGGCCCGGTCAGACCATCGTCCGCGAGATTGCGATGCAAGGCCGACTCCATCACCCTACTTGGATTCAGCAGAGCCAACGAAGGCGGGGTCTTCGAGTGCAAGTGGAGTACAGTTCATCGGTGCCACGAGCGGATTGCAGCGGGCGGGCTTACCGCCGGGAACTGCAAAGTGATAAGAGAACTTGCTCGTCGGTTCTGGAAAGTCGGTACTGATGAAGTGGGATGCACTCAGGAGGGCGGCTTCTCCTCGGGAGGTGTCGGCGGCGCGAGCCTCTTGGGTATCGGCATCGGCACGAGTCCGAACCAGAAAGTTGCTCTGTACGGCTTTCCGAATCTGCGCTTGTTCGGCCACACTTTTTGGATCGTTTAGGACCGACACCGCGCCAAACGGGTCTTCCGGTGCAGAGTCCACAAACAGAAGTCGTCCTCGAAGGTCTGTTTTGTTGTGGGTGTACGCAGTCCGCACCGGCCCCGTGGTATCAAACGCAAACAGAACCCGCCCGCGCAGCCGACCAAGCACCGGCCAGCCTCGGAGCTTGAGCGCATCTCGCAGCGTGGCAGAGTCCCCCTGAACCTCATCAGGAGTGATCACCCGCTGCCTTGGGAAAGCAGTCAGGATCTCTGCCTCCAGGTGCCCAAAGAAGGTCTCCAGTTCGTCCGAGGGAGTGTCATTCTTCGGTTCGATCTGAACGTAGATCGGAAGGTGTCCTGGATACGCATCCGAGAAACGTCGAATCTCTCGTAGGCAGTCGAGTAAGCGGGTGCAGCGCGTACCGGTGTCCACAAATGGAACGTGAACCACCGTCAACCCGTCCTGCGCATCGTAGGAGACATCCAGCTCCAGTTGACGGATCTGCAAGCGATCGAGCTGCTCGTAGATCGGGGCGTGCGTGTACTCCCACGGCTCAACGGACCCATCGTGGGTATCGATGTGATAGCTGTTGTGGGTGCCGCGAACCTGAACGTGCTGGAGCTGGAGCTGTTCATCCAGCGGATACTTGAACGGCTTTCCGATCACGCCCGGTGGCGAGTCCGAATCGCTATCCATCGCACCACAACCAGCGCCACTCATCAGCGCGACCAGCAGACCGATTTTAAGGATTCCTCTTCGCATGCGCGGAGCCTACTACGAACGGTTCCGCGTTGTATCCGGATGTCGCGACCGGAAAGGCTTTTACATCTCAAGCGGCAAAAAACGCGAGGGACCGAAGACCTCGGCCCGCAACTTCTTGAGCTGCTCGGCCACTTCCCAGGCATCCTGGGCGCGCTGCCGAGGACTATCACGGATGAGGAACTGTAGGAATCGGGTGAAGCGCTCATCGACCTGAGCCGGCACCGTCCCTTGTCGCACGTCGCCACCCAGCAAAAAGATCATGGTCTTGCCGAGCGAATACAGGTCGGACGCTGGCAGCGGCGGTTTGCGCGCCATCACCTCGGGAGGACTAAAGTCGGGGTTGTGCGCTCGAAATCCCTGCCCTGTCTTTTCGGGTGCCACCACCGCATAGCTCCAGTCGATCACAAACACGTTGTGATCTTCAGGACGAACCAAGATATGGGCGGGCTCGATGTTGCCGTGGATGATGCCCTGCTGATGAGCAAAGCCCAGCGCGGACAGCGATCGCGCCAAAATCCAGGCCACATGCTCGGCGTTGAGTCCATTCGGATAACGATCGCGGACCATGTCCAGATCGTAGCCATCCAGATACGCAAAGATACTGCCGGCCTGTCCCGACGGTGCGATGAACTGATCGACCAGCTCGGGCAGGTGTTTGCGCTGGACCCCTGCTTGGGATTGCAGTGTCCGGACGATTCGCGCCTCTTCCATGAGCAGGTCGCTATCTTCCCGCTGCATCGCGATCTTGACCGTCACATCTTGGCCCGCCCTGGCACCAGTCTCACACGAGCCGCGATACAGCATCGCCAGATCCCCCTGCGCCATAATCCTCGTCGCCCGATAGGTACCGCTCGGGGTGGTGACTGTGAAGTCAACCTCTGAGTTTGGCGAGGGCGTCGGCACGCTGCGCAGCCGGGTCGGCGGACGGCTGGCCGGAGTCTCCACATCGGGCACAGCCGCTTGGACCACAGGCTCGACGGGAGGACGCGCACTCTCTAGTTCGCGCACAGCCCGCTGATGCCATTCATAGAGCTTGCTCAGCAAATGACGGGCACTGTTCTGCGCGAGGCTGTTGCCGCCAAATCGCTCGGGCCGCAGCCTACGAACCAACACCACGTATTCTTCTTCGAGGAGCACCAGCCGTTCATCGACACTGAGGTCTTGCAGCGCCATCGCTGGAAACACCTCTTGTGTCGATCGAGCCCCCGCCACGAGCGACTGAACCTCTGCCAGATCATCGTGCAACACGAACCACCCCCTATGGCAACCAGCGTCACAGCCGCAAAAGTCCACCAGCTACGAGGATAGAACTCCAGCCCGCCCAGAGAAAGGTGCTTGACCAAACGGTCGCAAACACTCCCGATTTTGCCTGCTCGCTCGACCCGAAGTGCGGTGGCAGTTTGTGTGTCCTGCCCCGCAAAGGTTCTAAATCACTTGGGATGACACCCAGTGCGTGCGTGGGCACAAAGAACAGCTATCCTGTTCTTATGCACATTGTGCGGATTCAGCGAGGGACTTCGCCGCAGGTATCCCTGCTCCAAGAACAGCGGTATGGCAAAGAAAAGGATCTGGAGCGAGATCTGGCTGCGGCCCCGCTGCTCCTTCAGCAAGTGATGGGAACCCCCATTCATCTGCTCGCAACAAACTTTCGACTACCGGGGGATGAACGGGTAGCCGGACTGTATCTTGACAGCGATGGAAGGCTGCTGCTGTGCGAAGTGCGACTGGCCCGCAGCTTGGGATCGACCCGTGAAGTGCTCGGACAGCTTCTCGATCACGTGTCCGCGCTGTCTCAATATCGGCTGGAGGATCTCAGCACCTCTCTGTCCGGCAAGCTCGAAGAAGTGCTCCGCCAGCTCAGCCATGGTGAGGTCGAGCGCTACGCGCAGATGTGTCAGCAGTTGAGTGAAAACCTCCGAGCCGGAAGGGTCGGATTGGTACTCGTGCTGGACCGCGCACCGGCTCACCTACAGCGCATCTGCCGCTATCTGTGTCAGAACGTAAAGATTCAGTTCGTGCTCCTGACGCTCAAGCGGTACCGTGCCAGCGATGACAGTGACATCGTGGTGCCAACACTGGTGGCGCAAGCGCAGCAGCAGCAAGCGCAGGCCAATCTCCTTGAGCTGGCGGTCCAGTTTGCACAGCCAGGTCACTCCGCCGTACCACTTGACAACATCAAGCATCGGCCAAACTGGCTGGCCCTATATCCCCGAACCTGGCCGCCGTCCGTTCACTTCGAGTTCCTGATCCATCCCGAGAAAGACTGTCGAATCGGAGTCGAGCTGCACCTGGAAGATCGCGAGCTGCCACAACTGCGTGAACTCGTGCGATTCCTTGGTTCCTCAGACATGCAAGATGCGCTGAAAGTCCACTTTGATAGTGCGAGGATTGTGTGGGACCAAAACTACCAGGGGTGTGGTCGTTTGGCAGTGATGTTCGACGCAGCCAGTGAGCCCGATGGTCTGTCTGCTGCGATGTCGGTCCTGATGGAGCTCACCCATGCCCGCATCAGTGAGAGACTCCGCCCCCTCAGCAAGCCCACCGAAATGCCAAGAGCCACGGTGGCCCCAAAAGAGTAGCTCTAAGTCAGAGCTACCGATGAGTTGAGGTCAGGGTACGGAGTCTCTGTAGACACTCTGCTCTGCGGATCACTTCGGCTTCTGGAGTGTGCAACCAGCGCGGGTCAAATCGATGTTGTTGGTCGCATCCAGGCAGGAATAAATCTGGTAGAGCTGCTGTCCGTAGCTTGCCCCTTTGGTCGCAGTGATGCGACCGCTGGCGTCCACTTCGCATGGATTGTTGAGGGTGCAGGAGGCACCGCTCTCATTGCCGGTGTTGTTGATGCCGATGACTGCTTTGGACTCCACATCGATGAGCGGGGATCCCGAGGTACCGCCGATGGTCTCGCAGCCCGGCTGGGTGAAGCGAATCGAGTCCCGGAACGTCCAGGTGCCCTCGCGCAACTCTGGAACAAAGTGATCGATCGAGCACGAGTAGATCCTTTTCCAGTATCCAGAGACGATCCGGAGTGCAGTCCCCTCTGTTGGGCGGCGCGATTGAATGACCAGTGGCGCAACCCGGAACCGCGTCGCAAGCTGCGCATAGGTCTGGGTCAAGCGATAGATCGCAAAGTCCGATCCCGTCATGGTCGCGTACAGCATCCGCTGAGCACGCAGGGTTCCCAGGGAGCGAGCGCTCGCATCGAGCAGCGTGAAGGTCCGACTCGATGCCTGATCGACAATTGCATCACCTGCGGCAACAAAGCCACTCAAGCAGTGACCATTGGTCAGCACCATCGCGTAGTCATCGGTGCGCGAGGTAGAAAACCGCACGAGCGAACCCGAGCAGTTCGACAGGGCGACGATCGATGTAAAGTCAACGCCGGCGGCATCCAGTTCCTCCCAGGTGGGAGTCTGCGCGGCGGCTTGCTGCGCCTCTTCGGGATAGCCAACCGGCAGCGCGAACGCCTCTGCGGACGCTCCGGTGACCACAAACAGAGCGGTCAGCATGCCGGTCCACAGTGAACGCAGAATGCCACGGGAGCGGGTGTAGGAAGAGGGGCTGACCTGATCAGACGATCCACCGAACGCACTACGCATAGGTTGTCCTCCAGTTTGGGTACGAGTGATTGCTTGGACGGCAACACTTCTCGCTTGGGAATGGACCTCTGCGCAAGATGGGAGTTTTGTTCTCGACTCTGTCCCAAGCTGGGGTCTGTTCCCCCAGCTTAAGCGCAAGGATCGAAAGACATCGACGGCAAGCAGAGAGAGGAAGGAATACGAAGGCGAGACAACAGAGTAGAACCCTGTCGCGAGAGCGCGTGCTAGTTGTACAGTAGGTCGAACGACACCGTAATCGGCATGGTCTGACCAGCGGCCAGCTCAAACTTGTTGGTAAACGGCAACGTCACCGGATCACCAGCGACCGGATCACGCGTCGTGGGAGTGCTCTTGTCACCGATGTCAAAGAAGCCCAAAAAGGTGTACGTCTGCGGGGTCAGTGGCTTACTCGTCCAGCTCGCCGCACTCAGCTTGTCGGTCTTTAAGTCGATCGGCAATTCAAGGCTCGCGGCGGCGACAGCTCCCTTTCGTGGACCCGTCAGTGTCACATCTTCGCTTAGAAAGAACTCTCCGTACGCGGTTCCCTTGATCAAGCTATCCTTCTTGAGCTGGCCACGCACCCCATCGGAGATTTTGAAACGAACGAGTAACTTGGTCTCCATTACAGACGGCATCTGCTCGTCAGGAATCGGCTCATCTTTGGGAGCGCAAGAAGAGGACAGCAGAAGCAGCGCAAACGGCAGCGTCAGAAATGCGCGCATTATTTGTCTCCTACGCACAGCCACGGGTCTTGGCTCCCCACGACGACACCAAAGGTCGAGCACATCTCGTGCGGAAACATCAGGGTATCCTTCGTGTCGTTAAACCAATTGCATTCCGTCCGCAAGATTGTGCCCTTGGGCAGATCCATCGGCGATGCCTTCTTCACCAACGTAGGGGGTTCATCTCGATAATGAGCCATCCACTCATCCACACGATTCAGATCTTTCATCGTGTCTGCTGGAGTTGCTGCGTAGGACAGCACATACTTCTTTCCCCACTCATGCATGTGTCCGCCCGTCATCATCAGCTTGTAGTCTTTCGGAACCTCACAGTCGTAGCTCAGAGTGCCGCTCTGGCCTGGCTTGATCTCGAAGAACGCCATGTTGGTCGCAAACGGAGCGGCCCAGGTCTTAACTTTAGAAGCATCTACCCGGCGGAAACGGAGTAGATCACGAATGCGGATCGGAGTCTTCCCAGTGTTCACGTAGTGTGACTGCATCACAATCGGTGAGCCCTTACGCAACATGAAGGCATGACCCGCCGGCAGCTCAAAGGACGGTATGGCAAGCAGATCGTACTTCGCCATGTCCTCCGGCTTCGAACAATCTTCTACCGTTCCAGCAGGGAGCGGTTTCTTGGCCTTCACAATAATAAAGTGATGACCAAACTTGCCCTGCTGCGGGTCCGCCAAGTCGTAGGCCACATCTTCACCAGCGAAGGGCTGATGGGTACAGATCATGGCGTCTTCACCGGGCTTGATGATGAGTTCAGAACCGACGAAATCTACGAACTTCGGGTCCGGCGCAGGAATCGGAATGCGCACATCCACCGCCGTACGTTGCAGCATCTCTTCTTCGGTTTCCTGCGGGGCGCAGGCGAAGGAAGAGATCGCGAGGGAAGATAAACATAGGAGAGAGTGCAGACGTTTCATTACAGGACTCCTTGGGTGAAGGATTAGTTGTTGGGGGCACCAGCGAGGATCCAGGACCGGATCTGTTCGATCTCTTCTGGATCGAGAGCCTGCGCGGGCGGCATTCGCGCTCCGAACTTGGGCTTGTCGCTGGCGATTTTGTCAAACAGCAGCGAGCTATCGGGATCGCCCGGAACCACCCGCATCCGGTCAGGAGCCAGCGTTGATTTGACGTTGACCAGCGTATCAAACGTCGCGGCCCCCAAACTCAAACCACCCGCTGGCGAACCAGCCGCCGCGTGACAGGTGGCAAAGCTACAGCTTCGATGATACACCTGCTCTTCGATCCGACTAAGCGGAGGGGCAGGTGAACATCCAAAAGAGAGTGCGGCGGCCCCAAGCAGAAGCAGGCCGGGAAGGACTCCTAAAGCAGATTCCGAACCACTACGGACCATGGCGGATGCCTCCACATTGGGAAGTGTTCCGCCCACTTATCGCGCCCAGACGGTCTTGTCAAGACG
>ERZ724510.1923-NODE-1923-length-11364-cov-4.665134_pt1 | contig 11364 bp, 9 predicted proteins | sample MGYA00376043_ERZ724510 | MGnify/ENA primary metagenome ERZ724510 (study PRJEB28724, sample SAMN07190888) | wastewater metagenome | isolation source: influent of sewage treatment plant in Hong Hong | place: USA: Christiansburg, Virginia | collected 2016-03-01 ... | reverse complement strand
TGCGGAGGCCTCCCATCGGGCGGTGGCCAACGATCTGGCGGCATTGATCGATGCGCTGGTGCGACTGGGTGAGCTCACCGGCGAGCGCCGCTGGGAGGCTGAAGCCCGGGACGTGGCCGATGAGTTGCTGAACAACCACCTGGACGAGTCAACGGGAACGCTCTGGACCACCCCCGACGACGGCGAGACGTTGGTGGGGCGGCCACGCGATGTCGTGGACGGGGCCATCCCCTCGGCCAACTCGGTCGCGGCCGGAGCCATGCTGAGGCTGGCCGCGCTCACCGGCGCCACCCACTACGCCGATGCGGGACGAGCGATCATCGCCGCGGTCGCCCCGCTGGCCGAGGGCCGGGGCATGTCGTTTGCCCACCTGTTGGCGGCTGCAGAGGACGACGCGGGCGGCATGACCGAGGTGGTCATCACCGGCGACCGACCCGACCTGGTCGAGGAGGTTCGGGCGCACTGGCTGCCGGCGGTCGTGTTGGCTTGGGGTCAGCCCGGCGACAGCCCGTTGTGGGAGGGGCGCAACGAGTCGGGCGGTCTTGGTGAGGGTGACGATGCGGGACGGGCCTATGTCTGTCGGGGCTCGGTGTGTTCACCACCGGCGACGACACCCGAGGAGCTCCGTCACCAGCTGCTGGGACATTAGGCCTCGCTGCATTTTCTCATCAGGATTGATGGGTTCCTCGACCGGTAACGGGAAACGCTGTCGGGTTACGTTGAGATTGTGCCGTTTGGCATACCCTCTCCAACACCTCGGGAGCCAGACCATGCACTCCTCCGTTCGACGCATCATCATTTCAGCGACAGCAGCGCTGTGCCTGATGGCCGCCGCCGCGTGCGCGGCCGCTCCCCCATCCGCCGTCGCCAAAGCCTCCAACACCGTCAAGGTGGCATGTGGGCTGGGCAGCAAGAACGTGCCGGTCGACTGGTACTTTCCCACCGGCACCCCCAAAGGCCTGGTCTGGCTTCAGCACGGATTCACAGAATCCAAAGACGACTGGGCCGACTTTGGTCCCAAGGTGGCCGCCAACGGTTACCTGGCCATGGCCACCACCCTGCCCACCGCCGATGTCCAGGGTTGCACCGTGCAGAACATCGGGAACAACACCGCCTTCCTCAAGAATTTGGCGACATTGTTCGGCGGTCTTGGCAGTCCCTCCAGTGCCCTGGGCACGAGCCACGCCGATGCAGCGACGAAGGCCGGCCGAAGCGGGCAGGCACTGCCACAGAAGCTGGCCTTCACAGGTCATTCCGCCGGCGGCGAGGCCGTGCTGTATGTGGCCAACCAACTGCGCGGTTCGGACGCCTCCACCTTCGCCAAACTGAAGGGGGTCGTGCTGCAGGACCCGGTGAAGTCAATCGTCGGCAGCAACACCGACACCGCCGCCAAGGGCCTGAACAACACCTCCCTGCCCGTCTATGCGTTGGCCTCCCCCAAGTACAGCTGTAACTCCGATCAGAGCGGAACCCAGGCGGTGATCAAGGCCCTGACCAGCCGTAGCTTCCACGGTGCGCAGGTCACCTCCGGGGCCCACGGCGACATCTTCGGCCCCGCTCAGAATGCTCTGGGTGCGACCACCTGCGGCACGCCGCAAGCCAAGAACACGTCGGCCACGCAAACGCTGACGCTCGGCTGGTTCGGCGACCAGTTTGCCGGTACCAGCAACACCACCTTCTACCCGGGTGGCTCCACCTATCAGGGCCTGGTGTCCGCCGGGACCATCACGACCCTGCCCTGACGCCAACGATCAGGCCGCGGCGGGCGGCGCCGAACTCAAACCCCTCCGGGTCGAAGGTGACGGTCAGCCCGACCGCCTCCATCGCGCCGACGTACACCGAGGTTGGGGCCATGAGCAGGCGGTGGTGTTCGGCGAATCGCCAGATTCCGTCGGCGTCGCCGACGAGGTGTTCGAAATGGATCGTCGCCCGGTCGCCGTCGATGCCGGAGTGCGCCATGCGCATCACCGTGGTGCCGTCGCTGGTCGCCGTGTCGTGGCCGATGTGGTCCACCACCCAGTCTTCCGCAGCGATCCAGGGTTCAACCACCAGCGCCCCACCGGGGCCCAGCAGGGCGGCCAGGTCGCCGAGTACCCGTTGGAGCGTTTCGACGTTGGCCGCGTAGGCGATCGAAGAGAACAGGCAGGTCACCAGGTCGAACGGCGCCATCTTGGTGAGCGCACCGGGCAGGTCCTCGAACGAACCTGCCACCAGCGGCACGTCGCCACCGAGGCGTGCTCGGGCCATCTCGAGCATCGGCTCGCTGAGGTCGGTGCCGGCCACCCGATAGCCCAACCGGGCGAACTCGGCCAGGTGGGTCCCGGTGCCGCAGGCGACATCGAGCAGCGTCCTGGGGGCGTTGGGCGATGGCACGGCGCTGCCCGCCCTGGCCACCATGGTGCGCACCTGCCTGGCCTCGGCCGCGTAGTCCTTGCCCATGCCCGAGTAGTTCAGGTCGTAGATGCGGGCCAGCTTGGCGCCGTAGGAACCCTCGCCACCGGAAGTGCTCATGGCGACGGCACCGGACGAGCGAGGTAGGCAACCTCGGCGGCGACGCCTGTTGCGGGGTCGATGCCGTACGGCTCCGCCCGGCCGACCTCCTCGAAACCCAACCTGGCGTGGAAGGCGAGCGACTCGTCGTTGCGGGGCCGGGTGTTCACCTCCAACACGAACCAATCGGCGGTGCCCACCGCACGGGCGGAAACCGCGTCGTACAGCGCCCGGGCCACGCCACGGCCTCGCGCCCGGGGCGCCACAACCACACGATCGAGGTAGACAAACCGGCTGTAGTGCCGGGACGTCCAGGCATAGTTGGCCGACCAGTAGTCGGCGTCCGGGCCAACGGTCCAGCAGAAGCCGTCGGGGTCGCCCTCGGCTCCCACGGCCAGCGCATCGCGCAACACCGGCCTGTATCGCTTCAGCGCAGCCTCATCCAGGGCGGTCACCCTGGGTACCTCGACGTTGTTGAGCGCCAGGAGCGATGCGTCGTCGGCGGTGGTCAGATCTCTGATGTCGGGGCTCACGCGGGGTCTCCTGGAGGAGGGTTGGGATACGGGCGCAGTCGCTCGGCTCAGGTGTCGGTGGCCCAGGTGTTGCGATGCCACTGATCGCTCAATGGCGGACGGCCGGCTTGACGGCCGCCGACCGTCGGGGGCCGGGTGGCCCAGCGCCACCGTGCCCACGCCTCGCCACCCGGCCGGCACTCCCAACCGCTCGGCCACCTCCGGTTCATGGTGGAACATCCCGAAGAACAGCGCGCCCAGGCCTTCGGCCTCGGCGGCCAGCAGCAGGTTTTGCACCACGGCACCCGCATCAACCCACCAGTAGGGCACCGGCCAGGACTCTTGGTTGTCGCCAAGGTGGGCGCGTGCCTTGTCATCACGGCCGTAGCGCTCAACCCACGCCTCCGGTCGCACCCACAACGTGACCAGTACCGGAGCATCGAGCAGACCCGGCCAGGCGAACGAAGCTCGACGCGACGGCGGAAGTGTGAGGTTCCAGTAGGCCTCCACCGGATCGGCGCGACGCGGGTCGGCGCGACCGGCCCCCGCGCGGTCGTCGGAGAATCGTTCCAGGCTGACGAAGGCGACTCCCTGGGTGAAACCCGCCGACGGCGCACGCCGGGCCAGGTTGAGCAGTCGTTCCAACTGGTCGGGCTTCAGAGCCTCATCCGAGAAATCTCGACACATGCGTCGCCGACCCATCACGACCGCCAGCGAGCCGTCGGCCAGGTTGCCGGGCATCGGTGGCCTCAGTCCGGCTTGGTGTAGCCGCGCAGCTCTTCCTCCATCGCCCACCCGTAGGTGATGAGCGAGTCGCCATTGTCGACATCGAGATGGGCGAACATCTCGGCCACCTTGGGGTCGATGGTGGCCGAATCGAGTGGCTTGAAATCGAGACAGGGTGGGAACGAGCCATCACCCTCAACGGTAAAGGCCTTGGCGGCGTAGCGTGAGGCGCCAATGCTGAAACGCTTGGCCAGGCGTCGCCCCCACTGACGCTCCTCGCCCCCGGCCTCCACATCGGGGTGGGGCTGAATGTCCTCCAGCCGCTCGAAACCGGCCATGGCCCCGGGGTTGACCATGCGGCACCCCAACAGCACGTCCTCGTCGGGGAAGGCCATCAGGGCCCGGTGGTAGTTGGCCGACATCACCGCATTGAGCACATCGTCCCGGTCATCGGAACGACGCACGTACGCCAATCCCAGCAGCACCGCTGGAGTTCCTCCGATGCGTTCGAGGGTGGAGTACGAGTAACCGACGAGCGACTCGACCTCGTCGGCCTCCCGAATGAGGGTGACCAGCACCCACTCCTCACGCTGTTTGGAGAGCAGGCCGACATCGAAGCCGCGCTCACACTCCGCCGCCAGGTCGGCCATCTCGGTCAACTCGGCATCGCTCAGCGCGGTGCAGTCCTTCGTGTAGGTCTTAAACGCCATGTGTTCCCCCGTCTGGGCCGCAGTGGTGGCCGCACTAGTTCAGCGTCAAACTGCGAGATTTGCAAACCGAAACACTCAGTTCATGGACTGGCGCAGCCCTTAGAGCACCACTGCCGAGGTGCCCAACAACACGCGCAATTCGGAGATCAACGAAGCTGAATGGTTGACACAGAACGGCGGTCGCAGATGCACCGACGAGCCGCCGAGGTCGATGTGGACCTCGGACCGACCAGGAAACTCCAGGATCACCCGGCGAAGCTCCTCCACCAGCGCGTCGTCCAATTTGGACGGGCTGATCCTCAGGTTCAGGGGGTTGTCGGAGGTGGCCTCCGCACCATCGAACACCTCGATGTCGAAGGCGATGAACTTGGGGGTGTCGTCGCGCTGATCCACCCGACCGTTCACGATCACCAGCACATCGTCGTCCAGCTTGTGACCGTGCTCGGTCATCGTGCGAGGAAAGACCATGACCTCGATCTGGCTCTGCAGGTCCTCCAGCTGGAAGATGGCCATCAGGTCGCCCTTTTTGGTCCACTTGCGCTGCAGGTTGGTGACGACGCCGCCGATCGAACGCGAGGCACCGTCGGACAGTTCGGACAGCTCCGACAGCGGGCCGTCGGTCTTGCGGCCGAGCGCCTCCTCGTAGCCCATCAGGGGGTGATCCGACACGTACAGGCCGAGCATCTCCTTTTCGTGGCTGAGGCGTTCGGCCTTGTCGAACTCCACGTCGGTCACCGGATGTTCGTCGATGGTGGGTTCGTCACCGCCCGAACCAAACAACGACATCACGCCCATGTCGTGCTCGCGACGGCGGGCGACGATGTGGTCGATCCGCTCCTCCATGCGCAACAGCAGACCCTTGCGGGGTAGATCACAGCGGTCGAAACCTCCCGCCTTGATGATCGACTCGATCGTGCGCTTGTTGAGTACCTCGTAGGGCACCCGCAGGCAGAAGTCGTCGAACGCGTCGATGGGACGGCCGTCGATCGCCCGGGCCGTGAAGGGCCCCTTTGCCTCTCGCTCGGCGACGATGAGGTCGACCAGCCCCTCCCCCACGTTGCGCACCGCGGCGAGCCCGAAAATGATCGACTGATCACCCGGGGTGAAAAACGCCGCCGACCGGTTGATATCGGGCACCTCGACCGTGATGCCCATCGAGCGGCACTCGGCCAGGTAGACCGCGGCTTTTTCCAGCGTGTGACTGACCGAGGTGAGGAGCGCCGCCAGGTACTCCTCGGGGTAGTTCGCTTTGAGATAGGCGGTTTGATAGGTGACGAGCCCATAGCCGTAGCTGTGAGACTTGTTGAAGGCGTAATCGGCAAAGCGCTCGATGATGTCGAACAGTTCTTTACCCAGCGAGCGCTCAAAACCGGTGGCCTCGACGCCCTCCTCGAAGCTGGCCCGCTCCTTGATCATCAGTTCGGGCTTCTTCTTGCCGCAGGCTTTACGCAGGTTGTCGGCCTGGGCCAGGGAGTACCCGGCGAAGCGTTGGGCCACCCGCATCACCGACTCCTGGTAGATCATCAGCCCGTAGGTGTCGCTGAGCACCTCCTCGGCCGCCGGGTGGAAGAAGTCGACCGGTTTGCGTCCGTTTTTGCGGTCGGCGTAGTCGTAGTGCATGTTGGCCCCCATGGGGCCCGGCCGGTACAGGGCGATGAGCGCGGCGACGTCCTCGAAGCTGTCCGGGGCAACCGCCCGAATCAACGCCCGCATCGGAGGCGACTCCAGCTGGAAGACCCCGATGGTCTCGCCCTTGGCCAACATGGCGAACGTGGGGGGGTCGTCGAGCGCGACGTTGTCGATGTCGACGTCCACGCCACGATGCTCGCTGATCAGCTCGAGCGCGTCCGAGATCACGTCAAGGTTGCGCAGGCCGAGGAAGTCCATCTTCAACAGGCCGAGGTCTTCGCAGGTACCCCCCTCGAACTGGGTCACCACCGGGGCATCCTCGGGGTTGCCGCCGGATTCCGGCTTCCGCTGAATCGGCAGGTAGTCGGTGAGCGGACCCTTGGTAATCACCACCGCGGCGGCGTGGATGCCGTCCTGGCGCCGCAGCCCCTCGATGCCCTTGGCGACGTCCATGACCTTTTTTGCGTCGGGATCGGTGGCGTACATGTCCCGCAGCTCGGTGGCCACCTTGTAGCCGCCAAGGTACTTGGGGTGCTCCTCCAGGCAGGCGTAGAGCGGCGTGTCACGGCCCATCACCAGCGGCGGCATGGCCTTGGCCACCTTGTCGCCGAGCGAGTACGGGTAGCCGAGCACCCGCGCCGAGTCGCGCACCGCGGCACGGGCCTTGATCGTGGAGAACGTGACGATCTGGGCGACGTGCTCGCGGCCGTACCGCTCGGCCGCATAGCGGATCATCTCGTCCCGGTAACGAGAGTCGAAGTCCATGTCGATATCGGGCATCGACACGCGCTCCGGGTTGAGAAACCGTTCGAAAAGCAGGTCGTAGCGGATCGGATCCAGTTCGGTGATGCGAAGGCAGTAGGCCACCGCGCAGCCGGCCGCGGAGCCGCGGCCCGGACCCACCCGGATGTTCAGGTCACGGGCGTGCTTGATCAGGTCCCAGGTGATGATGAAGTACGACGAGTAGCCCATCTCGTCGATGACGTCGAGCTCGTAGTCGATGCGCTCGCGTGCCTCGGGGGTGAGCGTTGCGCCCCAACGCATGTGGGCGCCCTCGTAGGTCAGCGCCTTCAGATACTCGGTGTCGGTGGCGTAGCCCTCGGGCAACGGAAACTGGGGCAGTTCCGGCTCGGGGAACTCGATTTCGAGGTTGCAGCGCTCGGCGATCCACAGGGTGTTGTCGCACGACACCTCCACCTCGCGAAACAGGTGTCGCATTTCCTGGGCCGACTTCAGGTAGTGGTCCGAACCGTGAAACCTGAACCGCTTTTCGTCGGAGACGAGCGACCCGGTCTGCACGCAGAGCAGAGCGTCGTGGGCCTCGGCGTCCTCACGCGTGACGTAGTGGCCGTCGTTGGTGGCCAGCAGCGGCGCCCTCAGGCGCTTGGCGATCTCGATCAGTTGAGGGTTGGTCTTGTGCTGTTCGGGGATGCCGTGATCCTGGATCTCGACGAACAGGTTGTCGCGTCCAAAGATGTCTTGCAGGCGACCGGCCTTCTCCAGCGCCGCGTCGAAGCTCTCGTTCATCAGCGCCTGCAGCACATGGCCACCCAGGCAGCCGGTGGTGGCGATCACGCCCTCGGCGTGCTGCGACAACAACTCCCAGTCGAGCCGTGGCTTGTAGTAGTACCCCTCGAGGAACGCCTTGGAACTCAGCTGGATGAGGTTCTTGTAGCCGGTGAGGTTCTCGGCCAGCAGCGTGAGGTGGTAGTAGAGCTTCCTGCCGCCCTCAACCTCGCCGCCGGAGTCGTCCACCCGACCTCGCCGTGACGGACGCTCAAAGCGGCTGTCGTAGGCCATGTAGGCCTCGGTCCCGATGATCGGGTTGATCCCCTGGGCTCGCGCCTCCTTGTAAAAGTCGAGCACCCCGTACATGTTGCCGTGGTCGGTGATGCCCAGTGCCGGTTGGCCGTCCTTGGCGGCGGCCGCCACCACCTCCCCGATACGCGAGGCACCATCGAGCATCGAGAACTCGGTGTGCTGATGAAGGTGAACGAAGGAGTCAGGCATGTACCGACGAAACTACACGCTTGTGATCCGCGCGGAACCCCGAGACTCCGATCACAGATAGCCGGTGGGGCCACGACCCGGAGCGCCGGGCGGTGGGCCGCCGCCCATCGGGCCCTCGGTCTGGCCTTGGATGCCGCCGGGACCGGGCAGTTGACCGCGGACGCCCTCCAACTGTTGACGGGCCGCCATCTGCTGAGCGACGAGCGTGGCCTGAATGCCGTGAAACAGGCCCTCCAGCCAGCCCACCAGCTGGGCCTGAGCGATGCGCAGCGTGGCCTCCGACGGCACCTCGTCCCCGTCGAAATCGGGGGCGAGGCGATCGAGCTCCTCGGCCAGGTCGGGCGACAACGACGCCTGCAACTCGTCGACGGAACGACCGTAGATGTCCACCATGTGATCCCGAGCCGCCTCGTCGAGCGGCGTGTTGCGCAGCTCCTCCAGCAGTTGCTTCACCATTGAACCCACACGGATGATCTTGGCCGGCGAATCGATTCGCTCGCCGTCGTCGGATCCGCCGTCGGATCCCCCTGCCCCACCGCCCGATGCCGTGCCCACGCCCCGGGCCAGAACCTCGGGGCGCTCACCTGGGCCCTTGTCGGCGACCGGCGGGGAGTCGACCGGCTGGGATGTGTCTGAATCAGTGGCCATGATGGCCCATCGTACCGACCTACCAGCCCCTGGCCACCACCAGCGGCACCATGACCTCGGCGCTGGTCAACGACCCGTGACGGCTCTGCAACACGAACGGCCCGGTGTCCGCCGGATCCAAAAACGCCACCGGTTCGCGAGCGACCAGGGCCACGTCGCCAAGCATGGCGGCAGCTTGATCGGTCAGCCTCGGCCCCCACCAACCCTCGTCAATCGTTTGCTCGCGAGTAACCACCCACGCCTGGTCCCCGTAGCGTTCGTTGAACCCTGCGACCAGCTCGGACGCCGATCCTGGGCGGGTGTGGAACCACCGGAACCGGCCCTCGCCCGACTGGAAGTCCACCAGCTTCAACAGGTCGCGGTCAGGGGTGATCGTGTTGTCACCCACCTGCACCTGGCCGTGATCAGCGGTGACCACCAGGGCTGCGCCCTGGGGCAGGCGGGAGATGATGGCCCGCACCATCTGGTCGACCGCCATCAGTTCGGCGTCGTAGTGGTCGCCCATCCCGTACTCGTGGGCCACCTTGTCGATGCCGTCGTAGTAGGCGTACAGGAACGGCTCGCCACGGTCGAGCGCCGCCGTGATCTCGACCACCATGGTTGAGGGCATGCGGTAGCCCTCAAATCGGCTGGGCTGCAGATGGGCCTCGGTAAAGCCCGTGGCGATGAACTCGGCGCGCGTGATCACCGGTGGTCGCTCCGACCCGAACGCATCGTTGGGTTGGATGCCGTTGGGCACGATCGATTCGCGGGCGTCGCCCCTGGGCGTGGACCACCGAAGCACGTTGAGGATCTGGCGGTTCACCGCCATGCGGTACCCGATCACTCCGTGTGCCCCGGGGGCCAGGCCCGTGGTGATCGAGGTGAGACCCGTGGCGGTGGTGGTGGGGCACACGGTGGTGATGGCAGTCCGGGGAAGCGACGCCAGGGTGGGGGCCAGGTGTGCCCGTTCCTCAAGCTGGTCCCAGCCCAGCCCGTCGATCACCAACAGGGCGCTCTGGCGGGCGCCCACCAATTCCTGGGGCATCCATGCGGGTACCTCGCCCGACGGGTCGAGCAGCGTCGGCACGATGGCGGTGACGCACGCCCCGGCGTAGTCCGGCAACACCGGTGCCGTCTCGTTCACCATGTCGTCTTCACCATGTCGTCTTCATCATGTCGTCTTCACCCGTCGCCTTCAGCATGCTGCGTTGCCCTGGTGCCCGGCCCTGCGTGCCCGACTGACGCCAGTCGATCACACGGCCCCGGGTGGATTCCAACATGGACTCAACTCCGACACCCGAGGCGCCCGGGCCGTAGTGTGCCACCCATGAAGGTCTCCACCCGGGGCGACTACGCCAGCCGCGCGCTGTTGTCGCTCGTGTTGCATCAAGCTGACGGGCCGACTTCGGTGCGCGACATCGTCGAGCGGACCGCGTTGCCCCAGCCGTATCTTGAACAGATCCTCCTGGCCCTCAAAGGTGCGGGCCTGGTGCGCTCCAAGCGGGGGGTGGGTGGCGGCTACGTACTGGCGAGGGGTCCCGAGGAGATCACGTTGGCCGACATCGTCTCGGCGGTGGACGGGCCCATCCAGGCGGGCGACTTCGGTTTGCCACACACCGACGGGGCCTGCGAGCACGAGGGTCAATGTGTGCTGCTGGCGGTGTGGTGGGACGCCGGAGAGCGCATGCGGGAGTACCTGACCGGCTACACGTTGGCCGATATGGCGGCCATGGCACAGGGCGACGCGCCATGGCCTCCCGTCAGCGCGTCGAGGTGACCGTCAGGGTCGCCTCGCGCCCCAGGAACGCCCCATAGTCATTGGCCCGGCCTGCGAGCTGCTCGATCGTGTCGCCCCCCAGCGTCTCAAAGGGCAGGATCTTCACGCTGACCGCCCGTGAGGTGGCCGCACGGGACCACAACCCCACCACCTCACCATCGACGACGACGATCGGCTTGAACATGCCGTTGCGGCCCGGCACCACCGCGTCCTGCCGATCGGGACTGATCACCGCGTCCCGACTGCGGTAACCCAGCAGGTACTCATCAAAGGGAGCCAACAGCAACGGCTCGGCCAGCGCCGCGTCCACCTCGGCGTCGGTGAGTCCGGCCAAACCGGCCCCCATCAACATCGTCTCGCCTGCGAGCTCCACCTGTTCCAGCGCAGAGCCTGCCCCCTCGATGGCAGCCCGCACATCTCCCATGGTCAGGTTGCCCCACCAGGCCAGGCACTGCGCCGTGGCGGGCCCCCGGGACTCGAAGTACCGGATGGCCACCTCCGCCAGTGCCTCGCTGCGATCGAGGCTGCGCCGCTGGTCGATCCACTCGTCGGCCAGCGCAAAGGTGTCGGTTCGACCTTTCGGTTCGGCGAACACGATCGTCATCGCCTCGGTGTGGTGGCGCAGGACATGCCCGGCCTGAGACCCGTCAAGGGGCACCCCGGCGGACGCGCAGGCCTCCACCAACGCCGGCCGGGTCATGACGCGTCCACCCGCCAACTCCCGTCGCAACACCTCGCCAACGGTCTCGACCATGGCCTCGGTCACGTCGAGCTGTGCACGTCGCTTCTTTGCTGCGACGTTGGAGCGCACCGACAGCAGGTCGGTCAGCCAGTGCAGCTCCTCGCGTGCGGTGACCTGAAGCGTGCCCCCCTCCGGACG
>ERZ724510.1920-NODE-1920-length-11376-cov-3.673615_pt1 | contig 11376 bp, 13 predicted proteins | sample MGYA00376043_ERZ724510 | MGnify/ENA primary metagenome ERZ724510 (study PRJEB28724, sample SAMN07190888) | wastewater metagenome | isolation source: influent of sewage treatment plant in Hong Hong | place: USA: Christiansburg, Virginia | collected 2016-03-01 ... | reverse complement strand
GCGCGCGCCGGGGTGGGCAGCATCAAGGCAACGCCGGAACTGGTCAATGACGAAGCAGCCTTCGCCAAGTTCCAGAAGGCGCAGAGCGAACTTTCCAGCGCACTGGGGCGCTTGCTGGTGGTTTCCGAGAACTATCCGCAACTCAAGGCCGATGCCAATTTCCGTGACTTGCAAGCGCAGGTTGAGGGGACGGAAAACCGTATTACCGTCGCGCGCAACCGCTACATCAAGACCGTTCAGGAATACAACGTGTCGGTGCGTACCTTCCCCAACAACCTGACCGCCATGGTCATGGGCTGGAAGACCAAGGCCAACTTCACCGTTGAAAACGAAAAAGCGATCAGCACGGCGCCGAAGATCGATTTCAACGCGCCCAAGCCGGCTGCCGCAGCGCCTGTTCCTGCCAAGTAATTCGCCATGAAGCGGTTGCTCGTCAGCTTGGCGGGGCTCCTGCTCTGCCTTTTCTCGGTGCTGTCGTGGGCGGCACCGGGTGGCGACGCGGCAGATCTGGTTGCCATCCCGACGCTGAGCGCCAGGGTGACTGATCTCACCGGAACCCTGAATAGCGAGCAAAAATCCGGCCTCGAGCAAAAGCTCACTGCTTTCGAGGCGCGCAAGGGATCGCAGGTGGTTGTTTTGATCCTGCCGACCACGCAACCGGAAACCATAGAGCAATTCGGTATTCGCCTTTTCGACGCCTGGAAAATCGGGCGTAAGGGTGTGGACGATGGCGTCATGCTGATTGTCGCCAAGGAGGACCGGCGCCTGCGCATTGAGGTTGGTTACGGTCTTGAGGGCGCACTCAACGACGCCACAGCCAAACGCATCATCTCCGAAACCATAACGCCACAGTTCAAGACTGGTGATTTTCCCAGTGGGGTGAGTGCCGGCGTCGATGCCATCCTGAAAGTTGTCGATGGTGAGCCATTGCCGGAGCCGGCAGCAACCGGTGCAAACCGGGGCAATGACGGCGGTGCCATGAGCCTGAGCGATATTCCCGAAGGATTGCTTTTTGGCGTGCTGATTGGTGTAGTGATTGGCGGCACTATCTTGCGCAAGTTGTTCGGTAACTTTTTGGGTAGTGCCGTCGCTGGCGGCGTGACAGGCGTTGTCGGCTGGATGTTGATTGGCGGGCTGGTTGGTGTTATCGGCGGCGTACTGGTTGGCATGTTCCTTTCCATTTTTGGCCTCGATATCTTGATGAGCGGCATCCTCGGTGGCGGTCGTGGTGGAGGGTCTGGCGGTGGTGGCTTTGGTGGCGGCGGTGGATCAGGCGGAGGCGGTGGTGCCTCAGGGAGCTGGTAAATGAGTTTCGGACGCTTGATCAAACATCTTTTAACGCCGCCCTGGCTGGCCGCACGCCGTTTTAACGCTGTCTTGTCAGCTGAAATTGGTAGTGCAGTGGAAATTGCCGAAGCTAATCAGCGCGGTGAACTGCGCTTCGTTGTCGAAGGGCCGATGCCTTTTGCCGATTTGTGGCAAGGGCGCAGTGCGCGGCAACGTGCAGCTGATTTGTTCGGTCGCCTGAATGTATGGGATACCGAAGAAAACAGCGGTGTCCTGATCTATGTGCAATTGGTCGACCGTCAGGTTGAAATTCTCGCAGATAGAGGTATTGCCGCTAAAGTGGCGCAACGCGAGTGGGATGCCATCTGTCGCGCGATGGAGGTGGCGTTCAAGGCCGGAAACTATCGCTGCGGTGCGTTGACGGCGATTCATCAGGCGGGGGCGTTGCTTGCTGAGCACTTTCCGGCTCGGGAGAAAAATCCCAATGAATTACCAGATCAGCCAGTTGTACTGTGACTTGAGAGAGTGCGCGGATTCATCTGCTCTTCGCTAAACTGGCTTTATGCCAGAAATAGGCCGTGGCAACGACAAATGCTGCGATAAGCAGCCACTTGCTGCCGGCCACGATGCCTGCAGCAAGATAAAGTGCGGATGCGGTTTCATTGGCACCTGCGATCAGGTGCAGGTGAATAAGGTTTTCAACGGCATCCAGACTGGCGGCAACAGGTAATCCCCAAACCATGAAGGAACGGATCACAGCGGTTTGCCTTGAGAGTATCGGCGAGTTTTTTGAAAATAGAAAACCGAATATTCCGTAACTGACGAGGAAGGGGAAATCGATGACAAAGTGTCTTCGAAATTGTTCTATGCCCTCGCTGCCCCATTGCTCGAGAACGGCCTTGAATGCGTTCTCACTGTAGGTAAATTGCAAGTAAGGAATGCTTGGCTCAAGCGGAAAAGTGTAAATGACCATGGCCATGAAGAGCAGCAGCATGAGGTCGCCGCTTAGCCAAAGACTGTATCGCCGGTTCATTTTTGATTGTTCAGCGTATCTGCGCCAGCACCAAACCATAGACGGCAACGATAGTCACAACGGCTATTGCCAGCGCCATTTTGAGTATCCGCTTGCGCATTAATTCGGCACGCCCGATCAGCAAGGTGTTTTGCTCGGCCAGTGCCTTGATCAGCTCTGAGGAAGCCAGCATTTGATCGTGAAGCTCAATCTGCGCAGCCTCCATTTTGAGCAGGCGGGCGTGGAGTGTGGCGATGGTTTGTGCCTCGGACGAATACGCTGATTCGCCAGCGGCCACGTCTGTTTTCGGCGCAGACGATTTTTTGCCTATGCTTTTCCAGAGTTTCTTGGCGCCATCGGCAACCTTAGGCGCATTGTTCAGGACATCGGACCAGGGAACTGCTTGAAGTACTGCAAGCCAAGGGATGGGCATGGATGGACTTTCTGGCGTCAATGAAGATGGTACGTGGCTATTGACCGCGCAAGAACAGTTTGTCCAGATCGGCGATCGATAGTTCGCTCCACGTCGGTCGCCCGTGGTTGCACTGACCGGCGCGTTCGGTTTCTTCCATCTGGCGTAACAAGGCGTTCATCTCCGGGACGGTGAGCAGGCGACGGGCGCGGACGGCGCCGTGGCAAGCCATGGTAGCAAGGAGTTCGTTGCGCCGGGCGGTGGCAAGCTGGGTGATGCCGTGTTCACGCAGTTCGGCGATCAGTGATTTGGCCAAGGCGGCGGGGTCGCCAGACTGAAGCAGGGCAGGGACGCTGCGCACACCGAGTTGGTTGGGGCCAAGCGGCGTGATCTGGAAGCCGAGGTCGGCAAGTGCTTCGGCATGTTCCTCGACAGCGGCGATGTCGAGCGGGGCGGCGGAGAAAACGGCGGGGATCAGGAGCGCTTGCGTGGCGATCTGGCGATTGTCGAAAGCGGTTTTAAGCTTTTCGTAAAGGATGCGTTCGTGGGCAGCGTGCATGTCGACGAGGATGAGGCCGCGTGCGTTTTGCGCCAGGACGTAGATGCCGTGGAGTTGAGCTAAGGCGTAGCCGAGCGGTGGGCCGTTACGGTCGACGGCTTCTGAGGCTGAAAATTGCGGGGCGCTTACCGGGTTGCCAGATTGATAGGCTTGGCTATCAAGATTTTGGGTCGCTCTGGCGAAGGCCAGGTAGGCGGCGGCTGCCTGTTCCGCAACGCCCAGGCTGCCCTGGTGCTGCAAAGGGGGGGCGTAGTTGGGCGCGTAGGAAAAATTCGGGGCTTTTTGCGTGTCGACCGCAACATTTGGGGTTTCAGCTTGTACCGCCGTCGCCAGTGTGCGTTGCACGGCGTGGAAGACAAACTGATGCATGGCGCGCGAGTCGCGGAAGCGGACTTCGGTTTTGGCCGGGTGCACATTGACGTCGACCAATGCTGGGTCGATGCTGACGAATAAACAAACCGCCGGCTGGCGACTGCCGTGTAGCACATCGCGGTAGGCTTCGCGCAGGGCGTGGGTGATTACCTTGTCGCGCACATAGCGGCCGTTGACGAAGACGTACTGGCCGTCCTTGGCATCGGTGGCGCGCGTCGGATCGATGGCGAAGCCGGTGATGCTCAATGCGCCGGCGGCCACTTCAAGGCGGCGGGCGGCGCCGAGGAAATCGTCGCCAAGGATGTCGGCAATGCGCCGGGCGCTGTCGGCAGGGGCGAGTTGAAAGAGATTGCGCCCGTTGTGGGTGAGGCTGAAGGCGACATCCGGCCGGGTTAGCGCCAGGCGCTTGACGGCATCGGCGCAGTGGGCAAATTCGGTGCCCTCGGCCTTGAGAAATTTGCGACGGGCCGGGGTGTTGTAATAAAGGTCGCGCATCTCGACGATGGTGCCAGCCATCAAGGCCGCCGGTTCAGGCTCGGCACCCGTTTCTGCCTTCAGTTTCCAGGCATGGCTGGCACCACGTTCCCGGCTGCTGATTGCCAGGCGAGCGACGGAGGCGACCGAGGCCAGCGCCTCGCCGCGAAAGCCAAGCGTGGCAACGCGTTCAAGGTCGTCGAGCGAGACAATTTTCGAGGTGGCGTGGCGGGTCAGGGCCAGCGCGAGTTCTTCCTTGGCGATGCCGCAGCCGTCGTCAGTGATACGGATCAGTTTGGCGCCGCCTTCTTCGAGATGCACTTGAATCGCCTTGCTGCCGGCATCGAGGCTGTTTTCGAGTAGCTCCTTGAGCACGGAAGCGGGTCTTTCGACGACTTCGCCAGCGGCAATCTGGCTGATCAGCAGGTCGGGGAGGCGGGCAATCGTCGGCATGGCGGAATTATACCTTGGGGTAAAATGCCCCCTGTTTTTATCCTCGGCAGTTACGCATGGAATACCTTACGCAGTTCATCGATATTGTTCTTCATCTCGACAAACATCTGGCGGTCATGGTGCAGCAGTACGGGCTGTGGATTTACGGCATCCTTTTCGTGATTATTTTTTCTGAAACCGGGTTTGTCGTGACGCCGTTCCTGCCCGGTGACTCCCTGCTTTTTGTGGCTGGTGCACTGGCGGCAATTGGTGAGGGTGGTATGGATGTCTTTGTGCTGATGGGCGTGCTTGCCGCAGCCGCTATCCTTGGGAATATGTTGAATTACCAGATCGGCCGCTATCTTGGCCCCAAGGTTTTTCATTGGGAGAACTCCCGTTTCTTTAACCGGAATGCCTTGATCAAGACCCATGAGTATTACGAAAAACACGGTGGCAAGACCTTGGTGATTTCGCGCTTTCTGCCCTTGTTCCGTACTTTTGCCCCCTTCGTTGCCGGTATTGGCGCCATGTCCTACGCCAAATTCACCTTTTTCAATCTGGTGGGTGCCATCAGCTGGGTTGTCTCGCTCTGCCTGGCCGGTTACTGGCTGGGCAATATCCCCTGGGTCAAGCAGAACCTGTCGTTGATTATCATCGGCATCATTATTTCTTCGCTTATTCCCATCGGTATCGGTTACCTGAAAACGCGGGAAGCCTAATGCGCTGGCTGGTCATTCTGCTTGTTCTGATGCTTGCCGGTTGTGCAACCAAGATGGGCAAGGATGGCCGCACGGAATCCTCGGTCGACGTCAAATATCTTGCCAAATCCGAGGTGGACCGCGTCGCCGATACGACGCGTACGGAGGTCATGGATGGCCTGATGTTGATTGCCGATAAACTCTACAAGCGCAATCCCAAAGAGTGGAAAAAAGCCGGAATGGCCAGCCGTGAGGCTGCTCTGGAACGCTTGAGAAACCGTTTTTACCGCAATCTGCCGGAACTCGGCGGGCTGCGTGAAGGGCAAGCCGCTTCGCTGGCCTTCACTGAAACCTACACGGGTGATCGCGTTGCCGCCCTGATGCTTGGTTTGCTGACCATGGCTGACGCCGCCTTTGAACACCGGGCTGAGTTCTTTTTGCTGGATACTCTGAATGAACAAAAGCTTTTCAACTGCGCGCGCAACATGGAAGTTGCCGTCTGGAAGCTGGGTAACGACCGCAATGCAGCGGGAGAACTCTATCTGCTCTCCAATGAACTGGACCCAGCCAACCGCAATCTCTCCTTTGAACGCGAATTCGGCCGCCTGATGGGGCTGCTCGACCTGATGGCAAAAATTGTTGCCGACCGCAATGGTCGTGGCATTTCACGTCTGACCCAGGCTGTTGCCACCACCATTTTTCTACCTGTCAGTTTCTTAAAATGAAAAATATCGTCATCCTGATCTCCGGTCGTGGCAGCAACATGGAGGCGTTGATCGCCGCCCGTGACGCTGGCCAGTTGCCAGTCAATATCGCTGCCGTGATCAGCAATCGTCCCACAGCCATGGGATTGGAAACCGCCGCCAAGGCTGGTATTCCCGTACATTTCATTGACCACAAGGGATTCAGTGGCCGCGAAAGCTTCGACGCTGCGCTGGCTGAATGTATCGATGGGTTTGCCCCCGATCTGGTGGTTCTGGCCGGCTTCATGCGAATTCTGACAGAGGGTTTCGTGCGTCACTACGAAGGTCGTTTGATGAATATTCATCCCTCGCTGCTGCCTTCTTTCCCCGGCTTGCATACCCACCAGCGGGCGCTGGAGGAAGGGGTCCGTATCCACGGTTGCACGGTGCATTTCGTGACCCCAACGCTCGATCACGGTCCGGTCATTATCCAGGCGGCGATTCCTGTCCTTGATGGTGATAGTGAGGAGACGCTGGCCGCGCGCATTCTGCTGCAGGAACACAAGGTCTACCCGCAAGCCGTGCGCTGGTTTGCCGAAGGCAAGTTGCACCTCGAAAATGGCCGGGTTCTTCTGGCCGCCGATCTTGTGGATCAAGCTGTACTGATCTCGCCCGAGGTGCGCTGAGCGGAGATGCCTTTCGCATTTGTCCTGGCGCTGGCCGGCTCGCTCGTCATTCATGCCAGTGCCTTGTTCGGGACCGATGTCGAGTTGTTTGGGGGCGGGCCTGAGCCGATTGTTTTGCAGGCTGAGATTCAGATACCACCAAGGGCTGCGCCGGCTGCGCTGGTCGAAGCCGCAGCCCCCGTCTCAGCACAGCCGCCGGTGTCAAAACAACCTAAAAAGCAAAGCAAGCCAAGAAAAGTAGAGAGTACGACGTTGGCTCCCGTTGTCTTGCCGGTTGAACCGGAAGCGGCGCCAGAAATTGCCGTCGAAACACCGTCGACCGCAACAGTTGGACCTGTCGAGCCAGCCAAACCGGTATTGCCGGCTAGCGGCACCATCCGCTTCGCCATTTACAAAGATTCGCTTGCCCTGCAAATAGGACGTGCTGAGCATCGCTGGGAGTTTTTTGCGGACGGGCGTTACCGCCTGACTGGCTTTACCGAAACTACGGGTTTGGCGGCGCTGATTCGCCCGATGCGTATGGAGAACGAAAGCGCCGGGCGTATGGTGGCTGGCGGCCTGCGGCCAGAGCGCTTTCTTACTCGTAAGAATGGCAAGGACGCCAACGAAAATGCTGATTTTGAATGGTCGACCGCAACCGTTCAGCTTTCCCGCGATGGCAGTGTGCGCGAGATTGCGCCGGGTACGCAGGATATCCTGTCGCTCAATTACCAACTGGCTTACCTTGGCAAATTGGCAGAAGGCAGCACGATAGGGGTCGTCACCGGCAAGAAATACGAGCGTTACACCCTGGATTCGCTCGGCGAAGAGGAAATTGAGGTGCCAGCCGGGCGATTTCGCACTTTGCACCTGCGTGCATTGACTGATAACACAACTGAAATCTGGATTGCACTCGATCGACAGCGCTTGCCGGTTAAAATCCGCTTTACGGATAAAAAGGGCGAAAGCTTCGAGCAGGTCGCCACTGAACTAGGATCACCATGAACGCTCGCTTTACACCCGCCCTCTTTGCCCATGCCGAGGCTGTTCTCAACCAGTTATTGCGTTTTGAACACCCGGCTGACGCCGTGGTTTCGCGTTATTTTCGTGACAATCGTCAACTCGGCCATGCCGACCGCGCTTTTGTCGCCGAGACGGTATTTGCCGTTCTGCGTCGTGGCCGTACCCTGGAAGCGCGTTGTGCCGGCAAGCTCTCTGACCGCAATCTGCTGTTGACTGCGCTGGCAGTAACGCGTGGCTGGAGCCAGCGCGAACTGGCACCGGTACTGAAAGCGAGCGAAGAAGAGTGGCTGGCGGCCGCCAAGTCGATGCCCGATAGCGAATTCCCGCCCGCCGTGCGCAGTGATTTGCCGGACTGGCTGTTTACCGCGCTGGAGGCCCAGTTCGGTGCTGACGAAGTGTTCAAACTGGCACAGGCGCTCAATCTGCCGGCGCCGCTGGATTTGCGCGTCAATACGATCAAGACCAACCGTGAAGCGGTGCTGCAACGCCTTGCCGCCGACGACATTGCCGCGCTGCCTGGCACGCTGTCGCCGACCGCCATTCGCTTGCGTGAAAAGCCCGCCCTGGCCAAGCATCCGTTGTTCCTTGAAGGGGCTTTTGAAGTCCAGGATGAAGGTAGCCAGCTACTTGGTTACCTGCTCGATCCAAAGCGCGGTGAGATGGTGGTTGATCTCTGTGCCGGCGCCGGTGGCAAGACACTGATCCTCGGTGCCTTGATGAAAAATACTGGCCGCCTCTACGCCTTCGACGTCTCCGACAAGCGACTGGTCAAGCTGAAGCCGCGTCTGGCGCGCTCCGGCTTGTCCAATGTGCATCCGGCCCGTATCGAGCATGAACGCGATACCAAGATCAAACGTCTGGCCGGCAAGATCGACCGCGTGCTGGTCGATGCGCCGTGTTCCGGACTCGGCACCCTGCGCCGTAACCCGGATCTTAAGTGGCGTCAAAACGAAACCTCGATTGCCGAATTGACCGTCAAGCAGGCTGCCATTCTCGATGCTGCCGCCAAGCTGGTACGCCCCGGCGGGCGTGTGGTTTACGCTACCTGCAGTTTGTTGACCGCAGAAAACGACGCGATCATTGACGCATTTCTCGCCAGCCACCCGGAATTTACGTTAACCCCTGCGTCGACCGTACTGGCCAAGCACGGGATTAGCGTTGAGGGTGACCTGCTGCGCCTGTTACCGCACCAGCATCATACCGATGGATTTTTCGCTGCTGTTCTGGACAGGAAGGCATGAGTCAAAAACAATATCCGGTCCTTTCTTTGCTGAAAGATATCTGGGAGGATGTCAATGATCCCCAGTTTATCTGGCAAGTTGTAGCGCTCATCGTTTGCCTGGGTGGGGCCTTGATCATCGCTTCCTGGTGGCGCCGGCGCCATCAGGAGGGAGATGGGCGGTTTTCGGATGCCAGCGACCGACTGGCTTTTCCGCTAATTGGCATGTTGCTGGTCGGCATCGGGATTCTGGTACTCAAACCTTTTCTGCATGTGAATTTGCTCAAGCTGGCGCTGCCATTACTTGGCTCAATGGCCCTGGTGCGCAGCGTCATCTTCGTGCTGCGCCAGGCATTTCCCAAGGCTAGCTGTCTGACAGCCTGGGAACGCATCATTTCTACTTTCGTCTGGGGTTGGCTGGCGCTTTACATCACCGACCTGGCACCGATGGTGATTGATGCCATGGAGCAGGTGAATTTTCCTGTTGGCAAACAGCGCGTTGACTTGTGGATGGTTCTGCATGGTGCGGCGACGGTCTTTCTGACCGTAGTGCTCGCCCTGTGGGTGGCAGGGATTATCGAGGCCCGTCTGATGCGGGTCGATACCATTGACTCCAGTTTACGCATAGTCGGCATCCGCGTCGCCAAGGCACTGCTTACCCTGATTGCCATTGTGGCCAGCCTGGCCTTGGTCGGTATCGACATGACCGCACTTTCGGTGTTCACCGGTGCGCTAGGTGTTGGCCTCGGTCTGGGCTTGCAGAAAATTGCCAGCAACTATGTTTCTGGCTTCATCATCCTGCTCGATCGCTCAATTCGTATTGGCAACGTGGTTCAGGTCGGTGCCGATAACGGCATGGTGACCCAGATCACTACGCGCTACACGGTGTTGCGCCATCCCGGCGGTACCGAGTACATCGTGCCTAATGAGACGCTGATTGCAAGCGTCGTCCAGAACCAGACCTATTCGGACAGCCGCTTGCGCCTGGCGACCACGGTCGGCGTGGCTTACAGTACGGACCTTGAACTGGCGATGCAGTTGATGACTGATGCGGCCGCCACTCAGGAACGAGTTTTGAGCGACCCGGGGCCGAGAGCTTTCCTCACGCTGTTTGGTGACAGCAGTATCAGTCTCGAACTGGGTTTCTGGATTGCCGATCCGGAGGAAGGGCGGGGCAACATTACTTCCGATGTCAATCTCGCGATTTGGCGTGCCTTCCGGCAGCACGGCATCGAGATTCCATTTCCGCAACGCGAAGTCAGGGTCGTCAACCAGACAACGGTGGCTTGACCGGGTTTTCCGGGGCCACCGTTTCTTCCTTCGTGTTTTGGAGTCTCAGATCAAAGGCATCAGGCTGCGTTCAAAGGCGCGCAACGCCCGTTCCTTGCGTTGTTTGTCTATAGTGCGTGCGGCATGGGCGATGCGTTGACTGAGCTTGTCAAGCTTGAAAAAACGCTTGGCTTTGTTCCTGGTCTTTTCCACGATCTCTCCTTCATTGGCTGCCGGTGGAATCACTTTATCCAGACCACGGAACAAGGTCTGTTCTTCTTTTTTATTCTCTTTGTAACGGTTTCTGACTACGGTCAGAAAATTTTCAGCGAACCGTGAATTAATTACTCAGGGAAGGTGCCTATTTGTCATCTACTTGCCTACAGAAGAAAACGCACTGAAGGCACGCCATGAACCTCATCTACAGCAGCGAACATTTCTGGATACTTGCCTATCCTGCGCAGGATGGGTTTGAGTTGTTCGACAAATATCATTTGCGTACCCTGTTCCTGCAGGGGCCATCGGCAACCGATTTTCGTCTGGCGATGGAAGGCATTCCCCAAGAAGCGCGTAGTGAAGAGAAAATTGATGCCCTGCTCGACGACTATTGCGATGGTTCTTCTCAACCCATCGTTTTCCACTGAGCGCAAGCGAGCCTAACGCATTCTTCAGGCATGCCCAGCGCTTCGCCGCTGCCAGCAGTCATTGCCGAATTCCAAGAATGACACCCTGGTCGCGCAGTTGTACGAGCATGGTCAGGCCATGATTGACCAGAGTTTCTGGTGATGGGTGTTGCAGTTCCTCGGCGATGCGCAGACAGGCAGCGCGGCCGGTCAGTGCTGCACTGGCTAGAATGGCGAGTAGCCGGGCAGTCACCGGGTTGCTGACGACAAATTGCACCTCGTCATCAGTATCGCGATAAACCAGCAACTGGGTCGGCTGCCTTTTACGTGGCCGATAGCCTGGGCCAATTTTGTGCACCGGCCACTGGTAGGAAAGATTCATCAAGGTTGGGTTCAGCACCGGGTGGCCAATTAGCAGGTGACCTTGGTCGTCGTGAGCCGGCATTGGGCAATCCATGATGTCGACCGCCAACTCTACCCATTCATAGTGTGCCAGTTCCGCCAGCCAGGCGGGCAGCGGCTGTTTGATTTCAGCTTCACTCAGGTAGTGGACAAACTCGCGCGGAATTTCGCGAAACCACGGGGTATGGCTCGGCCAGTCGCGGAAGAAGGTCCGATTCAGGCGCCGCCAGCGCGCTTCGCCCAGGG
>ERZ724510.1916-NODE-1916-length-11384-cov-4.468179_pt1 | contig 11384 bp, 9 predicted proteins | sample MGYA00376043_ERZ724510 | MGnify/ENA primary metagenome ERZ724510 (study PRJEB28724, sample SAMN07190888) | wastewater metagenome | isolation source: influent of sewage treatment plant in Hong Hong | place: USA: Christiansburg, Virginia | collected 2016-03-01 ... | reverse complement strand
TCGCCGGCCTCGGCTTCACCATCGAGCGCGACGCCTGGCGTTTCGAGCCAGTGCCGGACAACAAGATTCCGATGCGCTGCCGTGGTCAGGTCACGCCAAGCAGCAAGCACCTGATTTACGAAGTTTTCGTGTCATCAGTCAACGCCGGCCCGATCCCCACCGTATTTGCCGATTTGCTGTGCACGGTCGATGGCCGCAAGGCATTCCACGCTCGCGGCGTCGGTCTGCAACTGGTTCCCGATTGGCCTTTGGAACACTGGCAACATCTGGCACCGGCAGCCACCCTGCTCACCGGCCAAGCCGTGCCCTTACGCTCGCTGGCCGGACTGGTTGATTATCGCGAACCCAAACCGGCAGCGACTGTCGATGGCTTTGCCTTCGATTACCACTCGCTGCTCGCCTGCGCCTGGGGGCCGCCGTCGAAAGCATTCGGCCCGTTCTACGCCCGCTTTGACGGCACGCGTCGAGCCGCCCGTCTGCCCGGCCCTCCATACCACTTCATGTCGCGCATTACTGCCATCGACGGCCCGATCGGCGGCATGAAGCCAAGCACCACGGTTGAAGTTGAATACGACGTGCCGGTTGAACAATGGTATTTCGAGCAAAACGGCAATCCGACCATGCCTTTCTGCGTCATCATGGAAGCGGCGCTGCAGCCCTGTGGCTGGCTCGCCTCCTACGTTGGCAGCGCGCTGACCTCGGAAACCGACATGCTGTTCCGCAATCTGGATGGCACCGGCACGCTGTTGCAGGAAATCCTGCCGAGCAGCGGCATCTTCCGCACCAAGGTCAAGATTCTCTCGGTCTCACAAAGCGCCGGGATGATCATCGAAAACTTCGAAGTCGAATGTTATGTCGGCGAGCAACGCGTTTTCGAGATGAAAACCGTGTTCGGCTTCTTCCCCAAGGAAGCCTTCGAGAATCAGGTCGGCCTGCCGGTTTCGCCGGAAGAGCGCGTCTGGATGGAAGCGCCGGCTGAGCAGATCATTGATCTGACCGCACGCCCCGAAAAATACTGCGGCGGTGAATTGTGCCTGCCGGGGCCGATGTTGCTGATGCTTGACCGCGTCACCGGCTATTGGCCTGCAGGTGGGCCAAAAGGGCTGGGTGCCTTACGCGGTGAGAAAACTGTCGATGTCGATGAATGGTTCTTCAAGGCCCACTTCTTCCAGGATCCGGTTCAGCCGGGCTCGCTGGGCGTCGAGGCGCTGTGCCAGTTGCTGCAGTTCTACATGCTGGAAACCGGCATGGGCGATGGCATCACCAATCCCCGTTTCGAGCCGCTGATGCTCAATCAGCCAGTCACCTGGAAATATCGTGGCCAAGTCGTGCCGAAAAACAAGGTGATCGGCAGCGAGTTGCGCATCACGGAAGTGGGTGAAGACGAACACGGTCGCTTCGCGATTGCTGAAGGCTGGCTGTGGGTTGATGGCAAACGGATTTATTACACCAAGAACCTCGGCATGCGCATTGTTTCCGGTGCCGAGCCGACGCCGCCCAAGAAGCTTACGGATGAAGCATCCAGCGACGAAAAGCTGGATCCGCAGCGCGATCACTGGCTGCTCGACCATTGCCCCACATGGACCTTGCCGGCGCTGCCGATGATGTCCATGGTGGATCGCCTGGTTGCCGCCGCTGAAGCCCTGCCGAATACCACGGTTAGCGCACTGCGTGATGTTCAGGTGCATCGCTGGCTACCGTTCTCCGGCGAAGCACAGCGCCTGCGCACTGAAGTGAGCGGCACCGGTGCCGAGCGCAAGGTCACCTTGCTGGCATGGCGCGAGTCATCGAACGCAGCACTCTCGCGTTTTGAACCGGTGGCCAGCGGCACGGTCGATCTTGGCGCAGCACAATCCCAGCCACAGCCTTTTGCAGCACTCACCGATTTGATCGATGTAGCAGATCCTTACTCATCTGGCGCGCTATTCCACGGCCCGGCTTTTCAGTACCTGACCTCGCTGAAAATTGGTGCCAGTGGTTCTTCAGCTATCCTGCAAGCCGACAAGGGTAGCGTCCCGCGTGGTGCGCTACATCAAGGCTTGCTTGATGCCGCAACGCATGGTTTGCCGCATGATGAATTGTCGCGTTGGTCGGATCGCATCCCTAGCGACGTGGTTGGCTATCCTTATCGAATCAAGCAGCTGAATCGCTACGCAAGATTGCCTGATCACGGTCAACTTCGTGTTGAGGCACGTTTTGCCGGTTTCGATGGCGAAGATCGCTTCCCGATGCTGGATATTCAAGTCATTCAGGATGACAAGGTGCTGCTCGATTTCCGTCTCGTCGAAGTCTTGTTGCCGCGCGGCCCGATTGGCTCAGCCCCGCGCGAACAAAGACGCAGTTTTCTGCGTGACCACCAATATGTTCCCGATATTGCTTTGTCTTCTTTCGACGGCACGACGAGCCGGCTCAGCGCCCAGGTCATGCGTCAAAGCGACTGGCTACCGGGCAATGTCGCCGCCATCTACAACGTAGCGCCTGAGAAACGCAGCGACCTGCTGGCGGAAGTCGCCCAGAAGGAACACGTTGCGCGACGCGCCTTTGTGCATCCTTCAACGATAACAATCGTTGCTGAAGGCGCAACTGCCGCCATCCGCCCCTTACGCCTGCATCCGCTAACCGTAACGCGGGACAGCGATGAGGTTCAGGTCGCTGACGCCTCGCCGCCAGTCCAAAATCTTGGCATCGTGCGCAATTACTGGGAAAAGCATTTCAACGTTGGTGAATGGCCGGTCGAAGACATCTACTACGGTCTTGTCGAGCGTTTTGTCGGCGACGTGGTACTGGCCGATCCTGCCGCATTTGCCCAGGTTCAGGGGCGCAGCTGCCTGTATCTGGCCAATCACCAGGTCGGCATTGAGTCACTGCTCTTTAGCCTGATCATTTCGGCGCTCAGCAAAACGCCAACTGTCACGCTAGCCAAGGCCGAACACCGCAGCAGCTGGCTCGGCAAGCTGATCGCCCACAACTTCTCCTATCCCGGCGTCGTTGACCCCGGCGTTATCACCTTCTTTGATCGTGACGACAAAGAATCGCTTCTGCGCATCGTCGGTGAACTGGGGCAAGCCATGAAGCAAGGCGGCAAGAGTGTCATGGTGCACGTCGAAGGCACACGTTCTCTTGCCTGCCGCACGCCGGTTATAAAAATGAGCAGCACCTTTATCGACATGGCGCTGGCAATCGGTGCACCGATCATTCCTGTACGCTTGGTTGGTGGTTTGCCGGTGACGCCGCTAGAGCAGCGCACTGAATTCCCGTTCGGATTTGGCCGCCAGGATTATTGGCTGGGGAAGCCTTTGTTGCCGGAAGAACTGGCCAAACTACCGCTCAAGGAGCGCAAGGAGCGGGTCATTGCTGCCATGAACGCACTTGGCCCTGATTTGAGTAGCGAAACACCGCTACCGGGTGATGAGCGATTCAGTGCAGAAGTTGCTGCATGGCACGCAAGTACGGGTGCCTGCGAAGAAGACGCTGTCTTGTTCAAGACCCTCGCCGAACAGCAAAATCCTGGCGCAGAAATCAAGGCACTGATTGCTGGCGCCCGTGCCGGTGAACTAACCGTCACCGCAGATCCCCGCTCGCAATGGTTGGGACAGTTGGCCAAGCGCCTTTTCGGCCCGAAGGGTCCGGCCGTCAAGGGGCTGCTTTAGTCGCATGACGATCAGGCTTTGGTGGATACGGCCCGAAGATTTCAAGGCCAGCCCAGCCGCACTGGCGCTTCTCAGTCCGGAGGAGCGCCAGCAGCAACAACGCTTTATTCCGCCCGCCAAACGGCATGAATATCTGGTGACCCGTGTTTTAGTGCGTAGCGTGCTCGGCGAAATGCTTGGCACGGCACCGGGAAACTTACGTTTTGTACTAAACGATTGGGGTCGCCCGGCACTTGCGCCGGAATCGACAATCGCCCCGCTCCATTTCAATATTTCGCACACCGAAGGGCTGATCGTCTGCCTAGTTTCTGATGAACATCAAGTCGGTGTCGATACCGAACACCTCGACCGAGCATCAACACTGCTTAAGCTGGCACCAGATGTTTTTGCCCCGGATGAGTTGCGCGAACTGAGGGCGCTGACAGAATACGAACAGCCTCAGCGCGCCGTTCTGCTGTGGACATTAAAGGAAAGTTACATCAAGGCACGCGGCATGGGGCTTTCCATGCCGCTCGACAGCTTTGCCTTTCGCTTTGACCAAAGCAACATCATTCTTGAGCTTGCCAATCCATTAGAAGATGACCAAACTTGCTGGAAGTTTGAAACCCACCAGCTTGGGTCGCACATCATCAGCGCTACCCTCTCCTTGCACGGCCAGAAAAAACAGGTAGAAAGCCGCATCAACATTGCTGAATTCACAAGCCGGGGCTGAGAGCGCTGCCGATTACACCAGCAGCAACGGTCAGTACTGGATGTTGGTGATATAATTCATCAGGTTAGTATTCAGTTTTTCCCGTATCAAATGACATTCAGTTCATTTGAGTTGTTTTTAATTACGATTAAATATTAGTTAGTTTTCGTCAGATTCCGGGTTTGTTCGATGCTTGTCAGCCAGAAATCTGAACCGGAATGCCCATTGGGCTTTCCACGTAATGACTACACATCGTTTGCCGAGTTTTGCCTACCATGCCTGCTGATACCGCCTACTGCTACCACTGTGGAAAACATCACCCCATTGAGGAAATGCGGCAAGTTGTCACCAAAGGTGGCAAGCGCTGGCGTTGCATCAAAAGTATTGAAGCAACCAAGAAGCCAACCGCAGAACGTGATGCCTTTGGCAACACGGTAACCTCAATCAACCGTTCCCTGAACCAGAACCGCATGAAGGCTCAAGTCAAGGAATAAAGCGGTGTCGCACATTGCTCCGCTGCCGGCTGACCAGTTGGCAGTTATTGCTCCGCAAGACATTCAACGCTTGGCCGCACGTATGGCTCAGGATGCTTTCGCCGGTATCTTCCGTCTCACGCTCAATGGTAGCGCCAAGGAAATGGAAGCTGCTCTGGCCGAAGTCGAGCCACGCTGCTTCAACTGGTGCCAGGCTGGCAGCAGCAACGAAGCCAAAGCCTTGCGCATGGCCTTGCTGATTAGCGGAATCGACCAATGGGGTCTGGCTTACAGTCAAACCTTTGGCCTCAATGCGATCCCCGGCGTCAGCAGCCTGCTCGGCCAGTTGCGTGGTCGCCTTGACCCTCAACAGGACGCCCTCTTCCAGCAGTTTTACGACCAAATGAGCAGCGTCGAAACCGATGCCGTCGATTTCAAGGTTGAAGTCCGGCGCAGCATTCATCTCGCGCTCTGGCATGCCATGGTCGCCTGCGAGAAGGAAGCCGAAGCGCAGCAGGTGCTCAAATGCCTTGGCGGCATGATGCTGGTGCTCGACGAGAAAATGCCGCAACTCGGCTGGCGCCTGCTGGCCGATGCGCTGGCCAGCATCCAGATCAGCCTGCTTTCGGAAACGATTGCCGCTTCAGCGATTGCACAGGAAACGACGCAACAGCTATTTGAAGCATTGCGTCAGGCACTGCCCAAAGAACGCTTTCAATCGATCCTGGCCTACTCCGGGCAGGCGGTACTGGCCTGGCAGCAATCGCGCCGCCCGGCCAATTAAAAAAATCAGTCTTTTTCGGCGTCGACCGCAACAGATTCAGCCAGCAGCTGTTTCGCCCGAGCCGCACGCAGTTCCGGCGTTTCCATACTGATCCGGCCAATCGAGCCGGTTCGGTAATCAGTTAGCAAAATAACCGCCGCCTTTTCCAGATCAAGCTCGCCACCCTTACCTTTTTGCAGGCATCCACGTTTTTTGGCTACCGCTTCAATGACGCTGACCGCATCGAGATTGTCCGTCTCAAAGCCGTAGCGCGCCTTCAGTAGCGCCGGGTAATGTTCAAGCAGGAAGCCGGCGAGGAAGGTAGCGACTTCTTCATCAATGTAGGCATTGACACCCACCGCATGGCTGGCGGCCAACATCAGACCGTCGATCGGATGCGCGATACGTGGCCAAAGCATGCCGGGCGTATCGTAAATGGTCAGGCTTGAGCTGATATCGATACGCTGCTGGCTTTTGGTGACAGCCGGTTGATCGCCAACCGCAGCTACTTTTTTCTTGACCAGCGCATTCATCAAGGTCGATTTGCCAACGTTGGGAATCCCCATGATCATCAGGCGCAGCGGCTTGATCGCATCACAACGGTGTGGGGCCAGTTTCTGAGCCAATCCGGGGATGCGCGCCACGTCACTGGCCTTCTTGCAAGAAATGGCAACAGCCATGACACCCGGCTGCTTACTGAAGTAGTCTAGCCATGCCTTGGTTGCAACCGGATCAGCCATGTCGGCCTTATTGAGCAGTTTCAAGCACGGACGCTGGCGGAAGGCGCGCAACTCGTGAATCATCGGGTTGCTGGATGCAGCCGGCAGGCGGGCATCAAGCACTTCGACCACAACATCGGCCATGGCCAGTGTCTCGCCCGCCTTTTTGCGGGCTTGGGTCATGTGACCGGGGAACCATTGAATAGACATTTCTGAAACAAATCCTGAAGTTAGGCGCGTATTATCGCAGGTCGAATCTGCGGAACACACTTTTATGCACATATGGGTCGATGCCGACGCCTGCCCCGTCGTTATCAAGGAAATTCTCTACCGCGTCGCCGAGCGCACCAAACTACCGCTCACGCTGGTCGCCAACCAATGGCTGAAAACGCCGCCTTACCCGAGTATCCGCGCCATACAAGTGCCCAAGGGCTTTGACGTGGCTGACAATTACATCGTCGATCAGGCAGTCGCCGGTGATCTGGTGATCACGGCTGACATCCCGCTTGCCGCTGGTGCCATCGATAAAGGCGCCCTCGCCCTCAATCCGCGTGGCGAGTTGTACACCAAAGAGAACATCAAGCAGACACTGGACATGCGCAATTTTATGGAAACCTTGCGCAACAGCGGGGTTGAAACCGGCGGTCCGCCAGCTTTCAATCAGGCTGACCGGCAGAATTTCGCCAATCAGCTAGACCGCCTGCTAGCGAAACGTTAAATAACTTCGCGCGCCTCCAGGAAACTCAGCTTCGGATATTTTTCCTTAACCATGTTCAGGTAGACATTGTTCGGCGCGAGGTAAACCGGATCATCGGCACCATCCAGTGCCACATTGGCGCTGTAACGGTCGGACAATTGGCGGAGTTCTCCGGCATCACCCTGAATCCAGCGTGCCGTTGCACAGTTGTAGCTTTCGAAGATCACCTTGACGCCGTATTCGTTTTCCAGACGGCTGGCGACGACATCAAACTGCAGGATACCAACCGCGCCAAGAATCAAATCATTGCCCGAAAGCGGACGAAAAAGCTGCGTCGCCCCTTCTTCAGCCAGTTGCTGAAGACCTTTCTGCAATTGTTTGATTTTAAGTGGATTTGCAATTCTCGCCAGACGGAAATGTTCGGGTGCAAAAGACGGAATACCAATAAAACGGAGGTCTTCGCCTTCGGTAAAGGTTTCGCCCAAACGGATGGTGCCATGGTTGGGAATACCAATGATATCTCCCGGATAAGCCTCGTCCGTGGTACTGCGATCACGTGCCATGAAGGTGATGGCATTGTTCACCGCCACCATCTTTCCACCCTGCTTGAGCTTCATGCCGCGTTCAAAACGACCGGAACAAACACGCACGAAAGCAATGCGGTCGCGGTGCTTCGGATCCATGTTCGCCTGAATTTTGAACACGAAACCTGAAAACTTCGTCTCGCTTGGCTGCACTTCGCGGGTGGTTGAAGGACGCGCAATCGGCGGTGGTGAGAGTTCAACGACGGCATCAAGCAAGCTTTGCACACCGAAGTTGTTAACCGCCGAGCCAAAAAATACGGGGGACTGCTTGCCGGCCAGATAGTCGGCGGCATCAAAGGCATGCGAAGCCCCGCGAACCAGTTCGATATCTGTGCGCAGCTCATCGGCCTGGCTGCCAATCAGCTCATCCAGACGCGGGTTGTCGAGACCCTGAATTATTTCCGAAGTGCCCTTTTCTGCCTGTGGATCGAAGAAGGCAATGGCGTCGTCGTAGAGGTGATAAACACCACGGAAACGCTTGCCCATGCCGATTGGCCAGGTAATCGGTGCGCACTGGATGCCAAGCACGGATTCGATTTCGTCGAGCAGATCGATCGGCTCCTTGCCTTCGCGGTCGAGCTTGTTGATGAAGGTCAGGATCGGCGTATCGCGCATGCGGCAGACGTTGAGTAGCTTGATGGTCTGTGCTTCGACACCATTCACCGAGTCAATCACCATCACTGCCGAGTCGACCGCGGTCAGCGTGCGATAAGTATCTTCAGAGAAATCCTCGTGACCGGGGGTGTCGAGCAGATTGATCATGCACTCGCGGTACGGGAACTGCATGACTGAGGAAGTCACCGAAATACCGCGCTGCTTCTCCATTTCCATCCAGTCGGAGGTCGCATGGCGACTGGCCTTGCGCGCCCGCACCTCACCGGCGACCTGAATCGCGCCGCCGAACCACAGCAGTTTTTCAGTCAGCGTGGTTTTACCCGCGTCAGGGTGAGAAATGATCGCGAACGTGCGACGACGGAAGATTTCGGTTTCGAGGGGAGTCACGGCAGGCGGTATAAGAGCGAAAAGTCCGCAATTATACCGTTGCCGCAGTGCAACAAGCCGTCCTTAAGCGACCGGCAGCACTTCTCGATAGAGTGCGCGGCTGGCATAGGCCAGCCAGGGCAAGGTGAGCGGCAGGAGGGGCAGGAGCAAAATGCTGCCGATAATCAAAGAAGAAATCAATGCAGCCCAAAGCATCGCCGGGATGAAATTGGCAAATACAATCTTGACGCTGGTCGAAACGGCACCAACCAGCGATGCTCGTCGTTCACAAAGTAGTGGAACGGAAAATACTGAGACGCAGAACAACAGCAGTGCCACGACGAAGCCGGAGGCAATACCCCATTTAAGGAAGCTGAAGACGCCGCTCGTGGCAGGTACATGATCGGTCAGCCATACAGGCGTAGCACCGATCATGTAGCTGTAAAGAATGGCGGCATCGGTGATAAAAATGATGAATAGCAGCGCGCAGACCAGGGCAATGACCCAGACCGAGGGCGATGCACTTTTAAAACCGGAAATGATCGAACCAATGCCAACTTCTTCACCGACTTCACTGGCTTGAGCAATGCCGAAGAAACCTGCCAGTAACGGCGGCCCAATCAGCATGAAGGCACCAGCAGCGGCAATTACGAAGGGGGACATGGCATTGCTCAGCAGCCCGCCGACAATGATCATGCCACCCAGCGTAAAAATTGCCGCGTAACCCACGCTGACCAATCGTGTTGCGTTGGCCAAGCGCCAGCCTTCACCAAGCGCACGACGCAGGCTGGCAATGGAAAGCGGAACGATAGTCATGAAAACCTCTGAGGCAAAGACGGATTGAGAGGCAATATTTGAGCATACCCAACCTGTCTAGCCTGGCGCGCTAAGATAAATCAAATTAGCAGCAGGAATTTCCCCGATACAAAGAAAAAAACGTCGCTCAGATCAGGCAACAACCAACGTCTGGCGACCGTACCATTCTTCACCAGCAGGTAAGTTAACCGGTTCCTGAACAATCGCAGCTTCAACGCAGAGCATCTGACGCCAGGCATCTGAAGGCATGTCGGATAGCGCAGCGCAACGTTCAACCCAGGGGTTCCAGACCACGACATCGGGGAAATTCTGACTCTGGATGGTCAAGCTGTGGTTGCCGGCCTGCAACGATAATGGGCGTTTGACGCCGTGATAGACGCGATCAGTCTCTGCCTCAATCCGTAACTCAATACCGGATTCGCGGATGATTTGATCTTCATTCGCTGCATCGCGGTAATCGCAGCCATAAAGCCCTTCCAGTGCCGCATCCTCAACCTGCACCAGACGCAGGTAAGAATGCAGAGCGCCAGTAAACTCAAATGGATCGCCTCCGGTATTCTCGACGCAGAATTCGACATCGATACGGTCAACCTCCAACATCAGCGTAATTTCTGCGCGGAAGGGGAATGGCCAAATAGCACGCGTCTCTTCATCGTCCGAAATTTCGAGCGTAACCAGCGCAAAATCGTTGCCGCAGCGCTGATCGCCGACACACCACTCGCGAGTGCGCAGCAAACCGTGCTTGGGCAGATCACCCAAGTCGGAAAATTGCGGAAAGCAGACAGGGATGCCGCCGCGTATGGCCACGCTGCCGTCAAACACCGCCGATTCTGAAAGGAAAAGGCGCTCGCGGCCATCCGGCGTAATCCACGACAGCACCTGGCCGCCAAGCTTGCTGATGACAGCACTTGAGCCACCTGGGCCGTTCAGGCGCAGAGCTTCAGTACCGTTAAAGTCAATTGTTTCAATGGAGAGTTTGGTTTGCATTGGGAATCACAAAAAGGTGGGGGCGAACGTGCAAAAACTCAACCTCATGGCCAAGCATCGTCACGCTACCGGAACACCGGTTGTCGCCGGTGTCACTGTATTCGAATTCATAGATGCGGCGCAGCTTGAGCCGCCCCTCATCATCGCGGGCCAGTTTGAGCGAGCGACCAGCAACCGTTTCGTCAAGAAATTGTAAATTATCTTCCACACATGCCAGCTGTGCAGCACGGATACCAATTTCACGCGCCTTGAGGCTATCCAGCCAAAGCCAGGCGCCTCCTACTAGCAGGATAACAACCAGCAGTTCATAAAAATTCATTTCGGGTCAGATCCACTGGTTAACAATTCGTCATACAGGCGGACTCCATTTTGCCTGATAATTCATCCATCAGAATTTCAGGTTGGGTCATGGGGTCGCCTTTTCAATCTTTTCGCGAATTAATTCCATTCACGCACACGTTTGCCGGACAACCTTTGTCTGACAGAATTCGTAGCCGCATTAGCGAAATTGCCAGGCAAGATGCCGAAAAAATAGCCCCTTTGCTGACCAACGAAATCATTCCAGCGATCGCCAGGCAGGGTAATCTGCACATGCGATTCAAACTGTTGGAAGATGTTCGTCGTGAAGCAGAACGAATCCTCCCCGCTTTAGAACAAGCTCTTAAAAATGCCGTTCTGCCGCTGCCGAAAAGCACCCTGGGCTCGACCTTGCACGCCGACAACCTGATCAAAGCGCTTGCCGCAGCCTACCATGAGATTGTTTCGACCATCGTCAAGCGCAATGAAAGTGCTGCGCTGGCGCATATTCTGCATCGCTCAACCCTGCAAGCCATGTTGCTGCTAGTTCGTCGCCAGAAATTTGCCTACCTGGCCTGCACCAAACCATCAGCTTCATCCTGGTTGATGCTGCATCAACTGTATCAAAACACCAGTAGCCTACACGGAACGCCGGCACATGATGATTTGGCAGCGATTAAGCAGCAGTATCTAGGCGCCCTCCTTCTGGCCTACCTGGAGCCGAAC
>ERZ724510.1908-NODE-1908-length-11401-cov-6.334744_pt1 | contig 11401 bp, 6 predicted proteins | sample MGYA00376043_ERZ724510 | MGnify/ENA primary metagenome ERZ724510 (study PRJEB28724, sample SAMN07190888) | wastewater metagenome | isolation source: influent of sewage treatment plant in Hong Hong | place: USA: Christiansburg, Virginia | collected 2016-03-01 ... | reverse complement strand
CCGCCGGGGTCAGGCCACCTTCGGGGCCGGAGAGCAGCGTCACCGCCATGCCCGGAGCCAGCTCGGCAGCGCGGGCGGCCAGGGGCTGGGCGGCGGGGTGCAGCGACAGCACCCAGCGGGCGTGGTCTGGTGCAGCGGGCGTGGCGGGGTGATCCGCCAGCCAATCGGCCAAGCTGGCCGCGTCGTGCAGCACGGTGACGCGGTTGCGGCCCGATTGCTCGCTGGCGGCCACGGCCACGCCGCGCCAGTGGGCCAGCTTTTTGTCGGCGCGCTCGCCTTTGAGCTTGAGCACGCTGCGTTCGGCCAGCAGCGGGGTCAGGCTGGCCGCGCCCAGTTCGGTGGCTTTTTCGACCAACCAGTCCATGCGCTCGTTGGCGGTGATGCCCGCCAGCAGGTGGATGGGGCGCGGCGCTTCGCGTTCGATGGGGTGGTGCGCGCCGACTTCGACCCACACGTCCGAGCGGCCCATGCGGGTGATGGTGGCCTCGAACTCGCCGCCCGCCGGGTTGCTGGCGATGTCACCGCCGTGGAACAGGGTGACGGTTTGGCCGGGCTGCATCCGCAGCACTTGCACATGGCGGGCTGCGCCGGGCGGCAGCTCAATCACATCACCGCTGGCGAGCGGCACCGGGCAATGGAAGCGGGGCATGTCGTGCTAACCGATCACATCCGGCCAAAGGCGTAGCCGCTGGCGGCTTGCAGACCTTCGATTTCGTCCAGCCACTTGAGCAGGGGGCCGAGTTGTCGGTAACGGTGCGCCGTGCTGCGGATGTAGTGGATGAAACGCGGCGTGTCGGCCAAGTACTTGGGCTTGCCGTCGCGCAGGGTCAGGCGGGCAAAGATGCCAGCGACTTTGAGGTGGCGTTGCAGGCCCATCCATTCGACCGAGCGGTAGAACGCGCCAAAGTCGCTGTGCCAGTCTTCAAAGTCCATCAGCCCGGCTTTGCGGGCTTTTTCCCAGTAGCGGATGGTGATGTCGAGCACGAAGTCTTCGCCCCAGGTCAGGAAGGCGTCGCGCATCAGGCTGGCGATGTCGTAGGTGATGGGGCCGTAGACCGCGTCCTGAAAGTCCAGCACGCCCAGTTGCTGCGCGGGCGTCGCGCCCGGCGTGGGCGGCACCATCAGGTTGCGCGGCATGAAGTCGCGATGGACGTAGACCTTAGGTGCGGCCAGGTTGTGCGCCACAATCAAATCAAAAGCGTGCGACAGGGTGTGGGCCAAATCGCCGTCCACGCTCACGCCTTTGTGCTGGGTCAAGTACCAGTCGGGGAACAGCGCCAGCTCGCGGCGCAGCAGCGGCTCGTCGTAGGCGGGCAGCACGCCGGGTTTGGAGGCCAGTTGCCACGCCAGCAGCGCGTCGGTGGCTTGGTTGTAGAGCGCGGCGTTGGCTTGCGGGCGCTCGGGCTGGATCACATCCATCATGGTGCGCGCGCCCAAGTCACTCAGCAGCATGAAGCCTTGCGCTTGCTCCCAGGCCAGCACCTCGGGCACGCGCAGACCGGCTTGCGCCATCAAGCCCGCCACCTGCACGAAGGGTGCGCAGTTTTCTTGCGCCGGGGGTGCGTCCATGATGATGCGGCTGGTGCTGCCGTCAGGCAGCGGCTGGGCCAGATCGACGCGCAGGTAGCGGCGGAAGCTGGCATCGGCGCTGGCCACGCGCACGCTGGCGGGGTCTAAGCCCTGCGTGGGCGCGACGTGCGTCAGCCAATCAGCGAAGGCAGCGGCGCGGGTGGGATCAGCCCAGAGCGGGGCGGTGGTCATGGTGGGGTTGGGGCTGGAAGCTGCGGGCTGAGCCAAGGCGGCATCAGGGGCAGAAGAGGTCGAGGTGGGATGGAGGTCGCTCATGGATAATCTATTCTACAAATCCAGCCCCCACGCCCACCCCCGACCACCTGTTCCACTTGGCCGACCTCACCGCCCCGTTGCCTGCGCCTGTGTGCGGACTGATCTGATGCATGTATGCCCTCCTCTCCCTTGCCCATGAAGTCTGAGACCCTGCGCTCACGCGATTCCCGCTGCCGTCTCACGCCTGTGGCTTGGGGAGTCGCTTGCACTGTGGCGAGCTTGCTGCACAGCGCGGCGTGGGCGCAGGCCGACACCGCGCCAGCCGTCACCCCCGCTGAGGCCGAGCCCCTGCGCAACAGCCTGCAACTGGAAGAACGCATCCCCGCCAACGTGCGCACCAGCTTGCCGGTGTTTTTGTCTGGCGACAAACTCTCGGGGCAAACCAACCAGCACAGCCTGCTCGAAGGCCAAGCCGAACTGCGCCGAGGCGACACGGTGATCCGCGCCGACCAGTTGGACTACAACTCTCCCACCGATGTGGCCCACGCCACGGGCAACGTGCAGGTCAACCGGGCTGGCAACCTGTACAGCGGGCCGGAGTTGGAGCTGGAAGTCGATGCATTCAAAGGCTACTTCAAGCAGCCCACTTTCGAATTTCTGAGAAACCGCAGCTTGGGCCAAGCCGAGCGGGTCGATTTCTTGGATGAAAAGCACATCATCGTCCACAACACCCAGTATTCCACCTGCCGCCGAACGGGCGGGCCGGACTGGCTACCCGACTGGGTGTTGCGCGCCACCACCGTCACCATCGACAACGAAACCAATGTGGGCACCGCTGAAGACGGGGTGCTGCGCTTCAAAGATGTGCCGATCTTGCCGATCCCGAGCATCAGCTTCCCCTTGGGCGATCAGCGTAAATCGGGACTGTTGGCCCCGTCGATCAGCGTGGACAGCTCCAACGGCGTGGAACTGTCGCAGCCGTACTACTTGAACTTGGCCCCCAACCGCGATGCCACGCTGATCCCCACGCTGATGACGCGGCGCGGCTTGGACTTGGGGCTGGAATACCGCTATCTGGAAACCAACTACACCGGCACCTTGCGCGGCAATTGGATGCCCACAGACAGCCTGCGCGACCAAAGCCGCTGGGGCTTGGCCGCCACGCACACCGCCAGCTTGGCGGGCAACATCGGGCTGAGCCTGAGCCTGAACCGTGTCAGCGACAACAACTACTGGCGCGACTTCACCCGAACCAGCAACACACTGACCACCCGCTTGCTGCCCACAGATGCCAAACTCAACTGGAGCGAAGGCAACTGGAGCGCCCAAATGCGCACCCTGAAGTGGCAAACCCTGCAAGACACCAGCTCGCCCATCGTCCCGCCTTACGACCGGCTGCCGCAAGTCGCAGGCCGCTACGCTGTCACGCCCGAAGGCAACGGTTTGGCGTTCAGCATGGACGTGGACTACACCCGCTTTGTGGCCGACAGCGCCCTCACCGGCCAACCCAATGGGCAGCGCAGCATGGCCGTGGCGCAAGTCAGTTATCCGTGGGTGAGGCCCAGCGGCTTCATCACCCCCAAGCTGCAACTGCACGCCACCAACTACGCTTTTGACTCGGCGCTCAGCAATGGGAAGACCAGCGCCACCCGCAGCGTGCCCACCGTCAGCCTGGACAGCGGCTTGGTGTTTGAGCGCGATGCCAGCTATGTGGGCCGTAACTTTCGCCAAACACTGGAGCCGCGCGCCTTCTACGTCTACACGCCCTACCGCGACCAAAGTCTGCTGCCCAACTACGACTCGGGCGCTTATGACTTCAACTTCACCTCGATTTACACCGAGAACGCCTACGTCGGTAACGACCGCATCGCCGACAACAACTTGCTGACGCTGGGCGTGACCACCCGCTTGCTCGACCCCGTCACGGGCGGCGAGGCGGCTCGCTTTGGCATCGCGCAGCGCCTGCGTTTCGCCGACCAGCGCGTGACGCTGCCGGGCGAAACGGCGGCCAACGAGCGCGTGAGCGACTTGCTGCTGGGCGCGTCCATCAACGGCGAGCGCACTTGGAGCGCCGACACCACGCTGCAATACAACCCCAAGACCAACAGCTCGATCCGCACCACGCTGGGCGGGCGCTACATGCCGGGCAACTACCGGCTGATCAGCGCCACCTACCGTCTGCAACGCGGCTCCAGCGAGCAATTGGACTTGGGCTGGCAATGGCCCATCAATGACCTGTGGGGCGACAAAGGGCAAAATCTGGGCCCCGGTCAGGGCCAAGGCCCAGGCCGCTGGTATGCCGTGGGTCGCCTGAACTACAGCTTGAAAGACCGCAAGCCCGTGGACGTGCTCGCGGGCATTGAATACGACGCAGGCTGTTGGATCAGCCGCGTGGTGCTCGATCGGCTGCAAAGCAGCACCTCCAGCGCCAACACCCGCATCATGCTGCAACTGGAATTTGTCGGTTTCTCCCACATCGGCACCAACCCGCTCAAGACCTTGCGCAGCAACATTCCCAACTACCAGTACCTGCGTGAGCCCACCTCTGCCCCCAGCCGCTTCAGCAACTATGACTAACTCTTTCACTTGCCCACGGCCTTTGCTTCGTCACACCTTGGCCGCAGGCGCGGCCGCGCTGACCTTGTGCTGGCCGATGCTGGCCTCGGCGCAAGCACTGCGCCCCGCCACCCAACTGGGCAACGCCGCCGCCGCGCCAGCCAACACCGCAGCGCGCCCTGCGGACTTCATCGTGGCCGTGGTCAACAGCGAGCCCATCACCAACAACGAATTGCGCGCCCACGTGCTGCGCACCGAGCAGCAAATCAGCCAGCAAGGGGCGGCGATGCCCCCGCGCGACATCCTCACGCGCCAAGTGCTGGAGCAACTGATTCAAGAAAAAATTCAGGTGCAAATGGCGCAAGACTCCGGCATCAAGATTGATGACGAAGCCGTACAAGTGGCCGAGCAAAACGTCGCACGACAAAACCAAGTCAGCGTGACCGACTTGCGCAAGCGGCTGGCGCAAGACGGCATCCCGCTGGCGCAGTTCCGCGACGAGCTGCGCAGCCAATTGCTGCAAGCGCGCCTGCGTGAACGCGAGCTGGATGCACGCGTCAAAGTGAGCGAGGCCGACATCGACCAGTTCCTGCGTGACCAACGCGGCGGCGCTGAGCGCGCACCGCAAGAAGTCAATTTGGCGCAAGTGCTGATTGCCGTGCCCGAACAAGCCACCGAAGCCCAAGTCGCCGCCCTGCAAGCGCGCGCCACGCGGGTGCTGCAACGCGCCAAGAGTGGCGAAGACTTCGCGGCCTTGGTGCTGGAGTTTTCTGATGCGCCCAAGAGCGGTCAGCTCGGCGGCCAAATGGGCCTGCGCAGCGCCGACCGCTATCCGCAGCTGTTTGTCGATGCCACCCAGAACCTGCGCGTGGGCGAGGTCTCGGCCATCGTGCGCTCGGGCGCGGGCTTTCATGTGCTGAAGGTGGTTGAGCGGGCCGAAGCCGGTTTGACCATCACCCAATCGCACGCACGCCACATCCTGCTGCGCCCCAGCGCACAGTTGTCCGAGAACGCCGCCCTGTCGCGCTTGGCTGAAATGCGCCAGCGCCTGTTGACTGGCAAGGCTGACTTTGCGACGTTGGCCCGCGAGTCCTCGCAAGACGGCAGCGCCGCACAAGGCGGTGATCTGGGTTGGGTCGGCCCCGGTCAATTCGTGCCCGAGTTTGAGGAAGCGATGGATCGCCTCGCTGTGAACGAAATCAGCCCGCCGCTGGTGTCGCGTTTTGGCGTGCATTTGATTCAGATGCTGGAGCGCCGCAAAGTCCAGTTGAGCGACAAAGAGCAGCGCGAATTGGCCCGCAACTTGGTGCGCGAGAAAAAGCAAGACGAAGCCTTCCTCACCTGGACACAAGATTTGCGCGCCCGCGCCTACGTCGAACTGCGAGACGCACCCCAGTGAAGCACATTCCCCGCAAACGCTTTGGACAGCACTTTTTGTGTGACGGCGGCATCATTGCCGACATCGTTGAGGCCATCGCGCCCGTGCCCGGTCAGGCCGTCGTCGAAATCGGCCCCGGCTTGGCCGCGCTGACGCAGCCGCTGGTCGAGCGCCTCGGCCATTTGACGGTAATTGAGCTCGATCGCGATTTGGCCGTGCGCCTGCGCGCACACCCGCAACTGACGGTGATTGAGTCCGACGTGCTGAAGGTGGACTTCACCGCCATCGCCCGTCCGGCTGATCAGCCCCGGCTGCGTGTGGTCGGCAACCTGCCGTACAACATTTCCACGCCAATTTTGTTTCACCTGCTGGAGCAAGTGGACACCGTGGCCGACCAGCATTTCATGCTGCAAAAGGAAGTGATTGACCGCATGGTGGCGCGCCCCGCCACCAGCGATTACGGGCGCTTGTCGGTGATGCTGCAATGGCGTTACGCGATGGAAAACGTGCTGTTCGTGCCGCCCGCGAGCTTTGACCCGCCGCCGCGCGTGGACAGCGCCATCGTGCGCATGGTGCCGCACGAACAGCCCGCACCGCTGGATGTGCAGCGCCTGTCGGACGTGGTGCGCGTGGCCTTCAGCCAACGGCGCAAACTGCTGCGCCACAGCTTGGGCAAATGGCTGGACGAGCAAGCCTTTACCGGCACCTTCGACGTGCAACGCCGCGCCGAAGAAGTGCCCGTGGCCGAGTACGTGGCGCTGGCCCAAACGCTGGGTCGTTAACTGATTTTGAGCCCGGCAGCGCGCCGGGACTGTGTGCGCAAGCGCACCGACGCAGCCCCAGAGTGAGTTGCAAGATGCCCCGAGGCATCTCGTCATCACTCACCTCTGCAAGGGCTCATGTCAAAAATCAAACTTCTCCCATTGGCCTTGCTGGCGCTGTCTCAAGTGGCGCTGGCGGCTGAACCGCCCAGCGCGGGCAGCCAAATGCAGCAAATCCCGCTCGCGCCGCAGCCGCAAAACCGGGCTCCGCGCTTGGATGTGCAAGCAGCCACGCCCAAAGCAGTCACCGGCACCGACACCGCCACTTTGGTGGTCAAGCAACTGCGGGTGACCGGCGCACGGGCCTACACCGAAGCCGAGCTGCTGGCCGTCACCGGCTTTGTGCCCGGCCAGACGCTCAGCTTGAGCGACCTGCGCGGCATGGCCACCAAGATTGCCGACTACTACCACCGCCAGGGCTACTTTGCGGCGCAGGCTTATCTGCCTGAGCAAACCATCCGTGATGGCAGCGTGACCATTGCGGTGATGGATGGCCGCTACGGCCAGGTGATCGTCAACAACCAAACCAACGTCCAGCCCGCGCTGGTGGACGAGCTGCTGCGCGGCCTGAACCACGACGACCTGATCGCCGCCGAGCCACTGGAAAGCCATTTGCTGCTGCTGTCCGACCTGCCGGGCATCCAGGTCAGATCGACGCTGGTGCCGGGCGCGGAACTGGGCACCTCGGACTTGCGGGTGGACGTGCTGCCGGGCGAGCGCATCAGCGGCAGCGTCGATGCCGACAACGCGGGCAACCGCTACACCGGGGCTAACCGCGTCGGCATCACCGTCAACCTGAACGAACCGGCGGGCTTGGGCGATGTCGCCACGCTGCGGCTGCTGAGCTCGGGCGAGGGGCTGAACTACGCCCGCTTGGCCTACCAAGCGCAGTTTGGCTCGGCCAAGCTGGGCGTGGCCTACAGCAACATGCGCTACAAGCTGGGCGAAGAATTTGCCAGCCTGCAAGCCCACGGCACTGCTGAAGTCGCCAGCATCTATGGCAGCGTGCCGCTGGTGCGCTCGCGCAGCGACAACCTGTACGCCGGGCTGACTTTGGATGCCAAGACCTTCCAAGACAAGGTGGACATCATCCCCAGCGTCACCGACAAAAAAGCCCAGGTGCTGACCGCCCGGGTCTACGGCGATCACCGCGACAACTGGGGCTATGGCGGCCTGAGCACGTACTCGCTGGCGCTGTCGGCAGGCAAGCTGGACTTGCAAACCGCATCGACCCGGCTGACCGATGCGACCACCGCGCAAAGCAACGGCAACTACCAAAAGCTGAGCCTGAACGCCACGCATCTGCACAACGTGAGCGAGATGGTGTCGCTGTACGCCGCGCTGAACGGGCAGGTGGCGAGCAAGAACCTGGACATCTCCGAAAAGATGGAGCTGGGCGGCATGTACGGCGTGCGCGCCTACCCCGAGGGCGAAGCCTACGGCGACGAGGGCGCGGTGCTGAACCTGGAAGGGCGCGTGCAACTGACCGCCACGCTGCAAGCCATTGTCTTTGTCGATGCGGGCACGGTGCGGCTGAACAAGTCGCCGTGGGCCACCGGCAGCAACCACCGCACCCTGAGCGGCGCGGGCCTGGGCCTGAACTGGGCCGAGAACAACAACTTCATGGTGCGGGCGTACTACGCCCGCAAGCTGGGCGATGACCTGGCGACTTCCGCCCCGGACAAATCCGGTCGGTTCTGGATTCAGGCCGTCAAGTACTTCTGAATCCCTTTAACCCACAACACCGCACGGACATCACCATGAACTGCATCTACCGATCGATCTGGAACGACAGCACCGGCACCTTTGTCGCGGCTGCCGAAAACACGCACAGCGCGGGCAAAAAGGCATCCGCTTGCACGGGCAGCGGCAGCGCCTTCACCGGCTTTGCGCCGAAAGCTTTGGGGCTGGCGCTGATGCTGGCCTTGAGCTTGGGCGCGCAAGCCAACCCGCAGGGCGGTGTGGTGGCGGCAGGCGGGGCCACCATCGTTACCGGCACTGGCACCGGCACGGGCGTGACCACCATCAACCAATCGACGGCCAGCACCGTCATCAATTGGCAGAGCTTCAACATCGGGCAGCGCGAGTCGGTGGTGTTTGTCCAGCCCAATCAAAACTCGGTGGCGCTGAACCGGGTACTGGGCAGCGACCCGAGCAGCATTTTGGGCAACCTGACAGCCAACGGGCAGGTGTTTTTGGTCAACCCCAGCGGCATCTTGTTTGGCCGCTCGGCGTCGGTGAACGTGGGCGGCTTGGTCGCCTCGACCCGTGACTTGAGCAACAGCGACTTCATGGCCGGTCAGTACCACTTTGCGGGCAACAGCAGCGGCACGGTGGTCAACCAAGGCACGCTGCGCGCTGACGGCGGCTATGTGGCACTGCTCGGAGCCAACGTCAGCAACCAAGGCGTGATTGCCGCGCAACTGGGCACTGTGGCCCTGGCCGCAGGCAATGCCATGACGCTGGATTTGGCGGGCGACGGCTTGCTCAACCTGACCGTGACCCAAGGCGCTTTGCAGGCACTGGTGGACAACGGCGGCCTGATCCAAGCTGACGGGGGCCGCGTGCTGCTGACGGCGCAAGGGGCCGACGCACTGGTGCAAAGCGTGGTCAACACCAGCGGCGTGATCCAGGCGCAGACCTTGGCCGAGCACAACGGCAGCATCGTGCTGCTGGGCAGCGGCCCGGACAGCCGCGTCACCGTGGGCGGCACGCTGGATGCGTCCGGCACGGCGGCGGGGCAAACCGGCGGCAGCATCTCGGTCAGCGGTTTGCAGGTCAGCTTGAATGACAGCGCCCGGCTGAACGCTTCGGGCGATGCCGGGGGCGGCACGGTGCTGGTCGGCGGCAACTTTGCCGGGGCCGGGCCGCAACCCAACGCGCAAAACACCCAAGTCAGCGCCCTGGCGCAAGTCCATGCCGACGCGCTGGGCCACGGCACGGGGGGCCGAATTTCCATCTGGTCAGACGGCACCACCGGGGTCGCCGGGACGCTGACCGCACGCGGCGGCGCACAGGGCGGCGACGGCGGCTACATCGAAACCTCGGGCCAGCAGGTCACGCTGGCCAGCACGGCGCGGGTGGACACTTTGGCCCCGCAAGGCAAAACGGGCCTGTGGCTGCTCGACCCGCTGAACTGGACGATTTCTACCGGCGGGGTCGGAGGCGAAACCACAGCCAGCGTGGTGGCCAGCTTGACCAGCTCCAACCGACTGATCCTCGCCGACAACGACATCACGGTGACCGATCCCGTAACCTGGAGCACCGCCCAGACCCTGACGCTGAACGCGGGCAACGATGTCAACATCAACGCCGCCATCACCACCAGCACCGCCGGTTCGGGCTTGGCGGTGATTGCAGGCCATGACATCAACCAGACGGCGGCCATCACCGCCAGCGGCGTCGGCACCCATGTGACCCTGACTGCCGTTCGCGATGTGAACGTCGCTGCCGCCATGACCGCCAGCGGGGCCAACGCGCTGATCCAAATGACCGCCGGGCGCGATGTCAACAGCACCGACGCCCTGACCGCCAGCGACACCAGCGCCGCCGTCAACCTGACCGCCGGGCGCAATGTGAGCGTCAACGTCATCACCGCCAGCGGTGGCGGCTCGACCACGCTGCGCGCGGGCAACGATGTGGTGGTCAACGGCATGATTACCGCCGACACCGCCCTGCCCGCAGGCTCCAGCCCCGTCACCCTGATTGCCGACACCGATGGCACCGGCCCCGGCGCAGCGGGCGGCACCGTCCGATTCCCGGGCGGCGGCGGCGTCACCGCCCCCAAAACCACCATCCGCTTTAACCCCGCAGGCTATGCCAACACCAGCGCCGAGATTGCCGCTTACGCGGGCAAGGTATCGGCCATTTTGGACGCCAAGGCCTGGGTCTTCGTCCAAGGCAACGACAAGCCGTATGACGGCAACACCACGGCCACGCTGTCGTTCAAAGGCACGCCCACCGATGGCGGTGTGGTCACGCTGACTCCCGGCACCGCTGCGTTCGACACCCCCAACGTCGGCAGCAACAAACCGATCAACTACACCGGCTACACCATCAGCGGGGCTGATGTCGGCCTGTTCGAGCTGTTTGCCGGTGCTGGCGTGACCAGCGCCAACATCACCCCCCTGGCGCTGACCATCACCGCCAACAGCATCAGCAAGACCTACGGCCAAACGCCCTCGCTCACCGGCTTTACCGACAGCGGCCTGATCGGCGGCGAAACCATAGGCAGCGTCACCGAAGTCAGCGCAGGCCAAGGAGCCAGCGCCAGCGTGGTCGGCGGGCCTTACACCATCACCCCGAGCAACGCGACGGGTGGCACCTTCACCCCCGGCAACTACACCATCAGCTATGTGAACGGCATGCTGACGGTGATCCCGGCTGGTTTGACCGTGACCGCCGATAACGTCACCAAGACCTACGGCCAGACACCTGCCCTAACCGGCTTTACGGAAACGGGTCTGGTCAATGGTGAAACCATTGGCAGCGTGACCGAGGCCAGCGCGGGTCAAGTCGCTACCGCTGGTGTTGGGGCCAGCCCTTACGTCATCACCGCTAGCAATGCCACCGGCGGCACCTTCAGCCCCGGTAACTACACCATCAGCTACGTCAACGGCGCGCTGACGGTGATCCCGGCTGGGCTGACGGTGACGGCGGATAACGTCACCAAGACCTACGGTCAGACGCCCGCTTTGACGGGCTTCACGGAAACCGGCTTGGTGAATGGCGAGACTATCGGCAGCGTCACTGAGGGCAGTTCAGGCCAAGTCGCTACCGCTGGTGTCGTTGGTAGCCCTTACGTCATCACCGCGAGGTGATGGAAGAGGTGGGCCTGCGGGTCACCAACCTGCAGTACTTT
>ERZ724510.1883-NODE-1883-length-11463-cov-3.800754_pt1 | contig 11463 bp, 9 predicted proteins | sample MGYA00376043_ERZ724510 | MGnify/ENA primary metagenome ERZ724510 (study PRJEB28724, sample SAMN07190888) | wastewater metagenome | isolation source: influent of sewage treatment plant in Hong Hong | place: USA: Christiansburg, Virginia | collected 2016-03-01 ... | reverse complement strand
AAGCGTGGGCTACAAAAGCGGTATCAATGACGACTCCCAGATGCCGATGTGGAAGCGGATGAAAGGGGCCCAAAATCATGCGTGGAGCGACATCGATCATGATGGAGCGCCGGATCTGCTGGTCGGTGGAAGGGATCAAGGCGGAGGTCGTCCCAACTTCCTGTTCCGCAACAAGATCGGAAGCCAGAATGCTTGGCTGGGAATTCGCTTGCGCGGCGATGGCAAACAGGTGAACCGCGATGCGCTTGGTGCCAAAGTGACGGTTGAAGTGGCGGGCCAGAAAGTGGTGCGCGAGCTGAAGTCGAGCCGAGGCACCTACAACTCCGCAGACAGCCGGGCCCTGCTCTTCGGACTGGCCGATGCGTTGTGTCCGGCCACCGTCACGGTGCGCTGGCCGAACGGCAAGACGGATACCTTCCGAGAGGTGGCGCTTCGCCGTTATCTCAGCATCGATATGGACACCGGAATCCAGACCAAATAGTTCAGCTACTGCGCCGCGGTCGAATCTGATAATCTCACGACATGTCGACGCTGCGCTGGCTTTCTGGATTGCTCCTTCTGGCCGCCTGTGGTGATCACGAACCGAGCGCCATGATCGTGGCCCCAGAGGTTCCCCCGCTGGTTCCGAAGCCGCCAGCCATTCACATCGTGCTGCGAGATGGCGACAGCATGATGCCCATGCCAGGCCGGGCAATCATCTATCCGGTCGGGTCGACTCCCAAACCGGACTTTAAGTCTGATGGCGCGACGGCGAGCGTGATTGCACAAGGGGTCATTGGTGCTCCGGAAGGAGTCCTGCTGGTCACCGGAGAGGGTACGGTGGGGGTTCCCACCGGCACTTATGATGTGCTGCTCTTGCAGGGAACCGAGTACGAGTCTGTTCGCAAGACTGTGACTGTGGCCGCCGACGCGGTGACGCAGGTGGATGTGACGCTGGAGCACTCCGTGAAGACGGATGGATGGCTGGCTGCGGACATGCACCTTCACACCAAGCGCAGCTTTGATTCCAAGCTCTTGGCGGCGCATCGCGTCGTGTCCGAGGTCGTCTCGGGAGTCCACGTTTTGGTTCCCACCGAGCATGGCTTCCACTACGACTTCAGCGATTTGATCAAGTCGCTCGATTACGGACAGCGGGCGGTATCGATTCCGGGCAGTGAGTACAATTTCCAAGGTGGACACGCTGGAATCTATCCGGTGGTCTACGATCCGACGGGACCGTTTTTGGGAGCGCCCCCGTGGCAGGAGTGGCCGAAGCCGAACATGGCCGATCCGGAGACGTACTTTCCCCTGATTCATCAGCAGGCCGGAAGTCCCCTGGTCATCATCAATCATCCACGCTTACCTCCTGACCTGGGATACTTCCTCAACATTCGCTGGCGTCCGGGACTGCCGCTATCGACGGCCGGACTGTTCGATGGAATGGAGATCCTAAACGGCTACGCCATGCGGCCTCCGGAGGTAGCGGATCTGCTGCACGACTGGTTCACGTTACTGAATCAAGGACTCCGGGTGGTCGGCTTGGGAAACAGTGACAGCCATCGCATTGACTGGTTGCGCGCCGGGTATCCGCGAACCTGGCTCCAGTTCCCAACGAGCGAGCCATCGCGCCTTCTGCCCTCGGATCTTCGTGAAGCCATCTTGAAGATGCGCGCCGTCGCCAGCAATGGTCCGTTTGTCATGCTGTCAGTCGATGGCAAAGGACTTGGAGAGACAGTCCCTGTGAAAGGGGGGATGATCACCGCCACCATCACCGCCGACGCACCGGGCTGGGTTGATCTGACCCGGCTCCAGATCTATCGCAACGGCGTGCTCGCGCAGGAGATTCCGATCACGGGCCGAAAGCATCCGGCTCTGTCGACCCAGGTGATGCTCAATGTGCCTGCGGATGGCTGGATCGTGGTGCTGGCGCTTGGCGATCTGCCCCTGCCCTCCGATGTGATTGGGGCTGTCAATGGCGGTCAGGCGTTGCCGATTGCCCTCACCAATCCGATCTGGCTCGATGCCGATGGGGATGGCAAGGTGACCCCCTCGAATCTGGTGCCGCCGCGTCCTCTGCCTTGGAAACAGGCGGCGCTCAAAGCGGGATCGGAGCGCGGTCAGATCCTGGAATTGCTGCACGCGCCGCTCGATTGTGAACCGTTCGAGTATCCGGAGTGGCTACAGTAGAACGCCGTGCCTAGGACAGCTCTGCGGTGATCCGCTGGACCACCTCGGTGACAGCCGCTTCCACCTTGGCACTGAGTCCTTCACCGGGACCAAAATCCGCCGCGCCAATTCCGTAGATCAAAAGGGAAGCAGGAAGCTGATCGAGCGCTCGACCGAGATCGATGATCTGAGTCAGCGTGAGGGCATGCGAGGAAGTGCTGGGTAACGAGGGGAGGGAGAAGTCTGGACCTTCGAGTCGGCACACCTGACCTTCGGGAAGACCGACCACCGCATCGATCAGGATGACCTGTCGAGCCGCCGCGAATACCTCGAACAGCTCGCCGACATCAGCGCTCGACTCGCGGACCACGATGGATGGTGGCAAGGCGGCGCGCAGTCGACGCGAGGCAACGATTCCGGCACCATCGTCGCGACGGAGCGGATTGCCCAGACCCACCACATAAATGGAACGAGGAGACAACTACCGAAGGGAAAGGAGAGACCGCTTACTTCTTGGGAGCGGGCTTGCCGGGCTCGCCGAAGCCAGCGAACAGCTCGACGCTGGTGAGGGTCGAGCGCTTGCTCTGGGCCTTCTTGCGGCGCTGGCCGGCCTTCTGATGGTGCCGCTTGCGGCGAGCCTCGGTGCTGGTGGTGTTCGACATCGGAATACTCCCGTTTGAGATGTAAAGGTGTGCGGCGAGAAAACCGCCGTAAGGGCCGCAGTCTGAATGTAGGAATCGGCTCTTGTCAAGGACTTAGAAGTCGGACGGCTGCGCACAGGCTCGGGGGCAAGCGGTGGTGTCGACGGTGCCGCGACCGGGCATAATCGAAAATACGTTTCCGTCGGACAGGACCATGATGTCGCCGTTTTGATCGGTCCGGAAGTAGTGGACGCCGCTGGTCCGCAGCTTGTCGAGTGTCTGGCAGTGCGGATGGCCGAAGTTGTTGGGGTCGGCGGGTCCGCCCGAGCTGATGAGCGCGTAGCTTGGCGCGATTGCTTTGAGTAGGCTGGTTCCCGTCGCGTTACAGCTTCCGTGGTGGCCGACCTTGAGCACGTTGGCCGCAAGCTGCATCGGGAAGTTCATATATAAATTCTTTTCGGCTTCGGTCTGCGCGTCGCCGGTGAACAGCATTGAAAAGTTGCCGTAGCGCAGTCTCAAGATCGCTGAGGTGTTGTTGATGCCGGTGCCGTCGTTTTGGGGATATGGCGTGTTCGTGACCCCGATGACCTGAAGGTCGAGCTTGGGATCGAGCAGCAGGCTCTGGTTGAGTGTCAGACTGCGATAGCGACAGCCCGCCGTATCGCGAATGTACTGGTAGCCGGGGATGTCGGGGCGGGCAAAGCCTGGGTCGAAGACTCGCGCCTCGCAGTCCTTCGGCAACAGCCCGATCGCAGTGCCGAGCCCGGTGTAGTGATCCGAGTGACCGTGCGACAAGATCACGTAGTCGACACGGGTGATGTTGAGCTTTTTCAGATAGTCGGCATAGTTGCCCGTGCGATCGGGACCACCGTCGAGAGCGATCACTACTCCACTCGGGGTTTTGATGACCATGCCGTCGCCTTGGCCGACATCGACCAGGTGGATCGCCAGCGCGGCCGTCTGGTCCACCATGGCTGGGTTGTCGACGAAGGTTGCCGGACCCGCCGTCTGGGTTGCGTCACAGGCACAGAAAAGGCCAGAGAGGACGAGGCCGAACCATCGGGCGGTGCTCATGATCGCAGCATGCCTCAGCTAGGCCAGGGCTTACCACCTGCTGATGCATCGTAGCGGGATGATTTGAGTGCAACCTGGGTCGCCAGCACGCTGCGGAGGTCGGCCAACCAGCGCTGGGCATGGTTCGGGTCGGGGCGACGCTCGGGCTCGTCGAGCAGTAGCTCGTACAGGAGATCACCGATGAGCGCGGGCACACTCGTTCCCAGCTCGGCCAGCTTGCGACTCGGCACACCGTACGACGGCAAACTTCCGGTCAGCAGCGAGTACAGGAGCAAACCGTAGACGTAGACCTGGCTGTTGCGAACGTGCTCGGCGCGGGCGCTCCCGGTTTCCGGTGACTGCAAGATCGGCGAGGGGCGATTGTTTTCGGCGCTGGTTGCCACCAGAAGCCGAGTTGCCATCCCGAGGAATGCCAGCGGATCGGCGTATAGCCACACCTCCCGCAGCGGCAGTTGGCCCTCGCGACGGGTGGTATCGCGCTGCACCCTGCGATCCAGGTCGGCGCAAATCTGCGCAACCAGATCGAGGGCCAGCGGCACGGGCGGTGCGCCGTATATGACCAAAAACTCGCTCAAAAACAGACCACAGCCGAGCGGTGCCGAAAGCAGCCGATCACCCGATGGAAGCTGGCGCAGTAGGGTGCCGCCGGTCGGGTTCGAATATGGATGGGTGCGCAGCAGGCGTGACTCGGCGGTCAGGATCGAGAGCCAGCGGTCATGGTGCGGTGCATCAGGCGGCAACACTTTGAGCACTACTGTCGCCGACAGCTCTTGATGATCGGCCCAATAGAGCTTGAGCGGACCGACCTGGCCAATCGGACAGCGGACCCGAAACGGGCGGAGTTTCTCCGAAAGTGCCGAAAACTGGGCGTCTTTGGCCAAAAATCGCGCCCGCGCTTGTCCGGCCAGCACCAGATCACCGCTTTGCAAGGGACGGCGCTCTCCCACGAGCCGGACGCCTGCCGCCCACGTGCCTTGATCCTTGGATAGGTCTTCGATGTGAAGCGCTTCGCCATCGCCAAAGACCCGCGCATGCTGACGGGAGGTGGCTGGGTCTTCGGTGTTGATCAGGCAGCCACGGGAGCGCCCGAGGGTACCACCCGCTTCGGGAATCGGCAGGATCTGGGTTTCACCGTCCTCGCTCACGATCAGAAAGTGCGCACCCGAAGCCGGAGGTGGGGGCGGCGGCGGCGCGGTGAGCCCGCTGTGGGTGCCAAACGAAGGTGGTGCGCTCTGCGTGAGCAGTCCATCGATCGAAAACACCAGCACCATGGATTGGTTGCGGAGCGTGTCCTTGTGTCGCAGCTCTTGAGAGACATGTGGGAACAGCGCCTTGTCGTTAATAAACGACGGCGACGAGCTGCCCAGGTCTTCCAAATACCAGCGGCCTTCTTTACAAAACAGCCGTCCCCACTTACGCGGGACGTTCGCATCGTCGGACTTGACCAGGCACTCCAGCGCTCGGCCCAGAAAGCCGCCGCTTGGGGGAATCTCGACGACCACCGCCCCGTGATTGCGATCTTGGTAGGTGAGCCGGGCCTTCACGCTGGTGGCCAGTCCCGACGGTCCCGCTAGCATCGACGAACCACCGCCGGTCAGACCCGATGAAGCGTTCACCGATAGCTGCGCGGTCTCTGCGGGACAGTTGCGAAGCTGCGCTTGCCGCTGATCGATGCTGAGCCTTTGGGCCGCGAGCTTGAGCATCACAAAGCGAACGTGCAGGTCTCCACAGAGAATCACGTCGCCCGAGCGAAGCCGGGTTCCGCTCATCGCGACAGAGTGCCCGTTTACCTGGGTTTCGTGGCGTGGCGCGATCGGCAGCACCATCCACTGGTTGTCCTCGCAGTACAGGAAGGCATGCTGGCGGGCGACGCTGTCGTGGACGGCGTAGACCGTGCTTCCCTGGAATGAACCAAGCAGCGCTCCATCGGGACGAAGCGGCGCTGTCATCCGCTGTCCGCTCGGTGAGAAGTACAGAAGCCCAGCCACTGGGGCTCGGGTTGAGGATGGCGTGGATTCAAAGCGCAGCGCGGTTTCGCCGCAGCGCAGGATGTCGCCATGGCGGAGCGGGCTGCTCATCACCCGACGGTCGTTGACGAGCGTGCCGTTTGCGCTGCCCATGTCCGAGACCCAGAAGCCATCCTCGCGCTGCTCGATCCAGGCGTGCCCGGTGCTGACGTGTGGGTCGGTCAGGCAAATGAGGTGCTTACTAGGTCGTAAGCCGATCGCACAGCCATCGGGCAGCAGGAATACGGACCGCTTTTCCCCGTCGCTGTCGATATATCTCAGGCAAGCAGGCACCGGCGACCAGTGTAGCGCGCCTGGATCCCTTCACAAAGCCACCTGGCCAGGGCGGCGGCGAGTTTTGCTACAGTCAGCGGCATGTCACACAGCCAAGCGATGCCAGCCAGCCTGCTCGATCAGCTCAAGACCATGACCATCGTGGTTGCCGATACCGGCGATTTCCACGGGATTGCGCGCTTTACGCCGCGTGATGCCACCACCAACCCGAGCCTGGTGCAGGCCGCCGCGCAGCTTCCCGATTACGCTGATGTCGTCGAGGGTGCACTGCGGCTGACGCAGCGTGAGCAGGCCGGGCGACCGCTTTCCGAACAAGCCACAGCGGCGCTCGATCAGCTTGCTGTCGAGTTTGGGCTGCGCATTTTGGACCTGATTCCTGGCCGGGTCTCGACCGAGGTCGATGCACGGCTGTCGTTTGATACCGCCGCCACCATCGCCAAGGCTCACCAGATCATCGCCAAGTACGCGTCACGCGGGGTGGGTCGCGAGCGCATTCTCATCAAGATCGCCTCGACGTGGGAAGGCATCCGCGCTGCCGAGGTGCTGGAGCGCGAAGGCATTCACTGTAACCTTACGCTGCTGTTCGGTCTCCACCAGGCGATTGCCTGCGCCGAGGCCAAAGCGACGCTGATTTCGCCGTTTGTCGGTCGCATCCTCGATTGGTATCTCAAGGACACTGGCCGGACCTCGTATCCCTCGGCGGAAGACCCCGGGGTGAAAAGCGTCACCGAGATCTACAACTACTACAAACACTTTGGCCACCGCACCGAGGTGATGGGGGCCAGCTTCCGCAACATCGGTGAGATCTGCGAGCTGGCGGGCTGCGATCTGCTGACGATTTCGCCCAAGCTCCTGGGTGAGCTGGCGGAAACCCGGGCACCGCTCCAGCGCAAGCTCGATGCCGAGGCCGCACGGTCGATGACGATCTCTCCGATCGCCATGGACGAAGCCACCTTCCGAGCGATGCACGCGCAAAACCGGATGGCGCAAGACAAGCTCAGGCAAGGCCTCGCCGACTATTCCCAGGCCCAAGCCGCAGTGGAAGAGCTGCTGGCCAAGCGCCTCGCCAGCTAACGCGGCCTTTGTGAGCACGTCGTCCTGGGGAGTTTCGGAAAGCCAATCGGGAACTCCCTAGCGGCAATCGGGAACTCCCTGGCGGCATTTGGGAAGTCCCGAACGGCAATCGGGAAGGACCTAGCGGCATTTGGGAAGGACCAGCGGCATTTGGGAAGTCCCGAACGGCAATCGGGAAGGATCTAGCGGCATTTGGGAAGTCCCCAACGGCAATCGGGAAGGATCTGGCGGCATTTGGGAAGTCCCGAACGGCAATCGGGAAGGATCTAGCGGCATTTGGGAAGTCCCCAACGGCAATCGGGAAGGATCTAGCGGCATTTGGGAAGTCCCCAACGGCAATCGGGAAGGATCTAGCGGCATTTGGGAAGTCCCGAATGCCGATTTTGCAAGGGATCGTATCGATGGGTTCCACTGTAGGTGGGCCGGGTACCATTGCTTTTGGCTCGCTTCTAAGCAGAATGGTCGGCCATGACTCGGTATGTTCCTCCCCAGGAAGCCCTTAGCCTGGTTCGCTCTGGCATGCGGGTGTTTGTGCAACCTGCCGCCGGTGCGCCGCTGCGCTTGATTGCCGCGATGGTCGGGCGCGCTTCCGAGCTGCGCGGCGTCGAGATCGTCCACATGCACACCGAGGGCTCGGCGGCCTACGTCGATCCCCAACATCGCGACAGCTTTCACGCCAGCGTCATGTTCGTCGGTCACAACATGCGTGATGCGGTAAATGATGGTCGAGCCGACTACATCCCGGTGTTCTTGTCGGAAGTACCGAGGTTGTTTCGCAAGGGCATCTTGCCGCTCGATGTCGCGCTGCTCCACGTCTCACCGCCGGATCGTCACGGGTTTTGCTCACTTGGGATTTCGGTGGACGTGGGGCGGGCCGCCAGCGACTGTGCCCGTATCCTGATCGCTCAGGTCAACCCCAATATGCCGCGTACCCACGGCGACGGCCTGATCCATGTCAGTCGGCTGACCGCGATGGTGGAGTGTAATGATCCACTGCTGGAGGCTTTGCCCAAGCCGCTGAGCGCCCTCGAGCGCTCGATCGGTCGCCATGTCGCGGGCCTGGTCGAGGACGGCGCTACGCTGCAAATGGGAATCGGCGCAATCCCCGACGCGGTGTTGGCGGCGCTGGGCTCGCATCGACGACTGGGCATCCATACCGAGATGTTCAGCGATGGCGTGATTGACCTCGTCGAGCGCGGCATTATCACCGGAGAGTGCAAAAAGGTTCATCCGGGGGCGATCGTTGCAGGCTTTGCTGTCGGTAGTCGTCGGCTCTACGACTTCATGGACGACAACCCGATGATCAAGATGCTCGACATCGCCTACGTCAACGACACCGATGTGATCCGTCGCAATCCACAGGTGACGGCGATCAACAGCGCGCTGGAGGTCGATCTGACCGGCCAGGTCTGTGCAGATACGCTTGGCGGCAAGCAATACTCCGGCGTTGGCGGCCAGATGGACTTCATCCGAGGAGCGGCGCTGTCCGAAAATGGTCGTCCGATCATCGCGCTGCCGTCCTCGACCAGCCGAGGAGAGTCGCGGATCGTCACCATGCTCAAGGCCGGCGCAGGGGTGACGACGACGCGAGCCCATGTCCACTACGTGGTCACCGAGTATGGCGTGGCGATGCTCTATGGCCTGAGCTTGCGCAAGCGTGCCCAAGCGCTGATCGATATCGCCCATCCCGATCACCGCGAGATGTTGTCGAAGTCCGCTCACGAGCGATTTGGTCTGCTGGTGTAACGAACCGGCCACCGGGGACGGGTTACTGCATCGAGCCAGCCGGGGGTAGCAGCGGGGGGCCGGTGTCGCGGCTGCGCTCGACCAAGACCAAGATCGTCAGCAGCAGCAGCAGTGCGGCCAGCGCCAATCCTGCGATGAGCCAGCCGAGCTTGAGAGCCTGTGGGGTCTGCGAGGTCAGGCTCTGACGCGACGCGGCCATGGAGAACATCGCCGATAGGGGCATGTCTCCCGGCTGACTGCTTGCGCTGTTTTGTGACAGTGGGGCCGGACTTTTGGCGGTTAGCGAGATCGGCTTCGCACTTTGGGTGCTCCCGGCGCGTGCAGCCAAGCGACCCAATTGGACCGGATCGGTCGGTGGCGGTGAGGGCTGGGCCTGCACCGGTGGAGAGGGATGCGAGGCTGGCCGATCCGCCGTGGTCGATTCATCACCTGGGCTCGAATCGCTGACCGTCGTTTCCAGCGGGAGCACCAGCGGCTTGGCATTGGTCGTTGAGCGATCGGCCCGTACTCCCTCACCCGGTTCATGTCGTGCCGGATCCGCTGGATCCGCTGGATCGGACAGCGGCCGTGAGCCGGTGGTCGCTTTTCCAGGCCCCAGTTGTTCCGGCATGGTGATCTGCGCCGCCGATGGTGGTGGGTTGCTGGTTGGGCCGATCGACAGAGTTGGCAGCACCCCGGGCGGTGGCAAGTGTCGCGGTGGCCTGCTGTCTGGTCTTTCGGACGGGACCACAACGTGGAGCGGCGGTGGGTGTGGGGGCGATGACTTGGGTCGCTCTTTGCGATAGTCAAGCGCCGGGCGCAGGGGTACCGGCAGCGCGTCTTCCTCGGCCTGCGAGGTAAGCGGGGTGGGGAGCTGCCGCAGCGGTACCGGCAAATCGAACAACTCCGAAGGCACTTCTTCCGTCGGCAAGTCGGCTTTGCAGTGCGGACAGTGCCGACGTTCACCGCTCGGGCGGTTCGGTTCCGGCAAGAGCGTGTGAGCGCACTGTGAGCAGACCTGCATCCTAACCAACGCTCCTAGTTTATCCGCAAGGTCTACCGTCTGAATCGGCAAATTGGCGACTGTGATGACGAACTGGTCACAACGGGGGATGGCGACCGGGCAGGGGGAGCGTTATGTTCGTTCTACATCGCGACCGCCCATGATTACCAAAGAGCTACAAGAGTCGCTTCTCGCGGCAATGTCCTATGCCCGGAAGCGTCGGCATGAGTATCTGTGCCTCGAACACGTCCTGTATTCCTTCACCGAGGAGCCTAGCTCCGCGAAAATCCTGAAGGCGTGCGCAGTCGACATTTCCAAGCTGCGCAAACAGCTCGAGGAGTTTTTGACCGACAAGGTCAGCTCGCTGCCTGACGGGGTCGATCACGAACCGGAGCAGACGGTCAGCATCCAGCGGGTGCTCCAGCGGGCGATTTTCCACATGCACTCGTCGGGGAAATCGCAGATCAGCTCGGGGGATGTGCTCGCGGCGATGTTTCGCGAGCAGGACAGCCACGCGATTTTTCTCCTCGAAAGCCAAGGCGTGACGCGGCTCGACGTCATCAACTACCTGTCGCATGGGATCGAAAAGGACGGCGGCGAGGACAGCGAGGCCAGCGATCTGGGATTGTCGAACTCGGAGCACGATGGCGATGCCGAGGAAGAAGAGGGCGGCGAGCCCGATAAGAAGAAGTCGCTGCTCGATCGCTACACCGTGAACTTGGTGGCTGAAGCGAAGGCCGGTCGCATCGATCCGTTGATTGGCCGCGAAAGCGAGGTGCTGCGCACGATGCAGGTGCTGTGTCGGCGGCGCAAAAACAACCCACTTTACGTCGGTGATGCCGGTGTTGGTAAGACCGCACTCGCGGAAGGACTGGCCTGGAAGATCGCTCGCGACGAAGTCCCTGAGGTGCTCAAAGGGTCGGTGGTGTTTGCGCTCGACATGGGCGGCCTCGTTGCGGGAACCAAGTTTCGCGGTGAGTTCGAGCAGCGCCTCAAAGGCATCCTCACCGAGTTGCGCAAGATCAAGAAGGCCATCCTCTTTATCGATGAGATCCACACCATTGTTGGGGCGGGGGCCGTCTCGGGTGGTGCGATGGATGCCGCGAATCTACTGAAGCCCGCGCTGGCGTCGGGAGAGCTGCGCTGCATTGGCTCGACGACCTTCGAGGAGTACAAGACCGTCTTTGACAAGGATCGGGCCTTGTCGCGGCGCTTCCAAAAGATCGACCTCGTCGAGCCGAGCGCCGATGAGACGTATCTCATCCTCAAAGGGCTGCGGGCTCGCTACGAAGAGTTTCACGGGGTGCGCTATACCGATCCAGCGCTGCGAGCGGCTGCCGATTTGGCGGCGAAGCACATGACCGATCGCCATCTGCCCGACAAAGCGATCGACGTCATCGATGAAGCGGGTGCGGCGATGCGGATTTTGCCGGGCAGCCACGCGAAGACCAAGAAGGTGGTTCGTCCTGCGGATGTCGAGCAGGTGATTGCCCGGATGGCC
>ERZ724510.1879-NODE-1879-length-11483-cov-15.092667_pt1 | contig 11483 bp, 10 predicted proteins | sample MGYA00376043_ERZ724510 | MGnify/ENA primary metagenome ERZ724510 (study PRJEB28724, sample SAMN07190888) | wastewater metagenome | isolation source: influent of sewage treatment plant in Hong Hong | place: USA: Christiansburg, Virginia | collected 2016-03-01 ... | reverse complement strand
TCAGGAATTGTATGGCCACCCACACCGACCGCCCATCCCGCCGCGACCTCCGCCTTCCGGCGTCCAGCCGAGCGCCTACTCGCCAGCTTGCCGTTGCACCGCCCGCGCCGTGGGTCGATCAGCGCCCGGAAACCGCGCAACTGGCCCGCCTGTCCTCACTGTCTGCCGCCTCGCCTCAGCTTGGCCAGTTGCGCGCCCAGCAGGCGCAGGCGGATGCCAGCGTTCGACCGCTGATTCCGCCGGCACACACTGACGCAGCCAGCGACAGCGCGTCCACGGCAAGCCCGACTGTTTCGGCGGCCCATCCGCTGTTGCCTGCGGCATCGGCGGACGCCAGTGCACAGGCTGGACAATCCATCGCCCAGGTATTGTCTGGCCCGCCGGCGCTGAATCCTCGGGATGCGCAGCAGAAGCAGGCCGATGTGGACCACGCCGCCGCGCTGGCCCGGCGCATCATTGGCCAGTCAGGTTCCCTGGCTCAGGTCGAAGCGTTCTTTCCGGCGTTAAAACGCCGCTTTGGCCTGGTGCGTGCCGAGTTCGTCAATCTTGGCCAGCCGGGTGCGGCGCTGGCGCTGCAGGTCAATCCTACTGCGTTGGTGACATCGCTGGGCGGTTTGGAATGGACGCTGAATAACCCGACCGCCAGCCGGTCTGGCCTGACCCAGGACGTGCATTTCACCACCGGCACCCTGGGCGGAGACACCGTGGCCGTGAAGATGGAAGCCCGCGCCCTGGGGCCTACCCACCCGCAAGGTGGCCCGCCCAGCAGTGGCGCGCTGAGCGGCATCATGGCGCAATTGCCGACCAACCCCGTGCTGCCCGGCGAAAAGAAATTCATCAAGGGCCATTTGCTTAACGACAATCTGGGTGGCCCCGGCATTGCCCAGAACCTGTATCCCATCACCGCCCTGGCCAACAAGAACCACGAAGCCTACGTGGAAAGCTGGGTCAAGCAGAAGGTCAATCTGCAGGGGCACTGGGTGTATTACCGGGTACAGGTCAAGAGCGTCAGCACCGAGTTGTCCAAAGGCTGGCAGCACAATTACGTCAATGCCACGCTGGATTGCGAGGCCCAGTTGCTGGACGCCAGTGGCAAGAAAACCGGCAGCGGCATTCACTACAATATCGTTTCCGCCTACAAAGGGAGCAACTCGCCCACCAAGGCTAGCGTGAGTGCCGGGACGGGCGGCAAGGCGCTGCTGGAGCCGGGGTTTGACAAGGACAAGGTGGAATGGTCCACCACCAAGGGGGGCGACCAAGGGCCGAAGGAAGTGGATGAGGAAATCCGCGTGGCCGTGCGTCAGGTCATGTCCAAGGCAGGTGCTAAGGGGATTTCCGAGCAAGATGTGATTGGCGCGCTGGGGGCGTTGTCCAGCTGGACGCCTGACAGCCTGGAGCTGAAGATGATCACCGACCCATCCCTGGACATGGCAGCGCGCCTGCTGGATGAAAGCCAACCTCTGGAAGTGGGGCAATGGAACCGTGGCATTGGCGTGCTGGACATCAACAAGCGCGCCATCCTTGCCGCGCTGGGCAAGCTGGAAGGCGAACTGGACGCGTTGTCTACCCCCGGTTCGGGCGCGGCCAGCACGGTGGCACCTGGCCGGCGGGCTTCCCTGCATGGCGGTGCCAGTCATCTGCGCGTGGTGGCGGGCAAGTATCACTTCAAGCTGATCCGCAGCAAAAATCTTGTCACCACCAAGAGCGGGGTGACCAAGCTGGGCAAGGCAAATAAGGTGAAAAAAACCATCCGCAAGTTGGCCAAGCACAAATAAGCCCTGGCCCCCCTGGCCGTGAGGGGTCAGCCCGCCGGCCAGGGGGACAGACGCGGGCAGGGTTTTATCCGACGCGCCGTAAAACACCATTCTTCAGGGCGGTGATCTATATAGGGCACGGACGCCGCAGGCGTCCTGTCGTTGAGAAACACCCTTGCGCCGTCTTCCGGTAAACCGGTATTTCCGGTCAATCGGTATCTTGACGCTATGCAACGACTCCAAGCCTTCCAAGACCAACTCATGCCGACCGGCGAGCAACAGCGCAACATGCGCCGCTTCGCCGGGGCGTGCCGCTTCGTATTCAATCAGGCTAGCGGCCAGATGCGGTAGAAATCCCCGTCCTTGCCGGTTTCAAGACCGGCTCGCGAAGCGAGAGGGCGGGGAGGATGTCAACGTGCCAAGCTTATGCTTGCCAGTACTCCCGGTATACTGCAGCCTTCTTTTTTGCTGTCTGACCCTATTCGCCGGAGCCTGCCGATGACTGCCCCTGCCGCGCCCGCCCTGCCTGCCGAACCGCATCCTGGTCAGTTTGCCCATCAGGGCGCGCGCTGGCTGGCGGCCACCCGGCCTGCCTTTCTCACCGTATCGCTGGCTGGCAGCCTGCTGGGGCTGGCTGCCAGTCTGCCAGCCGTGAGCTGGGCGCTGGTAGGCTGGGCCTTGCTGGCGGTGCTGCTGTTGCAGGCCGGGGTGAATGTGTTCAATGACTACTATGACCATCTCAGCGGCAACGACGCAGCCAATACCGAGCGGCTGTTTCCATTTACCGGCGGCAGCCGCTTTATCCAGAATGGGGTGATGTCGGCGGGGCAGATGCTGGCCCTGGCGCTGGCGCTGTTTGCCGGGGTGACGGTGATTGGTGTCGGGCTGGTGTGGCTGCGTGGGCCGGCCTTGCTGGCGCTGGGGCTGGCCGGGGTGGCGCTGGGCTGGGCGTATTCGGCACCGCCGTGCAAGCTCAATAGCCGGGGGCTGGGCGAGCTGACTGTGGCGCTGACGTTCTATGGCGTGCCGCTGGGCATGGCGCTGGTGGCGGGGGGGCAGGTCAGCCCGGCGCTGGCCTGGGCCAGCGTCAGCCAGGCGCTGCTGATTACCGCACTGCTCTACGTCAATCAGTTTCCCGATCGGCGCGCCGATGCGCTGGCCGGCAAGCGCCACTGGGTGGTGCGCTTGCCGCTGGCCGGGGCAGTGGCCGGCCATGCGCTGCTGCTGGCGGCGGCCTATGGCTGGCTGGTGCTCGGCCTGGGCCTGGGCCGGCTGCCGATGGCCGCCGCGCTGGGCTTGCTCACCCTGCCGCTGTCCTTGCGCGCCGCGCTGCAGCTTGGCCGGCATGCTGACACCCCGAGCCGGCTGCGTCCTGCGATAATAGCCACTTTGCTGGCGGCCAACCTGCACCCCGTGTGCCTGGCCGTCGGGCTGGCCCATGCGGCCTACTTCACCGGAAACTGACGCCATGATTGGACGCCTGAGCGGCCATCTGCTGGAAAAGCTCCCCCCGCATCTGCTGCTGGATGTACATGGGGTGGGCTATGAAGTGGATGTGCCGATGAGCACGTTTTACCAGCTGCCCGCCACGGGCGAGCCGCTGACCCTGTTCATTCACCAGGTGGTGCGTGAAGACGCGCTGCTGCTGTATGGCTTTGCCAGCCGCGACGAACGGGAAACCTTCCGCCAGCTGCTCAAGGTCACCGGCATTGGTGCCAAAATCGCCCTGGCCATCTTGTCTGGCCTGTCGGCGGACGAGCTGGCGCTGGCGGTGGCCAGCGAAGACGTGGGCCGCTTGTCCAAGGTGCCGGGCATCGGCAAGAAAACCGCCGAACGGCTGATTCTGGAGTTGCGCGGCAAGCTGGGCCTGCACGGCAGTGGCGTGCCCGGTGCGCTGCCGATGCAGGCCGGCAATGACCACAGCGCCGATATCACCAATGCGCTGCTGGCGCTGGGCTACAACGACAAGGAAGCCGCTGCTGCCACCAAGCACCTGCCGCCGGGCACCTCGGTGGAAGATGGCATCCGCCAGGCGCTGAAAGCGTTGGTCAAGGCATGAGGCGCGGGCTGTTTTATCCGCATCGCCGCCGCTGGGCGCTGTCGCCGCTGGCCGGGCTGGGGCTGCTGGGGTTTGCCGCGCTGGCACTGGGCTTTGGCCATCCGCCGGTCAGCGTGCTGGACGCTGAACTGGGCCAGACGCTGTTTGGCTGGCGTGACGGCTGGCTGGCGCAAGGCTTTGGCCAGTTTGCCCAGGTGTCCAACTGGCTGGGCCATGCGCCGATACAAACGCTGTGGGTGCTGTGGCTGGCTGGCCTGATGGCCACGCTGGGCCGCGACCGTCCCGCCGCTGGCGTGCTGGTGGCCAGCATGCTTGGCCAGTGGGGGGTAAACCAACTGGTCAAAACCCTGATTGACCGCCCGCGCCCGCAGCTCGACCCGCTGCTGCACACCGTGGGTGCGTCGTTTCCCAGCGGCCATGCCATGAGCGCCACCGTGCTGTATGGTTTTATTGCCCTGTGGCTGCTGCCGCGCCTGCGTCCGGCGCAACAGCCATGGCTGCTGGCGCTGGCCATGCTGTGGATTGCCGCCCACGCGCTGGCCCGGCCTTATCTGGGCGCGCACTATGTCAGCGATGTGCTGGCGGGCGTGGCGCTGGGCCTGGTGTGTCTGAGTCCGGCGCGGCACTGGCTGCAGGGCCAGACCCGCGCGGCCTATCTGTAATGTCTGTCAACGCCGGGCCGGCTCTGGCCCCGGCGGAAAGCGTGCCTGATGATCGAACCCGACAAACTGTCTGCCAGCCCGGCCGCGCCGCGGCTGGTGGCGGCGCAAACCCAGTCCAGCCAGGAAGACGCGCTGGAGCGCGCGCTGCGCCCGCGCCTGCTGGATGAATACGTTGGCCAGCGCAAGGCGCGCGGCCAGCTGGAAATTTTTATCGAAGCCGCCAAAAAACGCGGTGAAGCGCTCGACCATGTCTTGCTGTTTGGCCCGCCCGGTCTGGGCAAAACCACGCTGGCGCATATCATCGCCCGGGAAATGGGGGTGAACCTGCGCCAGACTTCCGGGCCGGTGCTGGAGCGTGCCGGCGACCTGGCCGCACTGCTGACCAATCTCGAGCCACACGATGTGCTGTTCATCGATGAAATCCATCGGCTGAGCCCGGTGGTGGAAGAAATCCTCTACCCGGCGCTGGAAGACTACCAGCTGGACATCATGATTGGCGAAGGCCCGGCGGCGCGTTCGGTGAAGCTGGATTTGCCACCATTCACCCTGGTGGGGGCCACCACCCGCGCCGGCATGCTGACCAACCCGCTGCGCGACCGCTTTGGCATCACCGCCCGGCTGGAGTTTTACACCCCGGAAGAACTGGCCCGGATTGTCACCCGTTCTGCTGGCCTGTTGCAGGTGGAAATGGCCGCAGATGGCGCGGACGAAATTGCCCGCCGCGCCCGTGGCACGCCACGGATTGCCAACCGTTTGCTGCGCCGGGTGCGCGACTTTGCCGAGGTGCGCAGCGATGGCCGGGTGAGCCGCGACATTGCCGACGCTGCGCTGTCGATGCTGGATGTCGACCACGCTGGCCTGGATGTGATGGACCGCAAGCTGCTGTCGGCGATTATCGAAAAATTTGCTGGCGGCCCGGTCGGGCTGGATAACGTGGCGGCGGCGATTGGCGAAGCATCCGACACCATCGAAGATGTGCTGGAGCCGTATCTGATCCAGCAAGGCCTGCTGCAGCGCACCCCACGCGGGCGCATGGCCACCGTGCTGGCGTATCAGCATTTTGGCCTGACCGCGCCGGATCGCTTGCTGGGGTGAGCGAGGGGAAGGGGAGGTGCGCGTGCTGGGCGAGAACGCGCCACCTCCCCGCATGACTACCCCCTGGCCTGTGGGGCAAACTTGGCCCAGCGTGGGCGCAGCAGGCGTTTCAGCCGGGTGTAGGCCACCCGGTCCTTGCTGGCCAGTTGCGCCGCCAGCGCCAGGGTTTCCGGCAGCAACGCGTCCACCGGCAAGGCCCGGTCAACAATCTGGCGCGCAGCGGCTTCGTCGCCGCCCAGCGCGCGGCCAGTCATCACCATTTCCCAGCGCGCCTGCTCGTTGGGCAAGGTATTCACGCATTCCACCATCACCGGCGACAGCCCCAGTTTCAGGTCGATTTCCGGAAAGCAGATGCGGCCCCGATCGGCGCGCATGGTGCGAAAATCGCATACGCTGGCCATCAGCGCGCCGCCGCCGTAGGCATTGCCGCTGATGCACGCCACCGTGGGCAGGTTCAGCCAGGCGATCCGCGCCAGAAAGCCATCCAGACGCGGCACAAAATGCTCAAACAGATACGGCATGCCCTTGCTGCGGATGTAGTCCAGATTGATGCCGTTGCTCCAGGCTTTGTCGTGGTTGGATGCCAGCACCAGTGCCCGGTTGGCCGCCGGATCGGCTTCGATGGTGTCCAGATGCTGCGCCAGTTCGTCGAGCACGGCGTCGTCGAGCATATTGCCGTTTTCGCCGTTAATCATTGTCAGCAGGTAGACCGTGTCCTGCAGGTCCAGGGTGAAATACGCCATGTTCAGTCTCCATTCTCCATGAGGGTGGGCCGCTATGTGGCCGCGTGGCCCACATCATGCCTCAAACGTTTGTTTGAATTCAACAGGCAAGCCTCTGTTCTTCCGCCAGAATCAGGTAGAATCCCGACTTTGATTGATGTGGGTAGGGCATGTTTTCCGATCATCTGGCCGGCTTGAATCCGGAACAACTGCGCGCGGTCACTCTGGCGCAGGGGTCTGCGCTGGTGCTGGCCGGGGCTGGCAGCGGCAAAACCCGGGTGCTGACCACGCGGATTGCCTGGCTGATTGCCGGGCAGCGCGCCATGGCGGCCAATATTCTGGCGGTGACCTTCACCAACAAGGCCGCCCGGGAAATGCACACCCGTCTGTCGGTCATGCTGCCGATCAATCCGCGCGGCATGTGGATTGGTACCTTTCACGGCCTGTCCAACCGCTTTTTGCGCACCCACTGGCGCGATGCCGGCCTGCCGCAAACGTTTGCCATCCTCGACATGCAGGACCAGCTGGCGGCGATCAAGCGGCTGATGAAATCCCTGCAGGTGTCGGACGAGAAATTTCCACCGCGCCAGGTGCAGGCGTTCATCAACAGCCATAAAGACCAGGGTCTGCGCGCCGAGGCGCTGAAGCCCCATGATGCCTTCAACGCCAAGCTGACTGAACTTTACGCCGCCTACGACGCCCAATGCCGGCGCGAAGGCGTGGTGGACTTTGCCGAGCTGCTGTTGCGCAGCTACGAGCTGCTCAGCAGCAACGAAGCCCTGCGTGAGCATTATCGGGCACGGTTTTCGCATATTCTGGTGGACGAGTTCCAGGACACCAACAAGCTGCAATATGCCTGGCTTACCCTGTTTGCCGGCCCGCACGCCAGTGTGTTTGCCGTGGGGGACGACGACCAGTCGATCTATGCCTTCCGTGGCGCGGAAGTGGGCAATATGCGCCGGCTGATGGCGGACTTTCAAGTGGCCGAGCCGATCAAGCTGGAGCAGAACTACCGCTCCTGCGGCAATATTCTGGACGCCGCCAATGCGCTGATCCAGCATAACGATGGTCGGCTGGGCAAAAACCTGTGGACAGACGCGGGTGCCGGCGAGCCGGTTCGTCTGTATCGTGGCTGGACCGACGGCAACGAAGCCGAATTTATTGTCGACGAAGTGCGCGCGCTGCGCCGCGACGGCCATGCCCTGGCCAATATGGCGGTGTTGTATCGTTCCAACGCCCAGTCGCGGGTGCTGGAGCACGCGCTGTTTCAGGCTGGCTTGCCGTATCGGGTGTATGGTGGCCTGCGCTTTTTCGAGCGGCAGGAAATCAAGCACGCGCTGGCGTATTTGCGACTGGTGGCCAGCCCGGAAGACGACAATGCGCTGTTGCGGGTGATCAATGTGCCGGCGCGCGGCATTGGCGCACGCACGGTGGAAAACCTGCAAACTGCCTCGCGCGAGCGCGGCTGCAGCCTGTGGCAGGCCGCGTGCGGCCAGGGCGGCGGGCGTAGCGCCGCCAGCCTGGGCAAGTTTGTGCTATTGATTGAACAATTGCGCCAGGATGCGCTGCGTTTGTCATTTGCCCAACTGGTCAGCCACCTGATAGATTTCAGCGGCCTGCGTGCGATGTATCAGAGCGACAAGGACGGCGGCGAAGAGCGGCTGGAGAACCTGGACGAACTGATTTCCGCCGCGGTGAGCTTTGCCCCGGAAGACCCGGCGCAGATTATCGCCGAGTTTCTGGCCCATGCGTCGCTGGAGGCCGGCGAGCATCAGGCCGGTGCCGGCGAGGATGCGTTTCAGCTGATGACGGTTCACGCCGCCAAGGGGCTGGAGTTTGATTGTGTGTTTGTGTCTGGTTTGGAAGAGGGGCTGTTTCCGCATGAAAATGCCCTGAACGACCGCCACGGCATCGAAGAAGAGCGCCGCTTGATGTATGTGGCGATTACCCGCGCCCGTCAGCGCTTGTATTTGACGCAAGCGCAACAACGTATGCTGCACGGCCAGACCCGCTACCCGCTGCCGTCACGTTTCATGGATGAGATTCCGCCGGCGCTGACGAAAAATCTCTCCGAAACCATGACGGCTGGCTTATCATCGCGCCACGCGCCCGCGACGACGCGTGCACCGGCAGCGCGCAGCAGCGGCCCGGCCCGGCAGGCGCTACCCGGTGGCTGGTGTATTGGCCAGTCGGTTGCTCACCCGAAATTTGGCGTCGGTGTTATCCTGAACGCCGAAGCCCTGGGCGAAGAACTGCGGCTGTATGTAAATTTTGCCGAGCATGGCGCCAAATGGCTGGACATGCGTTTTGCCAAACTGACCCCTGCCTGAGCCGCGCCCTGGCGACGGATTGAACCTTACGCATTACGGAACTGAGCCTATGTCTAAAGATCAACCACTGTCGGCTTCTTATCAGACGCTGCTGAACCGGTCCAATCCGAAACTGATGAGCCACGACGAGCAGAACCCCTATGCGTCCAAACTGATCCTGATTGTGGATTCGGTGCCGGAAATGCAACGGGCGTTGACCATGACCCTGGCCAGCTTCGGTGCCAACAAGGTGGAGTTTGCCACCCGACCTGGCGACGCCATGGCCAAGCTTGGGCGTTACTCGTTTGATATCGTGCTGTGCGATTTTGACCTGGGCAACGGCTACGACGGCCTGCACCTGCTGGAAGAAGCCAAGTCGCGCAACCTGATCAAGCAGTCCTGCGTGTTCATGATTGTGTCCGGCGAGCGCCGCTCGCAGCGCGTGCTGGCCGCCGCCGAACTGGAGCCGGATGGCTACCTGCTCAAACCCTTTACGGGCGAACAGCTGCGCGTGCGGCTGGATCGGGCCATGCGCCGGCGCGAATCGTTCCGCTGTGTGGACGACGCACTCAAGCAGAACGACCTCCTGGTGGCGATCAACTCGTGTAATGAGCGGATTTCCGACGGTGACGAGTTTGCCCTGGATTTCATGCGCCTGCGCGGCACCCTGTCGCTGAAAATTGGCGACTATCTGTCGGCCAAATCGCTGTACGAAGAAGTGATGGCAATCAAGGCGCAGCCGTGGGCGCAACTGGGGCTGGCCAAATCGCTGACCCAGCTTAAGCAGTACGACGAAGCCAAGGTGATGTTTGACGAAGTGCTGTCGAAAAATGGTCGGGTGATGGAAGCCTACGACTGGCTGGCCAAACTGCACGAAGCGCAGAACGATCTGGCTGCCGCCCAGGAAACCCTGGAAAACGCCGTGCAGCTGTCGCCGCTGGCCATCCGCCGCCAGAAGGAACTGGCGGAAGTGGCCGTGCAGAATCACGACTACGACACCGCCGAGCGCGCGCTGAAAAAAACCATCGACGTGGCCAAGTATTCGGTGTATCGCGCCGTGGAAGACTACGCCGCGCTGGCGCGGGTGCAGATTGCCAAGGGCGACCTGCAGTCGGCCACCCAGACCGCTGGCACCGTGCGCCGCGAGTTCCGCCACAATGCCACCGCCGAGTGGATGGCCAGCATCATCGACAGCCAGGTGTACAAAAAGCAGGGGCAGCCGCACCGGGGCCGGGAACTGCTCGACGAAGCGATCAAGCGCATGCCCGAGCTGGAAGAAAAACTCTCGCAGCAGGCCAAGATGGAGCTGATTCAGGCCTGCTATGCGCAGGGCCGCGAAGACGTGGGCAACCGCATGGTGCAGGACATCGTGCGCAACAACCACGATAACCAGCATGTGCTCGACCGCCTGACCCGTATCTACGAACAGGTGGACCGTCTGGAAGTGGGCAAGCAACTGATTGCCGAAAACGTTCAGTCGGTGGTCGATATCAACAACCAGGCCGTGCGCCTGGCCCAGGCCGGCCAGCTGGAAGACGCCGTGCATATGTTCTCGCAGGCGGTGGAAGAGCTCCCGCACAACCAGCAGATCCTGCTCAACGCGGTCAACGCCATCCTGGCCATGGTGCACCGCAAGGGCTGGCACGAAACCTATATGGCGCATGCTTACAACTACCTGGAACGGGTGCGCCAGATGGACCCGCTCAACGGCAAGTACCAGAAGCTGCATCGCTCCTACCGTCAGGTGATCGAACAGCATGGCAAGCAGCAATGGACGCCGATGCTGCCCAAAACCGAGGAAGAGCTGGCTGCCGAGGCGGCGGCAGTGGAGGCCACCGCCAAAAACACCAAGCCAGGCGGCACCCGGCCACCGGTAAAAACCGTCAGCTAAGCGGAGTGGCTTGGAACAGGCCCGGTGTGTCCGCTGTGCGGGGCACACCGGGCCTGTGCATGATAGGGGGCCATCGGTGGGGTGTCGCTGGGCGGCGCATGCCTTTGTCAGACAAAAATCTGTTTTAATTCAATCTGTCATGACTGACCGGCGTGGTGTGACAGGATTGCGACACTTGTGTGCCTGTCTTCGGCATGAGGCTGGTCAAGCGCGCCACAGGCTTCTATGATTTGTGCAGTGCAACACATCTCATCAGGAGCCCGACCATGACCGACCACGCCAACGCCACGCTCAGCGAAACCAGCGAACACAGCAGCGACACGCTGCAATACCCCTACACCATCACCGAAAAACTGCAGGATAGCCTGCATCAGGCGCTGGACAGCGCCGAGTCGCCGCGCGACTTGGGCATTGCCTGATTTTTTGCCTGGGCAAGCTCTGCCCCAGCAAGGTGCATGACGGGCCAATGGCTGGCCATGCACCTTGCTGGGGCAAATTTTGTGCGCTGGATCAAGACAAACACCGGGTGATGCGAGTAGTATAAAACCGTGTCACGGCAGCGCTGTTGCTGCCCGTCCCATCATCAAGGAGTGCCGTATGTTTCCCGAGTATCGTGACCTGATCACCCGCCTGAAAACCGAAGACGCCCACTTCACCCGTCTGTTCGACAAGCACAACGCCATCGACCAGCAAATCAAGAACATGGAAGCGCGCATCGAACCGGGCTCCCCGGAAGAGATCGAAACGCTGAAAAAAGAAAAGCTGCACCTGAAAGACGAGCTCTACACCATTCTGCGCACCGCCGCCGCCTGAGGCCAGCCGCCCGCAACGGGGTGACGGAGTGAAAACGCCCGCCTGACATTCTGTCGGCGGGCGTTTTGGCGTCTGGCTATCCTATGCCGTTTACAGTTTCAATGCCCGCCGAATGGCCGGCAGCGCCGCCTGCGCGGCCTTTTCGCCTTCCAGAATCGCCTGGTTTTTCTGGGCAAAG
>ERZ724510.1875-NODE-1875-length-11492-cov-6.556177_pt1 | contig 11492 bp, 9 predicted proteins | sample MGYA00376043_ERZ724510 | MGnify/ENA primary metagenome ERZ724510 (study PRJEB28724, sample SAMN07190888) | wastewater metagenome | isolation source: influent of sewage treatment plant in Hong Hong | place: USA: Christiansburg, Virginia | collected 2016-03-01 ... | reverse complement strand
GAGATCAGCAGAAACCATGGAACTGCTCGACATTACAAGCGAGGTTCTTGCCTTGTTGAATGATTTGGTCGATTCATTGAATGCTGACGCATCCTCTGCAACGAATGACGACGCATACGTGAGGGCAAAGATTTTCTTGAATGCATGGTCAGGTAGGGTAAATGGCTAACAACAGCAAAGAACATAAAAAGAATCCACTGCATACGCCCCGCGTCATCGCATACGTGCGCGTGTCCACGGATGAGCAGGACGTCAACAAGCAGCGCCATGAGATCCTGGAATACGCACACCAGAATAAGATGACCATCGACGAATTCATAATGATCACCGTATCAAGCCGGAAAGCGGCGAAGGACCGGCGGATCGAAGAATTGATGGAAAAGCTTGCGCCGGAGGATACGCTGATCATATCCGAGCTGTCTCGTCTGGGCCGGTCCATCGCGGAGGTCATCGGCCTGGTGAACGGCCTGGTCGAGCGGAACGTCAGGCTCATCGCCATCAAGCAGAACATAGACCTGGCAGGAAAGCATGACACGACATCAAAGGTGATGGTTACGGTCTTTTCTCTGCTGGCCGAACTGGAGCGCGATCTTGTGTCTCAAAGAACAAAGGCAGCTTTAGCTGCCTTGAAAGCACAAGGGAAAAAGTTGGGGAGACCAGTGGGAACAAAAGGAAAATCGAAACTCGATGGTAAGGAGCCGGAAATCATAGCTTTTCTCGACAAGAGAGTGCCGGTGGCGGCAATAGCGCGTATTTTGGGGTGTTCGCGGCCAGGCCTCTTGAATTTCATGGAAAACAAGAAGATATACAAGGCAAAGCGAAGCGAAAAAAGGTGATTGGAGTTGTGTGCTGTGGGACAGTCACGGCATCACGAAAAATCTATCAATACGTTATTGGCTCGCCGCCGTCTTGCAGTGATACCTAAACTGGTACATGCCTAAAGCAACCAAGGAGTCTTGCAAGGACGCATTTTTGCCTTGACAGCATGAAGGGCAGTGTGGCATATGCATATCGCTTTTGAGGAACACGATTTGAGGAAGGAGTTGGAAGGAGTAGCTTTAGGAGTAGCGACCGGCTTGAGCTATTAAAAATTATCCTATTTCCAGTAAGTTATAACAACTTTCCAAATCCTGTTCCGCCTACCATATTAAAAAAACGGAAGCCGCGGGCGGCGACGGCCGGAGTGAATCATCGGCGAAGCGGGAGCGGATTGCGAAGTAGCATTTAGTATTGATTGAAAAAAACGGGGTCGTAGTTAAGTTGGTTATAACGCCGGCCTGTCACGCCGGAGGGCGAGGGTTCGAGTCCCTTCGGCCCCGCCAAATATGTCAGGGGTTGGCCTATGCGGTTAACCCCTTTTTCATATCAACAGAAAGATGAAGTACGAAGGGATAATCATCCGACCTCCCAGCGAGGCTTACAGCCTCCTGTTACAGGTCACCGTAGGTTGTTCTCATAACCGCTGCACCTTTTGTCCCACTTACAAAGGCGTAAAGTTCCGGATCAAATCTCCCGAGGAAATCAGTGAGGATATCCGTGCGGCACGGCGTTATCGTCAGGTGGAAAAGGTCTTTCTCTGTGACGGCGATGCCCTCATCGTTCCCCATGCACGGTTGTTGGATATGCTGCACCAACTGAAAGAAAGCCTGCCGGCCCTCAAGAGGGTGGGACTCTACGGAAACGCCAAGAGCATCCTCCGCAAATCCAGGGAGGAACTTGGGGAGCTACGGGAAACGGGGTTAGGGATCGTTTACCTCGGAGTGGAAAGTGGCCATCGTGATGTTCTCCGGGACATCAAGAAGGGGGTTTCCTATGATCAGTTGGTGGAGGCCGGCCGCCGCGTCAAGGATGCGGGGATAAGTCTGTCCGTGACGGTTATCCTCGGATTGGGGGGGAGAGATCGGAGCGTCGATCATGCCCGGGAAACGGCCCGTATCCTCAAGGATATCGATCCGGATTATGTGGGGGCACTTACCCTGATGCTCATTCCCGGCACCCCCCTCCATGACGAATATGACACCGGAAAGTTCATCCTTCCCGACACTTTCGATTTTTTGAATGAATTGGGCATCATGATCGCCAATTCCACGTTCACGAACTGCTTTTTCACCTCCAACCATGCCTCCAACTATCTGCCCATTCGCGCCCGTCTTCCCCAAGAGAAGGAAAAGACCGTCGCCCTCATCCAAAAGGTTATCGGTGCAGCAAATCCCGGACTCCTGCGCCCCGAATATGCCCGGGCACTGTAAGTTCCGAAACTGGTTACGCACATGAAACTCATCTCATTGATAAAAAAGATCTTCCAGGAGCGTGACGCCTCACGGCTGGAGGAGGAAATCCAGGCCATCATAGATGCCGGTGAGGAGGATGGGCTGATCGATCCTCAATCCGGAGAGATGATCCAAAGCATCCTGGAATTCAAGGATACGGTGGTCCGGGAGGTGATGGTCCCCCGAACGGAGATTGTCGCGGTAAGCGCCGGAGCCACGATCGAGGAAATCGTACGGATCATTTCTATTTATGGGCACACCCGCATGCCTGTCTATCGGGGTGATATCGACCACATAATCGGGGTGGTCAATGTCAAGGATCTCTTGAAGTTCTGGTCCCGGGAGGTGACGGAAAAGGATTTCCTCTCCATCCTGCGGAAACCTTACTACATCCCGGAGACCAAAAACATCAGCCAACTCCTTCATGAACTGAAGCAGAAAAAGTATCATCTGGCCATCATCATCGACGAATATGGGGGAACGGCCGGACTGGTGACGCTGGAGGATCTGATGGAGGAAATCATCGGGGAGATTCATGACGAGCATGATACCCAGGAACCCGGCATTGTGGAGGAAACGGACGGTTATACCTTGGTGGACGGCCGGGTGGAAATCGAGGAACTCGAGGAATATTTCGGCGTGACCTTCGATGAAGGCAAATATGAAACCCTGGGTGGATTGATCCTCAACACCGTCAAACGCATCCCCGCTGCGGGAGAGACGATAATCGTCGATAATTTCGAAATGACGATTGTTGCCGCGGATGAACGCCGAATAAAAAAGGTAAGGATTCGTAAAATCAGGAAGGAAGATGAGCAAAATTCTCCGGAAGCCTGAAGGCGGCAGGTCGAGTCGTCTCGATTCTTTTGACCTCCTGCTCGCCTTGGGATCGGGGGTGCTGCTGATCTTCTCCTTTCCAAAATTCGGCACGGGTCTCGTGGCCTGGATCAGCCTCCTGCCCCTTCTTTATTCCCTGCGGGGAAAGAATGCCTCCCATGGTTTCCTGTTGGGACTGGCAACCGGTATCACTTCCCAGATCGGCGTCATGTACTGGATAACTTACGTAGTCGTCAATTACGGCTACCTGCCATACCCGGTGGGCATCGCCGCCATGCTCCTTTTATCCGGCTATTTAGGGCTTTTTACGGGGGTATTCGCGGCCGCGGCGGCGTACCTGCTGGGGTGGCGATTGCCTTTCTGTCTCACCGCTCCGGTCCTCTGGACGGTGCTGGAGTTCGGGAAATCACATCTGCTGACGGGCTTTCCCTGGGAGAATCTCGGCTATTCACAATACCTGAATTCACCGATTCTACAGATCGCTGATGTTGCCGGCGTCTATGGAGTATCCTTTCTGATCGTTTTCGTCAATGCCTTGATATTTGAGGTGGTTTTCATCAACCAGGGGAAAGAGGAAAGGAAAGAAAGGGTGGTAAAAATCATCGCCGTCCTGGGGATTATGGTCCTCCTGTTCGGTTACGGCCTGATGCGCCTCAAGGAGATCGATAGGGCGGCATCGGCGCCGTCGATGACGGTCAGGATCACCCAGGGCAACGTGGACCAGAGTATCAAGTGGAACCCGGCCTATCAGTTGAAAACCATTGCGGCCTATGCCGCCCTTTCACGATCCGAAGCCGTGACCGAACCGGCTTTGATCGTCTGGCCGGAAACCGCCTATCCGGCTTTTTTCCAGGATGTCAACGACCTCCACCGGAAAGTTGTGGGACTGGTGAAGGACAAGGCAGCCTGGTTTCTCATCGGTAGTCCCGCCTACACGACACAGAGCGGGGAAACGGTGCTGTTCAACAGCGCCTTCCTGCTGACTCCGGAAGGCGCGATCGCCGGGCGCTACGACAAGGTGCATCTGGTGCCCTACGGGGAATATGTTCCGTTACGGAAGTTCTTTCCCTTCGTCAATAAACTCGTGGCCGGCATCGGCGATTTCGGCGTCGGCCCCGGTTATTACCCCTTGACGATGAATTCCCGGCGCCTGGGCGTACTTATCTGTTACGAGGGGATTTTCCCAGCGGCGGCCCGAGATTACAAGCGCCGGGGAGCGGATTTCCTGGTCAATATTACCAATGATGCGTGGTTCGGCAGTACCTCCGCCCCTTATCAGCATTTGTCCATGACAGTGTTTAGGGCCGTGGAAAATCGCCTCGATGTGGTGCGGGCCGCCAATACCGGCATCAGCGCCCGGATCGACGCCGCCGGCAGGATAGACGGGCGGACGGAACTGTTCCAGACCGCCTTTCAAGACATTAAAGTTCAATTCTACAACAAAGGGACCTTTTATGCCGTCTGGGGCGATTTATTCGTCTATCTGTGCATCATCGCCGCGGTTTTATTTTTTATGATCATACCCATAAGGAGGAAGAGAGATGCTGGAAGGGATAAATGAAAAGATGACGGATTTGAAAAGAAGAATTTCTCACCTCGGAGAGTGTCTTTGACGTTGCCACCAAGGAAAACGAAATTCGGGAACTGGAAAAAACCGCTGCCCGGGAGGATTTCTGGAATGACCAGGAAAAGGCATCCGCGGTCTTGCGGCAGCAGACAAAATTGAAGGAAGCGGTAACGCACTGGCGAAACCAGCAGCGACAATATGAAGATCTGGCCATGCTTTACGACATGGCGGCGGAAGAGAGCGACGAAGCGGCCCTAATGGATGTGGGCCGGGATATCGAGGCCCTGGAAAAGTCCGTCCGGGAGGAAGAATTGCGCCTTATGCTCGGGGCCCCGGAGGACCGTCTCCATGCCATCATGTCCATCCATGCCGGCGCTGGTGGCACGGAGGCCCAGGACTGGGCGGAAATGCTCCTGAGGATGTATCTGCGCTGGGCCGAGAGAAAGGGTTACAAGGCCACCATTATCGATTATCTGCCCGGTGACGAAGCGGGCGTTAAAAGTGTCTCCCTCGCTATCGAGGGAGAATACGCCTACGGATATGCCAAGGCGGAGGTGGGCATTCATCGGCTGGTGCGCATTTCCCCCTTCGATGCCGGGGCCCGGCGGCACACCTCCTTCGTTTCCGTCTTTGTTTATCCCGAAGTGGACGATAGCATTGTCATCGAGATTGACGAGAAGGATCTCCGGATCGACACCTATCGTTCCTCCGGGGCCGGGGGACAGCATGTCAACAAGACTGATTCCGCCGTGCGGATCACCCACCTACCAACCGGAATCGTCGTCCAGTGTCAGAATGAAAGGTCCCAGCACAAAAACAAAGCGATGGCCATGAAATATCTGAAATCGAGACTTTTTGAGATCAAGCTCCAGGAGCAGAACGAGAAGCTCGACGAGGTGGAGAAAACCAAAAAGGGCATCGCCTGGGGAAGCCAGATTCGTTCCTATGTCCTCCATCCTTACAAGATGATCAAAGACCACCGTACTAACCTGGAGGTTGGCAACGTGACCCGGATCTTGGATGGGGATATCGACGATTTTATCGAGGCCTATCTGCTAGCAAATTAGCCTGCTCAAGGGCTACGACCGGTACAGCCGATGAAGATGACAGCGTGACGGTCTCGGCGGGGAAATAAATTTTCGTGCTGCCGGTTATTTGTGGTATAGGATACGATAGTGCCCGTCAGGAAACGAAAGGAGTCAGATAAAACCATGTGCGGACATAAGAGAATGAAACTGCCATTAAATATATTGGCTTTCTTGATGATCCTTCCCGTTTTTTCGGCCCCAGCTCTCTGGGGAGGAGAGATGAGAACGGCGATTTCCTCCCCGCCGGCCCAAACGGGGTCTAAGGGAGGCAACGACCCTGTTCCGGTGGCAGCGAGATCCGTCCTGCCGCTGTCCGGAGAGAAAGGGAATGTACCGTCTGAGGTGAAAAGTCCGGAAAACAGGGCAAAGGGCAAGGAGGACCAACAGGAACAGGATATCATGGAGGCCGCTCTCCGACTCCTTTCCGAATCCCAGTCCTATTGGGTAAAAGGAGATGTGGAAAACGCCATCGAAATGCTCGATCAGGCGTACGCCCTGATCCTGGAAACAAATGGCGATCCAGAAATCGGCCGACAGAAAGACGATCTAAGGTTGCTTATTTCCAAAAGAATTCTGGCGATCTATTCCGCGATGCAATCCGCCGCCAAGGGAAAGCGCGGGGAGATCCCCCTCATCATGAATGCCGATGTGGAAAAGGAGATCCGCTCCTTTCAGACCGTGGAGCGGGATTTCTTCATTTCATCATATCAACGTTCCAGTCTTTATCGACCCTATATGGTTAAGGAACTGAAAAGGCTGGGTCTTCCCGAAGAGCTTTCATGGTTGCCTCTCGTAGAAAGCGGCTATAAAATCAAGGCATTATCAACGGCCAGGGCATTAGGACTGTGGCAGTTCATTCCCTCCACGGGATATAAGTATGGATTGGAAAGAGATCAGTGGGTGGATGAACGAATGGATCCGGAAAAATCCACCCGGGCGGCCATCGCCTACCTGAGCGATCTCCACGGCATGTTCGGAGACTGGCTTACCGTCCTGGCGGCATATAACTGCGGCGAAGGCCGGGTCATGAGAGTTATCTCCCGGCAACACATCAATTATCTGGATCGGTTCTGGGATCTGTATAATCAATTGCCTTATGAAACGGCCCGCTATGTGCCCCGTTTTCTGGCGACCATCCACATAGTCCGCAACCCCGCAAAATATGGCATGGATTTAGGCGTGCCCATGGAGGCTCAGGGCAAGGGCCGGGGATATGAAACGGTGAAGACGAACAAGTCGATGCGCCTGAAGGATATTGCCCAACATCTCAATGTGCCGGAGGAGGCATTGTGTCAACTCAATCCGGAATTGCGTCATATGATTACCCCGGAGAAGGAATATCTCCTTAAGGTTCCTCCCGAAACGGTGGAAAAATTTGCCAGTGTCGCCGATTCCATCCCCCATTGGGAACAGCCGCCGCCGACTCCCAGGACGCGACCGGTGGTGATCGTTCATCGAGTAAAGAGGGGAGAAACCCTGGCTTCGATTGCCAAGAGGTATCGCACCACAACCAAGGCGATCATAAGATGCAACAACCTCCGGGCAAAGCGGGGAATAACCGTGGGGCAGCATCTCTCCATCCCTATTCGGGAGGTTAAAGCCACAAAAAAATCTACTTATCATGTTGCGGCCGGAACGGGAAAGAAAGCGGGAGGCGGAGAAAAGGTCATCCGTTACCAGGTAAAGAAAGGCGACACCCTGTCCTCGGTGGCAGCCAGGAATAATACCACCATCGGTTCTATCAAGAAGGCCAACGGCTTGAAAAGCAATGTCCTCAGAACCGGTCAGGTGATTAGGATCGTCAAGACCGATGCGGCCGGCGGACCCGATACCGGGAAGAAGGGCAAACGGGGCGCTGGAACAACCAAAACGGGAAAATCACGTTCCGCGGCCCAGGTTAAGGAGAAAACCTACACCGTCCGTAAAGGGGACAGTCTGTTCCGGATCGCCAGGAGTCATGACATCGAAATCGACCGTCTTTGCGAACTGAACAATATGAGCTTAAAAGAGGCTCAGTTGCGGGCAGGGCAAGTATTGGTCGTCGAATGAATGGTACCTCCCGGCGGCGGAGATGGTAGCGTCATCCAGGCCCTTAGATCATCTTTGCCAACGTCTGATTTAAAACCCCCTCCACCAGGGCGCGAATTTCCGCGAGGCGCGCGGTCGAATCAGCTTCGAAACGCAGCACCAATACGGGCTGCGTATTGGAGGGCCGCAATAGCCCCCAGCCGTCGGCAAAGGGTATCCTCACCCCGTCGATATCTATGATCTCGTAATCCTTCCGGAAATGTTCCTTGATCGCTTCCACTGCCTTAAATTTTACTTCGTCCGGGCAATCGATGCGGATCTCCGGGGTACTGAAGGTCTTGGGGACATCGGCGATGAGGTCGCCGATCTTTTTTCCCGGGGATTGAGAGAGGATTTCCAAGAGACGAATGGCGGCATAGATGGCGTCGTCATAACCGAAATAACGATCCGCGAAGAAGAGATGTCCGCTCATTTCCCCGGCGAGCAGGGCATGCTCCGTTTTCATTTTACCTTTGATCAGGGAATGCCCGGCCTTCCACATGATGGGCCGGCCGCCGTGGGCGGCGATATCGTCGTATAGCTTCTGCGAGCATTTTACCTCTCCTATAATGGCGGCGCCGGGTTTTTCCCGGAGGAGAAACCGGGAAAAGAGGAGGAGCAGTTCATCTCCCCAGAGGACATCCCCCCGGTCGGTGATCACACCGATGCGATCGGCGTCGCCGTCGAAGGCTATCCCGACATCGGCCCCCTTTTCCTTCACCGTGGCGATCAGCTCCCGCAGGTTATCCGGAACGGTGGGATCGGGATGGTGATTTGGAAAGCGTCCGTCGGGTTCGCAATAGATCTCCGTGATGATGCAACCCAGGCGGCGGAAAATGGGCAGGGAAAAGAGACCGCCCGTGCCGTTGCCGGCATCGACGACGATCTTCAAGCCGGGTTGGATTTTGACATTGCCGACGAGATAATCTTGGTAGTCCGATGTGATATCCCGGGTCGTGACGGTGCCGCCGCCACGACGGCCGTAACTTTCCGCTTCCATGATCCGGCGCAGTTCCTGGATTTCGTCGCCGTAAATGGTATCTGGACCGATACATATCTTGAAGCCGTTGAAATCAGGCGGGTTATGACTTCCCGTTACCATGACGCCCCCATGAGTCTCATAGTGCCGGATGGAATAGTAGAGCATGGGGGTGGCGCACATTCCGAGATCGATCACCGCTATCCCGGCGTCGGAGAGCCCTCGAGCGATGATTTGAGAAAAACCTTCCGAACTGAGGCGGCAGTCTCGCCCCAGGGTCATAATGCCGACGTTATGCCGCCGGCCGTAAGCACCGATGGCAAGTCCAAGGTGATAGACGAAATCCTCGCTGAGATCCCGGCCCACGAGGCCGCGGACATCGTATTCCCGAAATACCTCTGCATTCATACCCAACCTCCCAAGCATGTATTTCTAGCAATATATAGACATAATGTCAATAATATTTTATTAAGTATCATCATACGGAACCAGAGGAAAGGAAATCGGCCAGGTCGGCGGCGGAGGCGAGGATCACTTCCGCGCCCGCCTCTTTCAGCTCTCGGGCGGTGTCGTGCCCCGTAAGCACGCCGATGGCCAGGACGCCCACATCTCTGGCCAGATGCATATCCATCTTGTGATCTCCTACCATCGCCGCCGTAGCGGCCGGGGCGGCCAAAGTCTTCAGGGCCTGGTGAAGGTGTCCGGGATGGGGTTTGACATGGGGGGTGTCATTTCGAGTCAGCACTACATCTACAAATACATCGATATCGGGGAACACCGCTTCGACGGCCTCTCGGCAGTTTCTGGTCACCACCCCTGTATGCCGTCCCTGAGCCCGAAGCAGGGAGAGCATCTCTCTGATTCCGTAAAAAAGGACTCCCGTTTGTGCCGCTGCCACTTCCATATCCCTGACCAGAGTCAGTGCCCCGCGTTCATAATTCGTTTCCCGCCCGGGCATAGAACTGGCGATCAGTTTTTTTCCGGCAGCGATCATTTCCAGGATGTACAGCTTCCGCAGTCCGTCAGGGCTGATGCCGAAACTTTGCAGATGGTCCATTACCCGGCGGCGCATCTCGGCGAAATCAATGGTCAAGCCGGCGACAGTGCCGTCAAAATCGAAAACAATTGTTTTCAAACTACGGATTGAATTCATGATTTACGCTTTTTATCGCTTTCCGGTAAGATAGTCGGCATGTAAAACCTTGCTGCGGATCCTTTTATCAGTAAGGTCCGGCAATTGGTGGTTGAAGACAATCTTCAGAAAATTCATGATGATGTAGAAAGTGGCGCCCCAGAGAATTTCTTCCCGTCCGTCTTCGCCATGAATCAGACAGGGGAATTCCCAAGGCCCCGGATCGGCGGTGGCCACCCGGTCCGAAGCCTTAATCAGATAGCGGCCGTAGGAGGACGGAGCGAAGAAAGACTCCAGAGGAATTTCGATGAACTTTTCCACCTCGCGATTGGGACTGGGTGTCCAATGGGGATCGGTAAGAGCGACAAGGGGGAAAATCGTCCGGCGGAAGAGATGGAGGGAATAGGTGGGCAATACCCCGAGAAGCGAAACACGGAACGGATGGAGATGGAGTTCCTCCCAGGATTCCCGGAGGGCGTTGGCAAAAAACATGGAAACGATCCTTCTCTCCCGACTGCATGTGCCCATCCCTCCGGTTTCCACAGAAAGGAGAGGTATGGGCAGGATGCCGCTACGGACAAAGATGAGACTGAAGCCCCAGTCGATGAGGTGCTGGAGCATCCCGCCCGGGCAACTTATATCGCCTCCCTGGGCGGTTTGAGATGATCTTTTGATCAGTTGCAATACCCAGGGATTGTCACCCTTTTGATGTTCGGGGTGGCCATGGGGACGACGATGGAGGAGGAGAAGGACGCCGGCTGATAATTGACGACCGTGACGGCAACTATTTTCCTCTTTTATTTCATTCCATTTAGGCAGAAAATCGTTTTGGTTTCGAAAAAGTAAGGATCTTACCAGCAGGGGCAGATTGCCGTCGGCGGCGAAAATATCGTGGTTCCTAATCATGACCGCTCAATTATGTCATAAATCTTCCGCTCGTACCAGCAGGAAAAACCGGGCATATCGATGAATCCGCAGTGGCCTCCATAAGGTTGGACCGCGACATGCAGTTTTTCCTGGGTCGGCAGGGCATGAAAATCTTCTATGGGGATAACCGGGTCATCCCGGGAAATGATGATCGTCGTGGGCACGGACAAACCGATAAAAGAGGCGCCGTCGAGGGTGTATTGACGGAAATAGTCAAGATAATCTCTGTACTCCCGGTAGTAAACCATGATCGCCTCCGTCAGTTCCATACAGGATCGAGTCTTCATCATGGGGCGGAAATCATAGAGATGGGGGAACAGGGCCTGCTTTTTGTTGAGTGAACGTTTCCATTTGTTTAAGAAATAACGGCGGTAAACGCCCCATCCTGCATCGATGGCCACGGTGGCCTTGTGGGGGTCCAAGGCGGGGCTGACGGCAAAAACATGACTTAGGGAAGGGATCTCCTCTTCTCGGCTATGCTTCAGGGCAGCCCGAAGGGCGAAGTTTCCTCCCAAAGAAAAACCGATGAGGTAGAGACGGCCATAAGTTGGCAACCGGGAGATATTCCGTAGGGCCTGGAAGGTTTCCCTGATCAGGGCGCCGTGGAAGAGCCCCTCGTTGAGAT
>ERZ724510.1865-NODE-1865-length-11521-cov-3.697628_pt1 | contig 11521 bp, 10 predicted proteins | sample MGYA00376043_ERZ724510 | MGnify/ENA primary metagenome ERZ724510 (study PRJEB28724, sample SAMN07190888) | wastewater metagenome | isolation source: influent of sewage treatment plant in Hong Hong | place: USA: Christiansburg, Virginia | collected 2016-03-01 ... | reverse complement strand
GCACAAAGGGAGTCCCATCACCTTGGCAGGAGTGTCCGCGCAGATACACTCCGTAGGTTCCGTGATTGCTACTTACCCCATCGGGAATGTGCGGCACGTAGCCCTCGGGTTCACTGGTTGTTTGCAGGACCGGATCGCTGATGCGGATGCAGCCAGCCAGTACCACCGGTAGCACACTGGACCGTGATACCTCGCCCGCCATTTGACAACTCTGTAGCGAGTTCACAAATGTGCCAAGGGCGGTGTGTGCACCGGGGGCCAGCGTCAGAGGATCACTGATCGTGGATCGTCGAACGCGCAACGCAGTGATCGAAAGTTCACCAGGCTGGAGGACGTCGTTGACTTGAGCAATTGCATCGGCCAGCGGAGTGGGGAGGGCCGCCTCGTCTGCATACAGGAAGGAACCTGGCGTAACCACCAGTTCAATGAGTAGTTCACCTCGGCCCGAAGTGGGTGTGGGATGGTTCGTCAGTGCTTCGATACGCAATCGATCGGGGCGGGAAGGTGCACTGCGATAGGGCAGGAAGGTGGTGCAATCGCGCAGCGCTGCGCGGACACGCATGGTACCCGTGACCGCTGGAGCAGGATCGATGGAAGGGAGCACGTAGACTCCGCCTCCGACGCCGACCGAGGTTCTCTGGGGACAGCTTACACAGAAACTTCCGTAGTCTGCGATCAAGCTTGGTGGCGTGACCCAATTGTTGTTGCTCGCATCGATAACGCTATGGAGCTGAACACATGATGTGGGGTCGGCCGGTACAGAGATGCGCAGCGTCAGCGGTCCTTGATTGATGCCGGTGATGGCAACTTCATCGCTGATACCCTCTCCGTCCAGCATCGGCTCGGCAACGGTCCGCCACGAGGGTGGTTCTTGGTTTGTGGCAGACTCCGGCTGAAGACTGCGATAGCAAGTAGGAGTCGGGGCCGGGCTCTCACTACAGCCTGGGAGTCCCCACATCAACAGCCCGAGTACCCATCGTAATATTCGATAAAAGCCGATCATGGAATCTATGGTAGCGCATGCAGACCTGGAAATTCCGACCGGACCGACTTGACACCAGCGCTCTTCACAAGAGACTCTTTGACCCGCTGTGTCGGATAGCTCTGCAAAGGATGTTGGCGCGCTCTTTAAGCTCCATGGTGCGATGGTTTACCGTCGTGCACTGCGCCTGCTGGGCCGCAAAGAGGATGCCGAGGAAGCCACGCAAGAGGTGTTCGTCCGAGTGATGCGCGGGCTGTCCCAGTTCGATGGGCGCAGTAGTATGTCCACTTGGCTCTATCAGATCACCACCAACTACTGTTTGAACCAGCTTCGCGATCGAAATCGTCGTCGTGACTTGTTTGGTCAAAACATGGTGGCTGATGAAGGGCGACCCGAAGCGTCCGTGACCGAGCTACTGCTGCTTCGGCGCTTGCTCGCTGAGGCAGAGGAGCAGCAAGCCAAGGCCGCGATCTATGTCTATCTGGATGGAATGAGTCATGAAGAAGCGGCGGAACTGCTGGGAGTCAGCAAGCGTACGGTCGGGAACCTGATTGAGCGATTCTTGGCGTGGGCCCAAAAGCGGAGCACTCCACTCGCACCTGAGGGGGGGCCTGCCGTCGGTCGTGCCGAGGTAAAGAAATGACTGGTTTCATCGCCAACAAAATGTTCCGAGTCGCTTGCCCAACCTGCTTTGCCCACGGGTCGAATCGGTCGCAGAGACAAAAAGTAGCAGCTAGAGGGATCCATGGAAGCGCAGCGGTTTGACCACATACGATCAGGCAGTGAGAGCTGTCCATCGGACTTGATGCTGGATCGTCTTCATTCGGGCGAGCTGCCAGCAAGTGCCGCCAAAGAGCTGCAAGCCCATATCGCCCACTGTGCGCAGTGTCCGCAGCGAATGGCGGCTCGGCAGGCAGGCTTTGATGCGTTTCCGGATGTGGATCCAAGACCCCTATTGGCTGGAATTCATCGCCGGATCGGAACAGAGCAAGAGGCCAAGGCGCGACGATTTTCGTTGGCCAGGCTGCTCGCGATCTTGACTCCGGTCAGCGCGGCGGCGGCAGTTGCGGTGTTCCTGATGATCGGTCGCACTACAGGCCCCGAGCAGCCAGATCCTGCGATGACACGCGAAAAGGGTGGCATGGCACTCCATGTCTTTCGGCAAGTCGGCCAAGGTTCCTCTGAAGTCATCAGCGGTGACACCTTTCGGCCAGGTGACCGGATTCGTTTCGTGGTCGATCTGGACCGGTCCGGCCTGATCAATGTGCTGGGTGTGGAGTCTGGTGGCGCTCTGTACGTAGCGTGGCCGCAAGGGCAGGGGAATGCCGTTGTCTATGGCGAGGGGAAAGGCCAGGCACTACCGGGCGCGGTAGTTCTCGATGAGAGTGTGGGTCGCGAGACGCTGTATCTGGTGTCTTGTCCAGAGAGTGTGGGGACACCTGCTGCCCGTTGTAAAAGTACGGATACCGCCACCCAGCCAAGCTGTCCGGCTGGCTGTTCGCTGTCGCCCTACGTGCTCAATAAGAAGTAGATTGCAGTAATCTTTACTTGGTCATGACTTTGAACTGACCTGGGGCGACGATCTGGATGACGCCACCCCAGTTGCACATCAGCTTCGAGTTACTATCGAGCGTCGGCATGTTGCCAATCAAGATGGTCGGTGAGCCGACGATCCAAGGGGCCGTGGTGACCGGTACGCAAGGCATCGGAGTGAGGACTCCAAGCGCTGCTGCCGTGGCCGCTGCCACCGTTGGATTGGAAGGGGACATGCACATCCCAAACGGTGGGACGTTGACGATCGGCTTGTTGTCCATGATGTTCGCAGCGGGGGTGGTTGCCAGCACCTTGTTGGTGGGAAGGACCACCAGCGTAGACGGCGCCGCCCCAAAACTACACATCATCGAGGCACCCATACAACACTGAACACCCATGGCAGGACTCCTTAGTGGCCTTTGTGCGGCGGATGCATAATTCGTTCAGTCGTCGCCAGTAGCAACGCAGAGAGTAGGAACGTGCAGTGAATGATGATCTGCCAAGTGACCTGTTCGTGCGGTTTGTGCTCGATGTTCATAAAGGTCTTCAGCAAGTGAATGCCGGAGATTCCCACGAGCGATCCGACCAGCTTGATCTTGAGCGTACCGGCGTCCACTTTCTGGAGCCAATCGGGACGATCTTCGTGCCTCTCAACAGGCAAGCGACTGACAAAGCTGGCGTAGCCACCGATCACGACCATGGTGATGAGGTTCGCAACCATCGTGCTATCGACCAGGTTGAGGACGATCAGCATGACCATCTCTTCGGTCAAGCGGTTGACGTCTCGCCACAAATGCACAAGGTCAATCATGAACTTGTACGTGTACAGAACCGAGCCTAGGATCAACCCCAGATACAGAGGAGCTTGTATCCAGCGGCTGGCGAAGATCAGCCACTCCAGGCTGCCTTCGACATGGTTGAGCATCGACGGCTTGCCGTGATGTTTCACACTGGGGGAGCGTTCCGAGGCAGCTCCGGCCGCGTGCGTGGACTCCTCTGTTCCCAAAGAGTTCTTGGATGCATGCTCGGTATCCGATTCTGATTCTTGATGGTGTTTTGTCATGGCTACAAACCGCCTGGTGCTTCCGAAGTGGTCAGGCCGCCTTGCCCCTTGGGCTTGATGCTGTGGGGGTCCAATTCGACGCTGGTGGTATACGGAATAGGGGCCTCGAAGAGCATCTTCCAGGGCCCCTGGGGATGAGTGAATAGGAAGTACACCGCCACCGCCTTTTTGCCAGATGGCTTGATCCACAGGCGTTCGGTGAGCGACTTGTTCTTGGCGTACAGGACTTTGGATCGCAGCACGCTGGCGTCACGCTGTGCAACCAGCATGGCCACAGAGTCATAGGACTCTGTACGGTACTGTTGGGTGTCTACCTCGCGAACCAGAAAGTGCAGTGGCGTGCTGTCGTTAAGCCCTTGAGGGGCATGAATGTCCATTCGCAAATAGCCGGGTAGACAGCCGGACAGAAGACCGGACAGACTCCCGACACAAAAGATCGCCAAGCGAGCTAGCTGTGATCTGTTTCGGCGCATTGTGGATGACTCCTAACGCCGCACCTTGAGCAGTGCCCAGGGGTCTTCAACAAACTCAAACTTGACGGCACGCGGAGAGCGTCCACCGTCTCCAGGCAGCGTCCAGGTGACCAGTCGTGGCTCGCTGGTCTGTCCGCGAGATAGTAGACGAAAGAAGCCCCAAGACATCTCTCCGATTTCTAGCGACTGAGTCTGCTTGCGTCCGGAGTCTGCGGTACTGTATTCGAGTCCGACAGATGCTGGATCCGCTTGCCACCACGAGACTTGCAAGGGTCGAGGAGTGGGGGCCGCGTTTACGCCGTAGACCACCGATTTTCCGGTGGCCAAAAAGGACAGCGTTCCGGGTACTTCTCCATCCGTGGCGCTGAGAGGTAGTGCTCGCACTCGCAGATCAAGCGGTACTCTTGACCCATCCTTGCCAAACAGAGTGCGCGACACCTTGGCAAGTTGGTTGATGAGCGGCAGCATTCCTGTAGGCAGGGAGATATTCCCAGTCGAAAATCGCTTGGCCACGAAGTCACCACTGCGTTCCAAACAGACCGGTCCATACTTGCTGCGGAAGGCGAGCCAGAAGGGTCCATCAGCCGGCTTGAGCTGATCAAGATCATGTGGATCTACAGTGTTTTCCGCAGTGCGGTTGAAGGGAAACTTCTCCAGGATGGGTTCGACCTGGGGACGCATTCCGTTTTCCCAGTATTCGGCCAGCGTGTGCTCGATTTCGGACTGTCCCAAACGCACCACGCGATGCACTGGCGCAATGAACGGAGTCGAAAGGGGACCGGCTAACCCAGTGGCATCTAGGAATTGCTGAACCTGTTTGTCCGGCGCGGTTGGATTCTCCTGGAGCGACGCCAGCGCAATTCGTCCCAGCGGCGATAGCATGTCGTTTAAGGCCAGGGTCTTGCCGTCTTCTGGGATGGCAGCGGGCTTCCCGCTATCTAGTTCTTTGACGATTCCGGCGAGGATTTCGGCATAGGGTTTTAGACCCGGATAGCCGCCTTCTTTACCGGGGGTCATCAAACGATTGAGCGGTTGAAATAGCGCGATGCACTCACCCAGCGGTCGCAGATAGGTCGAGCTGAGATCTCCAAGCTGCGCATTTTCAGAAACGGTCTTGAGGTGATTGCTCAGCGATCCACCAGGAAGGACTGCCGCGACCAGCTCGGCGTGAGTTGAGCTGACTCCTCCACCTGGGAATACATAGCTCCGATGCTGCGCGAGCAGTGCGTCACAGTACCGCCTGGCATAGCTCCTGGCCTCGTTGGCAACATACCTTACAAGTAGCTCTCTTTCTTCAGAGGTGAGCTCGGGGGTCGCCTCAAGTGCTTTGTCGAGTTTGATCAGTACAGGACGAATATCCCGCTCAAAATTCGCCTTATTATAGGCCCCTGCGAAAGCCGCGCTAAGTGAGCCTTTTTCTCCTACCAACGACGCGAGTCGTGGAGAAAGTACTGCACGAGTTGGGCCGGAACTGGCTGGAGTGCGACCTTTCCGCGCACTCGGTTTGCCTGTCGATTGTTCGCCTGCCGATTCGCTGCTTGTGTCTCCCTGCTTCTGCTTGCGGAGTAGCTCTGAGTAGCGCTTCATCTCGGGAATCGTGCACTCCGCATCACACATCCGATTGCACTTCTTCAGGCACTTTTTGACGAGTCTTCGCGACAAGCGATCGAGCTCGGAATCAGCAGAGGACTTGTTGGGTCGTGCGGGTTTGCGGTCGAACAGAGAGTTCACCACCAACTGGTTGCGGCTGCGCATCAGCAGGTTGAGAAACTCCCTACCGTTGAACATGTAGGTATGCCCCTGCAACTCAAAGGAATAGGTTTCCTGCACACCATCTCGTCGAGAATGTACATCAGTGAGGAGCTGTAGCACCTGATACAGGTTGAGCTTGCCGCTGCGCACCTGGTCCGTGGTGGTGTCATGAACCAGCTTCAACACGGACCTCATGGGGGCCGCTTGATCACGTAGCCATGGGGGTGGTGCCAAAGTCGGGTCTTCTAGAGAGAGCTGACGTACCAGGTCACCAAGCGGAGCCTCTTCCGAGAGCATCCGGAACACCCGAGACAAGGTCAAACCAGAGTGTACGGCATCGATCGTGGTAAGGAGGGGTTCGGAGCCTTCGCGCAGCAACTTGAGGTCATCAGCAGAGACCTTCTGTTGCGGAAAGGCTTTTTCGAGCGCATCAAAGTAGCGTGCCCACAGACCGACTTCCGTAACCAGGTCGCCTCTCTCGCGCCGAATTCCGCTGCGAACTGTGCTCAGGACAGTCGGGCTTCCCTGCCATGGTTCTTCACTGTATGCAAGGTAGTCACGAATGACGCTCTCTGGTACGCCGATGGTCGAAGCAAACTCGCCCGGTTGCGTTGATACCAGTCCTCCCAGAGAGTTCTCTTTGGTCGCGTACAAAACCGCAAGCGTGTAGATCAACTTGTCGCGCTGATGGAGCTTGGCCGCCTTCTCCAGCGACGGCAGCAAATACCCTTTGCGGATGGTCTCCACATGATGAATGCGCGTCTCTTCTTTGTTGTCTTGATACAGCATTCGATAGAGCGCCCACTTTTCATCGGAGGTCGTGAGCGACCCAATGAGCTGACTTGACGTCTGTTCCGCCGCTCGAACCGCCGCCGATTCTGTGGATGGATTGAGTGAATTTCGAGCGCGCTCTACGGCTTGCTCGAAGGATTCCGCCGCACCTTCAGACTTGTGGACCTTGCGGCCGTGGCGAATGACGAGCGAGAACAAGACCAGGAAGGCGGCTGCGGCGACTCCAACGCACACCGCCAGATGCGTTCGGCCTCGCCACCATGCCAGGGAAATGATCGGCCTTGGTCCACGCCCAGCCTCGGAGCGACGGGTCAGATGGAAGGCATTCCCAAGCTGCTCATCCTTGCCTGCGGAGTGGAAGTAGATCCGCTCTAAGTGCGGGGTTGGATAGGCGGCGTTGGCCTGCAAAAGCGGCTGAAGGAATGGCTCCAGCAGATGCAGATTCTTGGGCGCGGAGTGAAGGAACTTGATGATGCCACGGAACTGATCGGCATTGACCGTAATCAGCGCATGAGGTAGGTACTGCTCGTAGGAGCGCAGCAGTTCACCGATTCCTCCTTCGTGGTTTGTGACGAGATGCAGCGGTAGCTCTAACGGAATTCGCTCGTGATTCAAATATTTGGCGAACGCGGAGTAGCCTTCAATCTGCTCCATGTGCGTCAAGACAAGGCGAGTCTCGATCGGAGAGCGTAGCGCTTTGGATAGCAGGTTGAGCTTGGCGCGGATCGACTGCCCTTGATGTGCAATGGTGTCCGGGTCTGTTCGGATCATCGCCCCAAGGTTGATGACAACGATCACCGTTGGGTTGCGATGACGGAATGCACTGGCGAACAGCTTGCTGACCGCATCACGTGTCGCATCCTGATTCGACATCAGGAGGGGAGCGGAGAGCTCAAGCGCCAGGGCTCTGCTGCCGATGTAAATCTGGAGCATCGGGTCGGCGGTGTAGCTGGGAACGAGCTGTCCGGTTTGCTCTTGCCAGTCAATGCGACTACGCACCACATGGCTCTTACCCGCGCTAGCAGGGCCGAGTACCAGGAACGATGGATAGTTAGGAACCGCAGCCCGTGCGCTGCGCGGCAGCTCGGCTAGGAATCGATTCCAAATGTCCCGCAACGCGGTGGCTGGTACTTCCTCTTTTGCATCGCGTGGACGACTTAATAGCTCGGACTTGCGACGACGATATTGAAGATACAGAACTGCAAGCAGGGTCGTGACAGATAAGCTGCCGAGGATTCCCAGTCCCCAATACACCCATGAAGGCAAACGCAGAAAACTAAAATCGAGCAGAGACGGTGCATCCCAGTGGATCCGCGACAGGGCTCCGCTGATGGCAACCATCGTCTCAGTGACTGCGAAGTGTCCCGCCACGCTACTTGGCCTCCGCCTGTGTGGAAACCACCAGTGAGTCCATGATGTCCTCGATCTGGTTTAACGCTCGGTGTAGATCCTTCTGTAATTGCTTGTGTTGTTCTTCGCTCGGCCCTGGCTTTGAGAGGGGAGGAAATAGCTCGCGCAGCGTTAAGCGTGCTCGATCGAGAGGCACTTCCAGCACCTCCGCTCGCTCCCCAAACTGATTCTTTAGCTGGCTCTCAAGCCGAGTGAGGATCTCCTTGATGGTCGGTCCGCGATGGACAGGCTTCGCCCTGCTACTGCCACGTCGTGCAGTGGTTACGGCTGACTCTTTGCGATTCCAGTGCATCAGCAAGTTATCGGAATCGAATTCTTCCGCCACGTCATCCACGGCGTCTTCGATTTCCTCTTCCGCAATTTCCCCAGCGGCATCCCCGAACTCTTCTAGGCCATCATCTAGCTCGAACATACACATTCTCCATGTGGGCTAGAGATTGGTCAGTGACACGGTCAACCAGAACAGAAGCAATAGGACACCCGACGTCGCCAAGTAGTACACCGCCGGATGCATCACCTTGTTTGGTAAGGGAACCGATTCCTCATCTTCCCCACGCCGTCGCTTGCGCTTCTGTCGACCCGGCATTTCAGGAAGCGGAATTCGCTCGGTCAGTCGCTTTTTAAACGCTGCTGCTTTTGCAGGATCCTGGCCGAACTTTCCGATAAAGCCATCGCTCAAACAGTAGTACAGAACCGTGAAGACCAGCGGTGGACTCGATGCCTTCTTGAGTCGCTCTTCCACGAACTCGAAGAACACGTCACCACCGTCATTCATATCGAACAGCTCCTTTTGTAGCAGCGGCCACTGGGTCTGTTCCGCTGTCGAGAGCCGCCGGGTGACCATCTCATCGAAGTGAAGTACCAGCGGATACAGCACCATTCCGGCTTCCTTTTCGGGAAGGATCCGCTGAAACGTATTCTTCAAGTCGTCCAGATAGCGGCGAAGCTCGGTGCGCAGGATTCCGATCACATCGGTTCCTGCGTTGAGCATCATCGTGGTTTCTTGCGCGGTGGCCGCGACGTAGGTTTGGGGCAAGGCACGGTCCAAGAGTCTGCGCACCTCTGTTCCCGCAGAGACGATGACGTTCCAAAGCTCAATGGTCATCATCTGACAACTCCCCCCGGATTGATGGGCAAGCGAAATTTGCAGCCGCCTGCGTCGACTAGTAGCTCTACCGTGGCGTCCGCGTTCCACGCATCTAGCAGTTCACGGACCCTTCGAACGAAGGTCCAGACCAACGCTTCTTCGTCGGGTTCAAAGCGATCCATGGTCATCCGATAGACGTGACGGAGTCCCGAGCCGCGCATCGCGCTGTCTGGTGCCAGTTCGACCGTGAGGTTCTTGACCCGATGTGGCAGCTCTTGAAAGGGGGAGTCCTTCACGGTACCTAGGACGGCCAGGAGCTGTCCCAGCTCTCGTACATCCAAGACAGATTTCATTCGCATCGCGAGAAGTCGCAAAAGTGCCATCGAGTCTTGTCCCAGCGAGGTCGACGCGCTTGCTCTGACGTCCGACACTGGCTGAAGTACGACTCCCTCTTGGCTGCGGTTGGGAAGCGATATTTTAAGCTTTCCGACTGCATCGCGGGCAAAGCCAGGCTGATGCCAGAGCGCCTCTACCACCAGCTTGACTGGTTGCATCAGCGCGTCGGGCATCTGTACGATCAAAAACAGTCCGTTGTGTAGATCGTCGAGTCTCTCTTCGACTTCATACGCCATCGCGGAATCACTGCTATGCAGGATCCCGGGCTCGAGCGGACTCAGCCCCTCTGGATCGATTCGGTACACGCCGAGCGTGGTTTGCAGGCTGTATCCCAACGATGGGTTGTGATAGCGGATCGGATAGGCTTCTTGGGCGCCATCGAAGACGATGGGCTCGCTACTCTCTTTGCGTAGATTTTCTGCCGGAACCGCAAAAAGCTGAAACATATCAGCCGTGGGAACCGGGTCACGAGGCCAGCCATCATCCAGGTCGAAACAGACCGCGACGCGGCTCCAGGGCTTGCGACTCCGTGGGACGTCCACGTTCACAAACAGTTCCTCTTGGGGAAAGTGAAAGAACGACCGTACTTTCAACAGCGGATTTCGGGTGTCGGGCTGCTGCGGCTCCGGAAATACCGATCCAAAGCTGAGCAGACAGTCCGGACCATCGCTGTCATCGGCAACAGTGTCTTCATACACGGCGAAGGCACGACGGGTGTGGGCCCGCAGTTGAAAGTGTACCCGCAGGGCGGTCTCGTAGCTGTCCAGGTACTGAATCAGCAACCGCAGCATTCCCACTGCATCGGTGCGTGGGAAGCGCGAGCGGAGATTGAGTACCAGCCGCGTTCCGCCCCGCAACGGAATCATCTGCATGGACTCTAGCGTGACGGGCACAATCCGCAGCTCACTGGTCGTTCGGAAGTACCCGATCTGTCCGCTGAGTGTCGTGACCCGCAGCTCACTGCCGGCTTCCAAGATCGTGCTCTCCACCATCCGTGGCGTCACATGGGCTTGCACCAGCATCTTGCTTGGCAGAGGGTCGAGCAGGTATCCGAAGTACGAGCCAAAGAGACGACGCCAGGTCGCTTGCAGGTTGCGCATGGTCGCCAGACGCGTTCGCACCGAAAAGAAGCCCAGCGCTTCAATCATTCGGCGGACATCGGGATCTTCACGTTCGACCCGACCATGAGGATGGCGCTGCCCATGACGCAGGCGGAAGTCTTCCAGCGTCTTTAGCTCCGCAACCAGGTGCTTTTCTAAGATGTCGCGCCCCATCCATTACCCCAGCTTGACAAGCGAACCCTCCACGCTGGTCATTGATCCCTTCAGCGTGGTCATACCCGATGACTCTGCAGTCAACATTCCGTTGGCTTTGATGTCGATCATCGCACCTTCCAGCTTGGCGGAAGCCGTGCCCTTCAGCGCCAGTTGAGGTGCTTCTGCCTTGAGATCAGCGGTTCCCTTTATCGAAACATTGACCCCTTCTTCCTTCAGTCCGGTTTGGGCTTTGATTTCGACGTTCATCCCTTTGTAGGTGGCGTCCTGAGTCGCTTCAAACGCTTGCGTCTGATCGCTCTTCAGCGTCATGGCCTTCGCGCTCTTGACGTCGAGAGTGTCCTGACTGGTCCAGGTCGAGGTCTTGCTTGACTTGAACAGAATCGTTTCTGCATCCAGGGTGAAATTCTTCACCGTCACTGTGATCGCATCGGCCACTTGCTCAATGGTGCTGGTGTCCTGTTCTCCTGCTACCTTGGTCGTGATCTTGGTCCCATCCATGTGAATGGTCTGGGTGATCTTTCCATCCGCGTTTTCGATCGTGACCTTCGCACCGGTCATCTTGTCTAGCTCGATGCGACATACCAGCGTGCCCATGGGACTACTGCTCCTCTTTCACTTCGATGAGGAGGTATCCCTCCTTGGCCTGAATGGTCTGGTGATCCTTTTCATTCTTGCGAATGATCGTGAAGACCGGCTTGTCATCTTCATAGACGTGGCTGATCGATGTGGAAGACAGAGGCTTTTTGCCGGTCAGTA
>ERZ724510.1855-NODE-1855-length-11539-cov-3.097614_pt1 | contig 11539 bp, 5 predicted proteins | sample MGYA00376043_ERZ724510 | MGnify/ENA primary metagenome ERZ724510 (study PRJEB28724, sample SAMN07190888) | wastewater metagenome | isolation source: influent of sewage treatment plant in Hong Hong | place: USA: Christiansburg, Virginia | collected 2016-03-01 ... | reverse complement strand
ACCCAGTCATGCCCCTGCCGAATCGGATCGGCCACGAGCATGACGTTGTCTGGTTGATTGTCACGAACAGCAAACTCCGTCGTGAAATCACCATTTTCAATCGCTCTCTGGAGGTAGGCGGGAAAGCGCTATGTCGGTCGGTTGTCGCAGAAGGTGACGCTGCAATCACCCGTCCGATAGCGCTTCCGCAATCCGCATTCGAGTAACGCCGCTCGCAGCCAGCAGCGCGGCCACTACCGCGACGAACGACAGAAACAGAAAACCCCAGGAGTAGGCAGAAAGGGAATAACCCACCCGCAGCGGGATGGCATCGGCCAGAAGGCCGCCTTTGTACGTAATCGTCGAGGCATTGATGGCCAAGGTACACAGGACGGAGCACAGCAGACCGATTCCTCCGGCGAGAATGGCTAGCATGGCAGCCTCCACGGCGAACAAGGCCAGGATGTGCCGTCGCAGATAACCGAGACTCCGCAACGTACCGATCTCGCGTGTGCGTTCCCGAACCGTCTTCATCATCGTGGTCAGCACGGCGGCACCCGCGATGATCAAAATCACGATGAAGACGAGCCCTCGGAACACGGTCAGAAGGTCGATCCCCCGACGCAGCAGGTCGGCACCTTCGGTATCGATCCAGTCCACCACTTCGAGCTCGATACCGGCTTGCTTCAACGCGGTTCGCAGTGCAGCCCGCATCTTGGGTCCATCACTCGGCCGGTGGAGTACGATCATGTATTGGGAGACGGCTCGAGTCGACGCCAGATCCTGCGCAAAGCGGAGAGGTACCCACAACAGATGCTCATCGAAATCTCGTGAACCGGCACGAGTGAGTCCGACCACGTCCGCCTCTAGTGCGTTGGTGCGGCCGTGACCACTGGTAACGGTAAGCATCAGGCTGGACTGCTTGCAGTGGAACGGACGCTCAATCGGCAGAGGTGCCGCCGTGACTGGATCGAGCACAGGATCCTCACTGGTGGCGGTGCACCCAAGGATTTCGCCCAGGCCCAGTGCCAACACGGTGCCACTCGGCTCCGATTCTCGCAGTGGATGTCCGGCCCAGGTATTCCACGTCCACTTGCGGCGGGCGATTCGACCTTCGGGAACGTCGTGCCCCCACAAAATCATCTGAGCCGAGCTGCCTCCCATGTGCGCCATTCCTACGAGCAGGAGTGTTCGTACGTTCGTCTTCACAGAGGCCGAGTTCTCGACGATCCAGCGGTCTAGAAACTGCTGCTCCTTTTCGTTGATTCGGTATTTCTCCGGGTTGATCCGCGCCTGACGCGTACCCGCGCCCTTTTTCTGCACCATGACCTCGCCAATCATGATTCGCGAGTAGATGACATCGAGTTGGCTGCGCAGAAATTCCTCGATGTAGCCCTGGAACAAAGCGAGCGCCAGGAATCCGACCGCCAGCGTAGCGAGCGCGGCGACGCTGTGACGCCAGTTTCTTCGCACGTTGCGAAACGCAACCTTCACAATCAACTGCGATGAGTGAGGGATTTGCATCGGCATCACCATTAACCGGTCTGCGAGGTCAGCAGATCGACCAGGTTGCGTTTCACTTGCCCACGTGCAACAAGCCACGCGGCCACACACAGGCCAGGAATGACGATGACGGCTTGGATCGCACAGATCCAGGCCGCCGGCACGATGACGAGCTGGATGGTGCCCGGCACCCCCGGAGGCGCAAAGCGAATGCCGGACGCATTGATGGCTGCGGCCCCCGCTAGTCCCAGCAGCAGACCAACCAGCAGACCCAGTAGCGAGAGGATCAGCGCCTCGCGGACGAGGAGAGCCGTCATCTGACGCCGAGTGAACCCAAGGGCTCGCCAGGTACCAATCTCTCGGGTTCGTTCCAAGATCGTCAGCGTCATTGCACCAAGTACGGTCAGGGCCAAGACCAGCTCGACCAGCACGGTGATAAAGCCCACCACTGCTCCCAAAAAGGCCATCGTTCCGACGTAATATGGTTTGGAGCGCTCATCATCATAGGGCAACGCTTCGACGGCAAGTCCCTCTTTCCCAAGTGCGACCGTGATCTCTTTGGCCACTGCGTCCGCATCCTTGGCATCGCGCAAAAACAGGCCAACGTAGGTCACTTGGTCGGTGGCAAATAGCGTCTGGAGCAAAGCCAGCGACGTGTACATCGTTCCGTCTTCGCCAAGCGTCTCGGAGGGATGAAACGTCGCGACCATCTCGGTATCGACCGCGTTGAGTGAGCCATCGTAGGTAATCGCCGCAAGCTGGACGTTCGCATCACGGCCCAGCTCATCGAGCCGCTGCTCGGTTTCGCAGTGCAGGATGAGTGGCGCGGGGGGCAGCCCCACCGCTTCGTCATGTACACGCGGCTTTTGCAGAAGCACGGCCAGACCCCCAGAGACCGCAACGGCCTGAGGCAGGTCAGGATAGGCGTCCATCCAGCGCCCCCGAACGGGTTTGGAAATCTCGGCAGACCACTTTGCTACTTCAGGGTGATGGAGCACTCGCTTTAGTGCAGTGGTTTCCATTCCAAGCAGCCGTGTGGGATGCGTGCCACAACCATTGCCGGCCAACCCAACCCCACGCAGATATCGCGCCGCGAACTCGACCCGCCGATCATGTGCCGCCCACGTGAGGATTTTTTGCTGCGCCGCCGGGTTTAGCTGGAACCGTTCCGGCTCTGCCGATGCTTTGTGGAGCCCGTTTTCCAGAAACACCGTGACGTGTCCTGAGTGCTGCAAATACACGGCATTGGTGCGAAGGAATTGCTCCACCCGATTTCCGTAGCCACCAATCACCACGAGTCCGGCAAAACCGAACGCGATGGCGAGCGCGGTAGCCAGATTCCGTCGCCGATTCCTCCGCAGGTTCCGAGCCGCAACGGCCCACGCTCGCTCCATTACTTGACTCCGTCGACCGTCAAGCCATCGCGGATGCGCACAATCCGTGGCACGCGGACCATGAGCTTTTCATCGTGGGTGGAAAACAGGAACGTCACTTTGCGCTTCTGGTTTAGCTCCACCATCAGGTCGATGAGGTGCGCGGCCGTCTCCGAATCCAGGTTTGCGGTTGGTTCATCGGCCAGTACCAGGAGTGGCTTGGTGACGAGCGCTCGTGCCACCGCCACCCGCTGCCGTTGTCCACCCGAAAGCTTATCCGGCCAGTGACGACGAAAGTCCAACAGCGCAACATCGCCGAGCGCCTGTTCCACCCGCTCGCGTCGCGCCGCGGCGTCTAGCTCGGCATGCAGCAGCAGTGGTAGCTCGACATTTTCAAATACATCCAGCACCGGCACCAAGTTAAAGCTCTGGAAGATAAACCCGATGTTTCGGTTGCGGGTGTGGCTGCGCTCTTCATCGGACAGATGCGCGACATCTCGACCCTCGATGAGGATCCGTCCGCGATCGGGCTCATCGAGACATCCCACCAAGTTGAGCAGCGTCGATTTTCCCGAGCCGGATGAGCCGACCAGCGCGGTAAACTCGCCCTTGTGGAGCGTCAAGCTGACGCCACGCAGCGCTCGCACCTCCGATTCGCCCAAGCGGTAGGTCTTGTGGACATCCTCCACCCGCACAAACGCCTCACTCATGGCATCCACTCGAAGCGACTGTTCGATCGCCGTATCGGCAGCAACGCTTGCAGCATCATCCATCGTTCCCACAAAGTGCGTCCCCGCGCAAGAGGACGCTCACCGGCAATGACCACGCAATCCAAGACCGATTGACAGGACCGAGCGTATATTCCTTTGATTTGAGAGGTAGGAGGTCCGTTGTGTTCCTTTTCCACAGAAGCCATCTGGGGTCACTGGTCTGCGCTGCTGCATTGATTGTGCTCACAAACGGACAGACCCGGGCGCGTGCGTCAACCCCGGTCCTCACCAGTAGCAAGCAGTCTCGCGCAGCATTTGCTCAAGCTCTTCGCCGCATTACGCCAGGCATGGATGCAGCAGCGGCGCGTGCCATCTTGGGAGAACCCGAGGACATCAAAACCGCACGCGATCCCGGCGGAATCTCTGCCGCAGACACCGAGGAGGTGTGGCGTTACGGTACCCGTGGCCACCTGACGTTCGGAACGCTCGGTACCCTTCATATCAACCGAGCACATCAAGTCCAGTTCGTGTTCGGTGCGCAAGGAGATCCGCCGCCAAGCGGAATGTTCACCGAAGTAGAACTCCGTTCTCTGCTGCACAAGCTAGACCGGGTCTCTCCCTACGATGCCAGTTCACACGATCCGCTCACGCTCATCCAGGCCGTCAATGCGCTCCAGCGAGTTGGCAAAGACAAGGCCCTGGCTGCCATCAGTGAATATCTGCGGGTCAGTTCCGAGCTAGATGACCCAGGTCGGAAGGGAGTGTTCTTGGTGTTACGGACTCTGTTCGATCCTCCGATGGAGCCGGGCTACCAACCCGTCATGATGGTAGGGTCACCAGCACCGTCGGGTGGGCAGCCCTCCAAGACCCTCCCTCGATTCCCGATCGCACTTGTGGATGACATTCCCTTTCGGCTGGTCACAGGTTATGTTTTGGGGGGCAAGCCCGAGTCTCCAGAGCAGCATCTCGAGTGGTTCCGCAAGCAGGGCACCGTTCGAGCACTCCCCCTACGTCCCAAAGCCTGGTTGCCGGATCCCTGTTACTACCTTGTGTCGCAACAGCACCCTGTCTTGATCGAGTCCAAGCTCGATAACGACGCCGGACGACGATTCTTGCTGGAGCAGTGTGTGCAGCTCATTCGGACCGCAGTGCTCGTTCCGCCCGATCCGACCAAGGACTCTGCACAGAATTTTCTCGAAATCACCAGCTCGTTGTCCAAAGTGAGAGAATCGCTACGTTGGGACTCTGTCCAAGACCAGTATGTGATTGCCAGAGAAGTGCAGGTGCCGCCACCTGCCGCCCAAGCGCGGGTTCGTCGGAAAACGCCGGCACTAGACCGGCGGGTTCAGTCGGTTTCCGAACGAATCGATGGCCGAGAGGGTGCAGTCTGTGCTTGGGGGGAACGGAGGCGGTCGAACGAACGCCCGGACGACGATTCCATCGGTACCGGAATCAAGCTGGGGCTCCCACAGCCGAAGGCTTGCGGATCGGGACTGATCTGTTGCGGAGGCGGCGCTTTTGGAAGTGATTCTGTTTGCCAAAGAGGCCAGCGCTGCATTCCTCGTCCTTGAGTCCGATCCTAGAGAGATAGAATCATCCAGCGCTCGGTTCAGGTACCTCTGCGATTCGGCGAAGACGATGCCCGCGCCGGGCTCAATCCCCCGGCCCCGCCAAGCCCTAGTGCTTGTTGTCGAAGGCGATGCCCTTCTTTACTTCTTCGATGGCTTGGGTGGTCAGTTCCATCGCCTTGACGCGATGTCCGCCCTTGTCTGCGGTCGCCTTCTGAAGCTGCGCAAGAGCGGACTCCAGCGATCCCAGCGCCGAGCGCATATGCGGCTGCGGCTCGGCCCCCGCGCTGCGCACCATGTCACGGCCAACCACCATCGAAAGAACCATCGCAAGCCCCAGCGTCGAAATCTTCCAAGCGTTCATTTGTCGTCTCCCGTTCGTGTATTTCAGGGTCTGGGAGAGTCTCTGCATCGCTAGACCCCACCGCCCCGGAACCGCATGATAGCGCGCATCCTCACTACCAACAAGCCGCAACCGTGGCGACGGTCTCACCCAGGCGGCGACGGACTGCTTGGCCAACAGCGGCCACACTCTGGTGATTTGTGAGTCTGTGGTGGAGATTCAGGCCGCTTCCGCCACGTTCCACTCGACTTAGGGAAATCTCTCTGGACGTGTCGACGGGCGAAACAATATCTGGTTGATTGTCACGAACAGCAAACTCCGTCGTGAAATCACCATTTTCAATCGCTCTCTGGAGGTAGGCGGGAAAGCGCTATGTCGGTCGGTTGTCGCAGAAGGTGACGCTGCAATCACCCGTCCGATAGCGCTTCCGCAATCCGCATTCGAGTAACGCCGCTCGCAGCCAGCAGCGCGGCCACTACCGCGACGAACGACAGAAACAGAAAACCCCAGGAGTAGGCAGAAAGGGAATAACCCACCCGCAGCGGGATGGCATCGGCCAGAAGGCCGCCTTTGTACGTAATCGTCGAGGCATTGATGGCCAAGGTACACAGGACGGAGCACAGCAGACCGATTCCTCCGGCGAGAATGGCTAGCATGGCAGCCTCCACGGCGAACAAGGCCAGGATGTGCCGTCGCAGATAACCGAGACTCCGCAACGTACCGATCTCGCGTGTGCGTTCCCGAACCGTCTTCATCATCGTGGTCAGCACGGCGGCACCCGCGATGATCAAAATCACGATGAAGACGAGCCCTCGGAACACGGTCAGAAGGTCGATCCCCCGACGCAGCAGGTCGGCACCTTCGGTATCGATCCAGTCCACCACTTCGAGCTCGATACCGGCTTGCTTCAACGCGGTTCGCAGTGCAGCCCGCATCTTGGGTCCATCACTCGGCCGGTGGAGTACGATCATGTATTGGGAGACGGCTCGAGTCGACGCCAGATCCTGCGCAAAGCGGAGAGGTACCCACAACAGATGCTCATCGAAATCTCGTGAACCGGCACGAGTGAGTCCGACCACGTCCGCCTCTAGTGCGTTGGTGCGGCCGTGACCACTGGTAACGGTAAGCATCAGGCTGGACTGCTTGCAGTGGAACGGACGCTCAATCGGCAGAGGTGCCGCCGTGACTGGATCGAGCACAGGATCCTCACTGGTGGCGGTGCACCCAAGGATTTCGCCCAGGCCCAGTGCCAACACGGTGCCACTCGGCTCCGATTCTCGCAGTGGATGTCCGGCCCAGGTATTCCACGTCCACTTGCGGCGGGCGATTCGACCTTCGGGAACGTCGTGCCCCCACAAAATCATCTGAGCCGAGCTGCCTCCCATGTGCGCCATTCCTACGAGCAGGAGTGTTCGTACGTTCGTCTTCACAGAGGCCGAGTTCTCGACGATCCAGCGGTCTAGAAACTGCTGCTCCTTTTCGTTGATTCGGTATTTCTCCGGGTTGATCCGCGCCTGACGCGTACCCGCGCCCTTTTTCTGCACCATGACCTCGCCAATCATGATTCGCGAGTAGATGACATCGAGTTGGCTGCGCAGAAATTCCTCGATGTAGCCCTGGAACAAAGCGAGCGCCAGGAATCCGACCGCCAGCGTAGCGAGCGCGGCGACGCTGTGACGCCAGTTTCTTCGCACGTTGCGAAACGCAACCTTCACAATCAACTGCGATGAGTGAGGGATTTGCATCGGCATCACCATTAACCGGTCTGCGAGGTCAGCAGATCGACCAGGTTGCGTTTCACTTGCCCACGTGCAACAAGCCACGCGGCCACACACAGGCCAGGAATGACGATGACGGCTTGGATCGCACAGATCCAGGCCGCCGGCACGATGACGAGCTGGATGGTGCCCGGCACCCCCGGAGGCGCAAAGCGAATGCCGGACGCATTGATGGCTGCGGCCCCCGCTAGTCCCAGCAGCAGACCAACCAGCAGACCCAGTAGCGAGAGGATCAGCGCCTCGCGGACGAGGAGAGCCGTCATCTGACGCCGAGTGAACCCAAGGGCTCGCCAGGTACCAATCTCTCGGGTTCGTTCCAAGATCGTCAGCGTCATTGCACCAAGTACGGTCAGGGCCAAGACCAGCTCGACCAGCACGGTGATAAAGCCCACCACTGCTCCCAAAAAGGCCATCGTTCCGACGTAATATGGTTTGGAGCGCTCATCATCATAGGGCAACGCTTCGACGGCAAGTCCCTCTTTCCCAAGTGCGACCGTGATCTCTTTGGCCACTGCGTCCGCATCCTTGGCATCGCGCAAAAACAGGCCAACGTAGGTCACTTGGTCGGTGGCAAATAGCGTCTGGAGCAAAGCCAGCGACGTGTACATCGTTCCGTCTTCGCCAAGCGTCTCGGAGGGATGAAACGTCGCGACCATCTCGGTATCGACCGCGTTGAGTGAGCCATCGTAGGTAATCGCCGCAAGCTGGACGTTCGCATCACGGCCCAGCTCATCGAGCCGCTGCTCGGTTTCGCAGTGCAGGATGAGTGGCGCGGGGGGCAGCCCCACCGCTTCGTCATGTACACGCGGCTTTTGCAGAAGCACGGCCAGACCCCCAGAGACCGCAACGGCCTGAGGCAGGTCAGGATAGGCGTCCATCCAGCGCCCCCGAACGGGTTTGGAAATCTCGGCAGACCACTTTGCTACTTCAGGGTGATGGAGCACTCGCTTTAGTGCAGTGGTTTCCATTCCAAGCAGCCGTGTGGGATGCGTGCCACAACCATTGCCGGCCAACCCAACCCCACGCAGATATCGCGCCGCGAACTCGACCCGCCGATCATGTGCCGCCCACGTGAGGATTTTTTGCTGCGCCGCCGGGTTTAGCTGGAACCGTTCCGGCTCTGCCGATGCTTTGTGGAGCCCGTTTTCCAGAAACACCGTGACGTGTCCTGAGTGCTGCAAATACACGGCATTGGTGCGAAGGAATTGCTCCACCCGATTTCCGTAGCCACCAATCACCACGAGTCCGGCAAAACCGAACGCGATGGCGAGCGCGGTAGCCAGATTCCGTCGCCGATTCCTCCGCAGGTTCCGAGCCGCAACGGCCCACGCTCGCTCCATTACTTGACTCCGTCGACCGTCAAGCCATCGCGGATGCGCACAATCCGTGGCACGCGGACCATGAGCTTTTCATCGTGGGTGGAAAACAGGAACGTCACTTTGCGCTTCTGGTTTAGCTCCACCATCAGGTCGATGAGGTGCGCGGCCGTCTCCGAATCCAGGTTTGCGGTTGGTTCATCGGCCAGTACCAGGAGTGGCTTGGTGACGAGCGCTCGTGCCACCGCCACCCGCTGCCGTTGTCCACCCGAAAGCTTATCCGGCCAGTGACGACGAAAGTCCAACAGCGCAACATCGCCGAGCGCCTGTTCCACCCGCTCGCGTCGCGCCGCGGCGTCTAGCTCGGCATGCAGCAGCAGTGGTAGCTCGACATTTTCAAATACATCCAGCACCGGCACCAAGTTAAAGCTCTGGAAGATAAACCCGATGTTTCGGTTGCGGGTGTGGCTGCGCTCTTCATCGGACAGATGCGCGACATCTCGACCCTCGATGAGGATCCGTCCGCGATCGGGCTCATCGAGACATCCCACCAAGTTGAGCAGCGTCGATTTTCCCGAGCCGGATGAGCCGACCAGCGCGGTAAACTCGCCCTTGTGGAGCGTCAAGCTGACGCCACGCAGCGCTCGCACCTCCGATTCGCCCAAGCGGTAGGTCTTGTGGACATCCTCCACCCGCACAAACGCCTCACTCATGGCATCCACTCGAAGCGACTGTTCGATCGCCGTATCGGCAGCAACGCTTGCAGCATCATCCATCGTTCCCACAAAGTGCGTCCCCGCGCAAGAGGACGCTCACCGGCAATGACCACGCAATCCAAGACCGATTGACAGGACCGAGCGTATATTCCTTTGATTTGAGAGGTAGGAGGTCCGTTGTGTTCCTTTTCCACAGAAGCCATCTGGGGTCACTGGTCTGCGCTGCTGCATTGATTGTGCTCACAAACGGACAGACCCGGGCGCGTGCGTCAACCCCGGTCCTCACCAGTAGCAAGCAGTCTCGCGCAGCATTTGCTCAAGCTCTTCGCCGCATTACGCCAGGCATGGATGCAGCAGCGGCGCGTGCCATCTTGGGAGAACCCGAGGACATCAAAACCGCACGCGATCCCGGCGGAATCTCTGCCGCAGACACCGAGGAGGTGTGGCGTTACGGTACCCGTGGCCACCTGACGTTCGGAACGCTCGGTACCCTTCATATCAACCGAGCACATCAAGTCCAGTTCGTGTTCGGTGCGCAAGGAGATCCGCCGCCAAGCGGAATGTTCACCGAAGTAGAACTCCGTTCTCTGCTGCACAAGCTAGACCGGGTCTCTCCCTACGATGCCAGTTCACACGATCCGCTCACGCTCATCCAGGCCGTCAATGCGCTCCAGCGAGTTGGCAAAGACAAGGCCCTGGCTGCCATCAGTGAATATCTGCGGGTCAGTTCCGAGCTAGATGACCCAGGTCGGAAGGGAGTGTTCTTGGTGTTACGGACTCTGTTCGATCCTCCGATGGAGCCGGGCTACCAACCCGTCATGATGGTAGGGTCACCAGCACCGTCGGGTGGGCAGCCCTCCAAGACCCTCCCTCGATTCCCGATCGCACTTGTGGATGACATTCCCTTTCGGCTGGTCACAGGTTATGTTTTGGGGGGCAAGCCCGAGTCTCCAGAGCAGCATCTCGAGTGGTTCCGCAAGCAGGGCACCGTTCGAGCACTCCCCCTACGTCCCAAAGCCTGGTTGCCGGATCCCTGTTACTACCTTGTGTCGCAACAGCACCCTGTCTTGATCGAGTCCAAGCTCGATAACGACGCCGGACGACGATTCTTGCTGGAGCAGTGTGTGCAGCTCATTCGGACCGCAGTGCTCGTTCCGCCCGATCCGACCAAGGACTCTGCACAGAATTTTCTCGAAATCACCAGCTCGTTGTCCAAAGTGAGAGAATCGCTACGTTGGGACTCTGTCCAAGACCAGTATGTGATTGCCAGAGAAGTGCAGGTGCCGCCACCTGCCGCCCAAGCGCGGGTTCGTCGGAAAACGCCGGCACTAGACCGGCGGGTTCAGTCGGTTTCCGAACGAATCGATGGCCGAGAGGGTGCAGTCTGTGCTTGGGGGGAACGGAGGCGGTCGAACGAACGCCCGGACGACGATTCCATCGGTACCGGAATCAAGCTGGGGCTCCCACAGCCGAAGGCTTGCGGATCGGGACTGATCTGTTGCGGAGGCGGCGCTTTTGGAAGTGATTCTGTTTGCCAAAGAGGCCAGCGCTGCATTCCTCGTCCTTGAGTCCGATCCTAGAGAGATAGAATCATCCAGCGCTCGGTTCAGGTACCTCTGCGATTCGGCGAAGACGATGCCCGCGCCGGGCTCAATCCCCCGGCCCCGCCAAGCCCTAGTGCTTGTTGTCGAAGGCGATGCCCTTCTTTACTTCTTCGATGGCTTGGGTGGTCAGTTCCATCGCCTTGACGCGATGTCCGCCCTTGTCTGCGGTCGCCTTCTGAAGCTGCGCAAGAGCGGACTCCAGCGATCCCAGCGCCGAGCGCATATGCGGCTGCGGCTCGGCCCCCGCGCTGCGCACCATGTCACGGCCAACCACCATCGAAAGAACCATCGCAAGCCCCAGCGTCGAAATCTTCCAAGCGTTCATTTGTCGTCTCCCGTTCGTGTATTTCAGGGTCTGGGAGAGTCTCTGCATCGCTAGACCCCACCGCCCCGGAACCGCATGATAGCGCGCATCCTCACTACCAACAAGCCGCAACCGTGGCGACGGTCTCACCCAGGCGGCGACGGACTGCTTGGCCAACAGCGGCCACACTCTGGTGATTTGTGAGTCTGTGGTGGAGATTCAGGCCGCTTCCGCCACGTTCCACTCGACTTAGGGAAATCTCTCTGGACGTGTCGACGGGCGAAACAATATCTGGTTTCAAGTCTCGGTGAATCACGCCTTTTTCATGAGCGGCGGTGAGTGCAC
>ERZ724510.1852-NODE-1852-length-11546-cov-3.618136_pt1 | contig 11546 bp, 9 predicted proteins | sample MGYA00376043_ERZ724510 | MGnify/ENA primary metagenome ERZ724510 (study PRJEB28724, sample SAMN07190888) | wastewater metagenome | isolation source: influent of sewage treatment plant in Hong Hong | place: USA: Christiansburg, Virginia | collected 2016-03-01 ... | reverse complement strand
GTCGGATTAAGCTGCTGGTTACCGCGCCCGAGCAAAATGCCCTGGCCGCCGGTGGCCGTAATCACCAGATGGCAATTTTCTGAACTGGCATAGCGCTCCAGTGTCGTCGCATCTGCATCGGCGGCCACCAGCTTGCCATCCTTCACTACATCCATGCCCAGCAAGGTATTGGGCAGGCCCAAGGCCTCCATGACGGCTGCCGGCGTTGTACCCGGCCCAATAATCCAAGTACCGCCCTCATCTTGGATACGCTCAAGCACTTCTGCGGCAATCTCCTGCAGCACCAGCGCCTCTACCTCACGGCCATTGCACTTCACCTGCTGCAAGTAGCGGGCCTCCGAGGGCACACGAAGCTCACCGAAATGCCGGGCCTGTACGCGCCCTGCCCGAAGTGCGACCTCATCAATATCGCGCACATCCGCCACATCAACTTGTACCAGCTCACCACGGAGCATGAGTTGCAATACTTCAGCTGCCGCCCGTGGCGTTACCGCAAACACGCCGGAGTGCATCTTTACGCCCGCTGGCACACCTAGCACGGGAACCGTCAGGCCCACGGCTCGGCAAATATCCCTAGCCGTACCATCACCGCCAGCAAACAAGAGCAGATCCGCCCCCTTCTCACTGATAGCGCGCGCGGTCGCTTCTGTATCTGCAGCGAAGGTTTCTTCCGCGGGCTGATGCACAACGCTCACTTTGTAACCAAGAGCAGTGGCCATATCAGCACCCATCGCACCGGCTGCGGTGAGCACATGGATACGATCCTGCCAGGGCAACAATGCTTCCAGCACCGCCTGCGCACGCTCAGGGGCACGTGGAATGGCACCACGGGCCAATGCTTCTACCGCGACGCCATCACTGCCTTTTAGGGCAACACTTCCGCCCAAGCCTGCTAATGGATTAACGAGAAATCCCAGCTGAAAAACCGGTAATTGCAGTTGAAAATTATTATCCGACACATCTTTCATAGTTGGTTACACATTACAGCGACTGTCTGGATACAGGGAGAAATCCCCTGCCTATACTGGCTGAGTGAAAAGTGATCAGTCACATCACATTTGCCATCGCTAAAACGATGGTTAATCAAGCCAAGGCCACACGATGGCCAAGCGAGGTGAATGATGCAAGCCAAAGAGAGCATGATGATCGACCGCAATGTCGGCAATCCATTCCATGGCGCTGCCTTGCTGGACGAACAGGGTCGGGAAATCCCGATCACCGAAGAGATGATCATGCGGGCCTGCGATGAGCTGATGAAGCTCTGCCAGTTCCCGGGCAAGATCAACTGATACTCCAGCTGCCGGTGCGCGCTGCGACCAGCCCTGACGAACATCAATCCTCGCTTAGGCGGGGATTTTTTTGCCTGGCAGTTCCTGCCCGACACAAAGCCATTGTCCCATTCAAGGCAACACAGTGTCAGCAAAAGAAGGCTATTTACCTTTCTGCGAATAGCGGAAAATGGGCGCATGAAAAAGGAAATTGTCATGACTGCCATTAGCTCTGCCAATCCCCCTCTGAAGAGCTGTCCGGTTACCCGCATCGTGCGCGGCACTCCCGCCAGTGATGGTGCTGGCGTTAAGTTAAACCGCGTAATCGGCACTGCAACCCTACCGGATATTGACCCCTTCCTTATGCTGGACGAGTTCCGCTCGGATCAGGCCGGGGATTATATCGCTGGCTTTCCGGATCACCCACATCGGGGCTTTGAGACCGTCACCTATATGCTGGCTGGGCGCATGCGCCATCAAGACAATATGGGGCACAGCGGCATGCTGGTACCCGGCTCCGTGCAGTGGATGACGGCTGGCCGCGGCATTGTGCACTCGGAAATGCCAGAGCAGGACGATGGCTTGATGTGGGGTTTTCAGCTTTGGGTAAACCTACCTGCCCGCGACAAGATGTGCGCGCCACGCTATCAGGAGTTCTCACCAGACGTCATTCCAGTGGTCAGACCAAATAAGCACACTGAGGTTCGCCTGATCGCTGGTGGACTGGGTGGAGCCGTTGGGCCGGTGCAAGGCATAGCCACAGCTCCGCTTTACTGGGACATCACACTGGCGGCGGATAGCCAGTTTTCCCCTCAAGTACCTGAAAGCCATCAGGCGTTTCTTTACATATTTCAAGGGGATGCACTGGTAGGCCCAAATAACGAGCACCGGGCCACACAAGGTCAGATGGTTTTACTTGGAAATGGTAATACCATTAATATCACCGCAGGAGCCAGCGGTGTACGCTTGCTGCTGGTTGCGGGCAAGCCCCTTAAGGAGCCTGTCGCTCGTTACGGCCCTTTCGTGATGAACACTCACGAAGAAATCCAGCAGGCCTTCCGTGACTACCGTGATGGCCGCTTTTAGGCATCGTGCTATCTGCGGCTCATGAAGTCAGCGCCCGTGCATGAAGCACAGCTTTCTTTAAGGAGTAAGACGCTGATCCAGCACCATCACTAGGGGCCGGTCCCGATCATAGATATCTGCCTTAAAAGCGACATAGCCATCGCTGGCAACATCAACCGTCCAGTACACTAAAAGTATAGGAATTGGTGTGACCAAATTTACTTGCCGTGTTTTGTTGGTGCCAATCGCGGCATCCAAAGCGGCCCGACTCCACTGCTCTGGATCATCCAGCAACAAAACTGCTAACTCTTGAATATTCTCGACCCGAATGCAGCCGGAACTGAAGGCCCGCTGACTTGAGGCAAATAGCTCCTTGTGGGGCGTGTCGTGAAGGTACACCGAGTAAGAGTTAGGGAAACGAATCGCTAACTGCCCCAAGGAGTTGTCCTCTCCCGCATCCTGACGAATGATGATATTGCCGGGTCGCGACCAGTTGACGGATCTGGCCGGAATGGCCTGTCCATCCGCCGTGTATACCCGCATGCGGTTCCGCGTTAGGTAGTTAGGGTTTTTACGGATTTTGGGGAGTACATCCTTGGCCATGATGGTGGGGGGCACCGTCCAAGTCGGGCTCAAGGTAAGATGGGTAATCTTTGACGTAAATACTGGTGTGGAACGATAAGAGCGTCCAACCTGCACCCGTGAAGCCCAGATAGGCTTGCCTTCTTTTAAGTAGCTAATACGAAAGCCGGCAATATCCACCACCACCATCGGCCCTGTACCCGGATCATGTACCCAGCGCATACGCTCAAGATTGGCGCGCAATTGGTCAATACGACGGGCTACTGGAAGGTTGAGTGCCGCTAAGGTTGATGGCCCGATAGCGCCGTCCGGGGTTAAGTAGGCCTCCCGCTGAAAGCGAATCACATCTAAGGCCAATTCATCATCGTAGAGGGCAGGATTGAGCTGTGGTTCCCTGCTGGCCAGCCCCGCTATTTGCAGACGGTTACGTAGCACCAAGACTCGGGGGTCGGTCATGCCAGGCTTGAGTGGTTTACCCGCAGGCACGGCAGGCCAGCCACCTTCATATGCCAAGCCACGGTAACGCGCTAAGGCGGTGCGCAGCAGGTTGTATTCTGGGCGAACGGGACGGGCAAAGTTGAACGCTGCAGCTGGCTCGCTCCGATCTACCGCCGTTCTTGCCTGGACCAGTAACGCATTCAGCTCCAGTTGGGCGGAAGCAAAATTCCAATGTGCATCCAGTGCCGCGGGGTCTACCTTGCCACGGTACAGATGCAGCAGGGCCAACAGGTAGGCACGTGTCGCCACCTCTTCCTGTTCAACGTTAGGGGCACCGGATCGCTGCCACTGGCGCAGCCGTTCAATACTGTAGTCCGCCGGATTGAGGCCATCGGTAGCCAGATCATCCAAAGCCGTCAGTAAACGGCCTAGGCGCCCGTCCTCAGACCAGTACGCAAGAGGCTGACCCTTCATGAACTCACCGAGAATACCGGATAGCGCCTTCTCATCACGAACCGTCATGCGCTGTCCCATCAACACCGCTACGGCAGGGGTCAGTTGCGGCTCAGCATCTACTCCGGGTTCCAGGGCATAGCTCGACAAGGCTGCCATCAATAGCCAGAAGCAAACCATTAATCGGGTCAGACCACCTCTCATCACTACTTCCTTTCTCGCGAGTTGTTTCCGCCATGTTCACCCCCAAAGAAGGTGTTGCAGATGGTTACGATTCTACCTTGCCGTCGTCGTGCCAGACTGCCAAGATGAATAAGAGTACGCAGAATATTTGCGAGGGATTGCACCACAGAACGCTCCCGCCATGTGAGTTTTGATGCATGGCCACGATGCATAATTGAGTGCTGGGGAGCCTTGATAATCAACCTGCCCTCGCGGAGAACCGTATATGCGTCGTATTTTCCCTCTGCTTTTACCTGCTATCGCCCTAATGTCTGCCACCTTGGCCTCCACTGTACAGGCCAGTGGGCTGACGATGGCCGATCGCCTGCAAGCAGCCGCACCCGATGCTGACCCCGTTGTGCTGCAACTGGCCGCCAATGCGCTCACGTGCGCTACGGCCCACGGTATGACGCCATCTCCACGCCTCGCCGTTATCGATTACTCACGCGCCTCTAGTACACCGCGCCTATGGGTATTTGATATTCGTGAAGAAGGTCGTCTGCTCTATCGCGAGCTGGTGGCTCACGGCAAGAACACCGGCGACAACATGGCGCGCCATTTCTCCAATGATGAAGGCAGCCTGCAAACCAGCATTGGGCTGTTCCGCACCATGGATACCTATACGGGTGGTAATGGCTATTCGATGCGCATGGATGGTCTGGAGCCTGGTTTTAATGATCAAGCACTGAAGCGCTACATCGTTATGCACGGCGCTCCGTATGTGAACGAAGATACGGTACGCAAGTTGGGTCGTCTGGGCCGTAGTTGGGGCTGCCCAGCGGTGCGTTCCGGCGTGGCACGGCAGATTATCGATACGCTGAAAGGCGGCCAGTTTGTGTTTTCGTATTACCCTGACAAAAAATGGCTAAGCCGCTCACGCTTTTTGAACTGCACTCCTTCGGTGGCACAACTGTCTCGTCGACAGGCTGAACGAATTAACTGATAGCCCCGCTGCACTTATTTATTCGGCACTCACGCCATTAAAAAACCCGCCGTTAAGCGGGTTTTTTAATGGCGTTTTGATGAGTCAGCGCATCACTTTGAGTGCTTGCGCTGGAACAAACGGAAAGTGAACTGCTTGAGGTCATCAAGGTAGGTGTACACCACCGGAACCACAATCAATGTGAGCAGCGTGGAGGTCACTACGCCGCCGATAATCGCATGCGCCATCGGAGCACGCTGCTCTGCGCCCTCTCCCAAACCCAACGCCAACGGCATCATGCCCATGACCATGGCGGCGGTGGTCATCAGAATGGGGCGCAAGCGTGTGCGACCTGCGGCCAGAATTGCCGCGGTACGATCCTGACCATTATTCACCGCTACATTGATAAAATCGACAATGAGAATCGCATTCTTCGTCACCAAACCCATCAACATGATGATGCCGATAATGGAGAAGATATTAAGCGTGCTACCGAACAGGAACAGAGCCGCAAACACACCAATCATCGACAACGGCAGCGATGTCATGATGGATACCGGATGCAGGAAACTGTTGAACTGCGAGCCGAGCAACATGTAGATAAAAATCACCGCCAGTAATAATGCGGAACCGGCATAACCAATCGACTCTGCCATGTCCTTGTTCTGGCCTTCCGTCTGGAAACGATACCCCGGCGGCAGCTTGATCGAATCCTGTAGCTGTTTGATGTCCACGCCAATATCTCCAGCAGGTCGGCCTTCAACGTTGGCTTGTATCATTACCTCGCGGAACAGGTTACGGCGATTGATTTGGGCGGCACCTTTAGTCTCAGAGATCTGCACCACCTGCCCCAGCGTAATCATATTGGGAGCACCGGTAGCGGGATTTATCACTCCACTGGCAATGGGAAGATTCCCCAGATCGTTAACCGTCTGACGTTCACTTCGTGGCAATTGCACATTTACATCGTAGTTCTCGCCGCGAGCATCCTGCCAAGTCGTTACATCATCTCCGGCCAGCAATGGACGCAGTGTTGCTCCTAACTTGCCGATACTTAAGCCAAGATCAGCAGCTTGTTCACGATTAACATTGACTGCCACTGTTGGCTTGGGTGCCAAGAGCGAGGTTTCAATATCCACCAGACCATGAATCTTGTGCATGCCCGCGACAATCTGATCGGAAATCTTGCGTAACTCGTCAAGATCCTCGCCCTGCACAGAAAGCATGATGGGCTTGAGTCCGCCCGAAACGGCTTCTTTCGCTGCGGCAACAGACGTTAGCGATATCCCTGCTACCAGTGCCAGGCGCTTACGCATATCACTGGTCAATTCTTTCTGACTGCGCTGACGCTGCGACTTAGGCTTGAGCTTCACACGAATACCAGCGTGATCTTTGCCGACATTCATACCGGTATTGATCGTGGCGTAACTGGCCAGCACTTCCGGGTATTGCCGGATAATGGCATCCACCTGCAACACTTTCTGTTGCGTGTACTCCAGAGAGGAACCGGCTGGTGTTTGGAATTTCACGCCAATTTCCGAGAGATCCGGCTCTGGCACAAACTCGCCACCGATATTCTTGGCCAGCGCAAAAGCACCGAACAGACTCGCCAGCGCAATGCCCATGGTTGCCATACGATGACGCAGTGCCCAGCTGATAATTGTCTGGTACAGCTCACCCAAACGCTCTAGCCAATCCGAGAAGGCATCCAGTTTACGACCCAGCCACGATGTTTTCTTGCGACCATGTACATCCGGGTCCGGCCACACCGACGAGAGCATCGGATCAAGGGTGAAGCTGACAAACATCGAGAGCAGAACGGCTGACGATACCGTCACCCCAAATTGATAGAAGAAACGACCAATAATGCCGCCCATAAAAGCCACGGGCAAAAACACCGCAACAATCGCCAGTGTCGTGGCCAGCACGGCCAAGCCAATTTCACGGGTTCCTTCAAGCGCTGCCGTACGATGGTCTTTGCCCATGGCTGCATGACGCACAATGTTTTCACGCACCACGATGGCATCGTCAATGAGCAGACCAATACACAGCGACAAGGCCATGAGGGTCATCAAATTAAGCGTGAAACCAAAGAAGTAAACAGCAAACAATGTACCCAGCAGTGAGATGGGCAGCGTTAAACCGGTAATAACAGTGGAACGCCACGACCCCAAAAAGAGAAACACGATGAGGATGGCCAGCAAGGCGCCTTCGACAAGCGTTTTCTGCACATCAATCAATGAGGCACGAATCGACTTGGAGCTATCCGCCACCTCAATCATTTTCACGCCGGCAGGGATTTCTTTTAATAGCTCTTCCATTACCTCGTGCGACTTATCTACCACATCAATGGTATTGGCACCGGATGACTTGATGACATCGACCGAAACCGCACGTTCGCCATTGATCATGGCAGACGATACAAGCTCCTGCTCTCCATCAACTACGTCAGCCACCTGCTCAAGATACACAGGGCCCGCAGCGCGCTGTGCGACGATCAGACGACGGAAGTCTTTTGGATTGGCAATGCGCCCTTTAATCTGGACGATCTGCTCGACATTATTCAGAGTAAGAGAGCCGGCTGGCAGTTCCTGATTTTCGGTGCGCAGCATCTGCACGACCTGATCAACGCCAACACCATAGGCACGTAGCCGCTCAGGACGAATGAAGACGCGGATTTCTCGCTTCACTGCACCAATCACTTCAACCTTGCCCACACCAGACACCGTCTGGAAGCGCTTTTTAACTTTCTGCTCAATCCATGTCGACACTTCACGCGGCGTTAGCGTGGTCGAGGTAAAGGCCAGCGATAGCACCGGTACAGCGCCAGGGTTGTAGCGCTCAATAATAGGGTCATCCACCTCATCACGAAACTCGTTCTTGATAAGAGCAATCTTGTCGCGCACATCCTGTACGGCCACGTTGACCGGCACATTCAGGAAAAACTCGATAGCAACAAAAGAACGCCCTTCATACGATGTGGAGAACACACGTTTGACGCCGGCAATAGTATTCACGGCATCTTCAATTTTGCGCGTGACATCCGACTCCACCACTTCCGGTGAGGCGCCAATATAATTGGTATTGATGATGACAAACGGAAACTCGACGTTGGGAAACTCTTCAACGCCAATGTCTTTCCACGAAAAAAGTCCCAGCACCATGAGGGCAAACATCATCATGGCGGCAAAAACGGGATTATTAATACTGACGCGGGTAAGCCACATGCTCTTGTACTCCTGTCTGGTGGCTTACTGGCCGAGGGTGACCTGTTTGGCAGCGTGATTGGCTGCCTGGTCGTTCAGGTTAGCAACCACAACCGTCTCTCCTTCGGCAACACCCGCGCTGATAATGGCTTCGCCTGCACGCTCATCCACGGCGCCAACGGTTACCTGACGAAGATTTAGCTTTCCATCTTTCAGTACAAACACCGTGCTGCCCTTCTCACCTTGACGTAATGCAGTGATCGGCACGATCAGTGCCTCCTCGCCCGTACCAGAGGTAATCACGCCTCGTGCAAACATACCGCCCTTGAGCGCAGCTTCAGGGTTGCTCACGCGTACATACACGGCAATGGTGCGTGTTGCGGCATCGGCAACCGGATTGATACGAGACACTTGGCCTTTAAACTGACGACTGCCAAAACCATCCACAGTGAATACCACTGACTGGCCCACACGCACGCGAGGCACTTCGGCAGCTGGCACGGAGGCCTGCAATTCCAGTTGTCCCAAGTCAACAATATCGAACAGACGCGAATCCATCATGACGCTACTGCCCGGCTCAACATAACGCTTGGCGACGATCCCGCTCATCGGTGCTCGCACCTCAGTATCACTCAGTGCCTTGCGGGTAATATCGACCATGGCCTGCTCGGCACGAACGGCGGCCTCTCTTGCACTCGCCTCACCTTCACTGCGGGCAAAATCATTTTCGGAGAAGTAATTTTTTTCAAACAACTTGCGATTGCGCTCGACCAATGCCTGAGTAAGCTGCGCTTCTACCTTGGCGGCGGCAAGTTGTGCCTCTGCCTGTTTCACTCGTGCTTCCAAATCCTGTGCACCCAAACGAGCAAGCAACTGCCCCTTTTGCACATGCTCACCCTCGCGCACCAAGACGGCGGCAATATCTGAACCAACACGGGCCTGTACGGTGGTTTGATTAACGGCCTGCAGACCCCCTGTGATGGGCAGACCGCCAGCTAGCACACCTCGCTTCACTGTTGCCACATCTGCTGCCAGCAACTCCAGTGGCGCATCCGTTGTAGTCACCGCTGCCACCTGATTTTTTTTATCACCACAGGCAGTCACACCCACCGCGGAAACAAGCGTCAGCAAGACGAGCACAGAACGGGAAGAGATCGGAAAAGTCATGTTGCAGCAACTCCAGGGTTCTTGTTGTCAGACGTTGGCGCAATCCCTCGCCACAGCATGTCCAGAATGCCCGATGCAAGGGCGTTAAAATCAATTCGGTCCGGCTGAGTGAGCCAAGCAAGGATAAGACCATCACCCAAGGCGAACCAGAAGCTGGCCATTAATTCGGGGTCGATATCCTGACGGATAAGGCCAGCCGTCTGCATATCCCGCACCATGCCACCCGCAAACTCCCAGCCCTGTGCATAAAACTGTGCAATGCGTTCCCGCACTTCAGGCTCGCGTGAGTGTCCCATCACCTCGACAAAGAGTCGCGGCCAGTCAGGGTCACTCGTGGCACCTTGCAGGCCGTTACTGAATATCCGTGCCATCAGTTCGGCCGTACTCTCTTGGGTGGCTGACGCCATCATGGCAGCCACCCCTTCTCGCATGGTGGAAATATCACGCTGAAACCGAGAGTCCAGCAATGCGAAATAGAGATCATTCTTACTTTTGAAATGCCAGTAGATAGCCCCCTTCGTGAGCCCCGCATCCGACGCCACTTGATCAAGACTTGCCCGTTGAAAACCCTTTTGACCAAATACCCGGGCCGCACTCGCAATAATGCGCTCACGGGTATCCTGAACCTGCCCCTGATACGACAGCAGTGCCGAATAGTTATCAGGCGGCCCTAGGTGCGTACGCACCACGGCCGCCTTTACATTCGCGGCCCGGGCAACGTCCGCCTCGGAAGGTAAACGCGGATGCAAACGGACAGATTCCTCCCGTAAGGCAACCAGCAAACTCTCTCTCATGGGTGATTAACTCCATTAGACTCATAGCCCTCTTATAGCATACCGACCAGTATGGCGTACATACTATTCGGCCGGTATGAGCATACCCAAAAGACTAAGGACTTGATTTCTAATTAATAAATCATTAGATTAAATCAACCGTTTAAATCAATTATTTTCATTGAGCATATGCTATGTACCGTATTCGCCCTCTAGCCTCCGTCGGCACTGACTCCAGTGGTGCTACTCGAGCTGCCCTGATCTCAGCCGCCTCGCCCCTGTTTGCTGACCTGGGTTTTGAGGCAACACGTATTCGTGACATCGCAGACAAGGCTAGCGCCAATGTCGCCGCGATTAATTATCACTTTGGCAGCAAGATGGGCCTGTATCAGGCGGTGCTAAAGTCACAGTCGGAGCAGATGATTGCCAATTTCCCGCTGCAGACACCTGAAGTTGAGCTCGCCGCGCCAGAGGAACGCCTACATTGGCTGGTGAAAAGTATCTTGCGCCGGGTATTAGGCAGCAACGAAAAGGATCGCCCTACCCGTATGTGCGTGCGTGAGTTTGTGGAGCCTACCGAGGCATTGGATTATCTGGTCAAGGAAACCGTTGCCGCTCAGCATGAGATCACACGATCCGTCGTAACGGCCGTGGCAGGTCGTGAATTGCAGGAAGATGAGCTCAGCCGTCATGCCATCAGTCTGGTCAGCCAGTGTATTTATTACGGATTGGCCGAGCCCATGCTGACTCGACTGGGCGTGAAAATTCCACGTACAGAAGATGAAATCGATGTGCTGGCAACGCATATTGCGCACTTCAGCCTCGCGGGCATCCGCGCCGCCTGAACATCCGCCTAATGAATTAGACTTTCCACACGGCATAGCGCCCATGCAGGCGCGCGGCAACACCATGACTGTCGGCGAACTCGATATCCAATGACACCTTGCCCTTGCGCTTGCGACGCAGGCTATCCATCAAATGGGTCATATCGGGCAAGGTGACGGTTGCGGTGAAATCCCCTTTTAGGGGCTGGCTAAAGTGAAACTGCGCATCATAGACCGCACACTGACAATGCCCAAACAGCGGCTCACTCCACAGCGTGAGTAAAGACCAACCGGTAATGCAGCCCAACGATGTGATGCTGCCGGCAAAGCCCGTGCCCTTGTCGTTTATATTGGGCAGAAGTGGCACGCGAAAAACCAACGTACTGTCATCAAAAGACTGCAAGGCCAGCTGCATAGCGGCTGTTAGCGGAACCTCCTGATGCAGCTGGACAATTAATGCCTGCGCGCGCTTTACCGGCGTGCTCATTCCCGCCATTCCCGCACAAAATCAGCCTGCTGCAAGGGTGCCTGTGGCTTAGGCTCGACCAGCCCGGTACCAGAATAGATAAAACCCGCAATAGTCTCTCCCACCGTCAGGCCGAGGGCTGCCATCACACGAGGGTGCG